>VFQQ010003307.1_pt1 | contig 15983 bp, 16 predicted proteins | sample 3512341 | NCBI WGS metagenome assembly VFQQ01 (sample SAMN10412373, study PRJNA504923) | tailings metagenome | isolation source: Relicate 2 Philex TSF1 revegetated site | place: Philippines: Tuba, Benguet | collected 2017-08-29 | reverse complement strand
CTCCAACCACATGCGCTGGACCGACGAGGATGAGGCGCTGCGCCTCACGACGGATGCGCCCATCGCCTATATCGCCGGCGAGACCGAATTCGCCCTCGACCGCCCTGTCAGTCTTTTCTTCGGCACCGACGAACCGCTCAGCGATAACCCCGACACGCTGTCGGCAAGCTTCCTCGAACAGACCCGCCTTTATTGGTACGACTGGGTGCGCAGTCTCAACGTGCCGTTCGACTGGCAGGATGCCGTCATCCGCGCCGCCATCACGCTGAAGCTCTGCTCCTACGAAGACACCGGTGCCATCGTCGCCGCGCTCACCACCTCCGTCCCCGAGGCTGCGGGCACTGAGCGTAACTGGGATTATCGCTTCTGCTGGCTGCGCGATGCCTTCTTCACGGTGAATGCGCTGAACCGCCTCAACGCGACGCGCACCATGGAAGGCTTCGTTCGCTTCGTGGTCGACGCCGTCGAGCGCGACATCGAAGGCCCCGTCGCGCCGCTCTTCGCCATCGCGCCCGGAACGGATCTGACCGAACGCCATGCCGACAGTCTCAAAGGTTATCGCGGCATGGGTCCGGTGCGTGTCGGCAACGAGGCCGCGACCCAGCTCCAGAACGACGGCTACGGCTCGATCGTCATGTCGGCGACCCAGCTCTTCGTCGACCGCCGCCTCGCGCCGGGCGGCAGTGAAGGGCTCTACAATCTGCTCACCACGGTCGCTCGCCGTGCGGAACGCGATGCCTTCACGCCCGATGCGGGCTTGTGGGAATATCGCGGCCGCGCGCGAGCCCACACCTACACGGCCGGCATGAGCTGGGCTGCCATGCACCGCGTCGGCCTCGTCGCGCGCCATCTTGGCAAGGCCGCAGAAGGCGACGACTGGATCGCCAGGGCCGAGGTTCTGCGCCGCGAGGTCCTCCGTCGCGCCGTCGTGCCGGGCGAAGGCTGGCTCTCCGGCGCGCTCGACATGGCGGTGGCCGATGCCTCCAGCCTCGTCCTGCCCGAGATCGGCCTGCTGCCTGCCAGCCATCCGGCGTTCCTCAAAACCATCGAGGTCATCGAGAAGCGCCTCATGCGCAACGGCTTCCTGCTGCGCTATGACGAGGCCGACGATTTCGGCGCGCCGGATAACGCCTTCCTGCTCTGCACCTTCTGGTACATCGACGCGCTCGCCGCCGTCGGCCGCCGCGACGAGGCGCGCGAGCTGTTCGAAAACATCCTCGCCCGCCGCAATCATGTCGGTCTGCTGGGCGAAGACGTCGATCCGCGCACCGGCGAGCTGTGGGGCAACTTCCCCCAGACCTACTCCCAGGTCGGCCTTATCCTCTGCGCCATGCGGCTCTCGCGAAGCTGGGAGGAGGGCCTGTGGCGCGCCTCGTAATCGTCTCCAACCGCGTGCCGGTGCCCAAGACGCGTGGCGCGCAGGCGGGTGGGCTGGCGGTGGCGCTAAAGGACGTCCTCACCAATGGCGCGATGTGGTTCGGCTGGAGCGGCCGCATCAGCGAGGACGCCTCACCGACGCCGTCGCTCGTCCAGTCGCGCGGCGTTACCTATGCAACGCTGGATCTCAGCCGCAAGGAATACGACCAGTTCTATGTCGGCTTCGCAAACAGTGCGCTCTGGCCGCTGTTCCACTTCCGCCCGGCGCTGATGAAATTTCGCCGTGAGGACTATGCAGGCTATCTCGACGTGAATCGCAAGCTCGCCGCCGCGCTGGCGAAGCTGCTCCAGCCGGGCGACCTCGTCTGGGTCCACGACTATCACCTCATTCCGCTCGCGCGCTTCCTGCGCGAGGCCGGCGTCACCAACCGCATCGGCTTTTTCCTGCATATTCCCTTCGCGCCGCCGAGCTTCATCGCGACGCTGCCCGTTGCGAACGAGATGCTGGCAGATCTCTGCCGCTACGATGTCGCGGCCTTCCAGACGGAAGGTTTCGCCAGCGACTTCCGCGCCGGCGCTGAACGCTGGCTCGGCGCAAAAGTGGAAGGCGAAACCGTCAACCTCGATGGCCGCTCCACGAAGGCGATCGCCACACCCATCGGCATCGACGCCGCGCCGTTCGAGCGAGACGCCATCCGCTCGGCCCGCTCCGACGAGGCCGAACGGCTGGTCACCAGCCTGCGCGGACGGCCCCTCGCCATCGGCGTCGACCGGCTCGACTACTCCAAGGGCCTTCCCAACCGCTTCGAAGGCTATGCGCGGCTGCTCGCCCGGCATCCGGAACATCTTCAGAAGATCAGCTTCCTGCAGATCGCGGCGCGCTCGCGCGAGGATGTCGTCGCCTATCGCGAACTCGCGCGCGAACTCGACCGCCAAGCGGGCGACATCAATGGCCGTTTCGCCGAGTTCGACTGGACGCCGCTCCGCTACATCACCCGCGCCGCACCCCGCCGTACGCTCGCCGGCTTCTACCGCCATGCGCGCATCGCCGTCGTCACGCCGCTGCATGACGGTATGAATCTCGTCGCGAAGGAGTTCGTGGCGGCGCAGGACAGCAAGGACCCCGGCGTCCTTATCCTGTCGCGCTTCGCGGGCGCGGCCGACGAACTGACCGAAGCCGTGCTGGTGAACCCCTACGACCCCGATGAAATTGCAGATGCATTGCATCAGGCGCTCACCATGCCGGCGGGCGAGCGCCGCAAGCGTCATACAGCCCTCCGTGCCAAGGTTTTCACCACTACCTCCACGGCTTTTGCCAACGGTTTTCTGGCTGTTTTGAAGGGTGACGAACCCCCGCCGGCCTCCGGTGTTCCTGCTGCATTGCAGCGTCTCGCGGCTGCCGGTTGGGCGGGCCCCGACAAGGTCCGGCGCGCCCGGTAATTCGCTTTGCGCCCATGGGGCGCGGCGCTAGAACCTCCCCAAACAACGGCAGGAACGCTCCATGCGAGACATCGCCCACTACATCTCCGGCAAGTCGGTCAAAGGTCAGGGCACGCGCTATGCCGACGTGTTCGATCCGAACACCGGCAAGGTGCAGGCCCGCGTGCAGCTCGCGACCGCAGCGGACCTCGCCGCCGCTGTCGACTCCGCCAAGGCCGCTCAGCCCGGCTGGGCCGCCACCAACCCGCAGCGCCGCGCCCGCGTCATGTTCGAGTTCAAGCGCCTGCTGGAAGCGAGTATGGACGAGCTGGCGCGCATGCTCTCCTCCGAGCACGGCAAGGTGATTGCGGACTCGAAAGGCGACATCCAGCGCGGCCTCGAAGTCATCGAGTTCGCCTGCGGTATCCCGCACCTTCTGAAAGGCGATTACACGACCGGCGCCGGCCCCGGCATCGACGTCTATTCGATGCGTTCGCCGCTCGGCGTCGTCGCCGGCATCACGCCGTTCAACTTCCCGGCGATGATCCCGATGTGGATGTTCGGCGTCGCCATCGCCTGCGGCAACGCCTTCATCCTGAAGCCCTCGGAACGCGATCCCTCCGTGCCGGTGCGCCTCGCCGAGCTGATGAAGGAAGCGGGCCTGCCCGACGGCGTGCTCAATGTCGTGCATGGCGACAAGGAAGCGGTCGACGCGATCCTCGACCATCCGGATATCAAGGCCGTCAGCTTCGTCGGCTCGTCCGATATCGCGCATTACGTCTATCAGCGCGGCGTCGCCGCGGGTAAGCGCGTGCAGGCGATGGGCGGCGCCAAGAACCACGGCATCGTGCTGCCCGACGCCGATCTCGACCAGACCGTCGCCGATCTCGTCGGCGCGGCCTATGGCTCGGCTGGCGAACGCTGCATGGCGCTCCCGGTCGTCGTGCCGGTGGGTGACAAGACCGCCGAGGCGCTGAAGGAAAAGCTGCTGCCCGCCATCGCGGGTCTCCGCGTCGGCGTCTCGACGGACACCGACGCCCATTACGGCCCTGTCGTCACCGCCGCCCACAAGGCCAAGATCGAGAGCTATATCGATCTCGGCGTGAAAGAGGGCGCGGAGCTCATCGTCGATGGCCGCGGCTTCAAGCTGCAGGGCCACGAAGACGGCTTCTTCGTCGGCCCGACGCTGTTCGACCACGTGAAGCCGGGCATGAAGACCTATCAGGAAGAAATCTTCGGCCCCGTGCTGCAGATCGCGCGCGCCAACAGCTTCGAGGAAGCCCTGTCGCTGCCGACCAACCATCAGTACGGCAACGGCGTCGCCATCTTCACCCGCAACGGCGAAGCGGCGCGTGAGTTCGCGGCGCGTGTGGAAGTCGGCATGGTCGGCATCAACGTGCCGATCCCGGTGCCGGTCGCCTACCACACCTTCGGCGGCTGGAAGCGCTCGGCCTTCGGCGACACCAACCAGCACGGCCCGGAAGGCATCCGCTTCTATACGAAGATCAAGACGGTCACCCAGCGCTGGCCCTCGGGCGGCACGGCCGTCGACAGCAGCTTCATCATCCCGACGATGAAGTGAGCTGAACCCATGACCCACGTCGCATTCATCGGCCTCGGCAATATGGGTTCCGGCATGGCCGCGAACCTCGTGAAGGCGGGCCGCACGGTCCACGCCTTCGACCTCTCGCAGACCGCGCTCGCGAAATCGGTCGCCGACGGCGCCAAGGCCGTCGCGTCCGCTGCTGAAGCCGTCAAAGGCGCATCGGCGGTCGTCACCATGCTGCCCGCCGGCAAGCATGTGAGGGCGGTCTATGAAGGCGAGATTTTCGCGAACGCCCCCAAGGACGCGATCCTGATGGATTGCTCCACCATCGACGTCGCCACCGCCAAGTCCGTGGGTGCGGCGGCGGCGGGGCAGGGCCTCGCTATGGTCGATGCCCCGGTCAGCGGCGGCATCGCGGCGGCGGCAGGCGGCACGCTGACCTTCATGGTCGGCGGCACGGCCGATGCGTTCACGCGGGCTGAAGCCTACCTCACGCAGATGGGCAAGGCTGTCATCCGCGCGGGCGAAAGCGGTGCGGGGCAGGCGGCCAAGATCTGCAACAACATGCTCCTCGCGGTCGGCATGATCGGCACCTGCGAAGCCTTCGTGCTGGCCGAAAAGCTCGGCCTCGATGCGCAGACCTTCTTCGATATCTCGTCCAAGGCCTCGGGCCAGTCATGGTCGATGACCAGCTACTGCCCTGTCCCCGGCCCGGTTCCCGCCGCGCCCTCGAACCGTGACTATGAAGGCGGCTTCGCGGCGGCGCTGATGCTGAAGGATCTGAAGCTGGCGCTGGAAGCGGCGCAGGGCGTCGAGGCCACCGTACCGATGGGTGCACAGGCCGAAAGCCTCTACCAGCTCTTCAACGGCCTTGGCGGCGCGGGGAAGGACTTCTCCGCCATCATCAAGCTGCTGAACGGCAGCTGGCGCTAGAGCCGCGCAATCCGTTCGGGCGAGGCTGACGTGAAAAGGCCGGTCTTCAGGCCGGCCAGCGTCCGCACCATCTCGCGCTTCAGATACGGCACGATCTTCATCCGGTGGAATGTGAGGTCGCGGAGCGCCGGGAAGACGCGGCTGTCCGATTGGAACAGCGGCGTCATCACCGCACTCGCGCGCTGATAGAACCGCACCTGCCGCCGCCGCGCGCTTGCGTAGAGCTTCAGCGCCGCCGGCACATCCGCCGCCGCGGCGACCGCGTCAGCCAGCACCACCGCATCCAGCAATCCGTGATTGGCGCCCTGGCCAAGCTGCGGCGAGGTGCAATGCGCACTGTCGCCGATCAGCGCCACCGGTCCATGCCACGGCTTCGGCACCGTGATGTGGTGATAATGCGCGAGCGCGAAATCATCCGGCCCGGTCAGCCCGTCGAGACATGGCCGTAATTCCGGCCACAGCTTCGCCGCCTCGCCGCGCCACGCATCGAAGCGATTTCGCCATTTGTCGTGATCTGCCGTCTTGAGGCTCCAGAACAGAGCGGCAAGGGCGGGGCCGCCGGGATCGATGACGCCGAGCGGCAGAACGCCTAGCATCACATGTGCGCCGGATATAGCGCTGCGCCAGTTTCGATGGCGCGACGCCTGGGTCCGGCACCGTCCCCCAGACCGCGCCATAGGTGAACGCGCGCGGCGCACGCTCCGTCACCGAACCGCGCAGCGATGAGCGTGCGCCCGATGCATCGATCACCAGATCGGCGGGCGGCGCGCGCTCACCATCGTCGAACACGACCTGCGCGCGGCCATCGGGCAGCGTCGCAATCGCCGCCACCGGCCGCGCCGCCACGAACGCCGCGCCGCTCGCCTCGAACCCGCGCCACAACACGCCCTGCAAGGCCGCGCGATGCACCGCCACGGCATAGAGCGACGGATCAAGCTCGCCATAGCCGATGTCGAACACCGTCGTGCCGCGCGCCGTATAACCCTCGATGCCATCAATGCGCGCGCCACGCGCCTCGATCTCGCCTCGCAGCCCCAGCCGCTCCAGCGCCGCCAGCCCGACCGGCTGGATCATCAGGCCCGATCCGATCGGCCGTGACTGCGCGAACCGCTCGTAGACAGTCACGCGATGCCCGGCGCGGATCAGCATGATCGCCGCCGCCAGCCCCGCGACGCCCGCACCCGCAATCGCGATATCGAGTCCCCCTCGCATGAGGGAAATTGTTAGCACGCGCAGCATGCGGACAAGGGGCGATAAAGACTTGCGCCTTAGGCGATGCGCCCCGACACTGACCCTTCAGGCGCGTCAGACGCCGACGGGAGGATACAGATGACGGACAGCGCAATCGCGCGGCCCGCCGCCGCCGGTGGGCCGATGCCAGTTTCAGATACGCAGCGCCGCTACGCGATGTGGATGCTGCTGATCATCTACATCCTGAATTTCATCGACCGTCAGGTGATCAACATCCTGGCCGAGCCGATCAAGCTCGAACTGCACCTCAGCGACAGCCAGCTCGGCCTGATGACCGGCCTCGCCTTCGCGATTTTCTACACCGTCCTCGGCATCCCCATCGCGCGCTATGCCGACCGCTCGCACCGCCCGCGCATCATCGCGACGGCGCTGGCCGTGTGGAGCGGCTTCACCGCGCTCTCCGGCGTCGCCCAGAACTACACCCAGCTCGTCCTTGCTCGCATCGGCGTCGGCGTGGGTGAGGCCGGCTGCACGCCGCCCGCGCACTCGCTGATCTCGGACATGTATCCGAAGGAAAAGCGCGCCTCGGCGCTCGCCTTCTATTCGCTCGGCGTTCCTATCGGCGCCGTGCTCGGCACCATCGCCGGCGGCACCCTCGCCGATGCGTTCGGCTGGCGCTGGGCTTTCGTCGTCTGCGGCGCGCCGGGCCTCATCCTCGCCGCGCTCGCCTTCTTCACGCTGGTCGAGCCCCGCACGAAGCAGACTGCCGAACAGATCAAGGCCGCCGCCGCCGCCGGCACGGCGACGGTGGGCGAGGTGCTGCGCTTCCTGTGGTCGAAGAAGACCTTCTGGTATGTGGCCTTCGCCGCCTCCATCAAGGCGTTCATCGGCTACGGCCACGCGCCGTTCACGGCCTCGTTCTTCCTTCGCACGCATGGCGAGGAGATCAAGTCGATGGCTGATGCCGTCGGCATGGGATCGCTCGGCTTCCTGTCGATCTTCCTTGGCGTGATCGCCGGCGTCGGCGGCATTCTCGGTACGCTGCTGGGCGGCCGCATCGCCGACAAATACGGCCGCATCGACTACCGCCACTGGATGGGCATCCCCGGCTGGGCCTCACTTCTGGTGATCCCCATCTTTATCCTCGCCATGCTCGCCCCTTCGGCGATCATCGCGATCCCCATCTTCGCCATCACGGCCATTCTCGGCACGCTGTGGTACGGCCCGGTCTATGCGACGGCGCAGAGCATCGCGCCGGCTCACATGCGCGCGGTGACGGCGGCGATCCTGCTTTTCGTCATCAACCTCATCGGCCTGGGCCTCGGGCCGCTCGCGGTCGGCGCGCTCAGCGACTTCCTCAATACCGGCTTGGGCTACGGCAAGGCCGAGGGTCTGCGCTGGGCGCTCATCATCTCGGCCTGCGCCGGCGTCATCGCCTTTATCTGCTTCTGGATGGCCCGCCGCACGATCCGCGAAGAGCTGATCTCCTAAGAAGGGAGCCAGGGCGGGCACAGCTTTGTGCCCGCCTTTACGAACCGGCCTTGGCGTCCCATCTTGGCGGCAACCCCAACGAGGATGCCGCCATGTCCGATGTCACCGTTATCAACAATCCCGAAAAGCACCGATTCGAGACGACCGTCGAGGGCCACCTGGCCATTGCCGAATACAACCTGATCAAAGGCGGCATCGTCTTCACGCACACCGAGGTGCCGCAGGAGCTGGAAGGCCGGGGCATCGGCAGCGCGCTCATCCGCGCCGGTCTCGCCCATGCGCGCGAGAACAACCTGAAGGTGACGCCGATCTGCCCCTTCTTCGCTGCCTATATGAAGAAGCACGCCGAGGTGCAGGACCTCCTCGCCCCGTCCTTTCGCAAAGCGCTCGGATTGCCGCCCGAATGAAAAAGCCCGTCTTTGTGAAGCGCGAGCATGCCGCCCACTGGGTGGGTGACGGGTTTCCCGTCCGCTCGATCTTCTCCTACAACGATCTCGCCTCGCGCCTCTCGCCGTTCCTGCTGATGGATTACGGCGGGCCGCATAAATTCGCGCCGACGAATGAACGGCGCGGCGTCGGCGCACATCCCCATCGCGGCTTTGAAACCGTCACCATCGTCTATGATGGGGAGGTTGAACATAAGGACAGCGCTGGCGGTGGCGGCCGCATCGGCCCCGGCGACGTGCAGTGGATGACCGCCGCTTCTGGTGGCGTGCACCAGGAATATCACGGCGCCGATTTCGCGCGGAAAGGCGGCGACTTCGAGATGGTCCAGCTCTGGGTCAATCTCGCCGCGAAGCACAAGATGGCCCCGCCGCGCTATCAGACCATCACCGATACCGCGATCCCGCGCCTCGAAATTCCCGGCGGCTCCATCCGCGTCATTGCGGGCGCGCAAGGCGAGACCAAAGGCCCGGCGCTCACCTTCAGTCCGATGAACGTGCTGGATGTCGCGCTCAAGGCCGGCCACTCCACGGTCGTCGATGCGCCCGGCGGCTGGACCGCCGCTGTGCTGGTCCTGCGCGGCGCGCTTGATCTTGGCAAGGAAAGCGCGAAGGCGGGCGACTTCATCATCTTTGAACGCCAGGGCGCGGGCGTCGAACTCGCCGCGACCGAGGACGCGCGCCTGCTCGTGCTGACAGGCGAACCGATCGACGAGCCGATCGCCGCCTATGGCCCGTTCGTGATGAACACGCGCGCCGAAATCCAGCAGGCGATTGTCGATTTCAATGCGGGCCGTATGGGCCGCATCGTGGAGGAGGCCGGGGCTTAGGCCAGCGCCGCGTGCAGCGCCCGCACGATGTCGTCCTGTGTATAGGGCTTCTGCACCGTCACGCGGTTGCGCCAGCTCTCGGCGAGACCGACCGAGCCATATCCCGTCGCGAACACCAGCGGCACGCCGCGTTCGGCCAGCGCCGTCGCGACGGGGTAGACATGCTCGCCGCCCACGTTCACATCCAGGATCGCCGCACTCGGCGTGTCCGATCCGGCCAGAACCTCGTGCGCCTGCTTCAGCCCGGTGCACGGGCCGATCACGCTGCACCCGAGATCGGTCAGCATATCTTCCAGCATCATCGCGATGATGGCCTCGTCCTCGACGACGAACACCTTCAGGCCGTTCAGATTGGTCTCAGGCATTGCCATGGGTCGAACTCTCTTCGATCGGGATAGAGATATTGCATGTCAGGCCGTCCGGCTCGAAGCGCAAATCGGTGCGCCCGCCCAGCTCGCCTTCCAGACTCATACGGATCAGGCGCGAACCAAAACCGCGTCGGACGGGCGGCGAAACCGTCGGGCCGCCCAATTCGCGCCAGTCGAGATTGAGCGTCCTGCCGGTCTTGCCAGTCTCCAGCCGCCAAGCCGCCAGCACGCGGCCTTCGCCGTTCGACAGCGCGCCGAACTTCGCGGCATTGGTCGCCAGTTCGTGGGCCACCATGCCGATCGCCACGGCGGCGCGCGGGTTCAGTCGCACCGGCTCGCCCTCCAGTTCCGCCCGCGTATCGCCATAGGGACGCAGCTCACGCGACAGGATGGTGCGGAGGTCTGCGCCTGCCCAGCTGGAACGGCTCAAAAGATCGTGGGCATGGCTCAGCGCCAGAATACGCGCCTCGAACGTCGCGCGCGCCACCGCCGGGCTCTCGCTTTCCTTCAGCGTCTGCTTGGCGATCGATTGCACCGTCGCCAGCGTGTTCTTCACGCGGTGGTTCAGCTCGTCCAGCAGGATGCGCTGACGCTGCTCGGCCTCCACATCCTTCGTGCGATCCATCCCCTGCACGAAAATCCCCTTCACCACGCCTTCGCGCTCGAAGATGGGATGGAAGGCGAAATCGACGTAGTGATCCGCCGCCGCATGACCGGGCCGTTCTACGCGAACAGGTACGCCGCTGCCGCTTACCGGCGTGCCGCTCTCATAGACCTAGTTCAGCCAGTCCATGAAGCTCTGCGCCGCGATGTCGGGCAGGCTGTCGCGCACCCGCGTGCTGATCAGGTGGCGCCCGCCGAGGAAATGGACCAAGGCATCGTTGGCGAACATGAAGCTGTGATCAGGCCCATTCAGCACGGCGATCATGCTCGGCGCATGCTGAAAGAGACGCCGGAACTCATCCGCCTCACGCGCCGCCTGTTCCTTCAACGCCGCCGACTCCTGCACGCGCTGGATCAAAGCCGCCGCCTCGGGGATATGCCCGAAGGGTAGGGCGGCGCTCTCTTCGGCGCGTACGATATCGGTCACATCGACGGTGTTCTGGACGATATACGCGGTCTTTCCATCTGGACCGGCGAGTGGAGTGTGCACGCAGGTCCAGTAGCGATACGAGAAGCCGCCCGCCTCTTCAGGCATCGGGATGGCGTAGGGCAGGTAGGCAAGCGTATCCGGCTGGTCCATCTCCAAAACGCGGTCAAACGAAGCTTTGAGTCGCCTGCCGTTCTCGCCCGGATCGGGAAACATCTCGAAGACGTTTCGACCGGCGAGTTCGTCCCACTTGCGCGACGTCACGGCCAGGTAAGCGGCATTGGCCGCCACAAAGCGCAACTCCTTGTCCAGCACCATGTAAGGGCTGGGCAGGCGGTCGAACAAAACGCTGAAATCGATACCCGTCATGGTCCCACGAAGCGCTGGCAGCCCCCTAGCGCCAATCATCGTGAACGGCTGACCGCCAGTTTGGTTCCGTCAGCCTCTCCCCGCCGTCTCCAGCACGCGCCGCGCCTGCTTCAGATGCGGAAAATCGAGCATTTTTCCGTCCAGTGACAACGTCCCGGCCCCAGGATTGGCCGCGAACAGCCCGACCACCGCCTTGGCATGGGCGATTTCGGCGGCGCTGGGGGTGAAGACCTCGGCGATCACCGCCACCTGGTCAGGGTGGATCGCCATCATGCCCATGAATCCCTCGGCCCGACCCTGTGCCGCATAAGCCCTCAATCCCTCCAGGTCGCGAAAGGCCGGATAGACCGTCTCGATGGCCGGCACATCCGCTTTCGCCGCCGCCGCTATAGCGAGGCTGCGGACGATCCGGCAGAGATCGGTATAGCTGCCATCCGGCATCCGGTTCACCGCCGCGCCGACGGCGGCGGGCAGGTCCTCCGCCCCCCAGGTCAGCGCCGCCAGACGTGGCGTCGCGGGCGAATAGCTCCCCAGCCCGAACACGGAAGCTGGCGTTTCCGTCGCCACCGGCATGACGCGGATACGTCCCTGCGGCAGGCCGGCCTCGGCCTCGCGCACCGTAATCAGCGCATCCAGCGCCTCCAGATCGGCCGCCGAATCGGGCTTCGGAATGACGATCCCGTCCGGCGCGCCCGCCACCACGGCATCGAGGTCCGCTTCCGCATGCGGTGTGCTCAACGGATTGATCCGCACCCAGAGCTGCGAGGGCCGCACGCCTTTCAACGCCTCGGCCACCAGCCCGCGCGCCGCCGGCTTGGCGCTTTCCGCCACCGCGTCCTCCAGATCGAGGATCAGCGCATCCGCGCCGGTGCCTAGGCCCTTCGTCAGTTTCTTCTCGCTGTCGCCGGGAACGAACAGGAATGAGCGCAACCGGCTCATGCGGCGGGCTTCTTCTTCTGCAGGCCGCTGCGCTTGCAGTGCGCCACCAGCTCGTTCTTCTGGTTGAAGCAGCGATGCATGAAGACGACGATCCCGGCATCGGGGCGCGACTTGCTCTCGCGCAGCTCGATCACCTCGGTCTCGATCCGCACCGTATCGCCGTGGAAGAGCGGCTTGGGAAACCGCACTTCGTCCCACCCCAGATTGGCGATGGCCGTCCCCAGCGTCGTGTCGCCGACCGAGATGCCGGTCATCAGGCCCAGCGTGAAGCAGGAATTGACCAGCCGCTGGCCGTACTGCGTCTCCGTCCGGCAGTATTCCTCGTCGAGGTGCAGCTGCGCCGGGTTATGGGTCAGCGCGCTGAACCATACATTGTCGGCCTCGGTGATCGTCCGGCGGATCGGGTGCTGAAAGACCTGACCGACTGTCAGATCGTCGAAATAAAGTCCCGGCATGTCGCATCCCTTTTCGGCGCCTTATGGCGCATCGCCCCTGTCACCGTGCTAGGCTGGCCGCCGCCACGAAACAAGACAACAGGTGAGGAGACACAAATGGCCCAGTCCCGCGAATGGCGTTTGAAGACCCGTCCCGTCGGCATGCCGACCCCGGCCAATTTCGAGCTCGCGACCGTCGATGTCGGTGCCCCCGGCCTCGGCGAAATCCAGGTCCGCAACACCTGGATGTCGGTCGACCCTTACATGCGCGGCCGCATGTATGACGGCCCCAGCTACGCCGCGCCGTTCCAGGTGGGCGAGGCGATGACCGGCGGCGCAGTGGGCGAGGTGATCGCCTCGAACTCCGACAAGTTCAAGGTCGGCGACAAGGTCCAGTCGATGTTCGCCTGGCGCGAGGTCTTCAACGCGAAAGACAGCGAGGTCCAGAAGCTCGAAACCCACGGCCTCCCCGAACAGCTCTTTCTCGGCGCGCTCGGCATGCCCGGCCTCACCGCCTATGTCGGCGTGAAGCGGATCATCGATCTCAAAGCCGGCGAGACCATCTTCGTCTCCGCCGCCTCGGGCGCGGTCGGCCAGATGGTCTGCCAGATCGCCAAACAGATCGGCGCGACCGTCATCGGTTCGGCCGGCGGCGCGGAGAAGGTTGCCTTCCTGAAAGAGATCGGCGTCGATCACGCCATCGATTACAAGGCCGTGCCCGATCTGACCAAGGCGGTGCTCGCCGCCGCGCCCAAGGGCATCGATGCCTATTTCGAGAATGTCGGCGGCGAACATCTCGAAGCCGCCATCACGGCGGCCAAGAGCCACGCCCGTTTCGCCTTCTGCGGCATGATCGCCGGCTACAACTCCATCGAAGCCAACACCGCGCCGAAGAACCTCGTCCAGATCGTCGGCAAGCAGCTGAAATGGGAAGGCTTCATCGTCTCGACCTATTGGGACATGGCGCCTGCCTTCGCCAAGGAAGTCGGCGGCTGGATCGGCTCCGGCAAGGTGAAGACGAAAGAGACGGTCGAGCAGGGCGTCGACAACGCCGTCGCCGCCTTCCTCAAACTCTTCACCGGCGACAATTTCGGCAAGATGCTGGTGAAGTTCTAGGCTTCATGCTGCGCGTAACTCTAGCTGTCATGGTCCGCGAAGGCGGACCATCCACGCCTTTCTTTGTATCCTCATGGCCGGGCTTGACCCGGCCATCCAGCCTCTCGGCCGCATGACGCCTACCAAACTCATCATCGATTGCGACCCCGGCGTCGACGACGCCGTGGCGCTGCTCCTCGCCTTCGCGTCGCACGAGGCGCTCGACATTTTGGGCGTCACCACCGTCGCCGGGAATGCCGGCCTCGAACGCACCGCCCGCAATGCCCGCCTGATCCGCCAGATCGCGGGACGTCCTGACGTGCCGGTCTTCGCCGGGGCCGACCGCCCGATGGTGCGCCAGCCTGTCGAGGCCGGCGACTTCCACGGCGAATCCGGCCTCGGCCCGCTCGCCATCTTCGAACCCGATGCGCCGCTGGACGCGCGCCACGCCGCCCGCTTCATCGTTGACACGGTGATGGCCGCACCCCCGGGCACCATCACGCTCGCCGTCACCGGCCCGGCCACCAATGTCGCGCAGGCCATGCTGCTCGCGCCCGATATGGCCAAGCGACTGAAACAGATCGTCGTCATGGGCGGCGCCGACGTGCATGGCGGCAACATCACGCCGACCGCCGAATACAATGTCTTTGCCGATCCGCACGCCTTCCATGTCATGCTCGGCGCCGGCTGTCCCATCGCGATCTTCAGCCTCGACGTCACCTATCAGGTTCTCACCCTGCCGGAACGCATCGCAGCGCTGGAAGCCATCGATACGCCGGGCGCGCAGGCCTCGGCCCAGATCATGCGCTTCTCCAACAATGTCGAAGCCGATATCCGCCGCCGCAGCGGCGCCCCGCTGCACGACCCGTGCACCATCGCCTGGCTGCTGAAGCCCGATCTCTTCCACCTCCGCCCCGCGCGCGTGACCGTGGAAACCAACGAGGGCGACAGGTTCGGCCAGACCTCCGTCACCTTCGACGCACCGGACGCCAACGCCGCGTGGGCGGTGAAAGCCGACGGGGCAGGGGTCTTCGCGCTCCTCAACCAGAAGCTCGCGCTATGATCCCGCGCATCGCCGTTCTCGGCTCGGTCAATCTCGATATTGTCGCCACCGGCGCCACGCTGCCGTCGCCCGGCGAGACGGTCACCAACGCGGTGCTCGCCCAGCACCCCGGCGGCAAGGGCGCCAACCAGGCGCTCGCCGCCCGCCGCCTCGGCGCGCACGTGGCCTTAAGCGCGCGGGTCGGCGCTGACGCCAACGCGAATGCCGCGCTCGCGCTGCTGCGCGAGGCCCATGTCGATCTCTCCGCCCTGCGTGAGGACGACACCGCCCCCACAGGTGTCGCCCTCATCGCCGTGGCCGCTTCGGGTGAAAACCAGATCGTCGTCGCCCCCGGCGCCAACCTCACGCTGACGCCGGATGTGATGCGCCTGCCGGAAGCAGACGCTCTCATTCTTCAGCTCGAAATCCCGTTGGAGACCGTCGCCGCCGCCGCCAAGGCCTTCACCGGCTACACCGTCCTCAACCTCGCCCCCGCCGCAAAACTGCCACCCGACGTTCTCGCAGACGCCGACCTCATCGTCGTCAACGAAGGCGAGGCCGCGTTTTATGGCGAGGCGCTCCACGCCACGCCGGCGCTGGTCGCCATCACCTGTGGCGCCAGAGGCGCGGCCATCTTCCAGAACGGCCAGAAGATCGCCGAAGCCGCCCCGCCGCCCATCACCCCGGTCGATACCACCGGCGCCGGCGACACCTTCGTCGCGGCCCTCACGCTGGCCTTGTTGGAACCCCAGACGCCGGAAAACGCGCTCCGCTTCGCCTGCGCCGCCGGGGCTGTCACGGCCACGCGGGCAGGGGCGCAGACCTCCCTGCCGACACGCGCCGAGGTCGACGCGCTACTGACAAAATAGCACTGTCGTCCCCCTCCCCCTTGCGGGGAGGGGCTAGGGGTGGGGGTCGCACCGGCCCCTGCAGCCAGCTATGAATCTCGCATGACCGGCGTTCCCACACTCAGCCTCACCGATTTCACCCGCGGCGACGAAGCCGCCCGCGCCAATTTCTCGCGCGCCATCATGGCGGCGCTTCAGCGCTATGGCTTCTTCATCCTCACAGACCACAACGTCGATCTCGATCTGCTCGACAAGGCTTACGGCCTCGCCGCCGACTTCTTTGCGCTGCCGAGCGACGAGAAGCACCGCTACGCCAATGGCCTCCGCGGCTACACGCCCTTTGGCGTCGAGCACGCCAAGGGCCGCTCCATCGCCGACCTGAAAGAGTTCTGGCAGCTCGGCCGGGAGACCTACGACCCCGATGCCCCGGATGGCGACTTCGCCCCCAATGTCTGGCCGGAACGGCCCGCCGCCTTCGAGCCGGTCTTCAAACAGCTTTTCACCGCGCTCGATGAGACCGGCCGCCTCATCCTCGAAGCCCTCGCGCCCCAGCTCGGCCTCGCCAGCG
>VFQQ010003306.1_pt1 | contig 15984 bp, 35 predicted proteins | sample 3512341 | NCBI WGS metagenome assembly VFQQ01 (sample SAMN10412373, study PRJNA504923) | tailings metagenome | isolation source: Relicate 2 Philex TSF1 revegetated site | place: Philippines: Tuba, Benguet | collected 2017-08-29 | reverse complement strand
GGAGGCTGTGGCCAGCCCCGCCCGTGTGCTGGGCGACGGCAGCCTCAAGTTCAAGTGCGCTCCAGGGAGGGCGGTCGAGTGTCCGGGCGCTTGCAGGGCTGCACCGGCGCAGGGGTTGAGTTGCTTGTTTGCACGCATGCCGCCTGCTCGTGGGCAACCACAGCAGGTCACACCCAACCCACCCCTTCTCCAACACCGCAGGTACCTCAACCCCAACGCCCTGCTGGCTGTGGTGGGCCTGCCCGCCGGCGCAGCACCGGCAGCCGATGCCGCCGCCCCCGCCAAGCTCACGGCCGTGGTGCTGGATGCGGTGACAGGCCGCGTGCTGTTCAGCCAGACACATGAGGTGCGCTTGGGTTGTTGCTTTGTGACAGCAATGTTGCCTTGGGCTGTAGGCTTTGAACCGGTTTTTGGTGTGCCTGCCAAAGCATGCGCAGCCCACCAGAGCGAGCCCGCATCCTGGTTCTCCACCCTATGCCCTCCCAGGGAGCCACGGGCCCCGTGCACGCGGTGCTGAGCGAGAACATGGCGGCCTATCACTTCTGGAGCGTGGTCGCGCACCGCTGGCAGATGGCTGCCATCGAGCTGTACGATGCCTCGCCCACCACCCTGCGGTGCGCTGTCGCTGCTGCTGCTGCTGCTGCTGCTGCTGCTGCTGCTGCTGTGCAGCCATGTCACCTGATTCCGCTGCCATATGGCGGCTGTCGTGCTCCTCTCCTTGTTGCATGTGGGCCAAGCCAGCTGCCCTGTGCTGTACGTCATCCAAGCCCCCTCCACTCCACTCCTGTTAGTGCCGACAACATGCAGTCCCAACTGCTGCCTGTGCACAGGGTGTCTGACCTGGCGTTCTCGGTGCCCAACGTCACCGCCTCCTCCTGGGACACCCCGCCCGTGGAGGCGGCCGCAACCACGCTGCTCAGGTGTGCTTCTCCCACAGAGCGGTGGCGGCTGGTATTGCCACTGCTCAAGTCCCTGGAGCGACTTGTGATTCTGGATCGGTCTGCTGCGTGGCGACTGGTGGCTGTGCCGTTGAGCCCATGCCGAAGCAGCCCCCCTGCTCCATGACCCACCCCACTCCTGCGCAGCCGCCTGGCTGTTGACGGGCTGGCTGTCACACGGTCGGCGCGCGGCAACACTGCCAAGCAAGTCATCATGCTCACGCCGGCAGGTGAGTCAGCTTGGGCCGCATTCAAGGCAGAGCTGTGTAGCACGCGGCCCACAAGGGGCTGGGCAGTGTACTCCAGCTAACTTTACTCCCAGTGTCTACCACAGTATAACACCTTAACTGTCCACCCACCACAGGCCGTGTGTACCTGCTGGACCGCCGCTTCCTGGACCCGCGCCGCCCCGTCATCCCGCCCGGCGGCAAGCCCACAGCCATCCAGGTGTGTGTGTTCCTGCTGCCGTGCGCTGCCCTGTTTTGGCAGGAGCAGCTGGGACGAGGCACCGGTCACTGCCTGGCCAACTCAACACGCCCATCATCGTTTCCCACTCCTTCAAACGCGAAATGCAGGCGGCGGAGGGGCTGCCGCCTTTTGCACCTGAGCTGCCACTCCTTGGCCAGCAGTTTGCCACGCTGGACCACCAGGTGACTGCGCGCCTGCGGTTCCCAGCTATCAGTCCCAATTGCAGTGCGCGAGTGAATCACATGCTGGCTGGCCGCAGGATTGTATGCACCAAAAGCCCGTGCCTGATGGTTGAATTGCTGCTCGCCTGCCCCCAGCCCATCCACCTACCCACCCACCCACCTACCCACCCACCCGTGCCTCTCTCCCCCAGGTGGCGCGCCTGCGCGGCGTTGCAGTGGAGCCCGCGGTGCTGGAGTCCACGCAGCTCATGCTGGCGCACGGCCTGGACCTGTTCTACAACCGCCTCACGCCCTCCAAGTGCGCTCTTTAAGCGTTGGGGCACCCTGCCTCGCTGGGGAGCTGCTGCGGCATGCTGCGCCGCCGCGAAGCTCTTGTGCGGTAGAGCATGACGATCTCTTGGCAGCCCAAGTAATGCGCCATATGTAGCTGAACCTACTGCTGCACTGTGCTGGAGCGTCATCCCCGCCCCTCTTCTCCCTGCCCACCCCCACCTGCAGGAGCTTTGACCGCCTGCCCGACGACTTCCCATATGCGCTGCTCACCCTGATCGTGGTGGGCATGGCCGGGGCCACCCTGGTGCTCAGCCAGCTGCAGACGCGGGCGCTGGTGAAGAAGAAGTGGGAGTGAGCCGGCACTTGGGGCAGGAGGCTGGACATGGCCTCACAGAGAGGCGTGGCTACGCCGGTGCAGCTGCTGCCGGTGCAGCTGCCCTGATTATCAGCCTGGTCAGCTAGTTTCCTGATTTGCTGCCTTTTGTTTGCTGCCTTTCCTTGTTCGTTGTCTGCTGCTTCCTTCACGTCATCTGTTTACGCCTCACTGCCCAGTGTGCATTTTCACATTGTCAGTTTCAGTTAGCTCTCAGGAAATCAATGTGGTCACAGCTGGTGTATGCCAATTCAGCTGGCATCCCGCTGCGCTGCCATGTCTGTCAGTGGCTGTGCCACTGCTCGCTGGTCAATCAGCGCCGCGCCGCCGGCGTAAATGCGCTCAAAGCAGCTGGCAATGTATGGGTTGAGCGTGGCGGTGTGCGCCTTGCAGCATGCATCGAACGCCGCCTGCTCCGGCTCGCTGAGGGCACGTACCAGGCCGTAATGCGCCAGAGCAGCCGCCACAGCTACCAGCGACTCCTGCAGCTGGGCGGCCGTAGCTGCACGCAGCGACAGTGGTGCGCAGTGCCGCAGCTCGTTGAATGCGGCGAGCAAGCCATTTGCGTAGATGGCCAGCGGCGCATGGTCCACCAGGCTCTGCGGCAGCGTGGCCGCTGGACTGCTGCCTGGTGCATCCCCGCCGCCCTCGCCGCCTGCCGCCGCCGCTGCTGCCGTGTCGCTGGCTTGCCGGCTGCGGGCCGCCAGGCTGCTGCCTGTCGACCACTTGTGCGCCTCCAGCAGGCCGGCAAACGAGTCGGTGGCGGAGGCAACCGCCTGCAGGTGATGAGGGATAACAATACTGCAGCGCTCAAAGGATGACAGCTAGGGGCAGAAGGAAAAGGTATTGCACAGCCGCTTTGTGCAGCAGCACAAACCTGAACACCAATGCACGTGCGCTCCATGTGTCGGCGCTCCCCTGCTCCCGCCCCTGCCCCTCCCACCTGGCCGTACAGCGCCAGCACCGCCGACTCAAACAGAGGCGCCAGCAGGGGCCGGAAGTCCAGCCCCACGCGCCCCAGGCTGGCTCCGCAGTACATGGTATGGTCCAGCACCGAGGCCAGGCTGCCGCCCTCCGACACGCGCGGCAGGTGCAGCCGCATGGCCTGCGCAGCAGTTCAGGGCGGCATGGCAGTTGCTTGGGGGCTGGGCCTGGAAACAGCAACGCGGGGAACTGTTCAGGGACCCCGGGCATTGCAGGCAGGAGTGAAACGTGCGCTTGGGCAGCGCAAACAGCTACGCGTATAGTGCACTCGCACCTGCAGGTATGCCGCCGTGCGCCGCTCCGCCCAGGTGTACAGAATGCCTCCATCGCGGCCCTTGCCCTGCGAGCACGAGGGGCAGGCAGGTGCCTCAGCTTGTGGCAGTGGCCACTGTGGTAGCCTGGGCAATGTGTTTGTGGCGGGGCAACAGGGCAGCAGTGCAGAAGCAGGCCCAGACCTGCCGCTCAGTGCCGCCTGGGGCCCGAGCCAGGCCAAGACACATCTCCACGCTTCCCACACACCTCGTCAGAGTCATCAGAGAAGATGGCGCGGTACTGCATGACCACGTCAAACAGGTGCAGGCGGTACACGTCGGTCAGGCGCTTCAAGAACTCGTATGCACTGCGGCAGGGGTGGGGGAAGGGAGCTGTTGTAAGCGCTGGCGGCATGGAGCGGGCAGCGCAGGCACATCTCCTGCAAGCAGGCAATGAGCCAGCCTGGCGGGCCAGCTAGCGGGGTGGCAATTTCAGCTGCCAGGGCGTCGACAAAGAGCTTCAGCCTACACCTGCCCAACCTTGCATCCCCCAACCACACCTGGCGTCGTCCAGCTCAGCCACCAGCCCCGCAATCCAGGCCTCGCGCCGCTGCAGGAACGCGCGCCGCAGCTCCGGCTCTGCACAGACGACGGATGAGCTGCACGGTGAGAGTGCGAAACAGCGGCACACGCAGTGTATACGTGTGCTGCCACCTGATCAAGCCTCCAGCCCTCGCTCAGCCCCTGTGCACGTGCACGCATCCAGCACAGCCGCCGCCAGGCGCACCCGGGAAGGCGGCCAGGCGGCGCAGGTAGCCGATGACGCGCAGGCACTCTGGCAGCTGGATGGCGCCCTGCAGCCGCTGCAGCAGCTGCTCCAGCATGTCGGCTGACACGCCCTCCACCTCTGCAACCAGGCGCTGCACCACCGCCAGGTCGCCGTGCATCACCGCCACCTGGCAGGGGCAGAGTTGTGGGGTGGCAATCGGGAATGGGCGGTCAGCCGACGAAGGGAGTCTTGTGTCCCAGGGGCATACAGCTGCACAAGACGAGCAGCAGCCGACGCCACCATGCATGCCTCGCCAGCCTGCCACCCCCTGAACCTACACCAGCTTTGATGCATCTGTAACGACTTCACCAGCAAACCAGCGCAAAGCACGGCCGCCTGCCCACCTTGTTCACAAAGGCCCGCAGGTCCAGCGCCTCGTCAAAGTTGCCGGAGCGGCAGCACGTGTCCATCAGCTGCGGCACCTCCAGAATCTCAAGCACCGTGGGGTGCGAGCCTGCAATGGGCGGTGGGGCAGGGGAGGTTGATGCTAGTGGCACACTGCAGGAGAAGAGCCTATTGCAGGTGCTGCGGGCCGTGGGCAAACGGCAAAGGAACACTTGCGAAAACCGCACCGAAACAGCACAATGCCCCTGCTGCAGCAACGCACTGTACAGCTGGCGGTTGTCGGCGCGGCGGCCAGCGATCGCGGCGGCGTCCTGCCGGAAGGTGTCGCAGGCGGCCTGCAGCTTGGGCAGGTCGGCGGCCAGAGCGTCCAGGTGGCCGGTGGCAGCTGCCAGCTGTGTGCGCAGGTCCGCCAGGCAGCGGGTGGCGCCCACGAACGAGCGGTAGTGCCCCACCGCCGTGTCCTGCAGCTGGCGCCGCAGCTGCTCCTGGTCTGCACGCAGCAGCTCCGGCTCCTTGGCCAGCCGCTCGCTGCAGAGGCGGGGGGCAAGAGCAGGAGCGAGGGGGTGGGAGACAAGCATGGTGGGCGGCGTTGGCGGCGGCACATAGAGCGGCGGCTGGCGGGTGGAGTGCTGGGGCGGCAGCAAGGGGTGGCGGAGCGTGATCCCATCCACACAGGCCATGCAGGCTCACAGGGGGTAGCTGAGCAGCTCGGAGAAGTAGGCAGCGCTCTCCTCTGCGAAGGGCTGGTCGCCCGCAGGCACCAGAGGGTCCGGGGCCCTGCCCAGACCGTTTGCGGCGATGGCCGCCATCCCGGATCGCGCTGCAAAGGGCCGGGCGAGGAGCTGGGTGGGCTCAGGCTTCGGGGCTCTGCAAGAGGCGAGCTTGTAGGCAGCTTGAAAGCGTCCAGAGAACGATCAGGACTTGCAGCACCCACGATGGGCGGCTCGCAGCGGCCCCACAATGCAGCACCATGCGGCGGCGCTGTGTGAAATGCCCACCAGCTGGGCGCAGCTGCAGCTGGCGGGATGCTGTTTGGCTCCTGGAGCCCCCGCTGCGATCATCTACGTGTGCGACGCGGCCTCCCGAGCAGCTGTCGCAAGCGGGGGTTGAGCAGCGCGGCACCCACAGGCGAGCGCGCTGCCTCTTCTGCTCGCTGCTGTACAGAGCGCGAGCCGGGCACCCAGCAACAGCCCGCCGCGGCCCGAACACCCGCTGCTGCCACCGCCGCCGCCGCCCTGCCGCCCGGCGACGCTGCTCACGTTGCGCCCTCCTGCGTTGCCTGCCTCCTTGTCTTGCAGCGTCTAGCCAGTTGGCAACAGCAGAGCAGCCGGATACACACCAGCCATGGCGCGCGGGCGGCGCCGCTCCGCGGTGTCCATGAGCCTGCCGGAGCTGCTGAACGAGGTGCAGCGCGGCGTGGCCTCGGCGCATGTGCGCTACTCCAAGATGCTCTGGGACCTGGCCACCGCTGATGCGGTCACCACCTGCGCACAGCTGCTGACCGCCATGAAGCACTTTGCCACAGTGGCCGAGGTGGGCTGGCTGCAGTTTGGCAGCATGCTGAGCGCGCTGCTGCAGTGGTGCAGGGCGTGCGCGCGCCTGCCTACCTCGCCGCTCGCCGTATGCCCATTGTCAACGTCCAGCTGCATGCTGCCTGCACTGGTAAGACTGCCCCTGCCCCACAACCCTGCCCGTGCAGCCCACACTGTCTCAGACGCGCCTGCTCAACTTCTTTGGCACGTTTGCCAACGACGCCGAGGGGAAGGATGAGGCCACCACCGAGGACCGCTGCAACTTGATTGCGGTGCTGCTGGAGCCGCTGATTGAGCTGACGGGCGCCAAGGACCACAGCGCACGCTGGTGGGTGGACGCGGGCTGCGAGGGGAGTCGCCACAGTGCTACCTGGCTGTGCCCTTTTTGGCTGCATTACAAACCGTTTGCACCCGACTGCCCCTGCAGGCGCTTCTGCCAGCTGGTGCACGCCCTGGTGGGCAACCTGCCACAGAACGTGGAGCCCTCAGACGCGCTGGACGCGGCGCTGGGACAGTTGGAGGAGGCCATGCTGGTGGGCGGCGGCGCATTGCAAGCCTGCTGATGTGCATGTATTCGGATAGATGATGATACAAGCAGGCAGTGCTCTGTCGGCTGTGCAGCGCATCCTGAATATTGCAGCAGCCCATTTGTTTAATCTTTCTTATGACCTGCCGGTCCACAGGAGCGGCTGGACGACAGCCAGCCGCGCGTGCGCGCGGTGGCTGTGCGTGCGCTGGCACGCCTGTTTGTGCCTGGCGACGCCGAGGACTACTCGGACTGCGAGCTGACCGCCCGCATGGTTGAGAGTGAGTCGGGTCTGCTTTTGCCCTGTGCTGCGTTCCGCTCGTGACGCTGTAGTCTGGAAGCAGGGACTGGTTCCAAAGATGCGCTCTGCCCTTACATTGAAACTTGATTGCCTCTGTCGCAGTGCTGGAGAGTGAGAACAGCACGGCGGTGCGCAAGGCAGTGCTGGCCACGCTGCCCTACTCCTCCTTCACGCACCCCTACTTTCTGGAGCGCACGCGTGATGTGTCGGACGACGTGAGTTGGCAGAGGAGCAGCAATCAACCCAGATGGGCATGTCTCTCAGCATTGGAATCAGGATGCTGCCACCTCCACCCCATGCAAGGTGCATCATCACATTCCTGCCACTGCTGTCTTCTGGTGCCAGCTGCTAATCAATTGCACCCTTCTGCTTGCCTGCCACCTGCAGGTGCGCAAGATGGTGTACATGGCGATCAAGCAGCGTGTGCCGCTGCCCAACCTGTCCACAGATGACGCCGTGCTGCTGGTGGGTTGCAGCCTGGGAGGGTTGCAATGCAGTCATTCTACAAGCAAGCATGGAAGCTCAGCTTGCCCCAGCTTGCGGCTTGTGAGGCACCGAATTCCGGGCCTGCATCTCCAAGCCTGGCGCATGTGTCTGCATGCCGCACCTGCAGGTGCGCCGCGGTCTGGGCGACCGTGCCCCGGCGGTGCGTGCAGAGGTGGCTAAGCTGGTGATGCAGTGGCTGGAGGACAGCTGCGAGGGCGAGCCGCTGCGCCTGGTGCACCAGCTGGACGTGCAGCGCCACCCAGGTTGGTGGCTGAATAGACGGGAGGGCCTGAAGAGGCTGAGCTTGGCAAGGCATGGCGCGCCTGCTCTTTGCTGTCGCGGTGTTGCTGCCCCAGCTGCCGGCTGGAAGTTTTCCACCTGCTAACGTGCGCCCTTTGGCTGCTTTTGCCCACCTGCAGAGGAGTGCGAGCTGGTGCTGCGCATGCTGCTGAAGGAGGGCGTGGTGAATGCTTTGCACCTGGGCCGCCTGGCAGACAGCGACGGCATCGGCCTGCGGGGCGACTTCTCCCGCCCCGGCGCCGTCATGGGCCCCGCCTCCGCGCTCTTCTGGCGCGTGGTGTGCGAGTGGCTCAAGGACGAGTGCACGGAGCACGGGTTGACGGCAGCACGCCGTGTGGGCCAGGCCGCTGAGATTGAGCGGTCCAAGGCGGAGGAGGCCAATGATGCGCTGGAAGCCGCGCTGCCTCCCACGGTGGCAGAGATGGCCGACATCATTGCCAAGCACGCGGCGGCGGGCACGGCGGCGCGCTTTGCCTGCGCCCAGCTCATGCAGCTCGGGGCCAAGTGCTTGGACTTTGCCGACGCGGCGGGGCAGTCAGACATGTCCCTCATGCTGCGCCGCCTGCTCACCGACGTGCCCACGTGCGTGCGCTGGGGAGGGCTGCTGCAGGGCAGTTGTGCTTGATGATGCGTGGCAGGGTTGCTGCATGCTTGCCTGTGTGCCTGCCCATCTGCCAGCCTCAGCCTCCCCAGATCTGTCTGCACCAGACCTGCCCATCACCGCCCCTGCCTGCAGTGGCGACAGCGCGGAGGAGGCGGCCGCCTGGGAGGCGGCGTGGCGCAGCCCCTCCTGGCTGCGCGCGCTGGCGCTCTTCCTGCGCAAGGTGTACGGCTCGCCCAAGGAGCTGGCGGATGCCATGCTGCCCATCTGTGGCGACCTGTTCACCTCGGGCGGCTTTGCCACCGAGGGCTTTGAGGCGGCGGAGCAGGCGTGGGTGCATGCCCTGGGCGTGGCGGGCCTGCTGCTGGAGCAGCTGACGTCAGCGCGCCAGGTGGCGCCCGCCGGCGAGGGCCAGTTTGGCCTGCGCGACCTGCTGGACAGCCTGGTGCAGCCCGGCCTGCGCCACCGCTCCGCCAAGGTGGGGCACACGCTGCAGTATGGGGGGAGCTATGGAGGCGCTGAGGTCTGGGCTGGAAAGGCTGCGGCAAGAGCTGAGCAGCATGGCCACCTGTACTGTGCCGCCTAGTGTAACTCCTTCCAACCCCCTGGCCTTGTTGCAGGTGCGGCGCGAGGCGGTGCGCTGCCTGGGCCTGTACTGCACCCTGGACGGCATCCCCACCAGCCTGTCCAGCCACCTGGTGGTCCTGCGCCAGGTGAGGCTGAGCAGGGCACTGCGGGCCCGAGGCTGCATGGGTGGTGCAGGCAGTTGCAAGGGCAGAGGCGACAGCACTGTTGAGCAAGTGTGTTAGCTCAGCCCATATTGCCACTCCGATGCCCTGCACAGGTGCTCATCACCCACGGCGAGTCGGCGACTGTGCGCGCTGTGGCGGCACAGGTGAACAAGCAGATGCACAGGCAGCAGCATGGCTGCGCTGTGCTGCCTTTGTTCTCTTGGGACCAATCCGCGTGCCATGCACATCACTGCATGTGAATGCCTGCCCTATCATGACATACCTTTCACAGGCACTGGGTGATGTGGCCCTGGCACGCGGCCCCAAGGAGGTGGACCGCTGCCTGATGGCTGAGCTGGCGGGCGGCCTGCTGCCGGGCCTGGACCCCGACCTGCAGCAGAAGCCGGTGGTGGACCTGCTGGTGGGTGGAGGGGTGATGGGCAGTGAGCAGTTGGAGGTGCGACGGGATCCAGGCACACAGCGGGGGCATGCTGATGCAGTAAGCTGCCCATCCATGCTATGTTATGACACGACCTGTAGCCCACCCCCTGTACTGCCCTTCACCCGCTTTCCACACCACCGCAGCTGGATGTGCTGCGCCTGTGGGCCGAAGAGTTTGCCGGCGCGGCGGCGGCGGGTGCCAAGAAGCGGGCAGGCGTGCGGCGCGGCTCTCGCGGCTCCGCCGACGACCTTGAGTCGCTGGGCGGCCTGGGCGCTGCGCTGGTGGAGGGGCTGGCACGCCTGGCACGCTCCCACCTGCGCTGGCAGGCGCGCGAGGAGGTGGAGGCGGTGGCGGCGGTGCAGCGGGGCGAGCAGCCTCGGGAGCTGGCCATGGAGGACATCGACGTGGTCAAGGTGGGCTGAGGGGTAATGGCAGTCAGGGGGAATGGCGCTTTGGTTGTGGGCGTTTTGGCCAACGTTGGAAAAACAGATGGCATTGTGGCGTTGGATGACAGAACAAGGTACCATGGGCTGTGCAGCCGTGCCCATGCTTCCAGCTCCCTCCTCACACCCCTGGCAACCTGCCTGCCCACATCCCTGTGCCCCAGGTGCTGGTGGAGCTGACGCTGCTGCACTTCAATCCCGAGGTGGAGGCCGCCAGCCTGGCCACCCAGGTGCTGCCCGTCTTCTTCCAGAACTACGCCGAGCTGACCAGCGAGCACCAGCAGTTCCTGGCCACCGCCTTCCTGCCCGCCGCGCGCCTGTGAGGAGCCGGGGGGGACTGATTTGTTCGGGGAACGTGGGCCTACATGCCAGCCTGCTTGGAAGCACTTGCTCACCACGCATGCACGCGCCAGCCACGTGTGGCTGCCTCAAGGCCCCGCCCACCTCTCCTCCCTCTCCTGCCCCTGCTCCCCGCAGCGCGGCGGGGGAGGACAAGGTGAGCGGCAAGCGCATCACGGCCGCCACCTGCACCTCCTCCAAGGTCATGGGCTTCCTGGCGCAGCTGCTGCAGACACCCTACGGAGACAAGGTGGGGTGGGGCTGAGCAGGTGCTGGCTGTTTTGGAGTTGCACTACTGCACTGGTCCTTTGACTTGGGCACCCCAGCACATGTGCCTGCTAGACTGCGAGCCCACTGCCCTCCCTCACACTGAACGCCTGGCTGCCTGCCCTGCCTGCCCCTGCACAGCAAGAGCCGGTGGGTCACGAGGTGCTGGTGGACCTGCTGCTGCGCGAGCTGTACGTGTGCACCGCCATGGGCTTCGAGGTGCCCAAGCCCTACCTGCTGGCCCTGTGCCGCACCGTGGCCGCGCTGGACGTCTTCCCCGTGGGCGAGGCGGAGGGCGCGGTGAGTGACATGGCGGGGAGTTTGATGGCGTCCCTTGGAGGGTCAGGTCAGCCAGGTCTGCGCAAGCTGAGATTTGCTGCACGATGGCAATGCATGGCATGGTCCTGCCTGCGGCTCTTTCAAACTTGCCCAACCTCCTCCAATGCGACTGCCTGCGCGGTGCAGCTGACGGCACGCCGGCTGCTGGAGCTGGCTCGCCAGCTGCTGACGGAGGTGCCCGACAGCAGCATGCGCAAGGACCTCAAGGTGGGGAGGGAGGTGTGGCAGGAGGTGGCGAGTTGTGGGGGTGTAAGCCCCCTGTTAAATTGATACCTGTGGCTCTCTGCACAGTGGGGTGCTCACACGACTGCCGCCTTGCTGCCCACCTTCCGCAGGTGCTGCTGGACAAGCTGCATGCCCGGGCCCGCACACACCGCCTGTCCACCCAGCCGCTGCTGCCTGAGGAGATTGCTGTGCTGATTGAGCAGTGAGTGGGGGCTGGGGTGGGCGAGGCACCAAACGGCAGCTCTGAAGCGTGCTCTGAGAGGGACATCATTTCAACGCTGTGCTGGACCCAACACCCGACTCCACCTCACTTTTCATCCCCACCCAACCTCAACTCCACCACCTGCAGGCTGCAGAACTTCAAGGATTCAGAGGACGTGCTGGCCGACTACCCCCTGCCCTTTGACGCCATCGAGCAGCCAGAGGCGCCGGCGGCGGGCGGCCGCAAGGCCGCCGCCAAGACGCCTGGGCGCGGCCGCGCTGCTGCCGCCGCGGACGACAGCAGCGAGGAGGAGGAGGATGGCGGGCTGCAGATGCCGCCGTCGTCGGATGACGAGCAGGATGGAGAGGTGGGTGGGAGCTCGGATGGTGGGCTTGGTGGGGCAGAGGCTACACTGGGAATGTCATAGCAATGTAATGTGTTGGCCGCATGCACTGGTGCGCTAATTTGCATCACATGCTGGCCTCTTGCCCCGTGACCACCCACAGGAGCACACGCCGGCGCGCGTGCCGCCCACCGCCTCCCGCCGCCTGCCCGACCGCGCGGCGCGCTCCGCCCGCAAGCCGCTGGTGGAGGCGGCCACCTCCTCTTCCGACGAGGAGGAGAGCGAGGATGAGGCGGCGCAGGACAGCGAGGAGGAGGAGGAGGAGGAGGGCGAGGATGCTCTGTCGCCGCTGGCCGAGAACCTGAGCCCCGCGGTGCGCCGCCCCTCCAAGGCGCGCCGCCAGTCGTCGGACAGCATGTTGGCGCTGCGCCAAGCATTGCAGGAGAACCGGATCAGCTAGTGGGGATGTGGGCTCGTGGCGGAGGGCAGCACTTGCCCATCGAAGTGGGCACCTGTGCTGTGGAATGACATTGCAGCTGCTTTATTTGACCAATTGCCAACTCCCGGACACCAACTGACATCTGCTACACATCTGTCCCGCATGCTGTACAATATTTGACTCTGCAAGCGTGCTGTGCACATTGCGATGAGACAAACGAAAGGACCCACAGACTGGCACAGATGCCTGCATGGGCTGCCCCAAAAAAACATCAGCTGTAGGCATGGTGGGTGTTGTGGCACCAGCACCGGCCAGCACGCAATTCTCGCGGACAGTTGGCTCTGCTTTTACACAGCCGGTTGGAGTCGTCATGTGGAGTTTGTATTGGGGACCACGGCCTCGCAGCATGGCTCTACCGCAGTCCTGCCAGCGAGGCGGTTGATGCAGAGGCAGCCAGGCTAGGGGTGGAGGGTGCGCGTGCCAGCTGGCGTCGCACTAGCTGTGCATACACGCCGCCTGCCTCCAGTAGCTGGTCGTGGCTGCCCTGCTCCTGCACTTGGCCATGCTGGATGACAACAATGCGGTGGGCATCTTGTACAGTCGACAGCCTGCAGGGTGTGGGCACGAGTGGGCGGTGAGTGGTCTCAACTGACTCCTCGCTGTTCTTTGCCTTTCAGACAGCACGAGTGATTTGGATGGAGAGTGCTAGGGAGCCAGGCAAGCACTTTGTCCTCCCAACAGCCCTGCCCAGCACAGCCACCCGTGCCTGTGGGCAATGACCAGCACGGTCCTGTTCTTCATTGTTCGATCTAGCGCTTCCTGTATATCAACAGTGGTGTGCAGCAAGATCAATGATGAGGACATGGACAGTTGGCGGCAGCGCCTTGCAGCCACCAATGTGTCAGCTCATGGCGTCCACCCGCCAGCAGCCCCTGCAGCAGTGGACCCTCGCACAGCACGAATGTCCATATCGTCCAGCATCCTCCCACCTGCACCACCGCTTCGCTATCGGCGTCTAGCGCCGATGTCGCCTCATCCAGCAGCAGCACGGCGGGGCGCCGCACCAGCGCACGCGCAATCGCTATCCGCTGCTTCTGCCCGCCGCTGCAAGTGACACGATGGGATCGAGGAGTGGGTTAGAGAAACTTCACCACACCTGCGATTGCATCTCAGGTGGCCAGGATGCTGCATGCTGTTGCATGCCTTGCATGCTGCGGCCTAAAGAGCGAGGGAACATTCCTTGGTGTCGAGCTGCCAACCGCGTGTCCTCCTTTGCATGGCCGCACCTGAGCTGCACTCCACGCTCCCCAACCTCTGTGTCGTAGCCGTCGGGCAACGCAGTGATGAAGTCGTGCGCGTTGGCAAGCCTGTAGTGGGAAGCAGCCGGGCGCTCACTGCAATAGGTTGCAAACATATGCATCGCAGGCATGCGCCCACAAGACACTGTCGCCACTGCCCTTGCGCGCGCTGCACTGCCCAGCTGCCCAAGGGGTCCAGGCACACCCACCGTGCCGCCTGCTCCACATCCTCTTGTGTGGGCACCAGCTCGGGCGGCACACCATCCTCCTCCTCCATGCCGTAGCAAATGTTCCTGCGGCAGGGGGCAGTTGGGGGCGAGCAGGAGGAAGTCAAGTGAGGTGCCCCAAGCGCACCTTGGGGTGAAGATGACAGATCTCAAGGTGGCGGTTGGCATGCATGCATATCGCTCCCATGCTGTCCAATGGTGCTTAGCCCGGCTGCTCAGCCGGATGACCCCCTGCTGCCACACCCTCCACTCACCTGCGTATGCTGCGAGCGTACAGCACTGGCTCCTGGGACACTAGCGCCACCCGCTGCTTGAGCCACTTGCGGTCGTAGTCGCCGACGGGCCGGTCGTCGATCAGCACACACCTGCGGGCATGGCATGTGGGGCGGGGAGGCGCATGTTGGGGTCAGTGGCGGGTGGTACGTGAGAGGGGCCGCTGATCAGCTGCAAGCCAGGCAAGCATGAGCATTGGCAGCCGTTGCTCGTTGTTGTTTTTTTTGTGGATTACCCACCCCTCGTCAGGCGTGTAAAACCGCTCCACCAGCTTGACGATGCTGGACTTGCCGCCGCCGCTGGGGCCCACCAGTGCCACAATCTCGCCGGGCCGCACCTGGAGGGCAGAGGGAAGGGGAGGGTGGGGCGAGCTGGTGGCAGGGTGCCGTGGCAGGCATGGAGTGGCGGTGCCAGCTGCCGTGAGCGAGTTGTGCATGATGGCGATGCGTGGGCAGGGGAGATTGCGAGCACTCATTGGATGACCAGCCAAGCCAAGCGCACCAGGAGGTTCAGCCCGCTCAGCACACGTGAGGTGGGGCGCGCCGGGTAATGGAACGACACATCCTGCAGGCGCGTAGTGTGGCGTGGAGGAAGGGGTGGCTGATTGTGGACATGTGGCGTGGCCAGGTGTGGCAGCACAGCTTTCTGATAGCAGAGGTCACATGCGCACAATGGACCTTGACCTTCACCACCCCATACTGGCCTGTAGCGTGATCTTGCCGGAAAAGGCGGCAGGGACGAGCGTGCCCGTCTCCGGCACCGCTGGCTGCCGCTTCATGAGCTCAACCACCTGGCAGAACAAGGGGACACGGTAAGTAGTGAAACACGGATGAAGGGATGCTAAAGCGCAAACCCAAGGTGTCACACCCATACTTGCCCTCCCATATGGCATAGGCATGTGCCCACCTTCTCAGCGGCGCCGACTGCCGCCGACAGTGCAGAGAACACGTCGCCAAGCGCCTGCACTCCAGGAGAAGAGGGTTGCAGCCCACTTGCCTCATGCCGGCGGTCGAGCCTGCACATGCTGACCGTCCGCATATATGCTTAGGCATATATGCTGCCGAACCTGCGCACAATGCCAGCCTACTTGCGGCTGCGCGTCCTCCCATGCCGGAATTGCCTCCTTTCACCTGGAAGGCGGACGACAGTGACTGCTGGAACAGCATGAAGGAGACGAGGGCTCCTGCACTCATCGCGCCCGCCAGTACCAGGGTGCCACCCTGCGCAGGGGCACAGGGTGGGCAAGGGAGCGGGTGAGCAGTCCAGTCCATACACAGAAGCGCTGCCGCCAACATGGCGGGCTGGCTGGCCGGTTTGACGACGATGCACATGCCCCAGTTAGTTTGTGCTTGGCAGCACGAGCAGACTTACGTAGAACAGAGTGGCGGCAACCACGGCCGCAGACAGGAAGGTGTTTGTGCTCATGTAAATGCCGTAGGCAATCGCCTCCCTGCGGGGTGGTGCCTCAGCAAATGGGTGAGGAAGGCCAACCCATACAGTCACTGCGCGTGTGAATGGCGATCAATAAACGCCCGTCTTCTTGGCTGGCACACAGCACCCGCACATCTCCTCAACACCCCCATAAACACCCACCTGCGCTGCAAGTGGTAGAAGCGCAGCAGGCGAGCGGAGTAGGCTGCCATTGTCGAGTCCTCCGCTGCGTGTGCTTTCACGGTCGTCATGCTGCAGGGGACCAGCAGCAGGAGGGCTTAAGGCCATGGTTGTGCACCCTCAGCATGTGTACTGCGCAGCAGCAGCGTTGCCCACCCCACCCTCCTCCCCTCCCCCCTCTCTCACCCCATCTAGGCCTGCCCAGCCAGCCCTGCCTGCCCAGCAAGCCCTGCCTGCCCCGCCCTGCACCTGCTGAGCGCCTCCTCTGCCACGCTGTTGGCCTCAGCCAGCTCCGTCTGTACCTTCTTGCTCAGCCGCCGGTAGTAGGCGCCGTACACCTGGAGCACGGTTGTGGGAGAGAGAGAGATAAATGCCACTGATTAGTAGCAGCAGCTCACACAGCCTGCTGCCCAGGG
>VFQQ010003305.1_pt1 | contig 15993 bp, 16 predicted proteins | sample 3512341 | NCBI WGS metagenome assembly VFQQ01 (sample SAMN10412373, study PRJNA504923) | tailings metagenome | isolation source: Relicate 2 Philex TSF1 revegetated site | place: Philippines: Tuba, Benguet | collected 2017-08-29 | reverse complement strand
CCCGCGCCGCCATCGGGGTGGTGCCGCAGGAACTGGCCGCCGACGTCTTCTTCACGCCGCGCGAGTCGCTGGAGGTCCAGGCCGGCATGTACGGCGTGCCCAAGAACGAGCGGAACACCGATGAGCTGCTCGCCGCCCTGGGTCTGTCCGACAAGGCCGGGGCCTACGTCCGCATGTTGTCCGGCGGGATGAAGCGCCGCCTGATGGTGGCCAAGGCCATGGTCCATCATCCGCCGGTCCTGATCCTGGACGAGCCGACCGCCGGCGTGGACGTGGAACTGCGCCGCCAGCTCTGGAACTACGTCGTGGGCCTGAACCAGCAGGGCGTGACCATCGTCCTGACCACCCACTATCTGGAAGAGGCGCAGGAGCTCTGCGACCAGATCGCCATCGTCAACCGCGGCGAGGTCGCGGCCTGCGAGCCGACCGACGTGCTGCTGCGGCGGCTCGACACCCGCAACGTCATCGTCTCGCCGGAGGAGCCGGTGACCGTCGCCCCCGACCTCGCGGGGTTCGAGACCAAGCTGCGCGGCGGCGGCGCCTTCTCGGTGTCCTACAAGAAGGGCCAGTCCAGCGTGGAGCAGGTCCTGGCCGCCGTCCGCGGCGCCGGCCTGCACATCAAGGACATCGCCACCGAGGATCCCGACCTCGAGGACGTCTTCCTGGCCCTGACCTACGGCAACCCCGAGGCGCTGCGCCCGACCGAGGACTGAGTCAGATCTCCACCATGTCGAAGTCCGACTTCGGCGTGCCGCACATCGGGCAGAGCCAGTCGTCCGGCAGGTCCGCCCAGCGCGTTCCGGGCGCCAGGCCTTCGCCGGGGTCGCCCGCTTCTTCGTCGTAGAGGTAGCCGCAGGTGCGGCATTGCCAGGTCTTGTAGGGTTCGGCTTCGGCCATCGTCAGGCTCCGGAGGCGGGGGCGACGGCCAGGCCGCCGCGCAGCATCGCCAGGCTGGTCGCGCTGATCGGGGCCAGGTCCATGCCGGGGTCGATCAGGCTCTGGATCGACAGGCCCATCAGCAGGCTGCCGATCGACAGGGCCGCGGCGTCGGCGTCGACCTCCGGTCGGATGGTCCCCTCGGCCTGGCCGCGCAGGATCATCGCCTCCAGCATCCGCTCGACCTTCTCGTGCGAGGCGGCGAAGGCCGTCCGCAGGGCCGACAGGTCGGCGACGGCGTCGGCCAGCAGCATGAAATAGGCGCGCCCCTCGTCGTCCTCGCGCAGCCGGGCGATGAAATGCTCGACATAGCCCAGGACCGCCGCCAGGCCGGGCGCCGTGTCGACGCCGGCCGCCGCCAGCGCCTCGCTTTGACGAGCGTGCAGATGGGCGATCAGAGCCTCGGTCATGCCCTGCTTCGAGCCGTATTTCTGCGCCGCCAGGCCGCGGCTGTAGCCGGCGCGCGTCCCGATCGCCTCGAAGGTCGCCGCCCTAACGCCCTGGTCGCAGATCACCGCGATAGTCGCGGTCATCAGGCGGCGTTCGGACTCGTCCCGGCGTTCGGCCTGGGAGCGGCGGGGTCTGGCGGTGGAGCCGTCGGCGGGCATGGACATGTCGTAACTTAATTGTTGGCCGTTTAGCAAGTTGTGATAGCGTCGTTCCCCGAAGGCTGCCCGTTGAGAGCGGCCCAGGGAAGAGCGTCCGGAGAACCCCCATGATCCCTCAGGCGATCGCCGACACCATCGTCGACCCCAAGGCCTACGCCGACGGCGACCGCGTCGACGAGGCCTTCACCTGGCTGCGCGCCAACGCGCCGCTGGCGCAGGTTCAGCCGGAGGGCTTCGATCCCTTCTGGGCGGTCACCCGTTTCGCCGACATCCAGGAGGTCGAGAAGCAGAACGCGCTGTTTCACAACGGCGACCGCGCCACCGTCGTGACCCCCATCGAGGCCGACCGGAAGGTGCGCGAGATGACCGGCGGCTCGCCGCACCTGGTTCGCTCCCTGGTCCAGATGGACAACCCCGACCACTTCGCCTACCGCCGCCTGACCCAGGCCTGGTTCCTGCCGCAGAACATCCGCGGTCTCGAGCCGCGCATCCGCGAGATCGCCCGGGGTTTCATCGACCGGATGGCCGCGCACGGCGATCGCTGCGACTTCGCCAAGGACGTGGCCTTCCTGTTTCCGCTGCATGTGATCATGGAGGTTCTGGGCGTGCCCGAGGCCGACGAGCCGCGCATGCTCAAGCTGACCCAGGAGCTGTTCGGCAGCACCGACCCCGAGCTGAACCGCACCGGCAAGGCGATGGACCGCGAGACCGGCGTCCAGGCGGTGCAGGCGACGGTCGTCGACTTCATGACCTACTTCAACGCCATGACCGAGGATCGCCGGGCCAACCCGCGCGACGACCTGGCCAGCGTGATCGCCAACGGCGCCGTGCACGGCCAGCCGCTCGGCCACCTGGAGGCGATGAGCTACTACATCATCGCCGCCACCGCCGGGCACGACACCACCTCCAGCACGACGGCCGGCGCGCTGTGGGCCCTGGCCGAAAACCCCGACCAGTTCCGCAAGCTGAAGGCCGATCCGTCGCTGATCTCCGGCCTGGTCGAGGAGTCGATCCGCTGGGTCACGCCGGTGAAGCACTTCATGCGCACGGCGACGGCCGACACCGAGCTGGACGGCCTGAAGATCGCCCAGGGCGACTGGATGATGCTCTGCTATCCGTCCGGCAACCGCGACGAGGCGGTCTTCGACGACCCGTTCCGGTTCGACATCGAGCGTTCGCCGAACAAGCACGTCGCCTTTGGCTACGGCGCCCACGTCTGCCTCGGCCAGCATCTGGCCCGGATGGAGATGCGGATCCTCTGGGAGGAGCTGTTGCCGCGCCTGGAGAGCGTCGAACTCGACGGAACGCCCAGGCGGATGGAGGCGGCCTTCGTCTGCGGCCCCAAGTCGGTGCCGATCCGCTTCAAGATGCGCTAGCGGCCGATCGGCGCCTTGCCCGAGCGTTCGAGTTTTCATCCGAAGGTCCTCGCGAAGGCGGGGACCCAGGCTGATCTTCAAGCTTGGCCCGATCGACGAAGCCGCATGGCCGGCTTGGGTCCCCGCCTTCGCGGGGACAGACGGCGCGAGGGGCAGGTTCGGCGTGAATGGCGATCGGCTCTAGCCGCCGGATATTGCCGTTCTCCGTGACGCAGGCCTAACCTCCTCCGATGTCGAGGGAGGGCGACGGCGCATGCTCGAGCGGATCTTCAAGCTGAAGGCGCATGGCACGGCGCTGCGCACAGAGGTGCTGGCCGGGCTGACCACCTTCCTGACCATGGCCTACATCGTGCTGGTCAACCCGACGATCCTGGCCAATGCGGGAATGCCGGTCGCGGCGGCGGCCGCGGCCACCTGCCTGGCGGCGGCGTTCGGCTCGATCATGATGGGGCTGGTCGCCAACTATCCGATCGCCCTGGCTCCCGGGATGGGGTTGAACGCCTACTTCACCTACACGGTGGTGCAGGGCATGGGCCTGCCCTGGCAGACGGCGCTGGGCTGCGTCTTCCTGTCGGGCCTGGCCTTCATGCTGCTGACCGTGGCCGGCATCCGCCAGATGATCGTCCAGGCCATTCCGCGCGACCTGTTCGCGGCCATCGCCGGCGGCATCGGGCTGTTCATCGCCTTCATCGGGCTGCGCAGCGCCGGGATCGTCGTCTCGAATCCCGCGACGACGGTGGCCCTGGGCGACCTGACCACGCCGAGCGCGGGGCTGACGGTGTTCGGCCTGGTGATCACCGGCGTGCTGCTGGCCTGGCGGATCCGGGCGGCGATGCTGGTCGGCATCCTGGCGACCACCATCCTGGCCTGGGTCCTGGGCGTCGTCGACTGGAAGCCGGCCCCCTACAGCTTCGAGGCCCTGACCGCGACGGCGTTCAAGCTCGACGTCCCGGCTGCGATCGGCGTCGGCGGGGAGGGGCTGACCCTCGCCCTGATCGAAATCCTGTTCGTGTTCCTGTTCGTCGACCTGTTCGACAATGTCGGCACCCTGGTGGCGGTGACCAAGCGCGCCGGGCTGGTGGACAAGGACGGCGACATTCCCAGGCTGAACCGGGTGCTGGTCACCGATTCGACGGCGACCATGGTCGGGGCCGTGGCGGGCACGACCACGACCGTCAGCTACATCGAGAGCGCAGCGGGGGTCGCGGCCGGCGGGCGGACCGGCCTGACGGCCGTGGTCGTCGGTCTGCTGTTCCTGCTGGCGATGTTCTTCGCCCCCTTCGCCCAGGCGATCCCGGCCGCAGCGACCGCGCCGGCGCTGATCCTGGTCGGGGCGATGATGATGGCGCCGTTGGCCGAGAGCGACTGGACCGACCCGATGGTGGCGATCCCGGGCTTCCTGACCCTGGTGGCGATCCCCCTGACCTTCTCGATCGCCAACGGGCTGGCCTTCGGGATCATCGCCTACGCCGTGCTGCGGCTGGCGCGGGGCCAGGCGCGCCGGGCCGACTGGCTGCTGTATGTTTTGGCGGCCCTGTTCGTCGTTCGCTTCGTCTGGCTCGCGGCGGGCTAGCGCAGCGGCCAGACTTCGGCTAAAGACCCCGCCTCCGCCGGCCTCATGCACCCGTAGCTCAGCTGGATAGAGCGTTGCCCTCCGAAGGCAAAGGTCACACGTTCGAATCGTGTCGGGTGCGCCAGGCGGCTTGAGACTGCGATCATGCAGGATCGCCGGGTCATCTCCCTTCAAGCCATGACGCCGCCGTAGCCGGCGGCTTCGCGCGCGTCGGCTTGGCGCTGGTGGCGTTCGCGCGTACGCCTCGGCCGGCCGCGGACCAAAAGTCCGCCCGGAGCAAGGCGGGCGTCCGGACTCGCATTCGGCGCGCAGCGGGGTGATGTTCGAAGCTTCCAGGTCCGCAAGGGCAGGGCGGATCGCTACGCTGTCCCAGGGATACGATCGAAATCATGACCCAGAGCCGACTGCTGCGTATGGACAACATCGGCGTCGTGGTGGAATCCCTCGACGACGCCGTCGCCTTCTTCGCTGAACTCGGCCTGACGCTCGAAGGGCGGGCCGTGATCGAGGGGGAATGGGCCGGCCGCATCACCGGGCTGGGCGATCAGCGGGTGGAGATCGCCATGATGGTCACGCCCGACGGCCACAGCCGCCTGGAGCTCTCGCGATTTCTCGCCCCGACCGTCGTCGCCGATCACCGCAACGCCCCGGTGAACGCCCTCGGCTATCTGCGCGCCATGTTCACGGTGAGCGACATCGACGACACGCTCGCCAGGCTCCGCCGGCGCGGCGCGGAGCTGGTCGGCGAAGTGGTCCAGTACGCGGAGGCGTACCGGCTCTGCTACATCCGCGGGCCCGAAGGTCTTCTCATCGGGTTGGCGGAGCCGCTCGGCGCCGACCGCTAGCGCTCAGGCGCCATCGCCGGCAACGTATTGCGAACGGATCGCATTTGCACTAATCCCGGTTTTGCTGCCTCTGCCGGTCCCGTGCTGCAAGGGCGCGCCGGAGACCCTGATGGCCAGCGCAGCCGCCGAAGTCGCAACCCTGTACGCCGATCACGGCGAATGGCTTCGGTCCTGGCTCGGGCGCCGGACGCGCTGCCCGCACCGCGCGGTCGACCTGGTGCATGACACCTTCTGCCGGCTGCTCGAACAGCAGGGCGCGCCGGTCACGCCGCGGGATCCGCGCAGCTATCTCGCCACGGTGGCGCGCCGCCTGCTGATCGACGACGCGCGTCGTCGGAAACTGGAGCTGGCTTATCTCGCGGCCTGCCCGGCGGAAATCGTCGACACCCTCACGCCCGAGCGGGTTCTGGCGGCGGTCGACATGCTCGAGGAGGTGCTTCGTCTCATGGCGGGCATGACCGACACGGTGCGGTCGGCCTTCCTGCTGCGCCGGCTGGGCGAGATGACCTACGCCGACATCGGCGAGCGGCTGGGCATCTCGGAGCGCACCGCCAAGCGTCATGTCGCGCGCGCCTATGCCGACTGCTACGCCCTGGCCTATTCTGACTGAATGAAAGTCGAGGCCGAGGGGCGGGCCGACCCCGACATCGTTGCGCAGGCGGCCGCCTGGGTCGTCGAACTGGACGGCGACGACGTGTCGCCGGAGGTCGTCGCCGCCTGCGAGGCCTGGTGCCGCGAGCATCCGCTGCACCGGCGGACGCTGGAGCGCATGCGCGCCCTCGATGTCCGGTTCGACGATCTCGACGGTCGGGCGAAACAGGTTCTGCAGGATGTCGCCGCGCCGGCCCGCCCGCGGAAGCGCGCCGTCGGCGCGGTCGCGGCGGCGACGCTGGTCTGCGTCCTCTTGCTCGGCGGTTGGTTCGGGCTGCAGTCGCGGACCTTTCGCGCGCTCTCGCCGCAGTATGAGACCGCGCGGGGCGAACAGCGGACGATCGCCCTGGCCGACGGCTCCACGCTCGTGCTCGACACCGCCTCCGGCGCCAGCGTCGCGCTGACCGCCGATCGGCGAAGGGTCGAGTTGTTCCACGGGCAGGTCTTCGCTCGGGTCGCGCCCGATCGGGACGCGCCGTTCGTCGTCCGGACCGCGGCCGGCGAGGTCACCGCGCTGGGCACGGCGTTCATCGTCCGTGAGCAGGACGGCGCGACCTTCGTGACCGTCGTCGAATCGCGTGTCCAGGCCTGTCGCCGGGCGCTGCTGGCCGAGCCGGCCTGCCTTGAACTGGGGCCCGGGGAGCAGGCCCGGCTCGACCGCGACGGGGTTTCCCGTCTGTCCGCGATCGACGTGCGCGAAGCCTCGGCCTGGACGACGGGCTGGCTGGAGGCCGACGACCGGCCGGTGGTCGAGGTGCTGGACGCCTTGAACCGCTACCGCATGCGGCCCGTGGACTTCGACCGCAAGGCGCTGAGCGGCGTCAGGATCACCGGCAGCTATCCGCTGAAGGACACCGATCGGGCGCTGGACGCAATCGCCGGCGCAACCGGTCTGCGGGTCAGCCGGAACGGCGACGCCGCCGCGCTTCGGCCGGGCGGCTAGTTTTTTTCAGCGCGAGCTGTCCCTTTCGGCGCGCCTCGTCCGTCCCAGTTCCCGAAAGCAATACGGACGGGACCGACATGACCAGATTCAACGCGATGCGCGGCGTCGCCATGGCGGCGCTGCTGGCGACCGGCGCGCTCGGCGCAGCCACGCCGGCCATGGCGCAGGCGGCTGCGGCGACGACGCGATTCGAGGTGCCCGCCGGCGCGCTGGGCGCGGGGATCGCCCGCCTCGGGCGGCAGGCCGGCGTGGTGGTGGCCGTCGATCCGGCGCTGGTGCGCGGCAAGACGACCACGGGGATCAACGGTCAGCACGGCGTGGCCGCCGCGCTGGACCAGCTCCTCGCCGGCAGCGGTCTCGTCGCCCAGTCCGATGGCCGGGGCGGTTTCCGCGTCGTCCTGGCGGCGACGCCGACGTCGGCGCCGGACGCCGGTGGCGAGGCTCAGGAGGAGACGCACCTGTTCGACCCGCTGGTCGTGGTCGGCGCGCTGACCGACGTGGAGATCGACAGCGAGACGCTGGAGCTGCGCCAGGCCAACGACCTGTCGGACCTGTTCCGGCATGTCCCGTCGGTGACCGTCGGGGGCTCGGTCGGGATCGCGCAGAAGATCTACGTCCGGGGTCTCGAAGACTCGATGCTGAACGTGACCGTCGACGGAGCCCCTCAAGGGGGCACGCTGTTCCACCACATCGGCCGCGTCTCGATCGAGCCCGAGCTGCTCCAGACGGTCGACGTCCAGGCGGGCGCGGGCGAGGCCACGGCCGGTTTCGGCGCGATCGGCGGGGCGGTTCGCTTCCGCACCAAGGACGCCGACGACCTGCTCGAGCCGGGCCGGACCTTCGGCGCGGTCCTGAAGGCGGGCTACTTCTCCAACGACGCCAGCAAGTTCAGCGGCACGGTCTACGGTCGGCTGTTCGGAGACATCGGGTTCATCGCCTCCTATGTGACGGTCGACCGCAACGACGCACAGGACGGCGCCGGCGACCTCATTCGCGGCACGGCCGCGCAGCAGACGCTCGGCTATCTGAAGGTCGGCGGCGAGATCGCGCCGGGCCACCGGCTGTCGGTCAGCTATGAGCAGCGCAAGGAGGAGGCCCGGTTCGGCCAGCGGCCGAACTGGCCGGTGACGGCGACCAACCCCCTGTTCCCGGGGCGCGGCGAGCGCCAGACGGCCGTGCTGAACTATGGCTTCAGCCTGGGCGAGACTCTCGAGTTCGAGGCCACCGGCTACTGGACGCGGTCCGAATTCATCCAGAACCGCACCGATCGCTGGGGTCTCTACGGCGCCGAGATCGACACCTTCGGCGGCGACCTGCGGGGTCGTTTCCGGCATGCCGGCCACGACGTGGTGTTCGGCGCCGAGTACCGCGACGACCGGGTCGTCAGCCGCTACCTCGGCGACCCCGCCGTCTGGGGGCCGTGGGCCTGGAGCGCGGCGGTCGGGCGCTTCGAGGAAAAGGGCGACGTGCTCGGCCTCTATGCCCAGGATCACTGGCGGGTGAACGATCGCCTGCTGCTCAGCTACGGCCTCCGCTACGACGCCTATGACCTGACGCAGGTGACCTACAAGAACGGGACCGACAGCGACGGATTCAGCTTCAACGCCGGTCTGGAGTACGACATCACCGACGAGCTGCAGCTCAGCGCCGGCTATGCCGAAGCCTTCCGCGGAAAGGAGATCGGCGACGCCTTCACCCTGGAGATCCGGCCCGGCCGCATCTCGCTGGCGCCGAACCTGAAGCCGGAGACGGTCGCCAACTACGAGCTCGGTCTGAGCTTCAAGCGCGGCGGCTTCAGCGCGTCGGCGGTCTACTACAACATGACCATCGACGACGTGATCTTCGATCAGTCCGGCTCGGGGCCCGCGCCGCAGGCCAGCGTCTACTACGAGAACATCGGCCAGTTCAAAGCCGAGGGCGTCGAACTGCGCGCCGGCTATCGGACCGGTCCCTGGTCGATCGACGGCTACTACAACAGCTACGACTCCACGATCGGCGGGCACGTCGTCGAGGGCTACGAGCACGTCGGTCTGGGAACCTCGGTGGGCGACAACTGGAGCCTGGTCGCCGGCTACCGCCCGACTCCGGCGTTCGCCTTCGAGGCCAGCGTCGTCCACTACGCCGATTTCGACGACCTGGAGGTCCTGCAGCGCGCGGTGGAGATTGGCTGGATCGGCAGCACGCGGAAGGTCGACAAGCCGGGTTACACTGTGGTCGACCTCGTCGCGCTGTGGCGTCCGTTCCCGGATGAGCGGCTCACGCTCCAGGCGGCGGTCTACAATCTGTTCGACAAGCGCTATCGCGCTCACTCCAGCGTCGCCGACTACAACCACATTCCCGGTTGGGAAGGCATCTCGGGCGTCTATGAACCCGGTCGCGATGTTCGCCTGTCCGTGGCCTACCGGTTCTGACCGCCGCGTTGGGGAGCCCTGCGAAACGAGGCGCACCGCCGCGCTGGCGGCGCGTCCTGCGTCTGTGGCACCGCTGGTTCGGCCTGGGCGCGGCGGTCTGGCTGCTGCTGCTGGCGGTCACCGGCTCGGCGATCGTCTTCTATGAAGAATTCGATCGGGCGCTGAACCCCGACTGGCGCTCGATCCCGGCGGCCTCGGCGCCCGGGACGCCGGCGGCGGATCGGGCGGTCGAGGCGGCCGCGCGGGCCGCGCCCGGCTTCTCTCCGCGCTACATCGACCTGCCCGACAAGCCCGGCGAGACCATCGTCATGCTGGGCGAGATCGACGCGCCCGACGGCCAGGGCGGGCCGGCGCAGGTCTTCGCCGACCCGCGGGACGGCAGGGTGCTGGGCTGGCGACGCAACGACGTCGTCGGCTTCGATCGCCGTCATCTGATGGACACGCTGTACGGCCTGCACGTCGACCTCAAGCTGGGGCCGGCGATGACTTGGTTCCTGGGGCTCGTCGGCCTGCTCTGGGCGATCGACCATATCGCGGCGATCATCCTGGCGATCCCGAGCGCCAAGACCTGGCGCAGCGCCTTCCGCATCCAGGGGCGAGGGCTGAATCTGCGGCGCATCTTCGACCTGCACAGAGCGCCCGGCCTGTGGCTGGCGCCGGTGACGCTGGTCGTGGCCGTCACGGGGACCGTGCTGGCCTGGCCGGACGACAGCCGCGAGGCCGTCCGGCTGGTCGCGCCGGTCTCCGAGCGCCTGCACGAGCACTATCCGAGCAAGGGGCCGCCGCCGGAGCCGATCGGCGTCGACCGAGCCGTGGCGATCGCCACGGGCCATGCCGGCGCCGCGGCCGACAGCGTGCTGGTGGTCGCCCGAAAGGGCGTCTACGGCGTTCGCACCTTCGACGATCGCGACCTGGACCACCTCGGCCGCCTGTGGACCTACGTCGCCATGGAGGACGGAAGAATCCTGGGCCAGCGCCACGACAACGGCGACGGGGCCGGCGATGGCTTCTTCGCCTGGCAGTATCCGCTGCACTCCGGTCAGGCGCTGGGGCTGACGGGACGGTTGCTGGTGCTGGCTTCGGGCGTGGCGACGGTCCTGCTGTGCGTCACCGGCGTCGTGCTGTGGGCGCGGCGCAGGCCCGGGCCGCGTCGTTCCTAGCCGATCACCACGATCAGGCCGTCCTGGATCCACCGCCGGAGAAACGCGCCCGCCGTCTCGACGCCGGCTGCTTCGCCGAGCTTGCCGACCGCGAAGTCGCAGACCTCGGCGAAGCGGCGGCCGGCGCAGGCGAGGAGCAGGGCGTCGCGTTCGACCCGATCGAGCGCTCGGAAGCACGACACGCCTTCGCGCCGCCAGACCAGCAGTCCGCCCGGCGCTTCGAGCATCGCGGCCGGCGGCGGCGTCTGATCCCGCGAGAGCGCGGACCAGATGTCCGAGGCGTTGGTGGCGCGCTCGCCGATGCGGATCGTCGGCGTGAAGCGCAGGATGGCCGCGTCCCAATCGACGCCGGTCAGGTCGGCGGGGTCCAGGAGCTCATGGTCCGCCGCGACGAACGCCTCTTCCAGCGCCAGCTCCAGCCGTGCGAGCTCGCGAACCTCGACGTCGCCGGGATACAGGCGGGCGAGCGTCTCGGGAAAGTCGCGACCGTAGGCGTCGAGCGTCCAGCTGCTCGGCGGAACCCGGTCGACATGAGCCGCGACGGCCGCCCGGAGCGCGGGGGCGCCGATCCATTGACGCGTGCGAGGAAACGTCGCCTCGAGGCAGGCCACGAGTTGCGAGCGGTAGTTGTTGAGGTGAACGCGGAGGCCGGGCGCATAGGCCGGGCCGAGGCCGTCGGCCCCTTCGCCGGTCCGGAGCCAGCCCCCGAAGTCACGCTGGAGCGCCAGGAGGGTCATGCCGCGTCCGCCCGGGCGTCGGCGGCCAGGCCGCGAGCGATGTCGAGCTCCCCGAGCAGATCGGCGAGCGGCGGAATGTCGTCGTCGCGCTCGATCATCGTCGCCGTCGGACCCAATCGGGTCAGGGCGTGGGCGTAGAGGTCCCACACCGAGGGCGGGACCGGTCGGTCATGGGTGTCGATCAGCATCTCCCGCCCCTGGCTGTGGCCGGCGAGATGGACCTGGCGGACGCGCCGGGCCGGGACGCCGTCGAGGTAGGCGATCGGATCGAACCCGTGGTTGGTCGCGCTGACGAAGACGTTGTTCACGTCCAGCAGCAGGCCGCAGCCGGTTCGCCCCGCGACCTCGTCGAGGAACTGCCACTCGGTCATGTCGGCGCCGGCGAAGTCGATATAGGTCGACGGGTTCTCGAGCAGCATCGCGCGGCCCAAGGCCGACTGCGCCCGGTCGACGTTGGCGCAGACGACCTCCAGAGCCTCGACCGTGTAGGGCAGCGGCAGAAGGTCATGGCTGTTGAAGCCGTCGATCCGGCTCCAGCTCAGATGGTCGGAGACGAACACCGGCTCCACCGCATCGACCAGCGTCCGAAGCCGGCGGAGGTAGGCGGGGTCGAGGCCGTCGGCCGAGCCGATCGACATCGAAACGCCATGCAGCGCGACCGGATAGCATTCGCGGACCCGGTTCAGGATCTGCAGCGGACGCCCGCCGTCGACCATGAAGTTCTCGGAGATCACTTCGACGAAGTCGACGTCGACCGCATGGGCCAGGAACGGTTCGTAGTGCGGCTTGCGGAGGCCGAGCCCGAAGCCGTCGAAAGTCGGAATGGTCATGCCTGCCTCTCCGGACAGCGGCGCGCCCGACCGCGCGACGGCGGCCGGGCGCGCGGAGGTCACTTCGGCTCCGTGAGGCTGCCGCCGGCGGCCACGCACTGGGTCTTGGTCATCTCCTTGAAGCCGTGGCCCTTGCAGTCGTTCTGGCCCCGGCAGTCGTTCTTGGCGGTCTTGCAGTCGGACGTGCCCTTGCAGCTGTTGACGCCATAGCAATGAACCTTGGCGGCCTCGCCCTTCTGCGCGCCGTCGCGGGCGAAGGCCGGCGCCGTCGGCGCCGCCACGGACATGGCGATGAGGGCGGCGGTGGCGGCGAGGCTCAGTCCTGTGCGGACGCTGGTCATCTGTTCACTCCCTTGAAGTGGGTTGCGCCGATCTGGCGTCTGACTCTTCGGGGGAGGGGGCGGCGCGGTTACAGGGCGCCCGACGATTTCACCAGCGCAGCAGGCGTGGGCCGAGCAAGGCGCCGAGTCCCGCCGCCAGCAGGATGCCGAGCGAGTACCAGGTCAGAACGAAGAGGGCCGAAACCTCGGGGCAGTGCAGGCAATAGACCGTCGCGGCGAAGGCGCCTGCGGCCAGGCCGGCCGTCGCGCCGGCCGTGCGCAACCGCGTCGGCGCCAGCCGCCGAAACGCCCACAGCAGGCCGACGAAGATCGGGATGGCCAGCAGCAGCACCCGCCAGGGGCAGCTTTTCCAGCTGTGGCCGAGCCACATCGACAGCCACATCCCTTGCGGCGTGCGCAGCAGCTCGGCGGCGCCGGCGCCTGCGAGCAGCAGAACCGGAACCGCCAGCAGCCATAGCCAGCGCGCGCCTCCGGCGTCGTCCGGCCGCGCCAGCCTGATCGTCGCCAGAGCCGCGACCAGCGCGATCGAGATCGTGTAGCCCCATTTCATCCAGAACACGCCGCCGCGCATGGCGGAGGCGAGGTCCGGTCGCGGGCCCATCCACAGGAGAAGCAGCGCCGTCGACACGGCGGCCCCGCAGATCAGGCCCAGGGCGAGGCGCCGGGCCACGCCGTGGCGGCGGACGGGGCGCACGTCCCGGGACAGCTGCTCGATGAGGCGTTCGGTGTTCACGACCGGCCTCCCTGGACTCGGGCGAACAGGGCCTTCAGGCCGCGGTGGATGGAAACCTTGACGTCGGATTCGCCCAGGCCCGCCGCCTCGGCCGTTTCGGCGATGCTCCGCCCATCGATCCGCGTCGCCCGGATCGCGGCGGCCTGTTTCGGCGGGAGGGTCTTCAGCAGGTCGGACAGGTCCATCCGTGCATCGGCCGCGTCGGCGAAGTCCTCGGCCATGAGCGTATCCTCGAGCCCCTCCATGGGGACGAGGCGCCGCACGCGCCGGAAGTGGTCGATCATCTTGTAGCGCGCGATCGCGAACAGCCAGGCCGAGAACGGCCGGTCGCGATCGTAGGTGGCGCGACGGGTGTGAACGGCGATGAGCGTTTCCTGCACCAGGTCCTCGATGTCGTCTCCGTCGCCGCGGACGCGCCGGCGATAGAAGGCGCGCAGCAGCGGGACCAGGGCGCGGAGCAGCGCGGCATGGTCGTCGGCGCGGCCGTCGAGGCCGCCGATCATCCACGCCTGCAATTGATCCGCGCTGGTCGTCATTCACGCTCCCGATCACGCATTCGCAGCCGGCAGGGCGCTGGTTACAGCCGCGACCAGACTATTTCGTCGGGAGCGATCTGTAACCATCGCCCGGGGAGTCCCGAAGACGAGGGGTGATCCGGGTCTTCAACGCCTCCCGCCGGGTCATGGCGGTCCGGTCGCGCCTGCGGGGCCGGACCGCACCCGAGGCTCCCCGATCCAAGGAGATCACCATGCAGCCCACTCGCGCCGCGCTCGCCGCCGGTCTGGCCTTCGCCGTCGCCGGCGCCGCTTTCGCCACGGCCGGCGTCGCCCAGGAGAAGGCGGCGGCCAAGCCCGCCATGGAGAAGTGCTACGGCGTCGCGCTCGCCGGCAAGAACGACTGCAAGGCGGGGGCCGGCACCAGCTGCGCCGGCACCTCGAAAATCGACTACCAGGGCGACGCCTGGAAACTGGTCAAGGTCGGCGAGTGCGTGAAGACCAGGACCCCGAAGGGCTTCGGCTCGCTGACGCCGAAGGCCTGACCGCGGCGGCGCGCGTGCGGAGACCGCCGCCGGCGGTTCTCCGCACGCGCGGCCGATCGGCCGTTCCTCAGCAAGGAGACCCGGATGACCCCGGCGATGTCGCTCCCGGCCCGGATTTCGCGCCTGGGCGCGCGGATTCCCGACGCCCTTCTCCTGCTCGTCGCCCGGCTGGGCGTCGCGGCGGTGTTCTTCCTGTCCGGCCGGACGAAGGTGGAGGGGCTGCTGACCATCACGGACGGCGCCTACGCGCTGTTCCGCACCGAGTACCGCCTGCCGCTGATTCCGCCGGATCTGGCCGCGGTCGCCGCGACCCTGTCCGAGCACGTGTTTCCGATTCTGCTGGTGCTCGGCCTGTTCACGCGGGGCGCGGCCGCCGCGCTGCTGGCCATGACGCTGGTGATTCAGGTCTTCGTCTATCCGGACGCCTGGCCGACCCATCTGACCTGGGCCGCGATCCTGCTGCCGCTGATCGCCCGGGGCGGCGGCGCCTGGTCGCTGGACGCCGTGGCCGGCCGCGCCCTGGCGGGGAAGCGCTGAAGGGGAGGCCGCGGTCATCCGGCCGAAACGCCCGTGGGCCGGGGCGTTCTCCGGACGCTCCACAGGGATTCCACAGGGGCGTACACGGAGCGTGAGATTTAGGTTTGACTCTCCGTCGGGGGGCTCCTAAAAGCCGCCCTCCCGACGCGCCGGACACCTCCGGAACGGCGGGGCCCCAAGAAACCGAAACGCTTTGAAAATAAGCCGGTTGACAGGGAAAAATGGAGCGACTAGATACGCCGCTCTTCGCCGCCGCCGGGCATTGTACGGTGGGTTGGCGCTTCGGCGCTGACGGGTCTTTGACATTGTAGATAGGAAAGAGAAACGCAGGCGGCGGTGTTTCGCGGGCAGAGCAAGTCTGTCCTTGAACGCTGACAAATGCGGTCTCTTGAAGACACCATGGACTATGGACTGGACGCCTTTGGGTGTCTGGTCGATGTGCATGGGAACTCGTCAAGAAACTATGCAAAACCAGAACGAGCTCGGATCCTTCGGGGTCCTGAGTACAGTGATGGGTTAGCGGTCTAACTCAACCTGAGAGTTTGATCCTGGCTCAGAGCGAACGCTGGCGGCAGGCCTAACACATGCAAGTCGAACGATCCTTCGGGATAGTGGCGGACGGGTGAGTAACACGTGGGAACGTGCCCTTTGGTTCGGAACAACTCAGGGAAACTTGAGCTAATACCGAATGTGCCCTTCGGGGGAAAGATTTATCGCCATTGGAGCGGCCCGCGTCTGATTAGCTAGTTGGTGAGGTAAAGGCTCACCAAGGCGACGATCAGTAGCTGGTCTGAGAGGATGATCAGCCACATTGGGACTGAGACACGGCCCAAACTCCTACGGGAGGCAGCAGTGGGGAATCTTGCGCAATGGGCGAAAGCCTGACGCAGCCATGCCGCGTGAATGATGAAGGTCTTAGGATTGTAAAATTCTTTCACCGGGGACGATAATGACGGTACCCGGAGAAGAAGCCCCGGCTAACTTCGTGCCAGCAGCCGCGGTAATACGAAGGGGGCTAGCGTTGCTCGGAATCACTGGGCGTAAAGCGCACGTAGGCGGATCGTTAAGTCGGGGGTGAAATCCCGGGGCTCAACCTCGGAACTGCCTTTGATACTGGGGATCTCGAGTCCGGAAGAGGTTGGTGGAACTCCGAGTGTAGAGGTGAAATTCGTAGATATTCGGAAGAACACCAGTGGCGAAGGCGACACACTGGTCCGTTACTGACGCTGAGGCGCGAAAGCGTGGGGAGCAAACAGGATTAGATACCCTGGTA
>VFQQ010003303.1_pt1 | contig 16006 bp, 17 predicted proteins | sample 3512341 | NCBI WGS metagenome assembly VFQQ01 (sample SAMN10412373, study PRJNA504923) | tailings metagenome | isolation source: Relicate 2 Philex TSF1 revegetated site | place: Philippines: Tuba, Benguet | collected 2017-08-29 | reverse complement strand
GTGGTGCGCATGGCCGGCATCGACCCGGTGTACTTCGGCGTGCTGTTCATCATGACCAACGCCATCGGCCTCATCACCCCGCCCGTGGGCACGGTGCTCAACGTGGTGTGCGGCGTCGCGAAGGAACGGCTGGAACCCGTGATCCGCGGCGCCATGCCCTACCTGCTGGCGCAGGTGGCGGTGCTGGTGCTGCTGGTGCTGTTCCCGGCGCTGGTGATGGCACCGCTGGGCTGGCTACGCGGCTGACCGCCGCCGGGGTGACGGGCGCGCCGCCGCGTCGCCCGCCCCCGCGCCGCCGCCGCCCGCGGTGGCACCCGGTTCGATGCACAGCTCGAACAGCCGCAAGCCGGCTTCGAGCACGTCGTGCCCCCCCGCGATCTTGGCAAACGGCGCCAGCCGGGCATTGAACTCGGCCTGCATGCGGGCCATCACCCGGTCGACGATCTGTTTGCCGCGCGGCGTCAAGCGCACCAGGTAGCCACGCCGGTCACGCGGGTCCGGCAGGCGCTCGGCCAGGTCCTGCTTGGCGAGCTGGTCGATGCGGTAGGTGGCGGTGCCCGAGGTCACGCTGTGCATCTTGAGGATGTCGGTGGGCCGCATGGCATAGGGCTCGCCCAGGCGGCGCAAGGCCATCAGCAGCAGGAAGTCGGTGTGCTTCACGCCCTCGGCCTCGGAGTGCGCCATGGTGATCTCGTCCAGCAGCATGCCGATGCGGCGGATGCGAACACCCAGCAACACCGCCTCCGAGCCTTCGTCCCCCAGCTCGCGCCGCCACTGGTGCACCAGCACGTCGGCGTTGCCCCACACCGTGTTCAGGTCCAGCTCGTCCACCGGGGCAGGCAGCGCCTCGGCGTAGTTTTCCATCAGCTGCCTGGCTGAAGCGCTGGGGCGGGCGCGAATCGATCGGGTCTTGGGTGGGGTCTTGCTCATCGTCGAAGTTCTGTGCTTTCGAACTCAAGTATCGGGGTTTTCACTTATCTTGATTTTTAAGATACTTAATATTATTCCAATCCAGCGAGTACCCACCCCACCGACACCCACAGGACGACCATGACCAAGACCATCCCCATCGTCGACGCCGCGCAGCTGCAAAGCAGCGCCTACCACCACACCCCTGGCCACCCCGATCCGGTGCTCAGCCAGGTCGGCAAAGGCACGCCCACGGGCGAGTACCTGCGCCGCTACTGGCACCCCATCGCGCTGGCCAGCGACGTGACCGACCGGCCGCAGATGGTTCGCCTGCTGGGTGAAGACCTTGTGCTGTTCCGCGACAAGTCGGGACGCCCCGGCTTGCTGTACCCGCGCTGCATGCACCGCGGTACCTCGCTGTTCTACGGGCATGTCGAGGAAGAAGGCATCCGCTGCTGCTACCACGGCTGGTTGTTCGCCGTGGATGGCCAATGCCTGAACCAGCCCTGCGAACCCGAAGGCGGGCTGCGTCGCGATGCCGCGCGCCAGCCCTGGTACCCGGTGGAAGAGCGCTACGGCCTGGTGTTCGCCTACATGGGCCCGCCCGAGAAGAAGCCGGTGCTGCCGCGCTACGACATCCTGGAAGACCTGGAGGAGGGCGAGTTCATCGAACTCATCGGTGGCGGCTTCGCCGGCTTCGCGGACCATGTGGAGGACCCGCATGTGCCCTACCACTGGCTGCAGAACTGGGAAAACATCATGGACCCGTACCACGTGTACGTGCTGCATTCCACCTTCAGCGGCATCCAGTTCGCCGAGAACTTCAAGATCCTGCCGCGCGTGGATTTCGAGGCGGTCGATGGTGGCGTGATCTACCGCGCGTGGCGCGATCTCGACGAAGGGAAGAAGCTCGAACGCGTCAACTCGGCGCTGTTCCCGAACGTCTCGGCCATTCCCATGATCGACCTCTCACCGGGGCAGGGCCGCTGGATCGGCTGGCACGTGGCGGTGGACGACCAGCACTTCCGCGGCTTCTTCGCTGCGCGCACCCGAAAGCCCGGCAACTTCGCGCCATTCAAGATGCACAACGGCAAATCCTGGAAGGAGCTCAGCGAGCAGGAGAAGCAGGATTTCCCGGGCGACTTCGAAGCCCAGTACGGCCAGGGCCGCGTCACGCTCCACGGCGAGGAGCACCTGGCCACCAGCGACCGCGGCATCGCCTTGCTGAGGCGCCAGATGAAGCAGCAGATCGCCATCGTCCAGCAGGGGGGAGATCCCGCCGGCGTGCACTTCAACGAGGCAGAGGCGCTGGTCCGCATCCGGTCCGGCAATTTCTACACGACCTCGGACACGCCCGAAACGAGCGCGGCCTGACCGGCCTCGATCGACCGCCACAGCCCCACGAAACCCCAGGAGACAACCCCATGAAACGCCAACTCATCGCGGGCGCGCTGGCGCTCGCCTGCGCAGCGACCGCGTTCGCCGATACCGTCAAGGTCGGCATCATTGCGCCGCTGTCCGGCCCCTTCTCGTCCAACGGCAAGATGTGGGAGGCCACCGTCAAGGCCTACCAGAAGATGCACGGCACCAAGGTGGGCGACACCACCATCGAGGTGGTGTGGAAAGACCTCGCCGACATCAACCCGGCCCAGGCCCGCGCGCATGCGCAGGAACTGATCGTGAAGGACAAGGTGCAGTACCTGGGCGGGCTGTACTTCACGCCGGACGCGCTGGCGGTCGGCGCCATCGCGCAAGAGGCCAAGGTGCCCACCGTGATCTTCAACGCGGCCACATCCGCCATCCTCGATCGCTCCGAGTACCTGCTGCGCACCTCGTACACGCTGCCGCAGGTGACTGTGCCCGCCGCACGTTACGCGCTCGACCAGAAGCTGCGCACCGCCGTGACGCTGGTGAGCGACTACGGCCCGGGCCTCGACTCGGAAGCGGCGTTCGTGAAGACGTTCACCGCCGGCGGCGGCAAGGTGGTCGAGCAGATCCGCGCGCCGGTGAAGACCTCGGACTTCGGCCCCTTCATGCAGAAGATCAAGTCGCTCAAGCCCGACGCGGTGTTCGTCTTCGGCCCGGGTGGTCCGCCCACCTACGCCATCATCAAGGCTTACTCGGAAGCGGGCCTCAAGCAGGCAGGCGTGCGCTTCATCGGCACCGGCGAGACCAGCGAGCTCGATCTGCCCGCCATCGGCGATGCCGCGCTGGGCCTGGAGACAGCGCTGCACTATTCGCCCGCCCACGAGTCCGCGCTGAACCAGGCCTTCCTGAAGACGGCGGCCGAGATCGCGCCCCAGACCGTGCTCAATGCGGTGTCCGTCGGGGCCTACGACGGGATGGCCGTCATCTACCGCATGGTCGAGGCCACCAAGGGCCAGCGCGACCCCGCCAAGGCGCTGGCCGCCGTCAAGGGCTGGCAGTGGGAAAGCCCGCGCGGCCCGGTGAAGATCGACGCGCAATCGCGCGAGCTGGTGCAGAACGTCTATGTGCGCGTGGTCGACAAGGACAGCGCCGGCCGCTACCGCAACCGCGAGATCCACACCTACGAAATGCAGCCCGATCACGGCCGCACGGCATCGCAAGGCAAGTGAACGCGCCCGTGCGGAGAAGCCGATGACCCTTCAACTCGCCGGGAGCATCGTGATCGACGGGGTGGCGTACGCCATGGTCCTGTTCATGATCACGATCGGGCTCTCGATGACCATGGGCCTGATGCGTGTGATCAACCTCGCGCATGGGGCCTTCGCGATGGCGGGCGGCTTCGCGGCCGCCTCGTTGCCCGCGCTGCTGGGCCTGCCGGTCTGGCTCGGCGTGCTGCTGGCGATCGGCCTCGTGGCGCTGGCGGCCGTGCCGATCGAGCGCTGGCTGCTGCGCCGCTTCTACCGCCGCAGCGAACTGGACCAGATGCTCGTGACGATCGGTCTCATGTTCATCGCCATGGCGCTGGCGAACATGGCGTTTGGATCGTCCATCACCAGCGTGCCGCTGCCCGAAACCCTGCAGGGTTCGATCGACATCGGCTACCGACTGGTGCAGAAACACCGCCTCTTCGTGATGGCGCTGGGCGTGGCGGTGCTGCTGCTCCTGTGGTTCGCCGTCGAGCGCTCGGACTTCGGCATTCGCGTGCGCGCCGCGGTGGACAACGCGCCCATCGCGCAGGTGGTGGGCATCGACACCGCGCGCCTCTACGCCATCGCGTTCGCCGCGGGTGCTGCCCTGGCGGCGCTCGGTGGCATCGTGGGCGCGGAGCTGTTGCCCATGGAGGCTTCCTACGCGGGCAAGTACCTGGTCACCTTCCTGGCCGTGGTGGCTGTGGGCGGGCAGGGCACGCTGGCGGGTTCCTTCGTGGCGGCGTTGCTGCTCGGGGGCGTGGAGACCGCCATGAAGTACCTCATGCCGCCGCTGGCCTCCGTGGCCTTCTTCCTCACCATGTTCCTCGTGCTCCTGCTGCGACCGCAGGGCCTGTTCGGGCGCCGCGCATGAATACCCTCATTTCTTCCATCGCGCCGGCCGCGCCAGCGGCGCGCCGCTGGCGCGTGCCCTTGCTGCCCGAAGCCTTCATCGCGCTGGTGGCCGTGGGCGCCTACTGGCTGTTCCCCAACGACGTGGGCTTCCTCTCCAACATGGTGGTGATGTGCGTGCTGGCGCTCTCGCTCAACCTGGTGCTCGGGCAGGCGGGCATCGCGTCCATGGGCCAGGCCGCGTTGTACGGGGCTGGCGCATACGCCGCCGGCCTGTTCGCGCTGCACGTTTCGCCTTCGCCCTTGCTCGGCCTGGGCGTGGGAGTGCTCGCCGGGGCGCTGGTGGCGGCACTCAGTGGCGCGGTGCTGCTGCGCGCGCATGGCCTCACGCTGGTGATGCTCACCATCGCCACCGCGCAGCTCCTGCTTGAACTGGTCAACTGGCAACGCCGCCTCACCGGCGGCGACGACGGCCTGTCCGGCTTCTCGATCGACCCGCTGTTCGGCGTGTTCGAGTTCGACTTCATGGGGCGCACCGGTTTCTTCTACGCGCTGGTGGTGCTGCTGCTGGTGCATGCGGGGCTGCGCGCACTGGTGCAGTCGCCGTTCGGCCTCACCACGCGCGCGGTGCGGCTGGACGCGGGCCGCGTCGAATCCCTGGGCGGGCGCGTCTACGCGCAACTGCTCACGGTCTATGTGGTGGGCGGTGCGGTGGCGGGTGCCGCGGGCGCGGTCACGGCACAGACCACCAAGGTCGCGAGCCTGAGCATGCTGGATTTCCACCTCTCGGCGGGTGTGCTCATCATGGTCGTGCTGGGTGGTACGCGCCGCCTCACCGGTGCGCTGCTCGGCACCGTGGGGTACATGCTGATCCACCACATCGCCTCGGGCTTGAACCCGCACCACTGGTTGCTGGCCATCGGCGTCGTGCTGGTGGTGGTGATGCTGGTGCTACCGGGCGGCCTGCTGGATCTGTGGGATCGCCTGGCATCGCTGGTGCGCAACCGAACGGAGGCGCGCCATGGCGAATGACCGCCTTGAAGCCCGGGGCCTGTGCAAGGCCTTCGGCGGCCTGCAGGTGACGCGCGATGTTTCGATGAACCTGGCCAGTGGCGCACGCACCGCGCTCATCGGCCCCAACGGCGCGGGCAAGACTACGCTGGTGAACCTGCTCAGCGGGGTGCTGCCCGCTTCTGCAGGCACGGTGCGGCTCGACGGCGCGGACGTCACCGGCTGGAACCCATCGCAGAGGGCGCGCGCCGGCATCGTGCGCACCTTCCAGGTGAACCGTGTGTTCAAGGAACTGAGCGTGCGCGAGAACGTGCAGTGCGCGGCGCTGCACCGCCACGGCCTGTCGCGCCGCGTGTGGCTGTCTCGTGCCCAGCGCGAGCGCATCGATGCCGATGTGGACGAGGTGCTGGCCAGCCTGCGCATCCAGGGCCAGGCCGACCGCGTGGCGGGGCAAATGGCTCTGGGTGAGCAGCGGCTGGTGGAGATTGCGCTGGCGCTGGCCATGAAGCCGCGCGTGTTGTTGCTCGACGAGCCCGCCGCCGGCGTGCCAGAGAGCGAGAGCGGGCGCATTCTGGAGGCGGTGGAGCAACTGCCCGGCGATCTGGCGGTGCTGCTGATCGAGCACGACATGGACCTGGTGTTCCGCTTTGCGCGCGAGATCGTGGTGCTGGTACAGGGCGCGGTGTTTGCCAGTGGCTCGCCGGCCGAGATTGCGGCCAACGAGGCCGTGCGCGAGATCTACTTCGGAAGGAGCGGCCATGCAGGCGGCCACTGAACTGCGGTTTGACGGTGTGAGTGCGGGCTACGCCGGTGCGCGCGTGCTGCATGGGGTGGACTTCACCCTGCGCCAGGGGCGCAAGCTGGGCCTGATCGGGCGCAACGGTGCGGGCAAGACCACCACGCTCGCGAGCGCGGTGGGCCACGCCCAGCTGCAAGGCGGCCGCGTGCTGTTCGATGGCCAGGACGCCAGTGCCTGGCCCACCCACGTGCGTGCCCGCGCGGGGCTGGGCTATGTGCCACAGGGGCGTGACATCTTTCCGTCGCTGAGCGTGGAAGAGAACCTGATCGCCGCGCTGCAAGGGCGGGCGCGCGGGCCTGCGCTGGAGATGGCCTACGGCCTGTTCCCGCGCCTGCGCGAGCGCCGGCGCAACGGGGGCACGCAGCTCTCCGGTGGCGAGCAGCAGATGTTGTCGGTGGCGCGCGCGCTGATGGCGCAGCCGCGCCTGCTGCTGCTCGATGAACCGCTCGAGGGTCTGGCCCCGAAGGTGCGCGACGAGCTCATGGACGCCATCTCGGCCATGGTCGAACGCACCGGCGTGGGCTGTCTTCTGGTGGAGCAGCACGTGGACGTGGTGCTCGATTTCGCGGACGAGGTGATCGTGCTCGAACGCGGTGTGCCGGTGTTTCATGGCACGGCGGACGCGCTGCGCCGCGACAGCGCCATCCTGGACCGCGCGATCGGGCTGGAGAAGGTGTGAGTGCAACGGCGATCACCATGGCCCCCGTGTCCCTTCGAATCCACGCCATTGCCTATGGCGCCGACGACGTGTTGTTGTTCGACCTGCGCTCGCCCGAGGCAACCGGGTTGGCGCCGTTCGACGCCGGTTCCCACATCGACCTGCGCCTGCCGCGCGGCATCACGCGCAGCTACTCGCTGCTCAACGACCCGGCCGAGCGGCACCGCTACGTGATCGGCGTCAAGCGCGAGCCCGACAGCCGGGGCGGGTCGGCCTGGCTGCATGGCGATGCGCGTGTGGGTGCCCTGCTCGATGTGGATGGCCCACGCAACAGCTTTGCATTGAATGAGGCCGCACCGCACTCGGTGTTCATCGCTGGTGGCATCGGCATCACGCCTCTGTGGAGCATGGCCCAGCGGCTGGAACACCTGGGCCGGGGCTGGACGCTGCACTACCGCGCGCGCAGCCGCCGCCGTGCCGCCCTGGTCGACGAGCTGGCCGCGCACGCGGCGCGCGTGCAACTGAGCTTTCGCGACGCGGGCGATGCCCCGCTCGACTTGGGTCGCATCGTGGCGCAGGCGCCCGAGGGCGCGCACTTCTATTGCTGCGGGCCGGTGCCGATGCTGGAAAGTTTCGAGACCGCGTGCGCGGGCCTCGATCCCGCGCGCGTGCACCTGGAGTACTTCGCCGCCAAGGACGCGCCCGCCACCGAGGGTGGCTTCGTGGTGCACCTGGCCCGTAGCGGGCGCACGATTCCCATCCAACCCGGTTGCACCGTGCTCGACGCCCTGCAGGCCGCCGGTGTGGCCGTGCCCTCCTCGTGCCAGCAGGGCGTGTGCGGCGTCTGCGAAACGCGCGTGCTGTCTGGTGAACCGGACCACAGGGACCTTGTGCTCACGGCCCAGGAGCGCGCGGCGAACAAGACCATGATGATCTGTTGCTCGGGCTCGAAGACGCCGGCGCTTACCCTGGACATCTAGGGGAACGCCCCACGGGCGTGTGTGCTCGTGGAGAAAAGGGCAATCAAGCAGGGGATTCGGGCAACCGAACGGTAACGGGCATTCCTAGAGTGTGGCGTTCCATCCACCTCTCTTGGAAAGACCCATGAACACGCACATCCACCGCGCGTCCCGTCGACGCGTGAGCCTTTTCCTCGTCTCTGCCACCTTGCTCTGCGCCCTGGAGGCGCATGCCTCGACACCGAGCGCGGCCGCGAGCCCCGATCCGCGCTACGAGCGCGGACTCCGGGTTCTCAGCGATCTCAACAACGGCCAGCCCCAACCGGTGTTCGAGGCCATGCGGCAGGAGTTTCCCTTCCTGGCCGAGGGCACCGCCTCGTATGCGCTCGGCGATGTGTGGGGCCGCCAGGTGCTCGACCCCAAGACAAGGCAACTGGCCGCGATGGCGGCCTTCGCGTCGCTGGGCCTGCGCGGTTTCTTCAAGACGCATGCGGGCTACGCGCTCAACCTGGGCGCGACGCCGGATGAGTTGAAAGAGGTCGTCTACCTGGTGACGGTGCCGGCCGGTTTCCCGCGCGCCATCGAGGCGTCGCAGGCGCTGCAGGAGCTGTTCACCGAGCGCGGCCTGGGCGCCACGCGGAGCCCGCGATGAAACGCCACCTGCTGATGCCCGTTCTTGTGCTCGCATCCACCACCGCCATGTCGAACCCGTTGCCAACGCCCGTGCAGGTGCCCGGCCAGCCCGGCCCGGACCACCACGACAACCCGGCCACGCACCGCCACCTGGGCATGTGGGTGAGCGAAGGCGGCCACATCCGCCACGAGCTGCTGCCCAACGGCCGCTACGACGAGCAACGCGGCACCCGCAAGAGCGCCTACCAGGGGCGCTACTGGGTGCTGGGGGACCGCATCTGGTACCTGGACGACACCGGCTTCACGGCCGACGGCCAGTTCCGCGAGGGCGTGTTCCACCATGGTGGCTACGTCTTCCGGCGCGAGACGCAGACACCGCAGCGATGAGCTTCGGGGCGGTGCCGCAGCGCCGCCCCTTTCGGGTTCAGGCCGGGCTGCTGGTGGGTCGCACGATCACCTCGCTGACGGACACGTCGCGCGGTTGCGCGATGGCGTAGGCGATCGCGTTGGCGATCGCTTCCGGGGCGATCGTTACAGCCCGGAAGGCCCGCATCGCTTCCACGGCGTCTGCGTCGGTGATGTGGTCGGCGAGTTCCGAGGTGGTGGTGCCGGGCGACACCGTGGTCACGCGGATGTCGCCATCGAGTTCTTCCTGCCGCAGGCCTTCGCAGATCGCCCACACCGCGAACTTGGAGGCGCAGTACACGGCGGCGCCGGGGAAGGACCGGTGCGCGCCGATGGACGCCACGCTGATCAGGTGCCCGGCGCCTTGCGCCTTCATGTGTGGCAGTGCGGCGGCGATGCCGTACAGCACGCCCTTGACGTTGATGTCGATGGTGTCCTCCCACTCGTCGACCTTGCCGACGCTCATTCTCGACAGCGGCATGACGCCCGCGTTGTTGATCAGCACGTCGATGCGGCCGTGGGTCTGCACCGCGAGATCGACGAAGGCCTGTACCGATCCGCGCCACCGCACGTCCAGCGCCGCGGTGTTCACCTGCGCGCCTTGTTGCCGCAAGGCCTTGGCGAGTTCGTCGAGCCGATCGGTGCGCCGCGCGCCGATGACGAGCTTGGCGCCCATGCCTGCCAGCACGCGCGCGGTGGCCATGCCGATGCCGCTGCTGGCGCCGGTGATGGCGATCACCTGGTTCCTGATGTTGTCCATGTCCTGCTCCTGGGGTTGCCGGGATACGCGACCGTGCGTTTCCCTTCCGGGGCAGTGTGTTGAGCGCTGTGCGCGCCGGCTTGCCGTTTCCTCGCCGAAGATTGCCGCTACCTCCTTGTTGCCTGGGTGCTTGCCTGTTTCTCCAGACTTGTTGCCCGATTGCGCGGGTCCGATCGCGCGAGGCCGGATGCTGTTCTACAGTGGCCGCATGGCCTACGCAGACCCCTTCGCCACCACCGGTTTCTCCATGACCGAGAACCTCGCGCCGCGCCTCGATGCCCTGCGGGAATTGGTCAGCATGCATGCGCGCAGCGACGGCTTCACGCCAACGGCCGTGCCCGGCCTGCAACTCATCCGCGCGAGCGCGCCGAGCGAGCCGCTCAACGTGATGTACCGGCCGGCCCTGTGCATCCTGCTGGGCGGGCGCAAGCGGGTGTTTCTGAGCGATCAGGTCACCGAGTACAGCGCCAGCTGCCACCTGGTGGTCTCGCAGGATCTGCCGGTGCTGGGCCAGGTCGTCGAGGCGTCGCCGGGTGATCCCTACCTGAGCGTGTACCTGCGCATCGAGCGCGCCGACGTGAGCCAGCTCGTGCTGGACCACGGGCTGCCGCCGGAGCCACCCGGTGCCACGACCGATGCCGCGCGGGGCCTGTACACCGAGCCCTCGTCCGCCGCGCTGATGGACGCGGTGCTGCGCCTGGTGCAATTGCTGCGGTCGCCGCGGGACATCGCCGCCCTCGCGCCCCTGGTGCGGCGCGAGATCGTCTACCGGCTGCTGTCCTCGCCCAACGGCTGGCGCATGGCACGCACCGCCAAGGCGGACTGCAGCGACCAGCGCATCGCGCGCGTCATCGGCGTGCTCCAGACGCGTTTTCGTGAGCCGATCGGGGTGAACGAGCTGGCCGACATCGCGCACCTGAGCACCTCGGCCCTGCATTTCCACTTCAAGGCCGTCACCTCGTTCACGCCCCTGCAGTACCTGAAGCAGCTGCGCCTGCAGGAAGCCCGGCGCCTGCTGCTGTCGGATGACCGCGACGCCGCGGCGATCGCGTTCGAGATCGGCTACGAGAGCCCCTCGCAGTTCAGCCGCGAGTACGCGCGCATGTTCGGGCAGCCACCGGTGCGCGACCGCCAGCGCATGCTCGACGCCGGCGTGCCGCAGGCCTTTCTCTAGCGCCCGGCCACGGCGTCTGCCAGCGCCGCGCGGTAGCGCCGGCTGCAGGGCACCACGCTGCCGTCGCGCAGGCTCAGCTTGGCGTCGCCGCTGTCCAGCGGCTCGATCTCGGCGATGCGGTCGAGGTTGACGAGGTGGCTGCGGTGCACCTGCACGAAGCGCGCCGGGTCGAGCTGGCGCGCGAACTCGGCCAGGGTGGAACGCAGCAGGTACTCGCGCCCGTTCACGCGCAGCGCCACGTAGTTGGCCTGGGCCTGCACGCTGTCGATGTCCTGCGCGGCGATCAGGAACTCCTTGCGCAGCTGGCGCACCAGAAAGCGCTCGGGTCGGAGCGGTGGGGTGTCTGTCGGGGCCGGCGCCGGTTCGGGTGGCGTGGACTCGGGCGCGTCGAGCACGCGCGCCTCGCCCTGCAGGCGCAGCAGCAGCAGGCGGTAGACGGTGATGCCGCCGACGATGGCCGCATAGGCGCGCACGTCCTTCAGGTATTCGTAGCCCCATTCCGACCAGAACGGCCCGAAGCCGTAGGCCTGGCCCGCGGCGGCGTGCAGCGCGTGGCGCAGCGCCACCATGCCGGCCACGTGCGCCAGGCTGAACAGCACGCTGCCCAGCACGTGCCAGGGCAGGTGGCGCGCCAGCGTGTCCCAGTGCAGCGGAAAGCGGCGGGTCCAGACCACGATCGCGGGGATCAGCGCCAGCAGCACGGCGTGGCTGGTGCCTTCCCACACCGCCGCCTCCCACCAACCCCAGGGCAGGCCGGCCTCGCGCATGTCGGCACGCGCCACCGCGGTGTTGAGCAGCGCGTGCAGGCCGATCACCCCCACCCAGAACAGCACCTCGGCGGTGCGGTGCCAGTGCGGGTGCCGGCGCAGCCAGGGCAGGGGGTCTCGGGCCATGGCGCTGGAGTCTATGCCCGGCGCTTCAGGGCCCGTCCCTTTCTGCCCGCGTTTCGTCCCACCGGGCCCGCGAACCGTCCCGAACCGGGCCCGCGGCGCGGCCGGCTGCCCCAGCATCGGGCCATGGAACGCCGACACGATATCGACACCCTGCGCGCACTGGCCTTCGGGCTGGTGATGGTCTACCACCTGGGCATGGCCTACGTGGCCGACTGGCCCTGGCACCTCAAGAGCGATCACGCGGCCACCTGGCTGCAGTGGCCCATGCGCGCGCTCAACCTCTGGCGGCTCGACCTGGTGTTCCTGGTCTCGGGCCTGTCGCTGGGGCTGTTGATGCGGCGCGACCGGCCCGTGGCTGCGCTGTGGCGCGAGCGCAGTGCGCGGCTCTTGCTGCCGCTGGCTTTCGGCATGGCGGTGGTGGTGCCCTACCAGGCCTATGCGCAGGCGCTGGCCGGCGGCTTCATCGAACCCGGGCTGGGTGCCTTCCTGTGGCGCTACGCACAGGGCGGGCCCTGGCCCGCGGCCGCGTTCGACGGCGCGCACGTGGGCATCACCTGGAACCACCTCTGGTTTCTGCCCTACCTGTGGCTCTACACCTCGGTGCTGCTGCTGGCGCGGCGCGCACTGGCACCGCTGGCGGCGCGCTTCGTGGCTTTGCGCGGGGCGGCGCTGCTGGGGGTTCCGCTGCTGCCGCTGGTGGCGTGGTCGCTGCTGCTGCGCCCGCACTTTCCGCCCACGCACGACTTGGTGGGCGACGGCTGGCTGCACGCCGTGTACTTCAGCTTCTTCGTCTACGGCTGGTGGATCGGCACCGACGCCGCGCTGTGGCGCGAGTTCGTGCGCCTGCGCTGGCTGGCGCTGGGCCTGGCCGCGCTGGCCTTCGCGCTGCACGTGGGCTTGCGGCTGCAACTGGCGCAGCCCATGCCCTGGGCGCGGCTGGCGGCCGACGCCGTGGCCTGGTGGGCCGTCGTGGCGGTGCTGGGTTTTGCGCACCGCCACCTGAACCGGCCCTGGCCCTGGCTGGGCTGGGCGCGCGAATCGGTTTACCCCTGGTACGTGCTGCACCAGACGCTGATCATCGCGGCCCTGGCGTGGCTGGCGCCGCTGCCTCTGGGGCCGGTGGCCGAGCCGCTGGGTGTGCTGGCGCTCACGGTGTTCGGCTGCTGGGTGCTCAACGATGGCGTGATCCGCCGCGTGGGCTGGCTGCGGGCGTGCTTCGGGCTCAAGCCGACACGCCCGCGATCACCTTAGTGGGCCGTTACCGGTTCCGCCGAGGTCGGCACGCCCCCTGCACCCGCCAGCGTGCGCTGGCCCAGCGCCACCGTCAGCCAGGCGGCCGCGCTGGCCGCCACCGACACCCAGAACCCGTTCTGCGCGCCGAACTCGTCGACCACCCAGCCCGCCACGAACGCGCCCAGCGCCATGCCGATGCCGATGCCCGTCATCACCCAGGTCACGCCCTCGGTGAGCATGGACGCCGGCACGCGCCGCTCGATCAGGCCGAAGGCGGTGATGAAGGTGGGCGAGATCGCCACGCCGCTGAGGAACACGGCCACCGCCAGCAGGGCGACGGAGCTGCCCGCCACCAGCAGCGGCAAGGAGGTCAGCATGAGCACGGTCAACGCCAGCCACAACTGGCGCTGCAGCGGCATGCGGGGGTTGAGCGCGCCGAGCACCAGCCCCAGCACAAAGGAGCCGACCGCGTAGACGCCGATCACCAGGCTTGCGGCACCGGGTTGGCCGAGTTCCTGGGTGATGGCGATGGCGCTGACCTCGGCCGTCGCGAAGATCGCGCCGACGAAGATCAGCGCCAGCGTGATGATCTGCACCGCGCGCAAGCGGATCGCCGAGCCCTGGGGCCCGCCGGCCTGCGGTGCGCGCACCGCGGGTTCCGTCTTGCGCTGCAGCAGGAAGGCCGCCGTGCCCAGCACCATGAACAGGGTGGACGCCACCATGCCGGCCTCGGGGAACCAGGCCGCGGCCAGGCCGACCGAGAGCGAGGCGCCCGCGATGTAGATCAGTTCGTCGGCCGAGGACTCGAAAGCGAAAGCGGTGTTGAGCTCGGGGCGGTCGCGCAGCAGCTCCGTCCATCGGGCGCGCACCATGGCCGACATGCTGGGCAAGGTCGCGGCGCCGAGGGCGGTGGCGAACAGGGTCCAGGTGGGCCACTGCAGGTGGCTGGCCAGGATCAGCAGCACGAAGGCGATGGCCGAGACGGCGGCCGCCGGTGCGGCCACCGCCGTCTGGCCGAAGCGGTCGACCAGGCGCGAGATCTGGGGCGCGAAGAAGGCGTTGGCCAGCCCGTAGGTGGCCGCGACCGCTCCCGCCAGCCAATATTCACCCAGCGTTTGCGACAGCATGGCGACGATGCCGATGGGTGCCATGGCCAAGGGCAACCGGCCGAAGAAGGCGGCGGCGGAAAAGCCCTTGGCGCCGGGCTCGCGGAAGATCTTTGCGTAGGGGTTGGGCACGGGAGGCTCCTGGATTTCGGTGGGGGAGTGCAATAAAATACGTGGCGTATGTATGCTATTGGCGTGCATCCCGTATGTCAATTCACGTACGTTCTGTATGTATTTGAATGGAGCCACCATGCGCAGAGCCCGCCAGGACATGATTGCCGAGACCCGCGCCAAGCTGATCGCGGCCGCCCGCCAGGCCTTCGGCACGGTGGGCTACGCCGGCGCGTCGATGGACGACTTCACCTCCGCGGCCGGCCTCACGCGCGGGGCGCTGTACCACCACTTCGGTGACAAGAAGGGCCTGTTGCAGGCGGTGGTGGACGAGATCGACGCCGAGATGTCGGCGCGCCTGAAGGCCATCGCGGCCCGGGCGCCGAACCGCTGGCAGGCGGTGGTGGACGAATGGATCGCCTACGTGCAGATGGCGCTGGAGCCCGAGATCCAGCGCATCATGTTCCGCGACGCGCCCGCCGTGCTGGGCGATCAGTCGCAATGCCCCAGCGCCAAAAGCTGCCTCGAGGCCCTGACGGCGAGCCTGGCGGCGCTCAAGGCCGATGGCGTGCTCATCGAGACCGACCCGGAAGCCATGGCGCGCCTGATCAATGGCGCCGGCACGCACGCCGCGGCCTGGATCGCGGGCTCGCCCGACCCCGAGGCGACGTCGAAGAAAGCGGTGGCGGGCTTTCGTCAACTGCTCGACGGCCTGGTGCGCCCGGCGGCCTGAAGGCCGGTGCCCGCGCCGCGCATCGGGCTCAAGGCCGCGGTGCCGCTTCCCGCACGTTGCCCCAGGTGCCCACGTTCGCCGCCTTGAGCAGTGGCGATGCGCTGCCCGCGGCCGCCAGTTCGTTCGCCGCGGCCAGCAGCAGCGGGGCAAAGCCCTGCATGCGCTTGAGCGTCAGGCGCGATGACGGGCCTGCGATCACGAGCACGCCGGTGGCGGGTTCCCTCGGCCGCGCCACCGGCGCCGCCATCGAGCTCATGCCGGGCGCGTACACGTCCTGGATCAGGCTGTAGCCGCGCTTGCGGTGCACGTCGAGCATCTTGAGCAGCGCCTTCACGCTGGTGGGGGCGTTGGGGCCGAAGTGCTTCGGGTCGCCCATGCCCTGGCGCGTCACGTGGGCGATGGCGGCGTCTTCCGGCAGGGTCATGAGCCAGGCGTGGCCCGCCGCGCTGCATGAGAGGCGCAGGTCGATGCCCATGTCGGGGTCGTACTTGAGCCCGCTCTTCGCGCCCTGCGCCTTGGCCATCAGCGTCAGGCGCTCGCCATCGACCACGGCCAGGCGCACCAGTTCTTCGGTGGCCTCGGCCAGGCGGTTGATGACTGGCTGCGCGATGTCCACCACGCCCGATCGGCTGAGAAAGCTCAGGCCCATGGAGGCGAGCTTGGTGGTGAGCGCGTAGTCGCCGCGGTGTGGCAGCTGCCGCACGTAGCCGAAGCGGATCAGCTCGTGCAGCGTGCGGTGGCAACCGCTGCGCAGCTGGTTCAACTCGGTCGCGATCTGCACCAGCTGGGCGCCGTCGGGGTGGTGGGCCAGGTACTCGAGGACGGCCAGGGATTTTTCGAGGGAACCGCTCATGCGTGTGCTCCGGGAGCGCCGACGGCGCGCGGGCGAATGATGGCATCTTTCATTTTTTGAAAGATATAAAAAATTTGAAAGACTTTCAAGATTTGTGCATGATGCGCGCCTTTGCAACCCAAGACACAGGAGACATGGACCGATGAACACGCACCGCATGAACCCATGGCGCCGCGCCTTCGTGAGCCTGGCGGCCGGCGCCGCATTGCTTGGCGCGATGGGCGCGCAGGCGCAGGACATCAAGGAGCGCAACCTGCGCTTCGCCTTCAGCCTCGCGGCCGATCACCCGCTGGGCCAGGGCG
>VFQQ010003302.1_pt1 | contig 16008 bp, 21 predicted proteins | sample 3512341 | NCBI WGS metagenome assembly VFQQ01 (sample SAMN10412373, study PRJNA504923) | tailings metagenome | isolation source: Relicate 2 Philex TSF1 revegetated site | place: Philippines: Tuba, Benguet | collected 2017-08-29 | reverse complement strand
TGACCTGCTACACCCCCCTTCACTGCTTGAAGTCCACCTGCACACTGTTCCCCATGTGCTGCGTGAGCCAGTCCCTCACCGCTACCTTTGTATTATTCCTCCACGTATACATGTCCACCAGCGTCAGCTTGAACCGCCTACTCGGCGCCACGCCGTTCAGTAACCGCCTCAGTGTGAGCAGCCATGTCTCATCCGGGCTGCACGTCCACAACCGAAACCCTAGCATAACGTGCGTGACGTGGTCTGGTAGGTAGGTTAGCACGCCGGGTGGGGGTGGTGGGGGTGGTGGCACGGGGGGCAGGGGTGGGATGAAGATGGCGTTGGTGGGCGCGGGGTTGCCGGCAGCTGCGCGTTCGATGGCTGCGAGGACTGGCCCTGCCCATCGCTCCCACACGCGCTGGCCTGACACGAAGAAGTAGACTGTGTCTAGGTTTGGGTTTGTGTGTCGGAGTGTGTGGAGGAGGGTGGGGGTGAGGGGCGCGTCCTGGATGAGCACAACACCACCTGTGACAGAACACACACACACACACACACACACACACACACACACACACACACACACACACACAGAGGTCTCAGATACTACACTTCCTCCATGCTCTGCTGTGACCTTAACAATGTACGCACGCCCGTGGACACATCCACACATCCACACACACACATACAAACACACACGCACGCACATTGGCGACATACACACGCTTTTTGGTGAGACAATCCCGAGTCACCCACCTGTGAGGTTCTTCAGCACCAGTGCCACCAGCTGTTCACTGTGTGCCTCGTTACAGTGAATCAGGTCCAGACCAAACCACTGCTGGAGACCGTGCCTGTCACAGTACACAGTACACACACACACACACACACACGTTGGCCGCTCTGAGATGCTGCAGAACTGTAGTCACTTTCATGCGGATGCTGCGCACACGTGTGCGCTGTACATGCAGTGTCCAACATGAATGCACTCACGCACTCACCAGGTCCATGCAGTGGTGCTCATGGGCTCAAAGCGCACAGCGCGGCAGCGCGCCAGGTTGGCCAGTGCCGCCCCCATGTGCTGTGCGAAGTACGAGTCATGTAGTGTGCCGTGTACAATCAGTGTGTCGCGTAGCTGGGCCAGGGGGAGAGCAGCAAGGGTACCAGCACCTGTTGCGTCCATACCCTACGTGTGTACAAACACACACACACACACATACACACACACACAAGGGAGGGTACTCGCGTCTGCTTGTATTCGTTCAGTGCTCTTGCTGTCCCTGTCCATGTAAGCGTGTATCATACACACACACACACAATGACTCCTTGCCACCATACGTGTGTGCATGTACCATACATGTATCGTCGGGGAGGGCATAGCTGCACGCGCCTCAACGCAGCGCACCATCCATCACATGCTGCCTCACCACAAGGTATACTAGTGCTCGCATGGCGTGTGGGCGCGCATGTCGCGAGACTGTATTTGTGTGTGTGTGTGTGTGTGTATGTCACTGACCTGTACCCTGAGTGTCTCCCAGTTACACGCGCTGTCCACATGTCTCTCCTCTAACATAATGTCACACCCTAGTGTGCCGTGTGAGAGTGTGGGGTGGGACAACAGGGAGCGAAGGTCTGTGTCCTTGAGCTGCATGGCACACACACACACACACACACACAAGTCTGCCTTTACACCCTGTGCTGATTGTGTGTGTCCTTAGCGCTCTGTGCATGTGTGTACAGCATGTTGAGAACATGTCCATGTTGTATGAATGGTTCGTGTGTGTGTGTGTGTGTGTCAGGTGTACTCACTGGGGGTGGCGAGGGTTTAGACGCCTGCAAGCCCAGATTTCTGTCCGGCTCCTTGCCCCAGGCATGCCGCGCGGCCAGCACACGCACCTCCTTGAGGCCGCGCACCTGGTGCAGCTCGCGCGCCAAGCGCGGGTCATCGGTCACGAGCTCGCGCACCTGGCCGGCAGCTGGCACCAGGCCGGACACGAAAGCCATGGTGGTGTACGGCGCCCCAGTGCAGCCGCGCACTGTCACCGAGTCCATTGCTCGTGCCTCTGGCCAGTCTTGCGCTGTGGGTGCACTGTCGCTGGCCTGGTCGGGGTCTTCAATGAACTCGCACTGGTCAAAGGCCACTGACGTGACATTGCTGAGGTCACGCAGTAGCGCTGCGATGCGCGGCCTGTCCCCAGAGCCGCAGGCCAGCCCTTTGAATGTCAGGGCTGTCACCTTGGGCCGCAAACATGGCAGCGGCGTGAAGAGGGCGCCGCACATTGTGAGGGAGACTGCGCGGGCGCCGGCCGCGAGTGTCTGAGGTAGGGAATGAGGTGGGTGCCCTGGACATGTCGCTGTGCCCTCGTGTCCAGCTGCGTGGTGTCGGCAGCCTGGCAGAGTCAGTGCTGTGCTGGTGGTCTGGCTCAGGACTGCTGCGGAGAAGCTGCGGCTGACGCTGAACAGTGCAAGCTTGTCAGCTGAGGAAAGGTGACTGAGGAGCTGCGTGAGGCACTCTTCCAAAGGCGTCTGGAAAATGCCCCTGGCTTCACTGGCAGCCCTGGCTAACGGTGCACTGGCTGCACCTGGCGGAGAGCGTGGAGCACTGGCTGCGCCTGGCGGAGAGTGTGGCTGCTCCATTTGTGTTGCCCAAGGATTCGAAAATCGCGTCTGCGTCTGTGACGTCAGCTAGCCGTGTCAGCGCACTTTTGCAGCTAGCGTGTTTGACTGCCACTGCAAAGCCATGCGTAAGGCAGGTATGCGCACGTGAAGCAGCAAGCAATTGGGCGCACGAGAGCCGCAAACTTCCGGGTAACGCCGAAAAAGCGGGCGCTCTCTTACTTTCCTCTGTTTCGCCTTTGCTAACACGCCAAAGACGTGTGCGTGTGCAGGCATACTGCTGCAGGCTGGCGCTGAAGCGACACTGGCGCGCCCCAACGCCCGCGCCCCGCTGTGTGAACAACTCGCTTACTTTCCCTTGCTTGTGAGCACCGTATCACTTGCCCTGTGTTGTGTTGTGTTCTTTTGTGTGGTCTTGGGACCCTTGCACCCATATGCCCATCCCAAATGCCGTGTGTTGTGTTGGTATGCCTACTCAAGGTACATGCACGCACACACACACGCGCTTTCGCTCCCTGCGGACTCTACAGATATCAATGCGCATGAATCACAGCGCGCGCCCATTGACAACCCTCACAAACGCAACGCAACTCAGTCAAGCAATATGGCACAAAAGCGCGCTCCTGCCACGCACTAGCACACACATCTGACTGATGCAGACCAGGCAGCAGCCTAGGCCCATGTCCAATACATCCATGAGCCATACAACCCCTTTACTGTGTCTGCTGCGTACCATCCAATGGTCCGCAAGCACTACCTGCGTGTGTGGCGGGGTGTGCGCGCTCGTGTGTGTGTGTGTGTGTGTGTGTGTGTGTGTGTGTATGTCTGTGCCTGGAAAGCCCCATAGACATCAAACGTTGTAGCCTCAAACTCGCCCGTTCCATATAGCCTGGTTGCGCGGGTGGTTGGGTCCCAACTGCACCAGTAACTGACGTATCTCCTCAGGAGGATCCAAGCCGAACTGCAGTGTGGTGACAGCAGTGAAGCACACATCGTGAGAAAGAGAGACCAGACTAGTCTGGGTGTGCCAGCGCAGGCGCTTCACAGCCCTGGCCACATGACTGCATGAGCGCGGCATGCAGTGAAGCATTGGATAGGATTTGCCTGTGTCTGCACATGCAGCACGCTAAGGTGCACATGTACACGTCCAGTGCAGCGTACGAAGCTAGACATATGTCTTGATTGAGTTGCATAGCTGAGTGTCTTAGCAGTTGCTTGGCCCCTTGTGGCCAACGCTCACCTTGTGTGCTCTCTCCCACCTGCACGCAGCGAGCAACAGGGGACCATGGTCTGCAGTGTGCTGGCTGTGAAACCGAAATTGCAGCAAGGTGCATGGCATACACGGGCTGCGTGCGTCTTCATGTAGCTTACCGTTCCAAACGTGTCATGCCGGCACAGGGTCCGTACTTGCTTGTGAGGTCGAACCCTCGCAAGACACGCTCCACCTCTGGTATCTCCTCTGTATGTGACACACACACACACACATGCACACACAAACACACAAACATATACATGCATGCACACGCACAACACACACCCACACATACACATGTAACATACGGACACACATGAGGTCTGCTTCTTGTGGCAACTGAACACGTCTCTTGGCCCACAAGCTCTTACCCATGTGCTTAAACCTAGTAGAGCTGCTAGCTGCGAGGGTTTGAGACTGGCGGGCCCAAAATGATAGTGCAAGGGCAGAGACCCACACGCACACATGTTAGACCTGGCCACTCACCGTCTGTGAACTGCGGTGATGCGGAGACTGGCAGGCTGGGCTGCAGCTGCTCTGGCTCCTTGGCTGCAGGCGGCTCGCTCTTGAGGACAGGCTTGACATCACGATTGCTGCGCGACTTGACCTCTCTGAACCTGGCAAAGGGATTGGCGCCTGACATCGCTGCCAAGGGGGGCTGTGCGCGCACGAGAGGCCCTGCGTGGCAGCCCGCGCTGGACACCAGCAGACCGTATTCTACACCGATGGACCCCTGACTGGGGTGCTGTTGCGCCTTGATGTGGCTGCTGCTGGTTACAGGCGGATGGGGGGGTCAGGAGATGTGAGGTGGCGCGCGCTGATGTCCTGCATGCTAGGTTTTCACCTCACAGCACGCGCTCAACGATGCTCGTCACTGGCGATGGACACTGGCACAAAGGATTGTAGCAGGACAAAGAGGACGGGAAGAGGGCGCAGCAGACCGGCGGATGGGGTCACACATCGGCTGCACACCCAGTCACACGCCCCCTCCCTGTGTCGTTTGCCACTAGAATTGCGGTCCGCGTCCCAGTGCACATTGCACAACAGCATACGCACACCGCTAGGCAGCCACGACCCTCCCGGAGACTTAGCATCGGCTCGCAGCGCGCAGCCGCTGAGTCGTGGACACACCAAAGGCTCCAGAACAACTGCGCGGCCTCGCAGCTCTGCTGACTTAGCGCGTCTGGGCAGCGACGATGGAGTTTGTCAGCCCGGAGGGCCTGCGTATTGACGGTCGGCGCTTCAATGAAGTCAGGCGCCTGTCCTGTCAGCGCGGCGTGCTCGCTACTGCGGACGGCTCAGCCATCTTTGAGATGGGAAACACCAAGGCACGCGAAGCGCAGATGTCCATACGCAGGCTACACCAGCACTCACGCGCGAGGCCAGGCTCTGTTTACCGCGCGCCGCGTTTCCACACGCTTGTCCTGTAGGTGCTAGCCGCGGTGTTTGGCCCGCACGAGGTCACCGTGCGGTCTCAGCAGCAAGACGACAAGGCCATCATCAAGTGCGAGTACACAATGGCCGCGTTCAGCACAGGTGCGCTCAGTGCACCCACACACAACGCAGCACCTTGTTAATCGTGCGGCGGCGCCAGCCTGAGGAACATAGCATGGGCCAGATGTGCATGTAAGGAGACAGTGTGTGCGTGTGCAAGAGTGGTGAGGGCTTGTGCGTGTGTGCGCAGGTGAGCGGCGGCGGCGTGGTAAGGGTGACCGGAGGGCTCAGGAGTTGAGTGCAGTCATAGGCAGTGCCTTAGAGGAGACCATCCTAACACACTTACTACCCAGATCACAGATAGATATATACATACAGGTACGGTGCCTAGACACACTGCTAGGCAACCTTCACAGACTGCCATACTCGCCAAGAGCATGCCGTCTGTCTGTGCTTCGCCATGCACCCATGCTCCTGGAATTGAAAACCACATGCACATGTATGTGTTTGTGCTTGTGTGCGTTTGTATGTTCGTGTATGTGCATGGGTCTGTGGTGTCACACAGGTACTTCAAGCGGACGGTGGTACACGGTGTGCTGGCATCAACGCCGGTGTGTTGGCATTGGCAGACGCGGGAGTGCCTATGGTGGACCTGTGCGGCGCGTGTGCAGCAGGTGCGCGCACAAGACCCCACACACACAGCGGAAAACGCATGACAGTACACAGTGTGCAGCCCGCTGCGTACATGTGAGCATGTGTGTGTATGTGTGTGTGTCTGTCTGTGTGTGTAACATATACATATGTAGGTTACCTTCAGGCCACGCCCTTGTTAGACCTGAATTACCTGGAAGACTCAGGTGGCGGTCCTGACGTGTCCCTCGCACTGCACCCTCTCACTGAGAAGATAGTGCTGCTACAGAGTGATAACAGGTGTGTGTGATGGGACATGGGGGAAGGGCTCGTGTCACACTGCGCACTCCTGGTGGGCCTGGAGCACAAGCTGTCGCACAGAGTGTGTGTGTGTGTGTGTTTATGTGCATCGCACCACAGTCCAGGGCTGCATTCAGCCTCACAGCGGGTGTACAGATGACGGCACCCGCTGCCTGATGCGTGCATGACGTGTGTGTGTATGTGTGGGTGTGGGTGTGTGCGTGCGCGCAGGCTCCCAGTAGATAAGTTTGAAGAGGTGGTGAACCTGGCAAGGGATGGGTGTGTAGCTGTAGCGGGGTATATGAAGGAACAATTGTTAGAGTACACTAAGAAGCTTGCTGTGTCAAGAGGGATAGTGTAATGATGTGGCTTAGAGCAAGCGTGTCCGTCCCTGTGTGCCAGAAGCGTGCTGTCTGATGGCAGGCCTCACAAGAAAGGCGCAGGCGACAGGGGTTTGCAGATGACAGACAATACAGCAGCAAGGAGATGCAGACAGTGTTTCCGCAGCAAACGATGCGCAGCAAACTGCAGTACAAGGAACTGAAAACTGTCAACGTAATGCAGCAGAGCGCAGTACTTCGCATCCGCTGAGTTTGGCAGCAGAACGCAGAGCTCTTTCACTACCGCTCAGCACATACCTTACAGCTCACGCGACTTCTGCTTACCATCATGGCAGCAGGTGGCAGTACTGATGAGGACAGAGGGTACAAGGTACAGAGCGTCTTTGCAGCTGACGATGCAGAAGTGCACGACGTGCCAATGTCAGTCATACGACGGCCCATACCCAGTGTGCTGGACGAGGACAAGGTGCGGGGTGGCGTGTGTAGGATTGCGTAGGCGCTCTGTGTGCAGCGCGCGTGGGTGCGGGCACGCCCGTGTGGCAGTGCGTCTGGTCTACTGCGCATACTGCGTTCAGCATGCACACAATCATCCTGCTGTGCTACGCGCCTGTGTCCTTTCGCAGGTGCAGCAGTTCATGAAGGACATCCAGGTACGGAAAGGCACTACAGTGCACGTAGCAAAGACTGCGCGGACGTGGGGCGCATGTATCTCGCGAGTTGTGTCGGCCGTCTCTGTGCCTGTAGGCTGGCCAGAACCTCACGCCTATTGAGGTCATGTGGGTACAAAGAGAAGAGGGAAACTACTACTTTGCTACAGGTACGCTACTGCACTCATTCACACACACACACACCAATTGTGTCGTCTCCATCCTTCTGCTCCCATACACTGCAGACTGTTGTAGCGCGTGTGCTGTGTGTACACCGTTCGTCCAAGGTGGCCGAGAGCGCTGTGTGTGTGTGTGTGTGTGTGCAGGCGGGTGTCACAGATGGGAGGCTTACAAGCGGCTCACCAGTGAGACTATCCCCGCCAAGCTCATTTCTGTGCCCCCTTCAGCCCTGTCTACATTCATGGGGGCCTCGTCCCCCTTCTTCAACAAGACACACACACCGCCACAGACAAATACAGACAACACCCAGAAAGATGCGTCGTCATAACAGCAGCTTTACATGGGCTCAGGTTGTCCTCATCATATCAGTGCGAAGACAAGTCAGATAGCTGATATCATTGGCCAACAAGCCTAAGCTGCTATACATGCCGGTTATGTCATGGGTCGCAGACACTTGTTGCTTGCGTTCATGGCCCAGACATGCTATCGGTCGCTACAATATGTATCAGGACCTAGTCTAAGTGACTGCAGGCTGCGGTGCTGAGGCTCAACTAATTCGGTGAGATTGCCAGTGGCGGACATGGTCACACAGCAGGCTGTGGTGCGGAAGCCGCAGTGGATGCGCGAGAGTCCGGCCCCGCAGCCCCCTGTGCGCTGCTCCCCTGGCCTGCAGTGGCTGCTGAGCCTGCTGCAGGTGCTGTACTGGCTTTCGCTGCAACCGCCTCAGCTGCCCGCTCCTCCGCGATGCGCCTTGACTCGTTATAGTAGTCTGTACACGTGTGACACACATACAAACGAGGGACATGTGAGTGAGCATGGCAGGACAGGCATTTATGCGTGAGTGCCAGAGTGCAAATGAGTGCAAGAGTGGGCTATGTTATGCATGCTCTGTAAGATAATGGACATCACCGTGCGTATATGCGACTGAACAGGACATGTCTCACAGCAAAAGTCGTACAGGCCAGGATAAAACGAAACACACACATACACACACACGCACACAGACACACACCTGTCGGGTGGTTGATGCCCACGTCCATGTCTGTCTTGTGTATGCCCTCAAACGCACACGCACACGCGATCTGGTAGTGTCCTGCGCGCGCCTTGGACACTGCCTCCTCTACCTTGCTACCCTCACACCTACACACACACACACGCGCGCGCACACACACAGGCGCTGTGAAGCAAGGGCATGAGGACACGTGCGACTCTGTGTGTGTGTGCGTGTGTTTGTCATTCCCTTACCCTGCGCGTATGAGGGCCCCCCTCATTGTCCCATCGTCCATTCGTTTGTACGGACAGCCGTGGTAGTCATCTCGACCGCCCGTAGCGCGCACTAGACTGAGACAGTTGTGCGCTGAGTAGTCCTTGCGAGCACCCTCCTTACCTGCAATGTACACACACACACACACACACACACACACTCACACACACAGTCATAGACCATGAAATCTTACTGCAATAGGCGTGCACGCTAACAGTGCCTGTCCGTCAGTCCGTGTGTGCAAGGATGTGTGTGTGTGTGTGTGTGTGTGTGTGTGTGTGTGTGTGTGCGAGTATGTGTACTTACCATAGTTATGTCTAATGTTGTACGCGTGTTCCTTTTCAAACTTGTCTGCTGGCATCTTGGGTGCGAAGGCATTACGCCAGAACACCAGCGCATCCTCCATGGGAAGACCAATGGCCTGTGTGTGTATGTGAGCGGATGACAGCGCACACAGGAACACATGAGGTGCTTTGCACACATTCACACCCACCAAAACTGAGAGCAAACTGTTGACGGGTGCACACAGTGCACGTGGTTCTGTGTATGTGTGTTTGTGCGTGTCCCGCTGCGCACGGATATGAGCACACGCAAAGACGTGCGCGAATCCTTGCCTGCGCTCGCTGTCTGTGTGCACCTGTATGTCTGCCTGCCTGCATGTGTGTGTGTATGTGCGTGCTATCAGGGCATCAACCCTCACCTTCAAGAACAGTCCCAGCTGTTGTCTGCCTCCGTGTTTCAAATGACTATCTGTGTGTAGCTTCGTAACCAGGTGCTGCATGCACAGTGGGAAGTGCTGCGCCGCTATGGCAGGCAGTGTGGCCAGGCTGACTGGTCCGTGGCGTGTGGCCGCTGCGGCCGCTGCGTCAGCGCTGCCTAGGTAGCGAGTGCTGAGCCCTGCTACCAAGGGACGTAGACGTGTGTCTGACTCAGGGAACATGTCACGATAACGACGGTTGATGTCCGCGAGACCCTGCACACACACACACACATGCATGCGCTCGGTGACAGACCATGAAGGGTAGGTAAAGAGCAGCAGCGGATTGCCCAGGGCACGCATGACCTAATACACACACACACACATCACATATGCACACGTACCTTGCTGATTGCGAGTCTGAAGTCCTGCACCACCAGGGACGCCAGGTCTCTATTGCTCACGTACGCCCAGCCACCCTTGAGTAGACACTTGCGACCGCTCACCAGATCTGGCACTGCGGTGAAGGGGACCTGTGTGTGTGGGGTGTGGGGATGGGGGATCGGGACACGGGACAAGTGAACGTACGTAGGGGCGATGGTGAATCATGACGCGTTGCACATGTAGTAACGCGTGTTTGTGTGTGCGTGTATGTGTGTGTGTACCTTGTAGAAGCCAGCTGCGAGTTCAGTCTCCTGTACATCGTTTGCGATGTTCTGTGACGCCATCACCTGTACATGCCAACACACACATACACATACACACACACGAGGTCCAAGCAAGTCAGTGTCCGCGGCTCGGACCATACACACATGCGGCACTAATTGACTGGCGTGTGCGCTATGAGGAGTGCACCAGTGGTCATCCCTCACTTACACTCTTGAGCTGGTCCCTCAGCTCATCCCTCTCTGCACTGCCCACAGGTGTGTAGCTGAGCTTGGAACGTGACAGGAACTGGGCCTGTAGGACAGGGCAACACGTGGCATAAGCACCATTGAGTACGCCTGCACACTGCGCACTCTGCTGCAGCACACGCTGGCCCAGGGTTTTCTCGCTTTCGCTTCTGTGTGTCAGCGCGTGTAGTTGTCTGTGTGCGCGCTGATGGGGGTTCACAACGCATGCGTCTGTCTGTGTGCGTGCGTGTGTGTGTGTGTGTGTGCATGATACCTTGTCATCTGCGCTCTTGAGCAGGTCTGCGAACCTTAGTCTAAACAGTTCAGACTCCTGCAGTGTGACAACAAGGCACATTCACGTGTTCTCTACAGCCCAACAAAGCAAGCCAGCACTGGGCTGCTCGTCCGTGTCTTGCAAATGCCACAAGCTCAGTACGTGAAAGATTGGATAGCGCTGTACTGTCTTGCCTGGTTGATGAACCATTTCCTGAGGTCTGCTGAGCGGCAGTAGGCCAGACGTAGGATGTAGTGGCTAATCTGGTCACGGCGGGCTGTCTCCTCGTTGTTAGCCCCCTGTGAACCGCGCAACGCGCCTGCCCTTAGTACCTGGTGCGCGCACGCTTGCTAAGCAATGCTGCGCTGCCTGTCTTGCTGCGGGGCGCACTGCACTGTCCTCACGTACCTCCAGGTACTTGCTGATAAGCTCCCGTGACTTCTCCTGCAAGAGGGACGCACAGGCGGCACGGTGTGGGCCCAGAACGCTGGCGCGGCACGCGAATCGAGCTCTGCTGTCTCTCCTCGCGTACCTGTATCTCAGCCTCGCTCTTGTTCCTGAGCTTGTAGTCCTCAAGGCCCTTGAGCACTGCAGGGGGCAAAGGGAGACACTGGCTCTATTGGGCGCGGACGCGCAGGCGGTCTGCGAGACCCTGGGTGCGGCCATCCGCCCACCTCTCAAGCGGTCCAGAGCCAGAGACTCAAACTCCTCTAGTGATATGGGGCCTGATGGCAGCTCTGAGTAAAGGCTGAGAAGGGTATGGCGCGTGCTGTGCTCTCCTTGCGTGGGGTCCCGGCTGGTCTGCAGGGACTTGCCAAACTGCTGGACCTTGCTCGTGGGCTTGGCCGACGGGGCTGATGAGACGATGTTCATGGTGACAAGCAGGCAGTGCTTCGCTGACAGCGCCTCCGTCAGGGTGGCACGGGCGGTCTCTCACTCATTTGAATTTGACGCTTCCGTTTCTCTCAGAACTTTTCTCTGTGCCTGCTCCCTTCTTCAGCATCCCATCGACCTACAACTCAAGCGCCTATGTTACAAATCCCTGGCACTCAACCCCATCTCAGCCCATTCGGAAAGCCGCCTGACACCGTAAGCAAAGTCAGTAAGAACGCTATGCTACCTAGCGCAACGCACACAAGCATGATCCCGAAGGCAGCCGGCTTGTTCAGTCCCGTCCTGCACGCAGACAAGCACAGAATACGCAAACCATGATACTGTCCCGGAAGCAGTCATACCCAGCGGCCACGGCATTTATGCCCACAAATCATGGCTCAAATGCTGTATGTCCACACATCGACACTGCAACACACTTCAAATCACGCCGAGCCTCAACATGTACTCACTTCTTCATGATTGTTGTTAAGGCTGCGTCAAAGGCAGGCGCCATTGCCAATGCTATGGATAGGCGAATGGGTCGCATAAAGTGAGAGCTGACCCAGAGCCCCGCGTAGACACCTAGGAATTTAGGCCTGCACACCCACAAACACCACACAGCATAGGGCGTGCCGTCTTACACATGGCACGCCACTGCCATAGGTTGGCGGGGAGTACACAGCCTATCGTTCACTGCACTAGGCAGTGCGCAAATGTAGGGCAGTACAACTTACCACATCCCCGGCGCGAGTGGCGTCACCCCTTGCGTCTTGACGATGCTCAGCCACGCTAGTGTGACGAGAATACCGGCGTTTATGTTGCTGACTACGCCGTAAGAAGCCACTGCACCCATCCCCAGAGCGCGTAACCTGCGTGCAGCATTAAGACAGGAAGCCTGCGCTGCCTGATGGGGCCGATTTGCTGCGGGCGTGCAGAGGACGATGATGGCGGGCTTGCCTATAATGTATGTCTACGTGCGCTTGACTACAGCACGCACCGCGCCATGTCCATCTTTTGCTTGTCGCCCAGCACAAATCGCTTCACGCGCCCCCATAGCCCAGGCTGGGGCTGCGATTGGCTAGTCTCCGGGGCAGAAGCGCCCTGCTCTGGAGCGGGAGTGGCCTGCGAACTGGGCTGGCTGGGTTCTGATGGCAGAGGTTGACTGGCCGATGCTGCCCCTGGCACTTGTATCTGCCGCGCGCGTGCACTGCGATGGCCATGCTGCCATCCTGCCGCGGTCCAGGCGCTACTTCTGTGTACAGTTTGCTGGCTACAGCTGGGAGCGCGGGGCTGGAGGGACTGCATCTTCAGACTGGGAGTACGTGCGTGAACGCAAGGCCCGTGGGACTGGCGCCAGAAGCACTATCAATAAAGCGTGCGTGCGATACTACCTGCGAGCAGAGTCCCTTGCTGGGGAGTGCATAGGAAGCGAGCAAGGTGCGTGCCAGTGAGAGTGTGACCTGGACCAGCGAGGACGCGCCGCTTGTGCCTCGCATACCACAAGACAAGCATAGAAAGTAGTACCTCTGTGCGGAAGAGACCGGGCTTTTGAATTGACGAGGTGCGCAGGCCCGCCAGCCGCACCTGTGAGGCGCGCTGCTCAGTAGGCGCGTGAGTCCAGCTCCGTGTGCGCCGCTAGTCAGCGTTCGCTGAGCCAGAAGCATCAGCTACAGCAGGTATTGTGGGCCTAAGCAGCAGGCAGCCAGGCGAAAGAGCCTAGAGCTGAGAAGGACCGCGGTCTCGTGCGCCGCGCGCTTGTTTCCGCAGGCGCGCCTGATGTTGCGCCGGTCAAGCAGCAACGATGTCCAGCAGCGAAGATGACGATGTGCAGTTGGGGGATTTGTTTCGCCTCAAGTCAGCGCCCTTGCCCACCACCAGGCCTTCTCCTCCCGCACCGTCAGCACAGAAGACAGCGCAGGCAAAGCCCCAGCGGCGTACTTCTGCTAGACATTCCGCAGCCCAGAAGGCAGCAGACCAGCAGGCCCCTGTGGCCAATGGGTCTGCTGGCAAGGGTACAGCACCAGCTGCAGAAGGGGCTTTGAAGGATGAAGACTTTTCAGAAGAAGATGACGTGCCGATCACGCAGTGCATCAATGCAAGGCTACGACGCAGCGCGTCCCTTGCAGCGCCAGCATCAGCACCAATGGTGGCCAAGCGCACCACCCGCGCTTCCGCGCACGCGGCCGCGGCTGCGGCCGGGCCGGCGCCTGCGCCCCTGCCTGACCCAACAGCAGGCAAGGCTACAGGCACCAAGCGCGCCGGTGGCAAGCGTGCGACGCCTGATACCACACCTGAGCCTGCGGCTGCGCCCTTAACACGCGGCAAAGCGAAGGCGCCGGCAGCTGACACCGACACAAAGAAGCGGCGTGCTGCGGCGCCGGCGGCCGCGCCAGGTGCAAAGCGTGGCCGCGGGGCGGGACGCGGCCAGAGCGCAGGGCTCGAGTCCCCACCAGATGGCAGTGCGGATGGTCACACGTCAACGTCACCAACAGGGAAGACGCCACAGCCGCAGCCACAGCTGCAGCCGCAGCAGCCAAGCAGTCAGTCGCCGGCAGCCGGGGCACGCCAGTCGGCACCAGTCAGCAGTCCCATACCAGAGCAGCCAGCGCCAGCCGCCACAGCTGCAGTGCAAGCATCAACTGTGAAGCCCGAGGCAGGCACAGGTGACCTTGGGCTGCAAGACACTGTAGGGAAGGCAAAGGCAGAGGGCCCTCCAGGCAGCGTGGCAGCGCCCAGTGCAGCTATCATAGAGACAGCAGCTGGGTCGGCTGACCAGCAACCACAGCCGGCCGTCCCCACGCAAGCGAAAGAAGAGACGCCGGCAGCAGCGGCTGCGCAGTCAGGAGGCAAGGCTGCAGCCGCGCTGCCGGCAGCAGAGCAGCCAGTATCGGCAGTTTCAGCAGCACAGGCTCCCACACAAGCCCCAGCTGTGACTGCTCAGCAGCCCAGTCTGCAGCCTGCTGCGGCAATGTGCGACCCACAGCCCCACCCCCCCTCAGATGCAGCGCGAAAGGACGTCGTGATGGAAGGTGAGCACCTTGGTCGTCTGCACGCTGTGAGCAGCTTGTGCGCACATCGCATGCGTTCGTACACTTGCAATGGCGCATACAGCCCCCTCAGATTCAGTCAACCTGTGTGTGCTACTTGCTGTGCTTGTGTGCTGACTGCAGAGACGTCGCCGCAGCAGCCAGCGCAACCTGCAACTGGAGCAGACGCTGCTCCAGCCAAGCCCGCAGCTGCAGCCAGTGCCCAGCCGGCACCGCCAGCAGTGGAGACTGTAGCCGCCCCACCACAGCCGAAGCGTTACGTACTACCTGCAGCTTCCAGGGCTCCTGTGCCCGCAGCCAGCCCAGCTCAGACAGCCACCATGAAGCCAGCAGCTGTTAAGCCAGCCAGAACCAAGCGGCCCTCACCTCCGCCGGCTGCGCAGTCAGCTGAGCTGCAGCCTGCTGCGGCTGCCGCACCTAGCCAGCCAATAGCAGCTGAGCAGGGCCTAGCAGTGACTGCTGCTGCCCCAACCTTACAGCGCCCACTCACGACCTCTGGCCCTGCTGCAGCTGCAGCTGTGCCAGCTCCGGCTGCAGCTGTAACAGCCGCAGCACCACCAACAGTCGACAGGCTGCGCTCTGCGCCTGCATCACCGGTAGCCACAGGCACCACCCCAGGCGCACCCAACGCTGTTCCCCCACACATGCTAGGCTCGCCCCTGTCAATGTCCCTTAGCCCCATGTCCATCGCTGTCAGCCCTATTACAACAGAAGCCAGTCCAGCCGTGTCAGGCGACGGCCCACCAGCCGCGCAGTGGAAGCCCACCGCATCGCGGCTCGCCACCTGCACCACCGCCGACTCCGCGACGCCGCACGACGCGCACATGCCCGACGCGCGCGACGCGGAAGCGGAGCGCGCGGAGCAGCGGCAGGCGGAGGTGGCGGCGGTGATTGCGAGCATGGCTGGGCAGTCGTGGCTGGCCTTGCGCGCTGCCGTCCCTGAGCCTGAGAGCCCAGCCAGCCCTAGTGGCAGACGGTTGATATCAGTTGATGGTATTGTACGCAACGCACAGGTTATCTGTGGGCAGGCAACACAGCCTGAGGCACCGATGGGGGTGGGTCACCTGCTGCACACCATGCGGCTGCGCTTCTCTGCGTGGGGTGGCCGGTGCTTCGCGCCGCCGATCCCGCACGCGGCAAACGGCGGCGATGGCACCGGCTGCGCTGGCGCGGAGCCGCAGGCTGTGTGTGACGCGCGGCTTGCGGACCCCGCGATGTGGCCGGCAGTTGCGCCGCGCGCGCCGATGTTTGCGGCGTGGCAGGATGCAACGGAGGTAGATGGCGTGTGGGTGGAGAAGGACACGCCAGCGCCCAAACCACGCCGTGGCAAGGCCTCTCGTGCAGGCATATCAGGCATATCAGGTATGAAAGAGCATGCATTGAACAGTCTTGTACCAACCTGTGCATTACAGCTTTTGAGTGTGCAAATTGGGTTTGGGCCGTTATTATGCTCTTGGGTCGTCGGTTGTGCACTCCTGCATGGTTGCCAACAGCATGCAAGGTCTGAGTTTTGCTGTGTATTGCAGACACGAGCACCGCCCCGCGAGGCGACACCAAGGACACAGCAGCCGACACAGCCAACCCCTC
>VFQQ010003300.1_pt1 | contig 16033 bp, 25 predicted proteins | sample 3512341 | NCBI WGS metagenome assembly VFQQ01 (sample SAMN10412373, study PRJNA504923) | tailings metagenome | isolation source: Relicate 2 Philex TSF1 revegetated site | place: Philippines: Tuba, Benguet | collected 2017-08-29 | reverse complement strand
CCAACCTGCTGGTCGACGGAGCGTGGCGCGTCAAGGTGGCAGGTATGAGCTTCACCTGCACACGTGCCCGCACCTTTGCCCATCCGCCTTCTGTTGCCTTGCGGGCAGTCCAACATGCTGCCCACCTCCACTCCCTCCCCCGCTCTTCAGACTTCAATATGTCCAAGCTACTGGAGGATACAGGGGTACGGTCCACCAGCCTGGGCGGCATGCTCAACCCGCGCTGGCTGGTGAGCAACTGGGGGCGGCCAGCGCAGATGTGGTTACCTGCAATGGCCTGCAAGTGGGCAGCAAAGCTGCCCTGATGGCTGCTGCACTCTAACTGCGGGGTGTGGTTGCCCAGCTCACCAACTGTTCCTTGCACCCCTCATGCAGGCTCCTGAAGTGCTGACTGGTGGATCTGCCACCGCTGCCTCCGACAGCTTTTCCATGGGCGTGGTGCTGGTGAGCCTGGAAAGATGTGTGGTGGCATGATACGCTGGGTCGCAGATTGCCGTTCCAGTAGCCATTGCTTGTTCCCAGCCTTGCTGGTTGCTGCTGTCTCTGATTGTGCAACTCTCCGGCAGAGCCTACATAAACGCCTTTCGCCCTTGCTGCAGTGGGAGCTGCTGACCTGGGGGATACCATGGGAGGACCGAAACGCTTTCCAGGTGTGCCCCGGACGTGGCATGGCATGGCAAGCCTTAGAGCATATTCGTCTGAAGCTGCATCCTAGCGTGTACATTGTGGATGGGAGATGCATTCCTGTCCTGCACATCCATGCGTGCGCCAACCATGCCAACTCAACCACCGCGCTGTGCCACACCCGCTTTTCCCTTCCCTCCAGCTGGTGCACATGGTCAGCGGCGGGGAGCGGCTGGCGGTGCCGGCACGCGACGCTGCGGCAGGCGCTGCCCCCGACCCAGAGCTCTATGCAGCCTATGTGGCGCTGATCCGGCGCTGCTGGGCGCAGCAACCGGAGCAGCGGCCTGGATTCGCAGAAATCATCCAAGACCTCAGGTGGGCGGGTTGGGTGGGTGCGTGGCAGCTGCACGTTTTCTGGCGTGGGCAAGGCCGACCTTCCGCAGTGTGGGTCGTTGACGCCACCAGCTGTTTTGAGGTATGCAATGGGGTCACCGTGCTTGCAAACAAGCTGCACGTGCGTTTCCTTCTGCAGGGCCATGCTGGGATGACTGTTGAGCTTGGCAAGCTCCCATACGCGACTTGCACCTCGCCCAACATGCCAACAGACTGCACATGTACTAAAACGGATGCAAAGAGACAACCAGCCGCTTCACGGCACAAACACGGCACAGAGGCAGCTCCTCTTCATTTCAGCTGTGCGCATTTTCAGGCAGCGCAGCAGCCTGACCCGATTTATTGGACAGAGTTCTCTCCGCTCTCTTCCCGATTCTTGTTTGGCCCCACAAGCATTGGCAACAGCAATGCGGCCTACGTAGTGCATATTTATGGTTGCATTTGTAACAACTGCAAAGCCGGTCTGGTCTGAGCACACCGGTACACAGCCAGCAGTTGAGCGTCCAGGAGCCGCCCATAGGATGCAAGGAGGGGTGTGTGTTGCCTGCAAGGCGGAGGCGGGCCCCGGGGCAGCGGGAGGGGAGCGGGCGGTCAGTGCACAAGCCGCTGCGCAGGCGTGAAGGGACGCTGCAGGCAAAACCAACAACTCTGGATGCAGGTCTCGTGTGTGGAGCAGCACGCCAGCAGGCTGACAGCAACATGCATCACAAGTGCTTGATCACAAGTGCTTGCAAATGCGCTCGCCGCGCCGGCGGCAAATGCGGGCAGGAGGCGAAGCTCGGGCAAAGCGGAGGGCTACTTCGATGGCGTGCTATACACACTGCAAGCTGATCCCGCAGCCTTCAGCCGTGTGGAAGCAGCGCACGGTCTGCACCATGCCTGCAGGCGCTCTTTCCGCTTTCAGCGCCGGCTTTGCAGCGCCTGACGGGCTCTCCAAGCAGCCAGGAAGCGCGCAGATCCCGGTGATCGACGGCCGCGGCTTCCTGGCCCGGGAGCGGCGGGGCGCGCCGCCGCCACAGGGCGTGGCAGCGGCGATCAGCGAGGCGGGGCGCACCCTGGGCGCCTTCCAGCTGATAAATCATGGCGTGGACACGGCCCTGATTGAGCGGATGAAGGCAAGCACCGGGCTTGCTTGCCCCGCCGTTGGTGGGGCCCTGCATCATGGCGGGAGGGCGGCGGGCATCCGCCATGTGCCGAGACGGGAGGGCGGCGTGCAACAATCACACGCTTCCGCAATCTTAGTCAGCACGGCGCCTCTCAAACGCCCTCATAAGTGCACCACCCCGCCGTGTGCTGACTGCAGAATGCAGCTGCACACTTCTTTGCGCTTTCCAAGGAGACCAAGTTGAAGGCAGGTGTGGGGAGGCGCTGCGGTGGCGGTGGTACCACCGGTGCGTGTAGCAGCAAGCCTTCGTGGCCCACAGAAGGGTGCTGCTGCTGCTGTGCCGAGCACCTCACTGCCTGCCCCTTTGCTGTTGCAGGTGAAGCGCAGCCAGGAAAACCCGCTGGGGTACTCGGATGATGAGCTCACCAAGCGCATCATCGACCTCAAGGAGTGGTGAGGCCTTTCAGATTCTGCACATCTGTCTTGCAATCCGCTAGCGAGCGTGCCTGGGCCTGCCAGCATCACGGCGCGTCGTCATCCTGCAGCCGGTCGCAGCTGGCAGACTTGTTGAAAACCCGAGGCTCATTTGGACTTTAGTGGCCTCTCGAAACCCACCTCCGCAGCTTTGACTTCAACCAGTACCACGCCGGCCGGCCCCACATCCCGGGGCTGCACACACCCAACCGCTGGCCGGTGGGAGAGGTGCGCGGCTGCCGTGCTCAAGCGCCTGCCCCTGGTGCTCCTGCCCCTGCCCCTGCCTCTGCCTCTGCTGCCCCTGCCGGCGCCCTGCGCCTGCTGGTGCCCTTGCCCTGCTCTATGCACATCACCCTGTGGTCCTCCCTCCATGCCTCTTCCCTGCCGCAGGACGAGTTCCGCGCTGCACTTGAGGCCTACCTGTCTGAGCTGTCGTGGGCCGCCTTCAAGCTGCTGGAGGCCTTCTCGCTGGGGCTGGGCCTGCCGGCACATGCGCTGCACCCTGCATTTGGGGTGAGCCGTGCTGACAAGCAGGTCGACAGGTCGTCATTCGACGCGCAACGCCTGTGGCATGCAGCCGGCCTGTCCTGTGCTGCACCCGTTGTCTGCTACGAGTGGGCAGAGCGGAAATTGACCACGAATCCTGCTGCCCGGCGCTGGCCTGCAGGACCCAGAGCAGGCGACGCACACCACCCTGATGCGGCTGAACTACTACCCACCTGCGGACCCACAAGAGACAGGGCTGGCACTGAACGAGCACACCGGCGGGTTGGGGACCGTGTGGGACAGCAAGTCGTGGGCAGCCGCTGCCTGCTGTAATGGACCTGCTTGATATGCACGGGTTCTGCACGTTTGAACCCTTACTGACGCGTCTTCCGCCATTCCCACATTTCCTGCAGACCCGGGCTTCCTCACGATCCTGCTGCAAGACTCGGAGGTGCCGGGGCTGCAGATCCAGGCAAGCCCTAGTTGGCAGCCTGCCGGCAGCCTGCCCACTAGATGCTGTAGCTAACCAGCAACTATGGCTGCTGCCCGCCTAAGGCAGGACCTGTGTAAGAGGCATCGTGCCTGCGCTGAATAATGCATGCATGTGTGCCCATGCGCACCCCTGGGCCGCAGGTGGGGGACGAGTGGTGTGCAGTGCCGCCCATCCCAGATGCCTTCGTGATAAACTTTGGCGACATTGCGCAGGTGGGTGGCTGGCTGGGATTGCTACAGGATGCAAGGCTGGTAGCCTGGCATTTACTTGTGATCTTGCAGTGCAGGCGTAGTTGCGCATCAGCAGACGCGGAGCCGTGCCTCTACGGCTTTGCATGAAGGGGCCCAGCGCTGCCCTCCGCCCCGCTGGCCCCACAAGCAGATCCTGTCCAACGATGTGTATCGAGCAGCCAACCACCGGGTGCTGGCGCCCAAGGGCAGCCGTGCACGGTACAGCTATGCTGTGTTCTTCAACCCAGAGTGAGCGGGCCTCGTTATGACCAACTGACCAGGGGGGTGTGTGGGCTGCTGCATGTGCACTTTGGCTCTCACCCCTCAGCACTACAGGTAGCCTGGCGGTTGACTGAGTGAGCAGTTGAGCGAGCTGCCATCCTGGCTGCAGGCCCCAAGCCGTGTGCCAGCCACTGCCCGACTTTGTGACGCCGGAGTGCCCCGCCGCCTTCCGCCCCGTGCCGTGGCGCGAGTTCATGCAAGCGCGCGTGGCAGGTGCGCGGGCTGGGGCACGGAACGGGGTAGCATGGATGATGTGGCTGCATCTCTGCTACAGCTATCGACCACTTGACCTGAGCTGCACAGCAGAAACTAACCTTTCTGTGGGAAAACAATGCTGCCTGCAGGGAACATCGAGGACCTGGGGGAGGAGGTGCAGACCTACCACTACCGCATCCAGCCCTGAGGCGCGTTGAGGCGTGGCCAGCACGTGGAGGCGTAGCCAGCGATGCATAGCAACCAGCGGCTGTTTGCTGACCGGCTTTGTGTGCAAGCATCGGCGGCTCCCCAGTGAGCGGCCACACACGAACTGCACTTGAACAGAGTACTTGAATGTTGTATGTTGTTTAGCCATGTAGATTTGAATTGATCCAACCAAACTGCCACCAACCGCGGCCTATACTGCGCATGCTGTCTGGTTACATTTTGAAACTGAAACAGCAGGGGCTGGCAGGGTGGCAAGGACGGAATTGCGGGGTGGCGGGTAGCAGGCAGCGGGCAGCGAAACAGATGAAGCGGAAAAGTAAAGCCGAAGTTCTGAAAGTGAATGGTACAGAGAGGGTGGCCGGTACAGCGCCCCAGCCGGCGCCAGTCAAGAGCAGGGCATCAGCTAACTGCTGTGGGGCTGCTACTGCTGCTTGTCACGCTGCATGATGGCCTGGTAGTTCTGCGATACGGTGGGGCCAGGGGAGCAGCTTCTGTTTTGGGAACAGTGAGGGAACTGAGATGACTGAGCGCTGCAGGGCCGTGTCACACCCTCACCAACAAACCAGCTGCATGCATGGCCCTAGCCTGCCACGCTCCCCTCAACCAACCAACCTGGAACTTCATGAGTATGACCGTCTTGGGCCGCGGCTGCCCCTGCACCGGCACGTAGTGAGCCGTCACCCTGCACCAAGCAGGCGGGGCACGACAAGCAGTGGCATTTGAGTGGCAGCTACATCCCAAGGACAAATTGGTGGCACCGGCAGCCCAGTACAAAAGAGTTACCTTCTAACCCTACGCTCTTCCCGCTACACCAACCACCTGCATGCTCGTCACTCCAATGCACAGCCCCTGCCTGCCCTCCCTGCTGTGCTGGGCACACACCTGGCTGGAAAGCCGGCCCCGTCCAGAGTGCCCCTCACGATGCCCGCCACAAAGGCGGCGGGGTTGAGGTGGCCCATCTCGCGTGGCACGCTCACAAACTTGGTCACAAAGAGGTCTGGATGGGTGGGTGGGTGGGTGGGTGGGAGGTGGGGGTGGGGGTGGGGGACAGGAGAGGTTTGGCGATTCTATCTGTGGCGGGCCTGTGAAAGTCACCTGTGTCTGAAAGCATGCACCGGCCGCAGCGGTTGTTCGACTGCTCCAGTCCAACAATGACCCACGTACACGTTGCTCCACAGCATGCAACCAAGCAGCTCCCACCCACCCGTGTCTGAAATCATGTACTCGTCCTCCGCCGTGTTGGACTGCTCCAGATCCCGAGCCTGGCGGCCAAACAGGTAGCGCCACAGCGTGCTGCACAGGCAGGATGGGTAGAACAAGAGCGGTGGGCAGAGGGCGATAAGGGGCACAATAGGTGGCCGTGCGCAACTAGCACGCTAAGCGGCACAGCTTCGCGACCCTTTGCACAGGCTCTGTACATGTTTCATACAATGCGCCCACCTGTGAACAAACTTGAGCATGTCCAGCAGGCGCGTCTCCCGCCGCTGGCCGCGCTCCCGGTACGCAAGCACCTCCAGGAGCCGCAGGCCCACGCCGTGCCCCACCTCGTCCAGCCTGGGGGCAACAATATGGCGGACGGAGGTTTTGTAGGTTTGAGGGGTGATGGCCAATCGAAACGGAGGCAGGTGGGTGGGGCTGTGAGAACATGCTGAATTGGACAGCATGGCGCAGCGCAGCACAGCACAGCACAGCACAGCATAGCACAGCGCAGTACAGCACCCCGCCCTCACTTGCGCTCCAGCTCGCTGATGTTGGACACGCGGCTCTGGCAGTACTGCACCAGCTCGCTGAACAGGTAGGCAAATGCGGACAGCGCCACCTGCGAGGCCAAGGTGGGTAAGAGCCGGGCAGCAGGGGTTGCAGGCATTTCAGCATGCACAATGGGACAGAGGTTGACTGCACGCGCACGTCAGCTAGCAGGCGGGTGCGGGCAGGTAGGACTCGTGCCGAGCGTCTGTGACGACACCAGGACTTTCCCTGCCCATTCCACCACCTTTGGAATGCAGCCGGGCGATAATGCCATGGCCGGCCCCTCTCCGGCTTGGGGCAGCAAAGGCACAACACGCCTGCTAACTGCAGCGGCCGCTCACCTCCTGCTTCCCTGGCCGGAACGGCTTATCCACTATGCCGGTGCTGCCATACTTGCTCTGAAACATGGCTGCTTCCTGGAACCTGCTAATCAGCTGCCGCTGCTGGAGCTGCTGCGGCACTGCCCCCGGGCAGGGACTGGCGCTGCTTGGGGCCGCCGCTGCCGCTGCTAAAAACTTGGCGCTTGTGTCTTAGTCTTCTGGTGCGCTCGCAGAACAGCCTGGAGTGAATCCTGCGCACAGGAGCAGCCGGGCTGTGCGACATGAGGCACTGCAACCGCGGTCAAAGAGTGGGGCAAGTCGGCGCCTGCTTAGTAGGGAGGAGGCAGGTCAGGTGAGAGGCCGCAGCAGCATCCACGGCAGCACTTTTGGAGCGGCTTGGAGACCTGCTTGGGGTACCTGCACGTATCAGAAGTCCGGCCAAAATGCGGCCACGAGGCAAACCATCCCACTGGAGGCAGCGGCGGCGGCGGCACAAGGCGGCGGCAGCGGCAGCAGTGGGGGCCATCCAGCAGGGCCGGCGCACCTCCTGCAGTGACCGTGGAATCAATAGGTCTGTCCCTCACCCGCCCAGCGCCACCACGGTGACTGCAGCGGCGGGCTGGGGCGCCAAAGTGCCCGGCAGGCGACGGGAAGCCCTGCTGTCGCTTGCAAACGCTAGATCGCAGCGATCAGGGTGTGGTGAGGGCACTGGTCAGCCGCCAGGCGCTTGGGAGGGGGTCTGCTGCCATCGGCGCATTTACACGTAGCCTGAGCTCATTTCGAAAATTGGCGCAAACCCAGCGCCTGCAGCGATCGCCCCGAGCATCCAGGCGCCCGGGCAAGCGGTTTCCAGCCGGTCGAGCACGCTCGCTGCACCCGCTTCACCTGCCTGGCCCTGCACGCAGCCCGCGGCCATGGATCTGCAGCATCTGCGGCTGCCCGAGTGGCTGCCCCTGGACTGGCTGCCCCTGGAGGGCCAGGCCAAGGCGCAGGCGGCGCTGGTGCTGCTGGCGCTGGCCCTGGCGGCCGCCTGCCTGGTGCTGGGTCGCGCCCTGTCCGGCTTCACGGCGGGCACCGCGCGCTGGCTGCGGGTGGCCGTCGGCACGCGCACCGTGCCGGAGGCGCCGGGCGGCCTGCCGCTGCTGGGCCACGCCCTCAGCCTGGCCACCGCCTACTGCCCCTGGGAGAAGATGCTGGAGTGGGCGCGCGTGAAGGGGCCCCTCACCCGCTTCTCCATCCTCTACCGCACCGGCCTGATCGTCAACGACCCCGCCGGCGCCAAGCGCGTCTTCCAGGTGCGCCCGGTCGGTTGCCGGCGGTTGCGGGTGGGGCTGATGGGCGGCATGGGGTCTTGCCATGGTGCTGCTCGGCTGCACGGCTTGGGCAGAAGGGCGAGGAGGATGAGCATGGTGCATGCGTGCTGCGTTGGCAGCCCAATGCCAGCTGCCGCCCGTGCATCGAGTGCCTCCTGCAGCTGCCGCCACGATGCACGTTTGCATTGTGAATGCATCATGTCACCGCCCCTGTGCTGTGTGATCACTCACAGATGGGCCAGTGGCTGTACGACAAGGCAGCTGCTGCCAAGATGCACAATTGCAATTATCCGGGCGATGCCGCGATGTCACCTTCTCTGTGCCTTTTACCTGCCTTGATGCCCCATGTCACCCCCTCTTGCCATTCATTGATGCTGCAGACGGGCCAGCGGCTGTACGACAAGGACCTCGACTTCTCCTACAAGCCCTTCCTGTCCATCCTGGGCACCGGCCTGGTCACCGCAAACGGCGCGCACTGGCAGAAGCAGCGCCTGCTCATGTGAGCGGCACATGCTTGCAATACAGCATGGGATGGGATGGCAGCACCGCGGGAGCGGTACAGCGATGTCCCTGGCAGCTTTGGTTGCGGCCATGCGATTGGCAGCCTGAAATGCTGCTGGAGGCACGGACTGGAGGGACAGTAGATTTTGTCAGGCAGCAGCGACAGCGTCATGAATATATGGGCGTGCTGAGCCTGCCGTTTTGCTCACCCTCTGCTGCTGGTTGCCCATCATGTGTGTTGCAGGGCGCCCGCTCTGCGCATTGACATGCTTGATGCCATCATCCCCATCGCCAAGGTGGGCAGCTGAGCTCGTGATGACTGCAGAGCAGCAGCCCAGGATCAGCTCGGCTTGGCAGCCGAGACTTACGGCAGGGCTAGAACAGCGGGCGCCCTCTGTTGCACCCGGTGCACACCTGAGCTGAAGCATCTGCTGCTCCTAGCTGCATGCTTGCGGCCTGTGCTGCGGCGGCTTGTGTGTGCAGACTGCCCAGCTTGATCCATGCTGTTGCGCCTTCCACTCCTGCCACAGGTTGCTGTGGAGCGGCTGTGCAAGCAGCTGGAGAGCTATCGCGGCACCAACCAGCCGGGTGCGGCCCCGCCTCTGTGCTGGCCCGCCTGTCCACCTGTTGCTGCTCAGCTGCATGCCATGTGGCTGCCGTATACGCCTGTAATGCAGCAGGCCCCGTGTGACGGCTCCGCGTCAGACGCTGCTAGGCTAGGCATCAAATGCATGCTGCCCCCTTGGTCAATTTGTTATAATCATTTTTGCCCTTTAACCCCCCCTTCCATTTGGTGCAGTGGACATGGAGGAGGAGTTCCGCCTGCTCACCCTGCAGATCATCGGCGAGGCGATCCTGTCGCTGCCGCCCGATGAGTGCGACCGCGTGTTCCCCCACCTCTACCTGCCGGTGAGCGCTGGTAGAGAGGATATGGCCGTGGGGTTTTGGTGAACGGGTGTGTCGTGGGGTGGAGAATTGCAGAGCAGCAATTGAACAATTGCAGAGCAATAATTGCACCAGTTACCACATGGCTGCCGCAGGTGATGGAGGAGAACAACCGGCGTGTGCTTGCGCCCTGGCGCCAGCTCTACCCCGTCACCGCCTGGCAGTACAGCCGCAAGGTCAAGCAGGTGCGCTGGGGGGCGGTGCAGGGAATGGTGGCTGCGTGGAAGGCAGATGAGCTGTTCAGCAGGACCCCTTCAAACCATGTGGGCTTCCGACCTCAGTTGTTGTGAGGTCGCCATGCCCTGTGATGGCTACAGCTACGTTTGTTGCCTGCTTGCAAGCATGGCCACCGCGTCAAGCCCCTCTGTGCAGCTCATCGGACACATCATCGGCAGCATCCAGCGGTGCATTCACCACAAATGCTCTACCTTTTATCCCCATGCTATTCCGTGCAGCTCAACGATTACATCATCGGCATCATCCGGGCGCGGCGCGCCGCCCGCGCCGCCAACGGCGGCAAGCCCCCCGCCAAGCCCGACATCCTGGACCGAGTGCTGACTGCTGCCGAGGTAAGGGCTGAGAGGTGTATGAGGCAGCTGCTGAATGCTGCATGCCTTAAGTTTAGGCCGGCTGCCGCTGTGGGCTGCTGTTGGCGCCCTGTTGAGTGCGGCATGATGACGGCTGCAAGCCGCTTGCGCCGCTGCTGCTGTTGGATAACTACCTCATGGCAGCTGGACTCCACCCAACCCCCAACCCAACCCAACCTGCTCCTGGCCGCTAAACCACCCCTTCCTCAATACATGCCGCTCCCGCAGGAGAGCGGCGAGAAGTGGACGGCGGCCAGCGAGGTGCAGCTGTGCTACGAGGTGAAGACGTTCCTGCTGGCGGGGCACGAGACCAGCTCCGCCATGCTCTGCTGGTCCATGTACGAGCTGAGCAAGAACGCGGGCGCGCTTGAGAACGTGAGTGTTTGGGTGATTTTTCGACTGATGTATGAGCTCAGCAAGACGGGGCGGCACGGGACCAGGCGGGGTGCGGGCCGATGGGGGTCTGCAGTTGGGTACATGTACGAGATGGCAAGTGGCGCACTTTGGGTGCATGCTCAGGTGCACGGCTTGTCCCTGCCGCTCCACCCCTTCATTTTGGAGTCTCCCGCGCCATTGGCCCACACTCCCCCCTGCCCCCAACTCTCTCTCTGCCTCCCCCCTGCATCCTACCTCCAGGTGCGCGCCGAGGCGACGGCCGTGTACGGCACGGCGGCGCCGCGGGACGCGATGCCAGACCGCGAGGGCGTGGACAGCATGGAGTACACACACTCGGTGCTCAAGGTCCGCGGCGCAGGGCCTGTGCAATAATTTGGTACAATTATGCGGTTTTTAGGTATTGCAGGTGCCACGTTGCAGGCTGCCCACGCTTGCTGCGTCGACAGCGTCACCACAGCAACCCCAGGTCCACTGGTCCTATCCGCCTGCCACCCTGCCCTGCCCGCTGCAGGAGGCGCTGCGCAAGTATTCAGTGGTGCCCGTGGTGACCCGCAACCTCAACAAGGTGCGCGCAGGTGGCGGCTGTGCAGGGAGGGGCACGCAGGGGTGCAGCGCCAGCAGCAGGGGCCATGGCCATGGAGTGCAGCTCGGCTGTCGGCTGCTAGCAGCAGCACGCAGGTGGTGCTGGACATGCGTCGAGAACGTCCCGCTGATCCACAAGCGGCTGAAGCATGCACCCCGTCGTGCATCCCAACCAATTCACCCGCTGGCTCCTGCGCCCACTTTCTGTCTGAGCAGGACGACGAGCTGCTTGGGCACCACATCCCCAAGGGCTCCTGGATCATCGTGCACGTGCAGGTGGGTGGCGCAGTACCACAAAATGTGTCGGTGTGGGTTGATGGGCACTCCGTGGTGGTATGGCGCGGGGGTTGGGCTGGAGCCAGACCTGCCGCGCCGCGGCGCTTGCCAAGGCAGTTGCGGCCACCCCACCTTGGCCCATTCGTGCACCCAACCCTGCTGCTGCCCACCCCTCATCGTCACCTACCCTTTGCTTCGCAATCCCCACCACTATCACCCCTGCAGGGCATCCACCACCAGTACAAGGAGCCGCTGGCCTTCCGCCCCGAGCGCTTCATGCCCGGCGGCGAGTACGAGCAGTTCCCCGAGGACATCCGCCCCTACTACGTGAGGAGGGGGAGGTTGTGCTGTTAGAGGCGTGCTGTTGAGGCCCTCGCCCACAGAGGCCCACAGGGCGGCAGACATCTAGAATGCTAGCGGCAGACATCTGGAACGCCGGCATGTGCACACGCCTGATGCTGATGCAAGAGCGGGTGGGGCAGTTTTGGTTGGTCCTCAGGCGCCGGCGTGGTTCCTGTCGTCACACTCCATCTGCTCACAGCCTCCCTCCCCTGCTCAACCCTGATTCCCACCCACCCACCCATCTCTCCCTTCCCACCCTCTGCCCAATTGTGCAGTTCCTGCCCTTCATCCAGGGCCCCCGCAACTGCCTGGGCCAGTACTTTGCGCTGCTGGAGGCCCGCGTCATCCTGTCCACCCTCTGCCAGGTCAGCGCTGCTTGTTTTTGCTTGCTTCGCACCTGCCTTGTGCATGTGTTTGCCTTACACATGTGCATAGGGCAGCGGGTGGATCACTGAACATGTCAACGTTCTGCCGGCCGGCCGATCTGCACCACCTGCTCGTGTCCCCAGGTGGCCGGTGTGCCCCGCACATCCCGCCCTTCCCACCTTTTGCAGTCAGCTTTGCCCCCCATTCCCTGCCCCTCAACCCTCCTCCTCTCTGCCCCCTGCAGCGCTTCACCTTCAAGCCCGTGGATGCGCAGAAGCAGGGTGAGACGCACCCCACCGTGATCCCCATCGCGCCCAAGCACGGCATGCGCATGTATGTGTCGTGAGGCCCTGGCGGCCGGTCCACACACGGCTGAACAGGCATGGCACACCACAGCCATGCCTTGAGAGCTCCTACGCGGGCAGCCAGCCGCAGCACAGTTGGGCCGCCAGCATGGGCCAGCCCGCAGCGGGCATGGGCGCCAGTTGCCGGCAGGGGGCCTGATGCCCTGCTGCCGTGTGCACACCAACCTGCCACCTCTTTACCCATCCCACCTAACTACCATGGACGCCACCCACCTTGCATTGATGCCCCACGCAATTATATGGATTGATTTTCCTCGCCGCTCGCGTTTTCTGCTCGCTTTTCCCCGGATCGCTCCCTCTCGACTGTTCGATACGTGCCCGCTCGCTCTTCCAAAGAACTTGATTGTTTTGCAACCCCTTTCTTCCCCTTTCATCATGTGTGCATCATGCGTACACTCCTTTGATGCTGCCGCCCGGTGCTCACAATGCCGGAGCCATGGTAACTGCATAGCCAGGCCGGTCATCAGGTGGAAGGCCATGGCGAAAGGGTTGCGGCATGGCAGCGGCACTGCTACAGCCAGGACGCCCTGGTCTCTGCGCGGCTCTAAACCTTGCTTAGTGGTTTGTAGCTACTCGTCTGGCACCGTACTAGAACACTTCGAGGCGCGTAGCCGGGTTTGCGGAGCCACTCGCGGAACTGGGTGAGGTTTTGCACCGCAGCGCTCCACTACGGACATGGGGTGCATGTAGGACCCGCACAGAAGCGCGCCGCTCCGTCCTGCCTCACGCTCCTGCCGCCGCCGCCGCTTCCCCGCTACTGCAGGCGCCGCAGCCATGGCGGTGCCGACCTTGCAACGGCTGGTGGTGGCCACGCTGATCCGCTTTCGAGATGCTCTGGGAGACATTGGCTACGCTCCGGTGGAGCTGCTGCACGATGTGCTGGCGGCCTGCAGCCCACAGCAGCTGGCGACAATAGAGGACGAAACGCTGGCCGGCACAGGCCGAAATTTGAAGCCCTGGACTTGGCCGCTCTGGCACGAGCACTGGCGCCGGCAGTTTGCGGGATCCTTTGGCGCACCAGGACCGGCGGACCTGCCGCCGCTGCCGCCGGCTGCTGAGGTGGCAGCAGGCGAGCCTGGGGTGCAGCCGGCAGACTACAGGTGGGGTACGACTGGCTTTCGTGTGGGGGGCGGGTGCCCACTGAGCAGCGGCGCAGGTGCTGTGCTGCATGGCAGTCTGGATGGCATTGCTCGGTTGTGCCCTCATATTTCGACCATCCCTGCATTCTGTTACTTACCATCAATCGCCTGCACCGTACTGCCCCCACTTGCTCAGGGCGCTGTACGAGCGTTGCCAAGCAGAGCTGGAGCAGAAGCGAGCCCAGAGCGGTGCACGGCTGCGCGCGCTGCGAGAGCAGGCAGAGCAGGAGCGGCAGGCGCGGCACACGCAAGTCGTGGACCCTGGCACTGTGCCGGGGCGGCGGCGCCGCCAGCAGCAGCGGCCCGGGCCGGCCAGCAGCGGCGGCGGCGGCAGCAGCGCCAGCCACCGCTCGCAGCTGCAGCCTGCAGGTTCATCAAAAGACAGACTGCTGAAGAAGCTTGGGCTTGGCGGCGGCAGCAGCAGGCACGCCGCAGCACAGCCCCGCAAAACGGTCACCATCATCCACCCACCCCGCAAGCCCGTAGCAGCAGGGTTGCCACAGCGACAGCCGCATGCAGCGCAGCAGGCTCTGCCATCCCCTAGTTCCCTGCGGCAGCGGCTGCCACAAGGACTGCCGATCAGCCCGGCTGGGTCGCTTGCGTCTGTTGGCAGCAGCCCGCTGCCATGGCAGCAGGTGCAGGCGGGTCGCACCGGCAGCACGCCAGTGCGGCAGCAGCTGCAGGCAGCCAGCAGCAGCCCGCTGGGACAGCAGCTGGCTCAGCAGCAGTATGGCACACAGCAGCAGCGGCAGCAGCAGGTTGCAGAGCACCAAGCTCAGCGGCAGCAGGTTGCACAGCTGCGGCAGCAGCACATTGAGCAGCAGCGGCGGCAGCAGCAGCAGCAGCAACAGCAGCAGCAGAAAGGCACTGTTCTAAAGCCAACAGAGGCCGGCACGAAGCCGCAGCTGGTTACGGCTGCCAAAGTCAAGTTGCAGGTGGCAGAACTGTGCACCAGCGAGGTGCTGCCCAGCAGCTTAGCGGGGCTGGAGCGGCAGGCGGCGCTGCCGCTGCCATCGCCGCAGCAGGCTCCTTTGCAGCCGGGCACCCAGGGTGCAGCAGCAGCTGCGAAGCGCAAGCCAGCGCGGCCCACCAAGCCACAAGCGCTGGAGGAGGTTGACCTATTTGCTGGGGTTGTGGAGGAGGTGCCAGTGCAGCCGCGGCCCCCTCCACAGCCTGTGTCGCAGCCTCAGCACAAGTGGGCGGCAGAGCGCAGCAGTGGCGGCAGCAAGACAGGCGGCGGCAGGGGCACGGGCCCGCCTGCAAAGAAGCCGCGGCAGCAGCAGGCAGTGGTGCCATTAGTGGAGGTTGACTTGTTTGATGGGCTTTGAGGCTGCCGTTTGCCACATGATACAGCTTCTGTGCTCAACCCTCAAACACTGCATCTTGATTTTCTGCCTGCCTCCATGCTACATGCCGTGCAACAGGCAATTTACATCCAGGGCAGAACAGGAGGCTAGCATGGCAGGCCAAGTGCTGTACACGCAGCAGTGCTGATCGACGACAATGGGCGGCCAGCTGCATATCGAGCAGCAGCCACTGCAACGTGCAAGCACCCTCAAAGCAGGAACTGCAGCGCAGCTTCCACGTTGTTGCCCGCCTGCCGCAGCGCCTGTGCTGCAGCTCCCTCATCAAAGCCCATCTGCACCAGCTGCTGGATGGCCTCAGGACTGGGCTCCACAGCCCTGGGTGCCGCCGCCACTGCGCCACCGCCGGGGCGGCCGCCATGCTGCGGGAAACCGCCGCCCAGCCCCTGCTGCTGCTGCTGCTGCTGCTGCGCCGCAGTGGGCGTCACAAAGACCTGCTGCGCTGCGCCAGGGCCGGACAGCACACGGCCCAGCGTGCTGCTGAACAGGTCGGTGACGGCTGCTGGCAGGCGGAAGCGCTGCATGCCCAGCACGTTCAGGCGGTAGAGCGCCCCCGCCAGCAGCCCGGCGCCGCCGGCAATCACGGAGCGCGGCGGCGAGGACAGCAGCAGCTGGATGGAGGCCAGGTAGATGAAGGCCTGGAGGTTTTGAACAGGGAGGCGGAGTGGGAAACAGAATGATGCAATCAGGTTGGTTTGTAGAACGGGGCCGGCAGGTGTCGCCTGCAGGTTGGTTCATATCATGCATACTTGGTGCAACCCTCCTGGTCACTCCGGCGACTCCCATGCAGCGACTCAGCCACTCCCCCACCCCTCCTCCCCGCTGCTCACCTTGTCCGTCATCTTGATGCCAAACACCGTGAAGTGGTGCATGGGCGGCACCAGCAGCACAAAGTTGGCCGCCAGGTTTGCAAAGATGAGGGGGAAGGGGCCGGCGGCGGCGGCGGCTGCTCCGGCGCCCCAGCGCGCCTCCAGCACGGCTGCTGCCGCCGCTTCTAGGGCATAGGCCAGGCCGCAGACCACCGTGACGAAGGAGCCGTACTTGGCCGAGCCCCACTGCCGCTCAAACACGCGGTAAAAGTAGAGCAGCGCGGCTCCAAACAGCAGCTCGCCGGGTGCGCGGAACGCGAGCGCGTTTGTCAGGGCGCGCACCAGCAGCGGCGCACGGCGCCGCGCCACCTTGGCCTGCACCAGCACGCTGCTGGCCAGCGTGCCCAGCAGCAGGCCCTTGGTGATGGGCGCGCCCCCTGCAAGTGAGCAGGGTTGCGTGCGGAGGGTC
>VFQQ010003299.1_pt1 | contig 16044 bp, 18 predicted proteins | sample 3512341 | NCBI WGS metagenome assembly VFQQ01 (sample SAMN10412373, study PRJNA504923) | tailings metagenome | isolation source: Relicate 2 Philex TSF1 revegetated site | place: Philippines: Tuba, Benguet | collected 2017-08-29 | reverse complement strand
CCAGACCGTCACGGCCGAAGACGCGGCCAAGATGGCCAAGAAGCTCAAGAAGGGCTCCTTCGACCTCGAAGACCTGCGCAGCCAGCTGCTGCAGATGAAAAAGATGGGCGGCATGGGCGCCCTGATGAACATGATGCCGGGCGCGGGCCAGATGAAGAAGGCCATGGCCGGCGCCAACGTCGACGAGAAGGTGTTCGACCGGCAGGTCGCCATCATCAACTCGATGACCAAGGCCGAGCGCGCCAATCCGGACCTGCTCAACGCCAAGCGCCGCATCCGCATCGCCAGCGGTTCGGGCACCAAGGTCGAAGACGTCAACAAGCTGATGAAGCAGCACCGCCAGATGGCGGACATGATGAAGAAGGTCTCCAAGGGCGGCATGGGTTCGCTGGCCGGCATGTTCGGCGGCAAGATGGGCGGCATGATGCCGAACCTGGGCAACATGCCCTCGCCCGAGAACATGGACCCCAAGGAACTCGAACGGCTGGCGCGCCAGATGGGCATCGATCCTGCGTCGATCCCGCAGCAGGCCACGCCCAAGGCCGATCTCACCGACAAGCTGCCGACCGATGTCGGCAAGCTCCTCAAATCCGGCGGCCCGAGGCTGCCGGGGCTTGGAGGCGCAGCGCGCTTCCCTGGCCTGCCCGGGCTCGGCGGCGGTTTCGTGCCGAAGAAAAAGTAGCAATCCCTCGAAACACTTAGAACTCAACGTAAGGACTGAACCATGTCTCTCAAGATCCGCCTCGCCCGCGCCGGCACCAAGAAGCGCCCGTACTATCACGTCGTGATCGCCGATGCCCGCAACCCGCGCGATGGCCGCTTCATCGAGCGCGTCGGCACCTATGATCCCAAGCTCGAGGACAAGACCGCCCGCGTGAAGCTGGTCACCGAGCGTATCCAGTACTGGCTCGGCGTTGGCGCCCAGCCGACCGACCGCGTCGCCCGCTTCGTCGACGTCGCCGGCCTCAAGACCCGCGAGCCGCGCAACAACCCGGAAAAGGCCAAGCCGGGCAAGAAGGCCACCGAGCGCGCCGAAGCCAAGGCCAAGGCCTCTGCCGACGCCGCCGCTGCTGCCGCCGCCCCGGCTGAAGAAGCCCCGGCCGCCGAGTAAGGCATGGCACCGGACGCATCCTCGCGGAAACTGCTCATGGGTCGCATAGGTGCGGCCCATGGCATCAAGGGCGAGGTGCGCATCCAGTCCTTCACCGAGGACCCGCTGGCGATCATGGACTACGGTCCGCTCGCCACCAATCGTCCCGGTCTGACGATCGAAATCACCGATGCGCGCACGACCACCAATGTGCTGGTGGCGCGCATCAAGGGCTTTTCCGATCGCAACGCGGTCGAAAAGCTCAACGGCGTCGAACTCTATATCGACCGGGATCTGCTCCCCGAGATCGAGGACGAGGACGACTACTACCACGCTGACCTGATCGGGCTCGATGCCCGGCTGGAAGATGGCGCCAGTCTCGGCGAGATCATCGCGGTCCCCAATTTTGGGGCCGGCGACATGCTCGAAATCCGCGACAAGACCAACGGCGACACCCGTTTCATCCCCTTCACCAAGGCCGCGGTACCCGAAGTCCACATCGCCGCCGGCTATGTGGTGGTGGTGCCGCCGGTAGAGGTCGAGGGCGAGGAACCCGGCGAGGACGACGCGCCGGAAGCCACATGAGCTGGCGCGCCGACGTCATCACGCTCTTTCCCGACCTGTTTCCAGGCCCGCTGGGCGCCTCGGTGCTGGGTCGCGGCATGGCCGACGGCATCTGGTCGCTCGGCACGACGCAACTCCGCGATTTCGCCAACGACCGACATCGCACCGTCGACGACACGCCCTCGGGCGGTGGCGCCGGCATGGTGCTCAAGCCCGACATTCTCGCCGCCGCCATCGACTCGCTGCCGGCCGACCGTCCCCGCATCCTGATGTCGCCGCGCGGCAAGCCGCTGACACAGGCGCGGGTGCGTGAACTGGCGGCCGGGCCGGGCGTCATCGTGGTCTGCGGTCGGTTCGAGGGGGTCGACCAGCGCGTCATCGAAGCGCGTAATCTCGAAGAAATCTCGATCGGCGACTATGTGCTGGCCGGGGGCGAAGTCGCCGCCATGGTGATGATCGAGGCAGTGGTGCGCCTGCTGCCCGGCGTGCTCGGCGCGGCCGAGAGCCATGCCGACGAGAGTTTCGAGAACGGGCTGCTGGAATACCCGCAATACACCCGGCCGCAGGTCTTCGAAGGCCGCGAAATTCCCGCCGTCCTCACCTCCGGCGATCACGCCAAGGTGGACAAATGGCGCCGGGCCGAGAGCGAGGCGCTGACCCGAACCCGCCGGCCCGATCTGCTCAATAGCTAGTTATGCCCGGGATGTGCCGGCGCGCTCGCGTCGGTGGCGCCGATATTGAGCTGCACCGGCAGATCGCCGGCTTTCTCGAAGCTCAGCGTCAGGTCGAGGCACTGATCCGCCACCAGCGGCTGCTTCAGGCCCATCAGCATCACGTGGTAGCCGCCCGGCTCCAGCGTCACCGAGTCGCCGGCCGGGATTTCGAGCCCGCCCTCGACCTGGTTCATCTTCATCATGTCGCCCTCCATCTTCATCTGATGGATTTCGCTGCGCACCGCATTTCCGGTCGCTGCACCGATCAGGCGGTCCGGGGCGGTGCCGGCATTGCTGATCGTCATGAAGCCGCCGCCGGATCTGGCGTTGGGCAGCGTGGCGCGGGTGAAGGCACCGGTGACGCTGATATCGCGGGCGGTGAAGGTCTGCCCGGCAGCACAGCCGCCATGCTGCGCGAAGGCCGGCGTGGCGATGCCCAGCGGGGCAATGATCAAGGCGGCGGCAGCCGCAAGCAGGATGGTCTTCATGGCGTTCTCATAGCCTCGCTATGTCCTTCAGTCATGCGGCAAATGTGCCGCACGCTCATTGATCTCCCACGATCTTCCTGACAGAACTGAGGCGAAGATGGTGCGCGGGGCGGGCAACTCCTCCGCGTGAAACGGGAAGCAGGCGAACACCTGCGCCGCCCCCGCGACTGTAACGGGTCAGCTCCTCCAACGCGCCACTGGTTTGCGACTGGGAAGGCGGAGCGAGCATCAAACCCGGAGCCAGGAGACCGGCCGTCTCGCAACGCAACCCGGATTGCAGGACGGTGGGTCCTGCAAGGAGATAAATATGCGCCTCAAGCTGGCTCTGGCCGCCCTTCTCGTTCTCGCCCCGACCGCGGCTTTCGCCCATACCGGCGTCAGCGTCGAACACGACCTGACGCATGGCTTCATGCATCCGCTCGGCGGCCTCGACCACATCCTCGCCATGGTGGCGGTCGGCGTCTTCGCCTGCGTGCTCGGCGGTCGTGCGCTCTACCTCGTGCCACTGGCGTTCGTGGGCATGATGGCGGTGGGCTTCGGGCTCGGCCTGGCGCAGGTCGATGTGCCGTTCGTCGAACTGGGCATCGCGCTGTCGTCCGTCGTCATCGGCGGCGTCGCCGCGTCGGGCAAGCCGATGCCGGTGGTCGCCGCTTCCGCGCTGGTCGGGCTGTTCGCTGTGTTCCACGGCGTGGCGCATGGCGCCGAGATGCCGCCCGGCGCTTCGGGCTGGCAGTATGCTGCAGGCTTCATCGCCGCCACCGCGCTGCTCCATGTCGCCGGCATTGCTGCCGCGATGGCTGTGGCGAAGGTCGTCGGACGTTTCGGCAAGCCGGTGGCACAGGTTGCCGGTGGTCTTTTCGCCCTTGCTGGCGTCGGGGTTCTCGCCGGCTGGCTCTGAGCTTTGGTCGGGATTCTGGCGAGTCGGCGCGCCTTTCAGCGCCGACCGCCAAAGGCGACGGACCGTCATCGGCCCGTCGCAAAGCCTAGACTCTTGGGCAAACTTGCTCTATACGCGCGCTCGCTCCCCCAAGGGCGAGCCAATAGCGCATAAAAATCCGTGCAACCAAGACCGGGCGGCCAGTTCCACAAGGACCGGTGAAACGCTCCATTGAAAAGATCAACGGAAGACTGAAACATGAACATCATCGAACAGCTCAACAAAGAGCAGTACGAGGCGCTCGCCGCCAAGGCCCAGCGTCCCGATTTTACCCATGGCGACACCGTCAAGGTGTGGGTGAAGATCCGCGAAGGCGACAAAGAGCGCCTGCAGGCCTATGAGGGCGTCGTGATCGCCCGTTCGGGCCACGGCATCGAAGAGAGCTTCACCGTCCGCAAGATTTCCTACGGCGAAGGCGTGGAACGTGTGTTCCCGGTCCTGTCGCCGAACATCGATCGCATCGAAGTCCTGAAGCGCGGTAAGGTCCGTCGCGCCAAGCTGTACTACCTGCGCGACCGTCGCGGTAAGTCGGCCCGTATTTTCGAATCCACCAACTCGCGTACCCGCAAGATCGAAGCCGGCGAGCGCGATGCCGCCCTCGAGGCCAAGAACGCCCGCGAAGCCGAGAAGATCGCTGCCGCCGAAGCGCTGGCCAAGGAGCTCGCCGAGAAGGACGCCGCCGAGGCTGCTGCTGCCGCCGCTGCCGAGCAGGCTGCCGCCGCTGAGGCCAAGACCGAATAAGCAAAGGCGCATATCCGCCCTTGCCGCTGATTTTCAGCTGAAGCCTGGCCCTCGCAAGGGGCCAGGCTTTTTGATTCCGGAGGATTTTTTTGAGATGTCGCTTGCCGAGTTCCGCGCCGAAACAGCCCGTACGCTCCTCGTCGAGGCGGGCACTTTGCTCAAACAGTCGGGGCTCCATGCCCTGCTCACCGAGCGCTTCGGCAAGGTCAAGATCACGGGCAGCGCCGGCTACGACCTGATGGTCTGGCGCGACATCGACATCCACATGCCGGTCGAGGCGAGCAAATGGGCAGAGTGGGCCTATCTCTGCTCGGAGATCGCGCGGCAGTTCCAGGACGTGGGCCTCGTGCTGCATAAGGCCAGCTACATCAATGACTACGTCGATCCGCATCCGCTCGGCGCCGGCCTTTACTGGGGTATCGAGTTCGCCGATTTTGCCGGCAATGCGTGGAAGTGCGATCTCTGGGGCTGGGACCCGTTCGATTTCGAAATCCGCGATTCCCGCGACGCCAATCTCCGCCTTGATCTCGCCAATGCCGACCGCGACCTGATCCTGCGCTTGAAGACCGAAGCCCGCGGCATTCCCGACTACTACGGCAAGGTCATCGGCAGTTTCGACATCTACCAGTTCGCCATCGACCGCGCCGGCGAGACGCTGGAAGAGCTGGAAGCGTGGAAGGCGGCGCGGGGGTAGGAAGGCACACCGTTGCCCACCCACCGGCCTTCGCCGGGGTGACGATCGAGTTGGCGGAGCGCCCCACCTAGTCTCACCCCCTCACACCACCTGCAACATCATCGACACGCTCACCACCGAGAGCAGCGTCGAGATCAGCGCGGCGCGACCGATGTCGGCTGCCGGGATATCGTAGCGGATGGCGAGGACGAAGGTCATCACGCCTGACGGTGCGGACGAGATCAGCATCACCAGCGCGGCCTCCTCGAGCGGCACGCGAAAACCCCAGAGCAGGATGGCGACCAGCGCCGCCGGCATGGCGACGAGTTTCAGCGCTGCCGCGCTGAACGACACGCGCAGGTCGCCGATATCCTTCTGCGACATCAGCACGATGCCAAGGGCGAAGAGCGACACCGGGGAGGCGGCGCCGGAGAGAAAGTTGGCAAAGACCGCAAAGCCCCCGGTCGGCTGTAGTCCCACGGCGTTGGCCGCGAGCCCTGCCGCGAGCGCGATCAGCTGCGGGTTGGTCGCCATGCGCTTCAGCACCGAGCCGATGCCACCGCCGGTGCCTTCGGCCGTCGCATCGAGCAGCAGCAGCGTCGCGCCGTAGATGACGATCAGATCACCGGCGATGAAGGTGACGATCGCCGCCGCCCGCGCTTCGCCGAATTCATAGGTGGCGATCGGCAGCAGATAGAGCACGTGGTTGGCGAAGACGCAGCTCATCGCCAGCAGGATGCATTCGCGTACTCCACGCCGGAACACATAGCGGAACAGCAGGTAGCCAAGGATGTAGACGACGATCTCGGCAGCCAGATAAGCGCCGATCTGCACGAAATCGAACAGTGCGAAATCCGCCGTGGCGATCAGCCGGAACAGCAGCACCGGCCCGGCAATGAAATAGACAAAGCGCGAGAGCGCATTCGCCTCGTTCACCGAGAAGATGTTGAAGCCCTTCATCGCGGCGCCGATAGCGACCATGGCGAAGACCGGCAGCACAGAATTGAGGAAAGCGTCGAACATCAGAGGCCATACAGTGGTATTACCACTTTGTCAGGCATCTCGCGGTGACGCAAGCCGCCTTCGCACTGTCCGATTTCTCGACTAGGGATTCGCTGATGGGTTGATGAGGGTCTTTTCGATGACGTCCTATTTCTGCGCCACCTGCAGCACGGGTTTTCCTCCGTCCGATACGCCGCCGTCCGAGTGCCCGATCTGCCTCGATGAACGGCAGTACCTCCCGCCGGGTGGGCAGCGCTGGACCACACAGGCCGAACTCTGGAAGACCCATCAGAGCGACATCCGCGAACAGGAGCCGGGCCTGATCGGCGTCGGCGCCACGCCGGGCATCGGCATCGCGCAACGCGCGCTGGTCATCGCCCAGCCGGGCGGCGGCGTGATGTGGGACTGTACGCCGCTGGTCACCGACGAAGCGGTAAGCCGCATCAAGGCGCAAGGTGGCCTTCGGGCCATCGCCATCAGCCACCCGCATTTCTTCACCGCCATGAACGAGTGGAGCGAGGCCCTGGGCGGAGTGCCGATCGTGCTGCACAAGGACCTGCAGCGTCATGTCGTCAATGAAGGGCCGAACGTCAGCTATTGGAGCGGCGAGACCAATGATCTGGGGCAAGGCGTGACGCTGGTCCGGGGCGGCGGTCACTTCACTGGCAGTACCTGGCTGCACTGGGCCGGCGGGGCTGGCGGCAAGGGTGCGATCTTTACCGCCGACACCATCATGGTGGTGCCCGACACCCGCTGGGTCAGCTTCATGTATTCCTATCCGAACCTCATCCCGCTGCCGGTGCGCGAAGTCCGCCGCATCGTTGCCACCACCGAGCCCTTCGCCTTCGACCGGATCTACTCGGCCTGGTGGGACCGCGTTCTGGTGTCGGATGCCAAAGCGCGGCTCGCTGCATCTGCGGCGCGGTATGTCGCGGCCGTGGAGCGGTAGGACGCCAATCCATCAGTCGGCGAACCTCTCCCGCTTGCGGGGGAGGGGGACCACGCATAGCGTGGTGGAGGGGGGTGCCGCTTGCGCCCAACTCACCCTCGTAGTGTGACGTCAGCGCAAGGTGCTCCCCCCTTCCGTCTGCTTCGCAGCCACCTTCCCCCGCAAGCGGGAGAAGGACGCCGACTGCGCGGTCAGGCGTCACCCCAACTTATCGATCTCACCCGCCAGCTTCACGTCTTTCGCCGTCAGCCCGCCCGCCGAATGCGTGGTCAGCGTGATGCTGACCTTGTTGTAGACGTTGCTCCATTCGGGGTGGTGGTCGGCGGCCTGCGCCAGCAGGGCGACGCGGGTCATGAAGCCAAAGGCCTCGGAAAAGTCCTTGAACTTGAAGTCGCGGCGGATCGCGTCCGGGTCGGCTTCGTGTTTCCACTGCGGCAGGTCCTTGAGGACTTTGTCGCGTTCAGCGGCTGAAAGCTTGTCGCCCATGTTCGGCTCCTTTGGTTGCTCCCACAACCCGGCCCGCCGGCTTCGGTTGCGGGTCGCATCGGCGACCGGTAATATCAAGCCGCTTGACGTTTGTGGGAGGCGATGATGAGCGAGAAAGCCGATCTCGGCCAGTTGCTCGGCCATGCTGCGGCGCAGTGGCGCCGGCGGCTGCGCGAGGATGTGGCGGCGCGAGGGTTTCCGTTCTTTGCCGAGGCGCGTTCCGAAGTGCTGGCCCATATCCCGCCCGACGGGCTGCCGCAGTCGGCCCTGGCGCCGCGCATGGGCATCTCGAAACAGGCGGTGCAGCAGTTCATCGACCAGCTGGTCGCCGACGGGGTCGCGACCCGCCAAGCCGATCCGACCGACAAGCGGCTCAAGATCGTGCGTCTGACCGAGCTGGGCCTGCGTGCCCGCGAGGAAGCCGATCGCATCCGTCAGAGCATAGACACGGAGCTGCGCGTCGCCATCGGCGACAAGGGCTACAAGCGGCTGCGCAAGGCGCTCAGGAAGATGGTCGGCGTCGGGCGCTAGCCGCGCGAACCCATGGTCGATTCCCGGATCACCAGGTCCGGGTCGATCTGCGTGATGCGCGGCGCCGGCAGCTGGTCGCCGGCCGAGATCAGCCGCATCAAGCGGTCGACGGCCATGCGGGTCACGGTCTCGACCGCGTAGTTGACGCTCGAGAGCGGCACGGTCGCGTATTCACCGAACTCGATATTGTCCATACCGATGATCGCCACGTCCTCGGGCACGCGCAGCTTGTGCTTCTGGCACCAGCGCAGCGCGCCCAGGGCCAGCGAGTCGTTGGACGCGAAAATGGCGGTGGGCTTCTTGTCGCCGTTCATCAGCGCGTCGACGGCCCAGTAGCCGCTCTCGAGCGAGTGGCCGCGCGCGACTGCGTGCAGCGACAGGTCGAGTTCGATCCCGGCTTCGGCCAGCGCCAGCCTGTGGCCCTCGCGCTTTTCGAGGTGGCCCATCGGGTTGGCGCCGTTGATGACGCCGATGGTCTTGTGCCCGAGGTCGAGCAGGTGGCGGGTCGCCTTGTAGGCGCCGCGGCTCTCGTCCATGCAGACGGCGTCGATCGTCCCCTCCGGGTCGGTGATCAGCAGCACCAAGGGATAGTTCGCCTTGCGCAGCGGCCGCAGGTGCTCCAGCTGCCCATGGCTGGTAGGGTAGACGAGGATGCCATCGACCTGGCGGGCCCGCACCATCTCCATCGCCCGGATTTCTTCGCTCAGGGTGTTGTTGGAGGTGGCGAACAGCGTGCCGTAGCCGCGCTCCGCCAGTGCGATCTCGATGGCCTGCGCGGTGTGGGTCAGGGTCGGGTTGGTGATATCGGTGAGGACCAGCCCGATGGTCTTGGTCTCGCGGCTCACCAGCGACTTGGCGATCTGGTTAGGCAGGTAGTTGAGTTCGTCCGCCGCCTGCCGGATCAGCGCCCGCGTCTGCGTGGGGATGCGCGGACTCTCGCGCAAGGCCAGCGACACCGTGTTGGTGGAAAAGCCGGTCTTGTCGGCAATATCCTTCAGTCGAACGATAGCCTTGCCCATGGCAGCGATCACTTACCCTCAAGTCGACCCTCCGATAGCGCATTTCTGAGCAGTTGTGGTTCAGAAATGTGCATCCGGGCGACTTGCACGGGGAAAGGGCGTTATTTTCGCCGGCAGCGCCGCCGCGCCACGTTCATTTGGTGTTCATCGCGGCGGCGGAAAGCGGGCGAAAGCCAGACATATCCTCGGTTTGTGGGAACGCTAATATGAATTCGGTTAATCCCACTTGGGCGACCACACCGGATTGATCTGCCGGCCATTGCGATCGAGTGCCTCGATCGCCGCGATCTCGTCGGTCGAAAGCCGGATGTCCTTGGCGGCGAAGTTTTCTTCTACGCGCTCGGGCTTGCCGGATGTCGGGATGACCACGTGGCCTTGCGCCAGGGAAAACGCCATGGCGATCTGGTGCGGGGTCGCATCGTGTGCGCTGGCAATGGCCTCCACGACCGGATCGCCGGCCGACGCACCCCGCGCCAGCGGCAGGTAGCAGGTCACCGCGATGCCGTTGGCCTTGCAATAGTCCACCAGCTTGCGGTTCTGCAGATAGAGGTGGCGCTCGAACTGGTTGGTGGCCAGTTTTGCGTTTCCAAGCAAGGGCTTGGTCTCTTCGAGATCGGCGATGGTGAAGTTCGACACGCCGATCAGCCGGGTCAGGCCGCGCGATTGCGCGTCGAGCGGCTGGTCGAACATGCTCGATTTGTCGAACGACCCCGACGGACCCACCGGCCAGTGGATCAGGGTCAGGTCGATGCGGTCGACGCCCAGATTGTCGCGGCTCTTTTCGAGCGATGTCACCATGCGGCCGGGCTGGCAGTTCTCGCCCGTCACCTTGGTGGTGAAGAACACGTCGCTGCGCTTCAGGCCCGAGCGTTTCAGGGCCGCGCCGCATTCGCCTTCGGTGCCGTAGCTCTGGGCGGTGTCGATGTGCCGATAGCCGGTTTCCAGGGCGTGCAGGATGATCGCCGTGCCGGTCTCGCCGGTGCGGTCGAAGGTGCCGAAACCCATCCGCGGAATAAGCTCTTGATCGTTCACGTCATTTCCCTCCACGCGGCTCTTGCGGCCGCTCGCTGTGCACAGATGCCCCTGCCGGCCGCTTTTTGCCAGTTGACGACCGGGTCAGAATGATCTTAGTTTAACGATAATACAAGCCGCGAAAAGCGGTCTGGGGCCAAAATGGCGACCCGCGCACAAGATGCGCCGAGTCGGCCAACGGGAGGACAGATGGGCATTCGGTGGAGCCGATGGTCGCCGCAGCTCGCGCTGACGCCGGCCGTGGCGATTACGCTGGTTGCGTTTATTGGGGCCATCGTGTGGACGATCTATATGTCGTTCACCGAGTCCAAGGCGTTCGCCACTTACGGCATCGACTGGTCGGAATGGACCAAGCAGTACGAGCGTCTGTTCCGCGACAAGGGCTGGGGCATTTCGCTGCGCAACATGCTGGTGCTCGGCATCGGCAGCTTCCTCGCCATCGTCTTCGGCTTCATCCTGGCCGCCATGATCGACCGCGAAAAGCGCGGCGAGGGCTTCTTCCGCACCGTATTCCTCTACCCGCTGGCCGTGTCGCTGATCGTCACGGGCGTGGCCTGGCGCTGGATGTTCAATCCCAGCTTCGGCCTGCAGGCGGCGCTGCATTCCATCGGCATGACTTGGGTCAATTTCGACTGGCTCAGCAAGCCGGAGACCGCCATGTACGGCATCATCCTTGCGATGGTCTGGCAGGGTGCCGGGTTCTACATGGCGCTGATGCTCTCGGGGCTGAAGTCGATCAATACCGAGATCTGGAGCGCAGCGCGCCTCGATGGCGTAAGCCTCTGGCGCGTCTATCTCGAAATCATCATCCCGATGATGAAGTTCACCTTCCTGACCTGCGCGATCCTGCTCTCGCTGGGGGTGGTGAAGGCGTATGACATCGTGGTGGCGATGACCAATGGGGGGCCGGGGCAGGCCACCTGGGTGCCGGGGTACTTCACGATCAATGCGTACTGGGCGCGATCGAACCTCGCCTATGCGTCGGCGGCGGCCGTGATCATGCTGGCCATCACCGCCCTCATCTTCCTGCCGCTGGTGCTGCTCACCGCCTGGCAGCGCCGCACCAGCGAAGCGAGAGCCTCATGACCATCGTAGAAACCTCACTCGCCCGCGGCGAAGCCATCGTCGACCGCGCGCCGCTGTTCCCGCGCAAGAAGAAGGGCATCAGCGGCCGGTCGATCGCGATCCTCGTGTTCCTGACTATCTGTGCGGCGTTCTTCTGCGTGCCGCTCTATGTGATCATCACCACGTCGTTCAAGACGATGCCGCAGATCCGCGAAGGTGCGATCTTCTCGCTGCCGGCGCCGTTCACCATCGAGCCGTGGATCAACGCCTGGGACAAGGCCTGCTCGGGCATCCGCTGTGACGGCCTCAAGGTCGGCTTCTGGAACTCGGTCTTCATCCTGCTGCCCAGCCTCGCCTTTTCGATGATCCTGTCGTCGGTGACCGGCTATGCGCTGGCGCTCTGGAACGTGAAGTGGGCGAACACCTTCCTCTTTGTGCTGTTCATCTGCGCCTTCGTGCCGTTCCAGATCATCATGATCCCGCTCATCATCCTGAGCTCGGGGCTCAAGGTCTACGGTACCATCTGGGGCATCGCCATCATCCACGCGGTGCTGAGCATGCCGTTCCTGACGCTGGTGTTCCGCAACTACTACAAGGGCATCCCGCAGGAAATCATGAGCGCGGCGATGATGGACTCCGGTTCGTTCTGGAAGATCTTCCGCGAAATCATCGTGCCGATGAGCGGCAACATCTTCATCGTCGTGCTGATCCTGCAGGTCACGTCGATCTGGAACGACTTCCTTCTCGGCCTCACCTTCGGTGGTCTCGGCACGCAGCCCATGAGCGTGGTGCTGGCCAATGTGGTGATCACCACCACCGGCGAGGCCGCCTACAACGAGAACATGGCCGCGGCGCTGCTCACCGCGATCCCGCCACTCGTCATCTACTTCGTGCTCGGAAAGTTCTTCGTGCAGGGCATCACCGCCGGCGCGATCAAGGGGTAAGGCCGCATGCCACGCGTTCAGTTTGAAGACATCATCAAGACCTATGGCCGGGTGACCGTCCTCAAAAATCTCGACCTCGCGATCGATGACGGCGAGTTCCTGGTGCTGCTGGGGCCCTCGGGCTGCGGCAAGACCACGCTGCTCAACTTGCTGGCGGGCCTGCTCGACGTCACCGCCGGTCGCATCACCATCGGCGAACGCGACGTGACCGACCTCGATCCCAAGGATCGCGGCCTCGCCATGGTGTTCCAGTCCTATGCGCTCTATCCGACCAAGACAGTGCGCGGCAACCTCAAGTTCGGCCTGTCGTCGTTCAAGCTCGACAAGGCCGAAGTCGACCGGCGCATCGCCTGGGCGGCGAAGCTGCTGCAGATCGAGCCGCTGCTCGACCGCAAGCCGGCGCAGCTCTCGGGCGGGCAGCGCCAGCGCGTGGCCATCGGCCGGGCCCTGGTCAAGAATGTCGGGCTCTTCCTCTTCGACGAACCGCTGTCGAACCTCGACGCCAAGCTGCGCACCGAGATGCGGCTCGAGATCAAGAAGCTGCACGACGAGCTGCACTCGACCATCGTCTATGTGACGCACGACCAGATCGAAGCCATGACCATGGCGACCAAGATCGCCGTCATGGATGGCGGCGTGATCCAGCAGTTCGGCACGCCCGACGAGATCTACGGCCACCCCAGGAACCTCTTCGTCGCCGGGTTCATCGGCTCGCCCGCCATGAACCTGCGGCCCGCCAAGGTGACGCTCAGCGGCGGCAAGCCGGGCGCGGTGATCGACGGCGTGGCGCTCGACCTCAGCCAGTACGCCTTCGAGACGGCGCCGACGGAGGGGCAGTCCATCGTGGTCGGCCTGCGGCCCGAGCATTTCGGCCAGCCCGGCGAAGCGGTGGCCAATTCGGCCGGCACCTTCAGCCTGCCGGTCCAGTACACCGAAAAAACCGGCGGCGACGCCACGGCCTACCTCAAATTCGGCGACGCCCTCGTCGCGACCCGCGTCGATCCCGAAAAGATCGGCGGCCTCAAGCAGGGCGACACCGTCAGCATCGCCTTCCCGCAGGGGAAGGTTCACGTCTTCGACGCCCAGTCCGGGCGCCGGATGTAAGGCCGGTCCACCGGCCGACAACGCATAACGGTTTGAGAAGTTTGACTCGATCCCTCCGGGACGGGCCAACAAGGGAGAGAGAAGATGCGTATCAAGTCACTGGCGGTCCTGGCGGCCGCGCTCATGATCGGCTCCGCGCCGATCGCCAATGCCGAAGAGCTGATCGTCTATCACGGCTGGTCGTCCAAGGCCGAAGTCGCCGCGCTCAACATCATGCAGGCCGCCCTCAACGAAAAGGGCCACACCTGGAAGGATCTGGCGATCCCGCACAATTCGGGCGTCAACGTTTCCATCGTGAACATGGTCACCGGCGGTGATCCGCCGAACGCCTTCGTGACCTCCGATCCGCATATTTTCCGCGACCTCGCCGGCCTCGGCCTCGAGCGCGACCTGACCGACTACTACAACGAGATCGGCGCCACCGATAACTTCTTCCCGATCGTCCGCGAACTCTCGACGGTCGACGGCAAGATGGTGAAGGTCCCGCTGTTCCTGCACGTGGACGGCATGGTCTACTGGAACAAGGAAGTCGCCGCCAAGGCCGGCGTCGATCCGACCGCCTGGAAGAGCGTCGACGACATGCTCGCCGACTTCCCCAAGATCAAGGAAGCCGGTTTCGTTCCGGCCGCCGTCGGTGGCCAGGCCTTCCAGGTCGGCTATCTGTTCCACGCCATGGTCGCGGCGCTTGCCGGTCCGGACATCTACAACCGCATCTATGCGGAAGAGCCCGATCCGACCGCGTTCGACGAACCCGCCGTGCGCAAGGCCATCGAAGTGGTCCGCGCCTTCTCGAACGAAGCCACCCCGGAATCCGAGAACCGTCCGTGGAACGAGACCACCAACACGGTGATCGCCGGCCAGGCCCTGTTCCACATCATGGGCGACTGGATGAAGGGCGAATGGCTCGCCGCTGGCAAGGTGCCGGGTGTCGACTTCGGCTGTGAAGTGATCCCGGGCGCGCTCGCCATCCCGGTGACGTCGGACGCCATGGGTATCCTGGGCGGCCAGCCGGAAGCCAAGGACAAGGCCGAACTCGACCTCGTCGCCGCTTTCGTCGACCCGATCACCTCGGGCAAGGCCAACCAGCAGAAGGGCTCGACCAGCCCGCGCTCGGACGCCCCGACCGAATATCGTGACGCCTGCAACCAGGTCGCCATGGACGCGATGAACAAGCCGAACGGCTCGGTGAAGAACCCGTTCAACGTCATCACCGGCGACTGGAACAACGGCATCTGGACCGCGATGTACAACTTCTGGTCCGACAAGAACCAGACGACGGACGACGCTGTGGCGGCCCTCAAGGACGCCTACGACCAGACCTTCAACTAAGCCTGACACGGCGGCCGGAGGAACCTTCCTCCGGCCGTTTTCACAAAGGATACGCACCGTGGACGACCGACTTCTCGACGAAGACACCGTCAGCCAGATCTGCTTCGTGACGGACAATCTCGAGGAATCGCTGCGCTGGTTCGCCGACCTCACGGGCAAGACGCCCAGCCATATCGGCAAGCTTGCCGAGCCCGATGCGGCGAGGCTCGAATATATGGGTGAGCCGTCGACGGTCACGGCGCGCCTGGCGCTGTTCAAGTTCGCCAATATCGACGTGGAATTCCTGGAGCCCGGCCCGGAAAAGAGCGCGTGGCGCGACATTCTCGAAGAGAGAGGTCCCGGCTGCCACCACATCGCGTTCAACACGCGCAACATGACCAAGCGGTCGGCCTATCTGCGCGGCAAGGGTCACACCGAAATCCAGCGAGCCGAGTTCGACGGCGGCCATGGCCGCTACGCCTATTTCGACACCGTTCCGCAGCTCGGTATCCAGATCGAGCTGCTGGAGTGGAACAAGAACATGGAAAAGCAGGACTGATCTCCGTTTGGCGGCGTCCGTGGTTCCTCCGGATCGCTGCCCTGACCCCTGGGTTCTCCCGAGCCTGGACTTGGCGGCGTCTCTTCGGGGACGCCGTTTTTCTTCGTTTGCCTCACGTGAAACGTGCGGGGTCCTTGCGGCCGGTTGGCTCCACGCCCTCGTGGTTCGACAAGCTCAGCATGAGGGCTGCTGGGGCGCGCTGATGCACCGGGTCGCCGTGAGGCGCCCGGGGATGTCAAAGAACAGCGACCGACGGCGGAGCAAAGCTCGTTCGTTGGTTCGTGTGTCCGGTTGCCCGGACCGGAGTTTTGCTCCGCCGTCGTGGCTGGTTTTTGGGCGTTCACCGGGGAGTTCCGGGGCGTTTGCGGATTGCCCCACCGCCGCAGGGTTCTTGTCCTGACCAGACCACGCTCTTCGCGTTTCTCCAGTCGAACCCCTTGGGAGACGCCGAACATGAGCCTCTCCGCGGCAGCAAATTAAGGCGACGGGTTACCTATGCCCGTCAGACCTTCCCGGCTTGGCCTGGGGTTCGCCGACGCTCGCCCCACCCAGCATCGCCGCACCAGCTGCTCGTTTGCAACCTCGCTTGTGGTGCGGCGATGGGGGGATTCTAACGCGGGCTGAGAGTGAGGGGATAAGCGAGGCGAGATTTATGACGAGCGTCTGAATGGATTGCGGTTTTGATGAACGACGGATGACCGCAGGCTGACTGGAAAGTCCAACGCGGGGACGAAGGTTAGGTGTCGTGGTGAGTAACCGCCGCACGTGAACGTTCATCACGTGGCTGGTGGCTCTCCGTCACCCCACCCACCAGCCTTCGGCTGGTCCCCCCTCCCCAT
>VFQQ010003298.1_pt1 | contig 16045 bp, 32 predicted proteins | sample 3512341 | NCBI WGS metagenome assembly VFQQ01 (sample SAMN10412373, study PRJNA504923) | tailings metagenome | isolation source: Relicate 2 Philex TSF1 revegetated site | place: Philippines: Tuba, Benguet | collected 2017-08-29 | reverse complement strand
CGCCTGGAGCGAGGGGACCAATCTGCATGGGGGCGTGATCTGCATGCAACACATGAAGGACAACCCCACTTCTCTCCCTGCTGCAGTTGCAGGTTCAGATCTGTTTGCGATTTCAACTACGTGAGTGCAGAGGTGAGAGGCCGCCCGACCGCTTGGCGCCCGCTTGACCGCGCCCTTTTCAGCGGTGGCAGCTTTGATCATGCCCTTCGGCGATCCAGAATGATTGTGCAGCGGCAGGCGGGTCGCCCGGGGAGCCGGGCGCGACCTTCGCTCTCCGCCCGTCTCCCTGGCCGCTCCTGCGGGGCCGCCGGCTGATCTGCGCGCTGCCTGGGTTAGCAGCGTCCCGCAGGGCACTGGGTGGCTGCACAGCGCTGCCGCCCACCTGCCGCCGCTCGCCGCTGCCGCTGCTGCAGGTTCCTCGGCCCCAGGCTTGCCGTTTGCCGCCACTCGAACCACCAGCAGCTTGGGCACACCGGCAGCCTATAGCACGGCAGGGCACCCGCTACAGCAGCCCGCAGCACCCAGCCGCGGCGGCCCAGGCAGCCGGAGCGTGGCTCGCTCCCCGCAGCCATGGCGGCCCCCGCGACGGGCGAGGGCAGCTTGCTGGCCATGATTGTGGACGCTGACACAGCCACGGGGCTGCTGCTGACGGGCGTGGGCCAGGTGGACATCCGCAAGCGCGCCAACTTCCTGATCGTGGACGACAGTGAGTGCTTGTTCATGAGTGCTTGTTCATGAGTGCTTGTTCATGTGTGCTGGTCTGGTGGGGCGGACCGTGCTTGTCAGTGTGTGCACATGGCCGCCGGTCAAGCTTGCTGGATGGTGTGTTGCGCAGTATGCCATGCGCTTGATCCTTTTGGCTGGAAGCAGGCAGAGGTGCTGCCGCTTGATGTGCGAGTTCTGTCGGGCTCCCTGCCTGGTGTTGCGACGCCCGCACCGCCTGCCGCCTGCACCGTGCGCAGAGACAAGCCAGGCGCGGATAGAGGAGGCGTTCAAGGAGTTTACCAACCGGGAGGACGTGGCAGTGCTGCTGATCAACCAGGTGGGCTGCTGTTGATGTTGATGGCCTGATTTCCTTGCTTCCATTTGGGGACGTGTGGCTGAGGACTCGGGCTCCGCAGTTGCTGCCTTGCCGCCGTGCCGCACCTGCTGAGCTCGCCGGCTGATCTTCACTTAGCTGCTGCGAAGCTGCTGCCCCTGCCGCGCGGCCCTGGCCCAATAGTAATCCCAACGCCGCTCGGGTACTACCCTGCACGCAGGTCATTGCGGGCATGATCCGGCACCTGCTGGATGCTTACAACAAGCCGGTGCCGGCCATCCTGGAGATCCCCAGCAAGGTGGGCAGGCGGTTCTGGGTTGGCGGGTATGGTTGAATTTGGAGATGGGAAGCTGGGAGGGCTGGTAGGGGCGCTGTGCTGGCGGATGGCGGGTGCTTGTGTTCAGTCGGCAATGCAGATTCTGCTCTGCCAGGAATGGGAGCATCTGTTTGGCACCCCGCATGCGAGTCAATCCAACAGCTGCCTTTTTATTGCCCCTTGCTGCCGCCTTGCAGGATGCGCCGTACGACCCCAGCCAGGACAGCGTGCTGCAGCGAGTGCGGTTCATGTTTGGGGAGTCATGATGCAGCCACAGTCCCACCGTGGCGCTTCAGGCAGCGGCAGCCGGGCAGTAGCAAGAGTGCTGCACTGATAGCAGCAGCTTGCGGGCGGTGCACCCGCCCTGCCTGATCTTTCCTTGTGGTGTTATCCCTGCCGCCGTACTTTTGCGTAACGCTCGCTGTACCTTTTGTCTCCCGTTAGCCTCCTCTCTGTATTCAACGCTGCTAGGCAGTGCTTGCTGTACCAGCTCTGCAACTGTAACTCTGAAGTGTTTATCAAGTCAATCAAAATTGCAAGGCTCGGTCAACCTGGCAAACGGCCAGTTCAAAATGCACGGTCACATGCCACTGCTCTGTACCGCACCGGCCCAACAGCCAGCTGCAGCAGCCGTGCTGCTCCTGCCCTGCTTCAGGGCAGCACTTGCTGCTCGTGCCGCACCACTCGGAATCCCCGAATATATTCCTCCTCTGCTGCACCCGCATCTGGGTCCAGCGGCTGCCACTCCCACCCTGCATTGTCCACCGTCAGCCCATCCACAACAATGGGAGCAGCCGCTGCTGCTGCCGCCCCTGCTGCTGTCTCCGCTGCCGCCTCGCCGCCCGCGCCATCGCTGCCTGCTGCCGCCGCCTCCTGGCTGCCAGCAGGGGCCTTGATGACAAGTGCGCCTCTCTGAAGGTCCAGAGAGCGGATTTGAGCGTCCGGTGCCTCGACCACCAGGGCGGCATCCGCCCCAATGTGCAGCTTCGAGGCGGTGACCTGCAACGGAGGGGCGATGGAGGGTCAGTTTGAGGTGGGTCGGCACTACTGGCGAGGGGGGCACAGTCGAGCACTTGGAAGCAACACTCTGCAGATGCAGCGGCTCTGGAGCCAGGGCATTAGCGCTGCATGAACGCGGCTGGCAGCGTCTGGCTGGTGCGAGGGAAACCCCACAAGCTGTCGCATACAGGTGTCGTCTGCCGCACCTTTGCCTCTACATCGTCCCAGCTGCAGGCCCAGAGCGGGGACCAGGCCACGCGCGGCCACAGCTGCAAGGGCACGTGGCAGGGCAGGCGGTGGGTGGGTGGGATGCTTGGGTTTGGTTGCATGGGGTGGCAGCCTCGAAAAAAGAAAGGGGCAATTTGCTGCAAGACCAGGCTGAGCCAGCGTACAGTAAAACATGTGCTGCTTGGCAGCCCATCCAATCTTGAGCTCACCTCCAGGTCCTTGATGCCGTTGAACTCAGCTGGCTGGGGGCCGCCGATGCGCGCACCCAGCGCCTGCAGCATCTGCAGGGTGACGGGCAGGGCAGCGCCAAGGGTCGGGCTGAGGCCGACAACCACAGTGCCATGACATGTTACACATTTCACTCCTCGTGATGCGCCACGAGTTGATGCAGTGGGTTGGTTCCAAAAACACATTTCGATCCTCGTGATGCGCCACGAGGTGATGCAGTGGGTTGGTTCCAAAACCTGACCCGCACCAAGCACTTGACTTCACACCTTCACAAGCACAGCTTGTAGCAAACATTTTTTCGCACCTTGCAGTTGGTCATGTACATGTCCAGCTCGCCGGTGGTGGCGGAGTGGGAGGGGTTGCCGCCCGCCGCCTTGGCAGCCGCGTCCGCGGGCGAGTTCTTGACTGGGCTGTAGGCCGCCCACACCTGGCAATCAATGGGGTAGGGCGAGAGAAGCGGTTGGGTACGGCGCGAGCTCCTATGTAGCCCACACTTGCAGGAGAGATTGGGGCAATGTGAGAGGTGCTGCATCACAGCAACCGGCTCAGCTGCTGCTGGTGCAGCTGTTGGCGGGTGGGCCGAACCCATTCAGAACTCATCCCATGGGAGGCAGCATAATTGCAGACTGCAGATGGTGCGGTTCAAGCAGCTCCTAGCGCTCTGCTTGCTACCGAGCGGGCGGAAGCAGCAGGCCTTCAGCTGCTTGCCTGGTTGACCACGGTGAAGCCCACACGGCTGCCCTCCGGCAGGCTCTTGGGGAAGTCCTGCATCAAGGGAATTGGACAGCGATTGTGTTGCATTTGACACGTATAGCGCTCCATGCTCCAGCGGGCCCAGCAGCATGCAGCTTCTTGCACTGATGTGGTCGTAGTACGACTCGTACCATGGCAAGCCTGCTCTGGAGTGCATCATGCATTACGCCCCAGCTACAAGAAGCAGCTGCACGCCATCACTCACCTGCATCATGCACTCCAGCCGCGTGCTGCTCTTAAACTTCTCCTTGCTGGCGTCCGCGTACCTGCATATGCGGCGGTTGGGTAAGCCACATGGAGCAAGAAACCACTGAGCAATCTCGCGCGCACCACGGGCGACCTGAGTGAGCACCAACGGCTCGTGCACAACTCTTAAGCAAGCACTCCATATCTCGTTTCGCCTGCTGCAACAGAAAGCAGAACACTTTGGTGCGCTCACTTGGGGTTGACAAACTCGGCGAGCACTCAACGTTGCTTTCTTCTTCCACAACAACTATAAAGCACTGGCATAAAAGTAATCAAATTTAGCTCACTTGGGGTTCACAAACTCAGCGATGACGCCGCCGTGGCGGTGCAGCTCCGCGCAGTAGGTGCTCAGCTTCAGCACCAGCTGGTTGATGTTGCCTGGGCAGGGAGGGGGTGGGGCGGGGGCAGCGTTTGCATTTGACCAGCACTTGAGGGCGCAGCCTTTGAACAGCCTTGGAGATAGGTGCCTAGCAGTGCGGCCCAAAGGCACCATGCCCACCCACTCACCCCACTCACTACTCTGCAAGCCCCCCTTCACCCCAGTCAGTAATCTGCAAGCCCCCCTACCCGCTGCCCCCACACCCTTACCCGGGAAGGGCGAGAAGCCAGAGTCATCATTGACTGCCCACCCATCCACCCACCCGCCTTACCCTGTCCAACCACCCACCCGCATAACGAAGCAAACTAAAGGTCCCCTCACCCGGGAAGGGCGAGAAGCCGGTGTCGTCGTTGACGTCTCCCTTGGGCGCGATTGTGGCGCGCAGCAGCGGGTCCAGCTGGTTGTACTCCACGTTCATGGTGATGTGCCTGCAGGGAAAGGAGGTGTCCAGAATGCGAAGCAGGTCAAAGGCACTGGCTTGGTGAACCGCCAACCGGCGGTGATGCGTCTGCCAGAAGTAACATCGAACTATAACATGTTACCAAGCAACTGTGAGGTCAGAAGGTCAAGGACTCCAGAAATGTAAAGGCACCAAGTCTGCTGCCAATCGTCTCTGATTAGCCGCCCGTCCATCCCGCCGCCTGCCCGTCTGCCCACCAGGGAAGGTGCCCCTACCTGCCGTCGGGGTAGGTGAGGCGGGTGATGGCACCGATTGCCTCCTTGGCACGGCGCGGCACCGCCAGCGAATTAACGTCGTAATCATTGGCCACACTGACGCCTGAGGATATGCACCATGGGGGATTTGGCGGGCCAGTTGGCGAATGACAGAGGGAAGCGGGTTAGCATCCTCCACCCACCCGCCTTGCTGCAGGCTGGGGTAGACATGAAGCTCTCTGTTCTGTTGCACCATCCTGCCTGCTCTCGCACCACATGTCGGTACTGGCAAGCGCCCAACGCGAAGTGCCCCAGAGCGCACCGATGGCGGCGGGCAGGGCGCGGAAGACGAGGCCGTTTGTGTCCTGGAAGAAGCAGACCCACTTGAAGCCATCAGCCAGCCACTTGTCGGCCAGGCCTGCGGCAGGGCAGGGCAAGGCAGTGCAGGAAGATGAAATTGAGTGCTATGCAAGGTGCAGCCGGTGCTGAAGACGGCTAGCAGTGCAGTTTTGGCCGCCTTTCATACGCAGCTGCACGACCAAAAGAGGGGAGCCAGCCCTACATTCCTACCTGACGAGTGCAGCAGCATGTGCACGTCTCCGTGGCCGTGCGGCTTGGTCTGAACCTGCACCAGGCCACACATTCGATCGAAAACTAGTTGGACAATTTGCCCCCCACACTGCACGAGGCCCAAAGAAGGCCGGGGGGCGCACCAAGGCTACTGTAATGAGCGAACTGAAAAACAGCAAGCTGCCCGCCTGCAACACAGCGGCCTTGCTGCTCCCACCTGGTAAGGGTCGTTGGGCAGCAGCGCCAGCCGGGCGTCGTTGTCTGCGGCAAGAAGAGCAGTGGCAAGAAGGCAAAGGGCAGTGGGCATGGGCAAGGTAAGCGGAGCCCTAAAACAGCACAGCCTGGACTCCCGTCATTGCACTCGTTGCAGCCAGCCGCAAGGTGCCTGTGGCCTGCCATGCACTGCCTCCTGGCCCACACCTGCCAGGCAGGCCACCTTCTCCTGCTTGATCAGCGTGATCTGCGGCACAAAAACAATGACCAGAGAACAGATGGATGTGGAATGACTTGGGCAGGCAAGCCCAATTGGAGGCGGGCACCGGCATCCTCACACCTGCCTTCAAACAACCTCCCCACCCACGCATCCCTAACATCCCCAGAATATTTGTGCTGGCCGACGCTTGTGCTGGCAAATGCCTGCGCTGACCTGGCCGGGTGCCGCACCCCAGTGGGAGTGCTTATCCAGCAGATCGACTGTCCGCTGGTGCGTGTCGTCGCTTGTCATGATTGCAAGGGGCAGTGCCCGCCCAGCCTTGGCCTGTGGGGCAAGCGATGGATTAGCGGTGGAGGTGGGCTGGCTGGGTGTCTAGTGCATGGCAGGCAACGGCAGCGAAGCGACGGCAGTGATGGACACGGGCGCACCGAACTGATGTGCAGCGGGCAAGGGAGGCAACCAACGCATGGCCCTCCCTAGCCAAAGTAGATCCTTCACTCATCCCCAGGGCCAGGATGCTCGATGCAACCAACCTGAGGCAACACAGCAGCACAGCCTGTTGGACACTTAGCAGCTGAGGGTAATTTCAACTTGAAACTCACCCCCAGTGCCAGGATGCTCTTCACATACAGCTCCAGGAAGCACATGCCGCTGGCACTCTCCACCGGAAGCGCCACCTGGCAGTGATGCGCAAGGGCGGCAAGCAGCAGAGTGGGCGGCTGCGTGTGCAACATCTATCCCGCGGCAGGATGACCACCTGTCTGAAGGTCACATGGCAAGCTTGACATCTCCGTCACGGCGACCAAGCTGCCGGCAAGACAAGCCGCTGATTCTACAGCAGAGTTGTGCCGGGAGCCGGGCGCACCTTGATCCCGCTGTAGCCCAACCGCTCGCCCAGCCCGCCCGCTACCAGCACAAACGCGGCGTCGCCTGTGGATGAATGGACAGGTTGCGAAGCAGAAGGGAGGTGGGCCAGACGTTCACACAGTTGGTTGCACTGATTGCAGCTGCAACGCAGCGAGCCTGCTCCATCAGCAGCCAGATGAGCAGCCAGTCGTGCGATCCTGGTGCACTGCGTGTGCAGACCAGGCCCAGCCCACATGCCACACACACACCTGCCGCAGCGATGCCCGCTCGCTCCAGCTCCCGAAAGTGCTGGCTGCCAAAGTCGAGCTTCTCTCCTTCAGGAACCTCCGGGGTGCAGCCCTCAAAGGGGTTCACGCCTGCAAGGCAGGCAGGCCAAACAGAGTATGCCGCAACCAATTCAGAGAGCCACTTAGACCCTGCCTGTGCCTGCTATCCACCCAACCCGCCAGTGCTTTGTAACAGTGCTGAGCCGGCTTGGAAAGATTAGCCTTCCATGCATGCCACCAGCCCTGCGGCACAGGCAAATGCCGGCCTGCATACTGCCAACTACTGCAGAACATGGCCGGCCTTCCCCTCAAACGAACCAAAAACAGAGCCGCCTCACCCTCCTTGGAGTCCTTGAGGAGCTGGCGAGCGTTGCGAATATACTTGACCAGCCCGCCTGCACACACATACACGAAGCGGGGCAATATCGGATGTTGCAAAGCCAGTGACAGACGCTGGGCACAACCACTGGGGCCACGGCAGGGAGCTCAGCGCAGCTAGCCAGGCCGCAGGGACAGGGGAGAGGAGGCACTCTCAGGGCGGCCAGCGTAGGGCCGGTTGAACCTGCGGGCACAGCAGCTGCTTGCAAGTGGCTCAAACCCTCCCAGCGCACCCCGTAAACGACCACCGTCACACACCAATGGCAGCGTGCTGCCCATCTCACTCCATCCAAACCCCGGCGCACCAGCATAGCTCTTGTCCAGGTGGCGCAGCTGGGCCAGCAGGCGCCGCTTGTCGTCGTCGTGCTCCCCGGCCGCCGGCCAGTCGGCAAACAGGTGGGCCTGCCCCTCCGCTGCCAGGGCATCCACCAGCTTGACGTCCTGGCAATTGCAGCAGGTTTTGGGAAGTTGCGGGGTGGGCGTGAGTGGGCATTAGTGCGTGGGGAGGCGTGCGGTGCACGTGGCAGCAGGTGGCTCCTTGCTCGGTCCAGTCACAAGGGTTTGTGTGTGCTGCACCCAGGGGGCAGGGCGAGCCGCTCGTAAAGCAGCCTGCGCACCTCTGCATCCATCCACTCCTTGTTGCCCTCCAGGCCGCCCACAGCAGCCGGGGCAGGGGCCGCCGCCATGGCTGCCAAAGCTCACTGCGACGGCGAGGGAGCGGAAACCGGGTGAGCGGCGGCGGCGGCGGTGGCAACCCGACAGTGGGGCTGCGGATCGACCAACGCGCGATCTGATTTGTCGACATGCCTGCAAAGGCGACGAGCGCTCCGTCTGCAGCGAACACAGCTACTTTGTACGCCGACGAGCGCTGGGCACCGATCAGCTCCTGGAACGGCCTGCTAATGATCGAGTGTCGTGATCTGCAGGCGCTGCATGGGTTGCCGGCGCTGTGCTTCATCAGCTGCCACTGCACTCGCTGAGCTGGCGGGGTGACCGCGCGCCAAGGCCACAGGAGTCCGTGCAAGCCGGTGCATTCCAACCCAGGTTACTGGCAGGGCACCGTGCACCGCGGCACGGTAACTCCCGAGGCCTTATCCTAGTGCTGGAGTGCCAATGGCGACCGCTCTGACCGCCGCTGCGGCCTGCGCCCAGCAGGTGCAGCGCACCGTCTCCTCCAAGGCGTCCAACTCCCTGCTGGCGCCCGTGGCCCGGTAAGTGCGGCTGCTGCTGCTGCACTGCGCCCGCCCCCCGCCCTCCCCTGCTCGTGATCAGCCTCAATTCGCGCAGCGCTGCCGCCCACAAATCCACACGGCCGCCGCCCGCCCGCCCCCCACGCTCGCAGGCCTGTTGCCGCCTTCCGCCCCGCCGCCGCCGTCGCTGCCCGCCGCGCGGTGACGCTGGTTGCGCAGGCAGCCGCCGCCCCGGTCGCCGCCCCCGCCAGCGCCGACGCCTCCAAGAAGAGCCAGTATGCGCTGCAGACGCTGACCACCTGGCTGCTGGACCTGGAGCGCGAGTGAGTGGCTCTTCAAGGCAGCCAGCGGAATCTGCGAGCGCACGTGGTGCATCTTGCCGGCTGCTGCATCGTGACTGGAGGCCATGATGCTGGGAGCTGGCTTGCTGGCCATCACACTTCCTGCGGAGTGTGCTCCAGCAGGATGTGTGCCACATCCTCTGGTCCAACCAGTTACTTGGCCCTGCCTGCATGTGCAACTCTGCCTGCTGCCATCTGCTCGCTCGCTGCTGTTTCCTCAACCTCTCTCTGCTTGTATTTGTGTTTGGCAGGGGCACCATCGACAACGAGCTGGCCACCGTCATCTCTTCCATCGCCACCGCCTGCAAGCAGGCAAGCAGCTCACAGCCCAGCCCAGCCAGCCCAGCCTAGCGGGTTGCAAGCGCCTCAGCTGCCGCGCCAGTGCTGCTGCTCCCTGCTGCTGCCCTGTCATTCGTTCTGCTGCTGCCTGACTGCTGCACCTGCGCAGCCTCGGATGCCGCGTGGATTGCTGCCTGCGTTGCTGTGCCTTCTCGCAAACTTGCACGCAACCCGACTGTCTCTGCCCTGTTTCTGCCCCGCAGATTGGCAGCCTGGTGAACCGTGCCGGCATCTCCAACCTGACGGGCCTGGCGGGCGAGACCAACGTGCAGGCAAGCGGCGCTGCGGGATGGCAAGCGCGGCTGCGCTAGTGCGGCCCTGCACCTGGAGGTTGTGATTGCCAGACGGCTTTGCAGCACTAAAGGAGGACCAGAAACAGAAACAGCTGCGGTCTGTTGCATGATGCTTGCACTTTTTGTCACTCACTTGTGTGCTGTTTGCCTTTTCCCAAGCGCAGGGTGAGGACCAGAAGAAGCTGGACGTGATTGATCCCACCAATCACATGTGATTCCCTCCACCTCACTCCACTAACACTGTTTGCCTTTGCTAAGTGCAGGGCGAGGACCAGAAGAAGCTGGACGTGATCTCCAACGAGGTCTTCTCCAACTGCCTGCGCCAGTGCGGCCGCACCGGCATCATCGCCTCGGAGGAGGAGGACCAGCCGGTGCGCTGGGCCTGCTGGGCCTGCTGGGCCTGCTGTGCCTGCCTGCTGTGCATGCTGTGGATGGCGGTGGGAACATGGCTGCGCCTTTGATGCGTTGATGCGACGGAACCGAGGAGCAATTGGTGTGCTGCGGGCAGGCATGTCTGAAGGTCAAGCGCCACCGTGCTACAGCTCACCGTCTGCATCAAGCGATTCCCAACCTCTCAACGGCGCCCTGTCACCCCACGCCTGCGCAGGTGGCTGTGGAGGAGACCTTCAGCGGCGAGTACGTGGTGGTGTTCGACCCCCTGGACGGCTCCTCCAACATCGACGCCGGTGCGTGCCGGTATTGAGTGTGATATAACTTATAGTCCTATAGCATGGGTGTGGTATGCTCGACCCCCCGGATGGCTCCTCCAACATCGACGCCGGTGCGCTGGGCAGCGGCAGTGTGGGCTCTGTTTGCATGAAGCCAGTGTGCATCTTTGGGTGGGGAGGGTGGCGCTGATGGATGCGTGCATTGCAGTGTCTTCATGCAGCTGGCATGAGAGTGCGCGCCTGCAGATGCCTCTGCCGTCGTTCAGGCCTGACTCCTCTGCTCATGGAAACGCCCCCTTCATTTCCTCCCCCCTTTCAGGCATCTCCGTGGGCTCCATCTTTGGCGTGTACGAGCCCTCCCCCGAGTGCCGCATCGAGGACATGGACGACCCCGAGGCCATGATGCAGAAGTGAGCGAGGGATGTGCTTTGCTTCTTGGGTTGCTGGCTGCAGAGCCGTTTGGGTGTGTGAGTTGCCACTCCTGAAACATGGCGACGGGCATGCAGCCGTGCTACCATCACATTATGATTTATGCTGCTTCTGAGGGCAGGATTCTTCCTGAGCACTCACGCTGGCCACTTGATTGCACCCCACCCCATCTCTCACCCCACCCCACCCCGCTCTGACTGCCCCGCAGGTGCGTGCTGAACGTGTGCCAGGCGGGCAACGAGCTGCTGTGCGCGGGCTACACGCTCTACTCCTCCTCCACCATCCTGGTGCTGACCGTGGGTGCGTGCGTGCGCTTGTGCTCTGTTTCGTACTTGGATTGGGCTGCGCTACCGCACACTGCTGCTGCTGCGCCACCATCCTGGTGCTGACCGTGGGTGCGTGCGCATGTGCACCTTTCAATTCCTTTGTACAAGCTGTGCTGCTGCCCCAGCTGGGCTCATGCATTCAGCCCACCAGCTGCTGCTTTCCTGCATGCCGGCCACCCATCTCTCCCTCCACCTGCAACCGCACCTTTCCTTCGGCATCCTCCCTCACTCCCACTCTCACGCCACCCCCCTTTCCCACCCTGGCAGGCAAGGGCGTGTACGGCTTCACGCTGGACCCCCTGATCGGCGAGTTTGTGCTGTCCCACCCCGACATCAAGATCCCCGAGAAGGGTGAGGCAGCTGAGGGGCTTGGCCGCCCTGCTGAGGGCGTGCTGAGGGCGGGCCAGCGGAGTGTGCATAGCGTGAAGGGTGTGCTCCCTCTACAACGGGCGGGCCAGCAGAGCTTGCATGGACTGTGGGAGGGCGGGCCAGCTGATGGTGTGCATGGGCCGCTTTAGCGGCCATGCTGGGCCGCATATAACACCCACGGTGGGGGGCAGCTGACCAGTGTTGCCCGTATGCTTGTGTGTGTCCATCTGCAGGCAAGATCTACTCTTTCAACGAGGGCAACTACAACGTGAGTGCCCCGGTTTTGCTGCTGCTGCGGCGGCTGCTGCTGCTGCTGCTGCTTGCTGCTTGTTGCGTGTGCTTCAGCGCCGCAGCAGCGCAGTGCGCTGGCCTGCCGCGAGGGCCAGGCTGCTGCTGGTTGCTTGGCGGGGGCGCGGCGGCAGTCAAGCGGCAGCTAGAACACGCCCGCCTGTTGTGCCAGCCCACTGCTGTGGCGCACGCACCCCACACTATACGCCCCACACACTCCAACGCTGCCGCAGAGCTGGACCAAGGAGCAGCAGGCGTACATTGACAGCCTGAAGGACGAATCCAAGTGGAACGGCAAGCCCTACAGCGCGCGCTACATCGGCTCCCTGGTCGGTGACTTCCACCGCACCCTGCTGTACGGTGAGCGAAGGAGGCATGGCAGGCTCAATCTGCATGCGTGCGGGGCTGCTTGAGCGGCGATGGTAGTGGACGTGGTTGCAATGATTCACGCAGTCTGGCGGGCAGCCACCCAGCCAGCCAGACAGACAGACCAGCCAGCCAGCCAGCCTGCCTGCCTGCCGATGGCGGCGGTGCATCTGCGGCGTGGGCTCGCTGTGCAACCCGCCCAGGCCGACATGGGTCTATCCAACTCTGCACCCCGTCTTCAACTCTCCTCCCTGCACCTGTCTCACTCACCTCTGCCCCGGTCCTTAACTCTACTCCCCCCAGGCGGCATCTACGGCTACCCCGGCGACGCCAAGAACCCCAACGGCAAGCTGCGCCTGCTGTACGAGTGCGCCCCCATGTCCATGATCTGCGAGCAGGTGGGCGGCAGGGTGGCTGACGCTTTCTCGGGTGCTGCCTAGCATGATATGTTGATTGCCCGGCACGTGCAGCCCCCCATGTCCATGATCTGCCAGCAGGTGGGTTTTGGAGAGCAGGTCGCCTCTTTGCTGCCCGCTGCTGGTTGTTTTTTCCTCTCTGATGTCCATGATGTGCGAGCAGATGGGGGCAAAGTATGGGACCATTGGGCTGCGGCTGCTGCCTTTCATGTGCCTGCTGGATTGCTGGTTAACGCCTGCCGCGCTTGTGCTACGTGTGCCGCGGTTTTGAGCACGCGGGTTCTGCTGCCAAAGCAGGCCCAGCCTTGGCTGCAAGCGGACATCCACCGCTATTGTGCTGCATGCGCTACACTGGCTGGCCCCTCAACCCCAACACCCACTGTGAGTCCCTTGCATCCTCTCTGTCTCAGGCGGGCGGTGCCGGCTCCACCGGCTTCCAGCGCGTGCTGGACATCGTGCCCACCAAGGTGAGGCTTTCAGAAAGAGGCAGAATAGCATACAGCAATGCAATGGTGATGTGCGTGCGGCGGTCGAGTCTGCCCCTGATTGTCAGGCACTTAGGGCAGAGAGTATGCTTGCTGCCCAGCAGTGGGCCAGGCAGCCGGGACACTGGGTGCCATGGCCAGCCCGCTGTGCGCCTGGCTGGCCTGCAGCAGCCTGCCTCACCATCCATGCTCGCCCCCTCCTTGTGTTCTGCGCAGGTCCACGAGCGCCAGCCGCTGTTTGTGGGCAGCAAGTGGGAGGTCGAGTGTGAGTAACTGTTGCACACTTTGCTGTTTGGGGGGCCCATGCCTGGGTGCTGCAACCCTTTTGCCCAGGGGCAGGCGGTTGGCTGCAGGGCTGATCTTCAGTGCCATAATACAGCGGCTGTGCCCCGTGCGCATTGGTGCACCAAACCGACCCGCTGCCTTCCCCACCTCCTGACGCCCATGCAGACCTGGAGAGCGTGCTGCAGAACAAGCCCGCGCCCCAGTAAGCGCAGCAGCCAGCCACTTGCCGCGGCCCCCAGCTGGCGGCCGCCTGGCCCCAGCTGCGATCGCCACAGCCCCCAACGTCCCTTTCTTGTGCCCCCTATTCTTTCCCGCCCCTGTTGTTTGCTCATCCTAACGTCTCCCCCCCCCTGAGAAGATCCCTGCTCCGCATCGCCACCCGATCCATCGCTCCGCGCTGCTGTTCGTTTGCCCCCACGTATTTTATGGCGGTGCACGGCGCTCCCGACCCGCCGCCCGCCCAGTTCCGTTTTTGCAGCGCCCGCACGTGTATCCATGCTCGGCTATGCGGCGCCGCTCTCGACTGCTGCGGCATCCATGTAACACGCCAACACATACTTGCCGCGGCGGCTAGCTCCAGGCCACAAGACACAGCCATGTGCACAGTGCAGGGAGCTTTCTTACCAATGAAAGAGCTGCAGATGCAGGGTGGGCCGCGCTGGCCGCCATTGGCTGTGCGGGCAACGACGGTAGGCACCAAGGGCAGAGCAACACAAGTCGTGACGCTGGACAGGCATGGCAAAAGCTCTACAATATTCGAGTTCAGATGGGGAGCCAAACCAGGCGATGGCTACACAGACTCTCGATCAAAGCTAGTGGAAGAGCGGCGCCGAGCCGGCGCACAGCGGCAGCAGGAGGATCATGTATCGGCGCATAATTGGTGCTGGCTCAGAGCTTGATTGCGACCCTCAATGCATTCGGTGGCAGGCACGCTAGCCTGCCCGCCTGCCTGTTTTAGAGGGGCTGGCCGCTCGCGCCCGCCTTCCAGCGCCGCCGCGTCCTGTGTTCGGCCCACAACATTCACCGCACCACGGAGAAGCGGTGGGCGTCTCGGCTGTCTTGGCAAGCGAGGTTAGCTGAGGGCGGCGGTGCCGCCGCCGGCGGCAGCGGCGGCGGACATGGCGGGCAACAAGTTTCGCACGCGGCCCTATGGAGCCGAGTTTTGCGAGCTGGTGCATCACGAGCGTGCGCAGAGGAGCGTGTCTGATGTTCGGCGGCGCCGGGCTTACAAGTGGGCGGCGGCGGCTGTTGCCGGCGTGGCCGCGGGTGCGCACTTGCTGCCCTGTGCAGTCTTTGGTACCACACCCAGCCTGTGGCGCAATTTGCGCAGCAGTGCTGGGGACATTGTCGGCAAAGAGGTTGCCTGGTGCCAGTCATACTGCTTGCCGCCAGCTCGATTAACACATATATGTGTTAACGGTATGCATGCCGTTCATTCGCGACTACCAGGCTGCCTAGGGTTTGGACTTGATTGGCTCACCGAGGCCCTCACGTACCTCAAATTCAAAGCAACAGCCCCGCACATCCACCCGGGAGGTGCGCTTTGCTGTGCTGTCGGATTCCTGCCAAGGCAGGCCAGGCGCCCGCAGACCTGCTGCCTCAGTGCCCGTCTCCATGGATGCCTTCCATTTTGCTAGTAGAGCGCATGTTGTGGGGCCGTTGTCACGATGTTGGAGTTTGCAGAGGCTTTCAGTCTGTGGCTACAAGGCTGTAAGGCCAACTCACCTGCTACCGTGTGTCTCTGCCCTGACTGTCTCACTTGCCACCATTCTGGATCGCAGGTGGCTTCTTTCTGCCGTGGCTCACATTCACGGGCATCTCGGCGGGCTACTCGCTCATACCAGCCGTGGCTGTGGCGTTCTTCTGCCACGTGGCCGCCGGCAGCGGGCTGCCTCAGATGCGGGTGGGTGCACCTGGTGCAGGCTGCGCCTGGGCCCTGCTGTGATGGACCTGTGCCGCCGGGCAGCAGAGGGAATGGTCCGCATCGTCTGACCGCCATCCCAATACTGGCATGCCGCCTTGCATAGGCATTGCGAGCTGCATTTGCGGGATACACACTACTTGGTTGCACGGCACCCTTTGGCTGTTTGCCCCTCTGCAGGCATGGATTAACGGAGTGGATGTGCCTGGCGCCGTGGCGCCGCTGACTCTGGTTGTCAAGGCTGGAGGCGTGATTTGGTCCATTGCCTGCGGGCTGATCGTGGGCAAGGTGTGTTGGCCTGTGGGGCAGGGCAGGGCAGGGCAGGGCGGTGGTGTGTTCTTAGGAATCGTGGTTGCTTGGCGGGGCTTGGGCTGAAGATTGCCTATCATGGCCGCACATTGCGCCCTGGGCTGGCCGCTCGCCCCCTGACCGCCCACTTTGGGCTTTTGGTGCCGCTGCCTGCAGGAGGGACCATTCATTCACAGCGGAGGCATCCTGGGGTACCTCATAGGCATGAGCGGCAGCCAGCTGGTGCAGAGGTGCGCAGGGCGGAGGTTCACAAATCAGGCATGCAGCGTAGTGGGCCTGCCGAGTTTGCATTTTTTTACGGCTGGTCAACTTCCACTGCCCTACCCACGCACGCCTGATCACTATATGCATGTGCACCGTCATGCCATTTTACAGGTGGGCGCGGCAGCGGCTGCAGGAGCAGGCAGACATTGCGGAGCAGCAGGCAGGCGCTGCAGCCGCGGATCCCAGCAGCTGCGGCAGCAGGCCCGGCAGCCCCCGGCCTGCACCTGCCGATCCGAGCAGCAAGCTGGATGATGCTTTGGATGACCGTACCGACGAGCCATTGCCCAACGCGGAGCCTCCAGGCGGCCCCAGCGCCAAGGCTAGCGTGCGCCACCGCCCCGCCGCTGCTGTGCGCCATGCCGGCCCCGCTGTGCCCGCCTGGGTGCCGCCCCTGGTGGCT
>VFQQ010003297.1_pt1 | contig 16045 bp, 19 predicted proteins | sample 3512341 | NCBI WGS metagenome assembly VFQQ01 (sample SAMN10412373, study PRJNA504923) | tailings metagenome | isolation source: Relicate 2 Philex TSF1 revegetated site | place: Philippines: Tuba, Benguet | collected 2017-08-29 | reverse complement strand
CAGCAGGTCAAGAACGCCATCATCGTGCCGGTGGGCGCCAAGGGCGCCTTCGTGCCCAAGCTGATGCCACCCAAGGCCGACCGCGAGACTGTGCAGCGCGAAGGCACCGCCTGCTACAAGATCTTTGTCTCTACTTTGCTCGATGTCACCGACAACCTCGTCGCCAACGCCATCGTGCCGCCGCCCGACGTCATCGCCCACGACCCCGAGGACCCCTATCTCGTGGTCGCTGCCGACAAGGGAACGGCGACGTTCTCGGACACCGCCAACGCCATCGCGCTCGACCGCGACTTCTGGCTCGGCGACGCTTTCGCCTCCGGCGGCTCGGTCGGCTACGACCACAAGAAGATGGGCATCACCGCCCGCGGCGCCTGGGAAGCGGTCAAGCGCCACTTCCGCGAACTCGACCGCGACATCCAGAGCCAGCCCTTCACCGTGGTGGGCGTCGGCGACATGTCCGGCGACGTCTTCGGCAACGGCATGCTGCTCTCCTCGCAGACGCATCTCATCGCCGCCTTCGACCACCGCGACATCTTCATCGATCCCGATCCGGATCCGGCCCGCAGCCTCGCCGAGCGCACCCGCCTCTTCACCCTGCCCCGCTCCAGCTGGCAGGACTACAACAAGGACCTGATTTCGAAGGGCGGCGGCGTCTATTCGCGCTCGCTGAAACAGGTGCCGCTCTTCGCCGAAGCCCGCCGCGCCCTCGGCCTCGGCAACGAACCCGTCACCCCCACCGATGTGATGCGCGCCATCCTCAAGGCCGAGGTCGACCTGCTCTGGTTCGGCGGCATCGGCACCTATGTGCGCGCCTCAACCGAGACCGAGGCCCAGGCCGGCGACAAGGCCAATGACGCGCTGCGCATCACCGGCGCCGAAATCCGCGCCAAGGCCGTCGGCGAGGGCGCCAATCTCGGCGTCACCCAGCGCGGCCGCGTCGAATACGCCTTGAAAGGCGGCCGCATCAACACCGACGCCATCGACAACTCCGCTGGCGTCAATTCCTCGGACCTCGAGGTCAACATCAAGATCGCGCTCGGCACGCTGACCCGCGCCGGCAAGCTAACCTATCAGGTCCGCAACGAATTCCTCGCCTCGATGACCGACGCAGTGGCCGAACTCTGCCTCCGCAACAACTACCTGCAGACCCTCGCGCTCTCCGTCGCCGAGCATCGCGGCCTCGCCGAGTTCCCCGATCACCTCAGTCTCATCGACACGCTGGAGCGCCGTGGCCTGCTCAACCGCGCCGTCGAGTTCCTGCCGCCCGATGAAGTGCTGCGCGAGCGCGCCATCTCCGGCCGCGGCCTCACCCGTCCCGAACTGGCGGTGATCCTCGCCTATGCCAAGCTGACGCTCTTCACCGACCTGATGGAGACCGCCGTCACCGACGACCCCTATCTCGGCAAGGAGCTTTACCGCTATTTCCCGGAGCGCCTGCACGAGACCTTCCCGGACGCCGTCAGCGAGCATCGCCTGCGCCGCGAAGTCATCGCCACGGTGCTCTCCAACGCCATGATCAATCGCGGCGGCCCCGCCTTCGTCAACGAACTTCAGGCTGCCACCAGCGCCGATGCCGGCCAGGTCGCCGCCGCCTATGCGGCTGCCCGCGATAGCTATGGCCTCCAGGACTACAATGCAGGCCTCGACGCTCTCGACGGCGCCATTTCCGGCGAAACCCAGCTCGCCCTCTATGCCGAGATCGAGGCGGTGCTGACCCGCGAAACCCTGTGGTTCCTCCGCAATGCCGACTTCAGCCAGGGCCTGCAGCCGCTGATCGAGCGCTATGCCGAGGGCATCTCGACCATCCGCGGTCACCTGCCGGCCCTGGTCCCGCCTTTCCTCGCCGAACTGATCGGCAAGCGCGCCGCCGCTTTCGAGTCCGGTGGCGCCCCCAAGGACGTCTCGCGCAAGATCGCTGAACTCTCAGCCCTGTCGCTGGGCACCGATATCGTGCTGGTCGCCGACCGCACCGGCGTCCCGGTTCTGGACGCCGCAGCGGCCTTCTTCGGCGTGCTCGACACCTTCAAGCTCAGTCGCGTCCTCGACGCCGGCAGCCGCATCGTCCTTGCCGACCGCTTCGACCGCATGGCGCTCGACCGCGCGCTCGCCAATCTGATGCGCGCCCAGCGCGACCTCACCACCGACGTCCTCGCCTCCGGCACCGGTGACGTCGCCAGCCGCCTCGCCGCCTGGCAGTCCGCCAACCCCGCCCCCATCACCCGCATCACCGCGGCGGTGCAGGGCCTGACCGAAGGCGAAATGACCGTCTCCCGCCTCAGCGTCGCGGCCGGCCTCCTCGCCGATTTGGCCAAGAGCGCGTGAGATGCTATGTGTATGGATCAGGCGATCCATACACATAGGAGCGGATCATGCGCACGAACATCGATATCGACGACGAATTGATGGCTGAAGCCATGCGGTCAAGCGAACACCGGACCAAAAAGGCAGTGGTCGAGGAGGGATTGCGCCTTCTCGTGCTCAACCGCGAACTGAAGCAGGCCATCCAGGACACCGCGGGGATCGGGTGGGAGGGGGATTTGGATAAGATGCGGAAGGATTGGGACTTTGACGAACAATGATCGTCGTCGACAGCTCGATCTGGATCGACCACTTCCGAGGTGAAGTGACACCGGCCGTACGCTGGCTGCGAACCGCTTCGAATGCGAACCAGATCATCGTAGGCGATGTCGTAATGCTGGAAGTCCTGCGTGGCGCGCGCGACGATCAGCATGCCGGCGCAATCCGGGCAATGTTGGAGAAATTCCGCCGGGTGGCCATGTTGACGCCTGACAGATCGGTCCAGGCTGCGACGAACTATCGGACGCTACGCTCTCTCGGCCTGACGACGCGCAGCGCCATGGATATCATCATCGCCACCTACTGCATCGACCGCGGCCACCTGTTACTCCATGGCGATCGAGATTTCGCAGGCTTCGAGCGTCACTTGGGTCTGCGCGTTTTCCGACCCACCTAATGCCGGAAGTGCCGCATCCCGGTGAACACCATCGCGATGCCGGCCTGATCGGCCGCATCGATCACGTCCTGGTCCTTGACCGAGCCGCCCGGCTGGATCACGGCCGTGGCGCCGGCTTCCACCGCGGCCAGCATGCCGTCGGGGAACGGGAAGAACGCGTCGGACGCCACCACCGAGCCCTTGGTCAGCGCACCTTCGATCCCCGCCGCTTCCGCCGCGTCGATCGATTTGCGGTGCGCCACGCGGCTTGAATCGAGCCGGCTCATCTGGCCGGCGCCGATGCCCACCGACGCCCCATCCTTGACGTAGATGATGGCGTTGGACTTGACGTGCTTGGCGATCTTCATCGCGAGCTTCAGGTCGGCCCACTCGGCGTCCGTCGGCTGCTTCTTGGTGACGACCTTGAGGTCGAGCTCGTCGATCCGGCCGGTATCGCGGGTCTGCACCAGCAGCCCACCGGCAAGAGACTTGACCATCAGCCCCGCCGCCTTCGGGTCCGCCAGCGCGCCGGTGACGAGGAGACGCAGATTTTTCTTGGCCGCGATCAGCCGCACCGCTTCGTCGGTAGCCGACGGCGCGACGATCACTTCGGTGAAGGTCTTGACGATTTCGGTCGCGGTATCGCCGTCGAGTTCGCCATTGAGCGCGATAATGCCGCCGAAGGCCGAGACCGGATCGCAGCGCAGCGCCTTGAGATAGGCGTCCTTCAGCGACGTCCCCGTCGCCACGCCGCAGGGATTGGCGTGCTTGATGATCGCGACGGCCGGAACCGCCGGGTCGAATTCCGAGATCAGCTCATAGGCCGCGTCGGTGTCGTTGAGATTGTTGTAGCTCAGCGACTTGCCCTGCAGCTGCTGCGCCGTGGCCACGCCCGGCCGCTGCTCGCCGGTAGTATAGAAGGCGGCCCACTGGTGCGGGTTTTCGCCATAGCGCATGACTTCCTTGAGGTGACCCGAGAAGCTGCGATAGGGCATATCCTGGTAGCCCAGCGTGCCGGCGAACCAGCTCGAGATCGTGGCGTCGTAATTCGCGGTGCGGGCATAGGCCTTGGCGGCGAACTTCTGCCGCTGCTCATAGGGCACGCCACCGGTCTGCCGGATGGATTCCAGCACGCCCTCATAATCGTTGGGGTCGACCAGCACCGTCACATAGGCGTGGTTCTTGGCCGCTGATCGGATCATCGCCGGCCCGCCGATATCGATGTTCTCGATCGTCTCGTCGTAGGAGGCGCCCTTCGCGATGGTCGCCTCGAACGGGTAGAGATTGACCACCACGAGGTCGATGGCGCCGATCTGGTGTTCGTCCATCGACGCCTTGTGGCCTGGATTGTCGCGCACGGACAGCAGCCCGCCATGCACCTTGGGGTGCAGCGTCTTCACCCGCCCATCCATCATTTCGGGGAAACCGGTGAGATCGGAAATGTCGCGCACCGCGACGCCGGTTTCGGCGATCAGCTTGTGCGTGCCGCCGGTCGACACCAGCTCCACTCCGAGCCGCGCCAGCTCCTTGGCGAAGTCCGCCATGCCGGTCTTGTCGAACACACTCAGCAATGCGCGTTTGATGGGGATGGTTTTGCCGTCCGACATGGGAAACCTCGCGCTGCTGCTGATGCGCGGGCTGCTAGCACGGTCTGCGCCGGATGTGAACCGGATCACGTCGCGCACAACAGCGTTTTCGAAAACCCTTGCCAAGGGTCAGCTTTTGCCTATACTGAACTACATGGTTCAGTTTCAGCAATATGACAGCACCTTCGCTGCCCTCTCCGACGCCACCCGCCGCGGTGTGCTCGAACAGCTGGTGCGAGAGGATGCCTCCATCACCCAGCTCGCCGCCCGCTTCGGCATGACCCTCACCGGCATGAAAAAGCATGTGAGCGTGCTGGAGCAGGCCGGCCTCGTGGCGACACGGAAGGTCGGTCGTGTCCGCACCTGCCGGCTCGGCGCCCGCACTCTGGCCGACGAGGCGGCGTGGATCGAACGCTATCGCCAGCTTTGGGCCGAACGCTTCAACGCGCTCGACGTCATCGTCGAAGAACTCAAACAACAGGAGAAAAAAGATGGCCGCGAGTAGCGCCACCGCCACCAGGTTCGGCACCACCACGGAGCGCACCTCCGACCGCGAACTGACCGTCACCCGCACCTTCAACGGCCCGGCGCATCTGGTCTTCAAGGCCTGGACCACGCCCGAGCTGTTCAAGCGCTGGTGGGCGCCCAAATCCTTCGGCATCAACCTCGTCGGCTGCGAGATCGATGCCCGCACCGGCGGCGGCTATCGCCTGCTGTTCGAAGTGCCCGGCCAGCCCGAGCCCATGGCCTTCTTCGGCAAATATCTCGAAGTAACTCCACCCACTCGCCTGGTCTGGACCAATGAAGAGGGCGACGAGGGCGGCTCGGTCACCACCGTCACCTTCGCGGAAAAGGACGGCAAGACCCACCTCGTGGTCAGCGACCTCTACCCCTCCAAGGACGCCCTCGACGCCGCCCTCGCCTCCGAAAGCACCGGCGCCTTCCCCGAACAGTTCGACCAGCTCGACAAGGTTTTGGCCGGCGAGGTGTGAGGCTCGGCACTCTCGTTTTTTGCTCGGTGTCATTCCCGCGGAGGCGGGAATCCAGCATCCGCTGATATTGCCTCTCCGTCACTGAGAGAGCCGCAGCATCGAGCATGCTGGATCCCCGCCTTCGCGGGGATGACACCAAGTTTTGGTAGCCCTCATGGTGAGCTTGTCGAACCACGAGGGCGTGGCACAACCTCGCCCACCCACCGGCCGTCATCCCGGCGAAGGCCGGGACCCAGTACGCACCAGCGCTGGGGTATGTTGTGGGATAAAGCCGCTCGGCCGTCGTTTACTAGGCCCCGGCCTTCGCCGGGGTGACGACCGAGTGTAGGGTGAGCGGCGCCCCACCAACCCCTCAATCTATTTACCCGACTCAGCCACACTGCCGGCCATGAAACTGGCCGAAACCCTCGCGATCCGGAACGAACAGGCGAAAATCCGCCTGCGCAAAGCTCTGCCGGATATCTTCCCGGCCCCGGTGCTGACTCACGCGCTCAACCGGCGCTGGACGCCGCCGACACCCCGCCTCGCCACCGACAGCTACTGGCGCGCCCACCCGCTGCGCGCCGATCGGCTGGCCCGCGCCCTCGCCGCCCGCAGCGGCACGCCTGACGGCTGGACCTGGCGATTGAAGAGCGAAACCGACGCCGGCCTGCCGGTCACGTTCCGCGCCCCGCCCGCGCCGTTCCGCGAGGAGAAATTCTCGCGCGGACCGGGCCATTGCTGCGTCTGCGGTCAGCCGGTCTATCGGCTCGGCTGGCATGTCGATCTCTGGGACAAGGGCCCCAACAAGAACGCCAGCTGGCACACTGCCTGCGTCACTGCCTGGCAGCTCTGGAACGCCCCCGCCGACCACGCCAAGCTGCTGCGAAAACTGCAGAACCGCAAATGCGCCAGCAGCGGCGCCCGCCTCTGGAAGACGTCCGAAGTCGACCACCGCACCCCGCTCTTCCGCGTCTGGCGCGAGCACCGCGACCTGCCCTGGCCGCAACTGCTCGATTTCTGGGGCCGCCCCAACCTGCAGGTCATCAACCGCGACCAGCACGTCGAAAAATCCTCCGCGGAGGCCTTCTCCCGCCGCAAGGTCGCGGCTGCCTAGGCGTCGAGCACCCTGGCCATCGACGCCCCGATCTGCCCGCCCGCGTAGGCGTCGCCGTAATCCTCGCGGGCCTCGGCCGCGAGCGTCTTCAGCGCCGGCATTTCATACATCCGCCGCGATAGCGCCGCCGTCATCGGCGCACCCTCCTTGAGCAGGTCGTCGATGCGGCTGAAACGATCCGCCATCGTCGTCCACAGCGTCGCCGTCACCACATCGGCAATCCCCGGCTGCTTGCCGCCGAGCAGATAGCCCGCATCCTCGCTCAGCCCATGCCGCCGCCCGAGCTCTTCCCAGAGCCCCATCCACTTGCGCACCCGCGGCGCCGACTTCTTCCACCGCGCCGCGCTCCACATGTCGCGGCCGCCATTGAGCGTGATTTCGTCGATCACGTCATTGGCGTCGTTGACCACCTTCATGGTCAACGCCCTGAGTTGTGGCGTTCCCGGCAGCAGGTCGAGCGTCTCGCCCAGATAGAGCATGATGGCCGGCATCTCCGACACGGCGAAATCGGCCTTGTGATCCACCAGCACCGGCGGCCCCATGAACGGCACCGGCATCCTGCCGATCTCGCCACCCATCAGCTTCGAGATCGCGGCGTCGCCGCCCTCGGTCCAGGTCCTGCCCGCAAAGGCGAGCACGGCCCGCACGAACTGCCCGCGAAACGGCACGGACCAGTAGTAGAGCGTGTAGTCGGCCACTGCCGTCTCCTTGTCCTGCTAACCCAACGAGGACGGAAGCTTGCTGTTCCGGCACGGCTACTACTGCCGGACGCAGGTTGCACTAATGAACTCGGAAGGCATACTTGCGCAGCTTGAGGAAACTCGGATGAGTGCTCGCCTATCGACAGCTATCAGGATCGGCGATGCCGCCAGGGCGATCCTGCGAAAGACGCAGACATTCCCAAACGATGGTTTTGGCTCGGACATGAGCAAGCCAGAACACATCGGTGTTGAGCCGATGCTCCTGGCCCTCTCAATGGAGTTAGCGCTGAAGGCCTGGTTCGTTTTCGACTATGACGATCCCGAGCACCCGAAGACGCACGACCTAAGAAAACTCTTCGACGAGCTAAAGCCCGAAAGTCAGACGAAGCTCGACGTCGAGTTCAAGACGTCAATTGCCCCTTATTATCCGAGCATTTTTGTGGATTACGGCATTGCCCACATGTTGTTTCAGCACAAGGACGCTTTCGTCGACTGGCGGTATCTTCACGAGCCGAAGCACACAAGTTTCGAGGTCGGTGCCTTTACGGTGACCCTGACGATGGTGCTTGACGAGTTTGAAAAAAGGTATCGGATCGAGCCACAGAACCCGGCCTGGCGTCGTTGAGACTTTCCGCCGTGGCTCAGGCTTTCACCCGGTATTCCAACCGCGGCCAGTCTGGCCCCGCCAGCCACGCCTGCACCTGCTCGCGGAACGCCGGCCGATCCGCCGGCATCCCGGTCCGCCACCACCAGGTCACGTCCGCTGCCTGCTCGCCGGCAATGGATGGGTAGACGTAGAAACACCCCAGATACGCCCCGCCGGCATTCTCGATCACCCAGGCAAAGCTGCGGCGCGCCTCGAACTCGCGCTGGTGCCAGGCGAGGTCGATGAGGTTCTTGTCCCGCGTAAGTCCATCCGGCCAGCCCGAGCCGGGATTGGCCGCCTTGATCTCGGCGGCGCTCTCCATCACTGCGGCGAAGTCACGGTCGAGGTCGGCGACGGTCAAGCCCCTGAGTGTGACATCGCCCAGCACCTGGACGGACGGGATCGCGCGATCCCGGAACAGTGGATGTGGTCGCATCGGATCCCCTCAGCCGGCGCGCAGGATCTTCTCCATAGCCTTGCCCTTTGCCAGCTCGTCGATGAGCTTGTCGAGATAGCGGATCTCGCGCATCAGCGGGTGGGCGATCTCTTGCACCTTCACGCCACAGACCACGCCGGTGATCAGCGATCGCGCCGGGTTCATCCCTGGCGCCTGGTCGAAGAAATCCTGGAACGTGGTGCGCTTGTCGAGCTCGGCATCGAGCGTCTTCTGGCTGTGGCCGGTCAGCCAGCGGATGATCTCGTCCACCTCGGCCTTCGTCCGCCCCTTCTTCTCCGCCTTCGCGACGTAGTGCACATAGACGCTGGCGACGCTCATCGAATAGATGCGGTGATTGTCGGCGTCCATGTCGTTCACCCCTCTTCGAGCGTGAAAATCCAGCTGACCTCGTTGGCGTCGGCGACCAGCACGTCGAGCACGATCTGCTTGGTACGATGGAAGCCGAAATAGGCGGATTGGCGGACGCTGTCCTCGATCCGCATGTCCGCCCCTTCCCAGAGGAAAGTCCAGACCGCGCCCGATGAGAGTTTGAGCCGTAGCAGGTCGCCCGCATCCTGCACTTCGGTCTGGTGCGCCAGGTGGAAGCGGATGGCGCAGGCGCCCGAAACGCGGCGCGAATGGATGAACTTGTCCTGCCCGACCAGCGTCTTGCCTTCGCTCATCAGCGTGATGCTGCGCTCCAGCACCACGCCGAAGCGGTCGGCATAGCCATGCGTCCGCATCACCAGCGACTGGTCGGCTTCCATTGCTTCCAGTTCGGCCTGGTCGCCGATCTGCAGCAGGCGCCCGCTCAGCGAACCCGTCGTGCCGATAGCGGCTGCCGACAGCGCATTGATGGTCGGCGCCGAATGGGCGATGCCCTGCCGGAACAGCGTGTTGTCGCCATCGAGCCCGGCCGGCGCCGGGCCGCAATTGCAGACCACCAGATCGCGCCCATGGCTGAACTCGAACGCCAGCGCCCCCGCATGGGCGTTGCTGGCGAATTCCGGCGGCGGCACGAGTCCCGAATCGGCCACCACGATCGAGCGGCCCGAGATCAACCGCCCATAGCCGCCGGTAATGCCGGTGGACCGGGCGCGTGCCGGGCTCTGCGCCTGTACCGCGACGATCAGGTCATGCGGCATCTGTCCGGTGCCGTTGAAATAGCCGGGCTCGCCGGTGCCCAGCGACACCGCGTCGAGCGCCCGGTGCATGTTCTCGAGCGTCTCGGTGAACTCGTTGGCATACTGCTCGTAGAGCCGGCGCAGCGCCTGCTTGATGGTGATCAGCTCGACCAGAATCTGCAGCTGCTGCTTGGCGCAGCGCGACAGATGCATGCCGTCTTCGTCGATCTGCGTATCGAGGAGCCGGTGCACGCGCTTCAGACGCGGATAGACGTCGTTCTCGCCGCGCTCGTTGCAAAGCGCCACACCCACCAGCGCAATGGCCGCCAGCAGCGCATCGACCGGATCGTTGGCCAGCACGCCGCGCAGTTTGAGCGACTGGATCTGCGTCGAGAGCGACCGCGAGATCGTCTGCTGCTGCTCGGTGGTGGCGCCTTCCACGAGGATGTTGAAGTGGCGCAGCCAGTTGAGCACGCGTCGCGCCGTCTGCGACGGTCCCCAGGTGTGGCGGTTGAAATGTCCCTCGCGGCCGATCCAGTCGAGCGTCAGCGTGCGGGCGAATCGCCGCTCCTCATCGGTGCGCGCGTCGCGGAAATGCCGCAGCCAGGCAAAGGTGTGGAGATCGTCGAGCCAGTCGACATGGTCGATATCGACCGAGAACGGCGACACGCCGTGCGTATCCACCAGCTTGGAACTCAGCAGGTAGCGGCCCTGCATCATTTCGAGCACGGTTTCGCGGTCCGACGGGCGGAATTCGCCCAGCGCGCCGACCAGCTCTTCGTTGGAGGGACCGGTCCAGGTCCAGCGGATCAGCGGATTGGTCACCGCGTAGTCGGCAACCGACAGCAGCGTCCGGCGCGCCAGGAAACGCATCGAATTTGCCACCGTTGTCGTCCCTTGCCCTCGAAGCGCCCCGGCCCCCAGATAGTGCCAGAAGGGCCGATTGCCAACTCATAACTATTCAGCGGCGGCGGAACCGCGCAATGAAGAACCCGTCGAGCGTATCGCCCTTTCCCCCGGAATCGCCAAGCGAAATTCCCGGATGGGTCCGGACGTGACCCTCTGCGGTCAGCGCCATGGCCAGTCCGGGCAACTCGTCGGCTGTCACCGGATCGGGCGTCAGCGCCGGGATGGTGTCGGCGATCCACTTCGCCTGCGCCTCGCCCTCTTCGGGCTCCAGCGAGCAGACGCAATAGACCAGCACACCACCCGGTTCGAGCAGCTCTGCCGCATGCGAGATGAACCGCCGCTGAAGCGCCACGCGTCCGGCAATGTCCTTGGCCGAGCGGTGCCACACCACTTCCGGGTGCCGCCGGAACGTACCGGTGGCCGAACACGGCGCATCGAGCAGCACGCCGTCGAATTTCTGCCGGCCCTCATAGGTCGTGCCATCGGCCTCGATCACTTCGGCCACGTAGCTCAGCCGCTTGAGATTGTCGCGCAGCCGGTCGAGCCGCCCCGCATCGTTGTCGAGCGCCGTCACCGTGTAGCCGGCTTTCACCAGCTGCGCGGTCTTGCCGCCCGGCGCCGCACAGAGGTCGAGCACCCTGCCACCGTCCTTGGCCTTGAGCAGTCGCGCCGGGATCGCCGCCGCCGCATCCTGCACCCACCAGCGCCCGTCGCTGTAGCCCGGCAGTTCGCTCACCGGCGCATCGCGCGTGTCGACCCGGATCGTATCGGCCGAGATCGGCCGTCCGCCCAGCAGCTCGACCAGCACGGGATTGTCATGCTTGAGCGTCAGGTCCAGCGGCGCACCATCGACCAGCGCCGCGGCGAAATCCGGGATCACGTCGCCATACGCAGCGGTCCAGTTCGCCTTCAGCCAGTCCGGAAAGGCGAGATCGTCAGGGAGTGCGCGGAAGTAACCCGCATCCCCCTGCGCGCGCCTTAATATGGCGTTCATCAAGGGGGCCAAATGCTGGCTTTTGGGGTCGCGCTTCACTGCCTCGACGGCGAGGAACAGCGCCGAATGGTCGCCCAGATCGGGCAGATAAAAGAGCTGCGCCAGGCTCAGCCGCAGCACCGCTTCGAAGCTGCCGCTCTTTTTCGGCAGCCCCTTGTCGAGCAATTCCGCAATCGCCGCAGTGAGTTGGCCGTGCCGCCGCAGCGCCGTCGTCACCAGCCGGTTGGCCAGCGCCCGGTCGCGCCCATCGGGCACCTCGCCGGCCGTCAGCGGCACGAGATTCTCGCCCGCCAGAACGGCCCGAAGCTTGGCCACGGCGGCAAGCCGCAGGCCAAGCCCTTGAACAGTCTTCGTTTTTGCCAAGTCGCTGTTTAGCCCCAAGGGCCCCGCTGATTGCTGCTGCCGCCTTCGCTACCCCCAATCGGGGGAACGCGCCAGCCGCTATTGCGCGGCGCCGTCTCCAACGGCCGCTTGCCCGGCTCCGGCCGGTCATAGCGCCGCCCGGTCCGATCCACCTGCATTTCCCCGGCGATCCGCTGCAGCTGATCGATCCGGTTCTCGACATTGGGGTGCGTCGAAAAGAGGTTGTCCATCCGCGCGCCGCTGAGCGGGTTGAAGATGTACATATGGGCCATCGCCGGATTGCGCTCGGCCGCGACATTCACCGTGCGATGCGAGATTTGCGAAATCTTCGAGAGCGCCGAGGCCAAAGCCAGCGGCTCGCCGGAAATCTCGGCGCCATCCTTGTCGGCCTCATATTCGCGCGTCCGGCTGATCGCCATCTGCACCAGGCCGGCCGCCATCGGGGCGAGGAACACCATCAGCAGCGCGCCGATGCCGCCCAGCGGGTTGTTGCGATTGTTGCCGCCGCCGAAGAACAGCCCGAACTGCGCCAGCATCGAGATGGCGCCCGCCATCGTGCCGGTCACCGTCATGGTCAGGGTGTCGCGGCTGCGGATATGCGCCAGTTCGTGCGCGATCACACCTGCCACTTCGTTGGGCTGCAGATAGTTGAGCAGGCCCGTCGACACCGCTACGGCCGCATTGTTGGGGTCGCGGCCGGTCGCGAAGGCGTTCGGCTGCTGCGTATCGATCAAATAGACCTTCGGCGTCGGAATCCCCGCCTGCCGGGCCAGCCGCTCCACCATGTTGTAGAGATCGGGCGCCGAGCGCGGATCGACCTCATGGGCGCCCTGCATCGAGAGCACCATCTTGTCCGAATTCCAGAAGGCGAAAAGGTTCGTCACCGCCGCGACGCCCAGGGCGATCATCATGCCGCCGGTGCCGCCGATGAAATAGCCCACTGCCATGAACAGCGCGGTGAGCACGGCAAACAGGATACCTGTACGCAGGAAGTTGAGCATCGATTGAGATCCCAAACCTCGACTTGAGGAACATTCGTCCCATAAAATGGTGCAGCGGCGGTTTTCCGCCAAGACCACATGACGAAACTGTAATCCCAGCCCGATGCCCGAAGTTCCTGACACCGACGAACCTGCGACACCGCGTCCGCCTTTGACCCCGGCCGCCCGGCGCGCCCTCGCCGAAGCCGAAGCGCGCCGCAAGGCCATCGACGCCGCGGCAGCCGCAAGACCCAAGGAAGTCGACGGCCGCGGCGGCCTCGACCCCAACCGCTACGGCGACTGGGAAATCAAAGGCATCACTGCGGATTTTTGATTTCGTCGCCTCGACATGATATACATGCAATCAATGTATATCATGGAGGCTTGAATGAAGGTCGCCAAATGGGGCAACAGCCTCGCCATCCGCATTCCTGCCGACGTCGTCGAAAAGCTTGGCCTCAAGGAAGGCGATGACGTCGATATCCAGCCCAGCGCCGTCAACGGCATCGAACTGATCCGCCTCGCGTCACGCCGCGAACGGATCGCGCGGCTGCGCGAACTCATGAAGGACAGGCTACCGGCGGACTTCAAGTTCGACCGCGAAGAAGCCAATGCCCGTCGCTAGCTTCTTCGACACCAATATCCTCGTCTACTTCGCCATCCAGGGCACGCCACGTACCAATCGGGCCGCCGAACTCGTGGAGAACGGCGGCACCATCAACGTCCAAGTGCTCAACGAATTCGCCAATGTCGCCCGCGGCAAGATGCGGATGACCTGGGAGGAAACGACCGACACGCTGCAGTTCATCCGCGAACTGCTGGAGGTCGAACCGCTGACTGTGGAGGTGCACGACCGTGCTCTGGCTCTCGCCGAGCGCCACAACTTCCACATTTACGACACCACCATCGTGGCGGCTGCCATCGAGGCCGGCTGCAGCACCCTCTACACCGAGGACATGCACCACGGCCTGCTGGTCGAGGGCCGGCTGCGGATCGTCAATCCGTTCGCCTGAGGCTCAGAGCCCGCCCATCTTGCAGATGAGCGTCCACTCGGCGTCGGTCACCTTCGACACCGAGAGGCGCGACAGCTTCACCAGCTCCATCTCGGCGAGCTCCGGCGTCGCCTTGATGGTCGCCAGCGTCACCGGCTTGGGGAACGGCTTGACCGGCATCACGTCCACGCATTCCCAGACGATCTTGCCGTTGTCGTTCGGCTCGGCCGTGGAATCCGGATGCGCCAGCGCCACCACCTCGATGATGCCGACGATCTCCTTGCCGACATTGGAGTGGTAGAAGAACGCCTTGTCGCCCAGCTTCATTGCTTTCATGTTGTTGCGCGCCGTGTAGTTGCGCACGCTGTGCCACTCTTCCGGAACGCCGCGGGCGACCACATCGTCGTAGGAATTGACGTCGGGCTCGGACTTCATCAGCCAGTAGGCCATGGCGGACCCTTACTTGTTGGTGCGGTTGACGCCGATCTTGTACGGGCGGATTTCGATGCTGCCGAACACCCCGCGCGACACGAACGGGTCCTTGGCATAGAGCGCCTCGGCTTCCGCCTGCGTCTCCGCCTCGATCACCATGAAGCTGCCGTTCATGTCGCCCTTGGCGTCGAGGAACGGACCGGCGAGCACCAGCTTGTCGCCCAGCGTATCCAGATGCGCCAGATGGTCCGGCCGGTGTTCCATGCGATAGGCAAGGCCATTGGGCTTGTCGTAGCCGATAAGGGCATAAAGCACTGCTATTCCTCCCGTTTGAGCGGCCGGGACATCAGCCCCGCGACGATCGTCGAAATCGAGTAATTTCCCGCGAGCAGGAGGTCTACCGCATCGACGAGCGGCGCGTCGATAGTCAGTTTGGCGGCCAGCGCCTTGGCGACCGGCGTCGTGGCGACCCCCTCGGCGAGCGCCGAACCCGGCGGTGTGCCGGCCCCCAGCGCCATGCCGTAGCGGTAATTCCGCGATTCCTGCGACGTGCAGGAGAGCGTGAGGTCGCCCAGCCCGGCGAGCCCGTTGAGCGTCGTCGCCGAACCGCCCAGCGCCACGACGTAACGCGACAGCTCGGCAAACGCGCGCGCGATCAGCGCCGCCCGGGCCGAGGCCCCGAGCCCGGCGCCATCGACGGCCCCGCAGGCCAGTGCATAGACATTCTTCAGCGCCCCGGCGATCTCGACCCCGAGAATATCGCCCGCCGCATAGGGTCGAAATGTCGGCCCGGCGATGGCCGCGGCAACCGTATCGGTGGCCTCCGCCTCATCGCCCGCCAGCGTGACAGCAGTTGGCCGGCCCGCCGCGACATCGGCCGCAAAGCTCGGGCCCGAGAGAATGTACGGCGCCGCCCCCGGCGCGATTTCGGTGAGAATCTCGCTCTGCCGCTTCAGCGTCCCCGCTTCCAGCCCCTTGGCCGACAGCACCACCGGCTTGCCCGCGAGCCTGCCCGCCACCTGGCTCAGCGCCGCCCGGCTCTGCTGCGCCGGCACCGCGAGAATGACCAGATCCGCATCCGGGAGCACGGCCGACGCCGTGATCCGCTCCGACAGCGGCAGACCCCCGAGATGCTTGGTATTCCGATGCTGCCCGTTGACGTCCGCGATCACCGCCGCATCGCGGCCGACCAGCGTCACCATCCGGCCGGCGCTCGCCGCGGCCTGCGCCAGCGCCGTGCCCCAGGCGCCGGCCCCGATCACGGCGACGGTCTCAATGGCCATGCGCCAACCCCATATCCGCAGAATCCAGCGGCCAGCGCGCCTTGGCCGAAAAATCCAGCCCATCGGTCGAACCCAGCGCCAGCCGCTCGGCCCCCGCCCAGGCGACCATCGCGCCATTGTCCGTGCAAAGCTTCGGCGGCGGAATCACCAGCGTCGCCCCGGCCGCATCCGCCGCCTCGCGCAACGCCGCGCCGATCGCCTTGTTCGCCGCCACGCCGCCGGCCACCACCAGCGTCGCGCCCGGTCCGATCTTCTCCAGCGCCTGCCCGGCGCGCACCCGCACGATCTCGGCCACTGCGGCCTGGAAACTGGCGCAGATATCGGCGACGTCCTGATCCGACAGCGGCGCGATCTCCTCCGCCGCCAGCCGCACCGCCGTCTTCAGGCCCGAAAACGAGAAATCCAGCGTCTTTTCGCGCAGCAGCGGCCGCGGGAAGCGGAACCGCTTCGGGTCCCCGCCCAGCGCCAGCCGCTCCACATGCGGCCCACCCGGATTGCCGAGACCCAGCAGCTTGGCGACCTTGTCGAACGCCTCGCCCAGCGCATCGTCGATCGTCG
>VFQQ010003296.1_pt1 | contig 16045 bp, 23 predicted proteins | sample 3512341 | NCBI WGS metagenome assembly VFQQ01 (sample SAMN10412373, study PRJNA504923) | tailings metagenome | isolation source: Relicate 2 Philex TSF1 revegetated site | place: Philippines: Tuba, Benguet | collected 2017-08-29 | reverse complement strand
CCTGATGCACAGTACTATTCGCTGCCAGCCGTTAAGGCAGAGAGGCAGCTGGCGCTGGCACAGGCGGCAGCAGGCCGCTCCTGCGCCTACCTGCGCTGCGCCAACCTGGGCGGCGAGGGAGGGGCGGCGGCGGGGCAGGGCGTCGGCAGCATGCGCTGCAGGTGGGCAGTTGGGCCTGTGTGGGCTGTGAACTGTGTGGAGAAAGGCACTCGGACGGGGCGGGGTTGCCTTCTACAGACTTCTGCTGCCGCCCATGCTCAGCGTCCTGGCATTCATGCCTCCGCTCCACCCACCAATGCACAGCGCCTGCCGCGCGGTGTGGTACTGCGGCACCGCCTGCTCGCACGCTGACTGGCGGGAGGGCGGGCACCGCCGCGTGTGCAAGGCGCTGGGCGCGGCGCGGCGGGCGGCCAAGGAGGCGGCAGCTGCGGCAGCTGGGGCGGCGGCTGCAGCGGCAGCGCAGGACTAGCGACCGACGACTGAAGCTGCCCTGGTCACACTGCACAGCTTGCTTTCGAAAGCAGCTTGACTGCAATGCACATCAACTACCCTGGCCACTGGAAAAGTAGGGGTGCTCAGGCGGTGCGGAGCAGGAAAGCTTGTCGCCTGACGCGGCAGCCGGCATGCCTGCGCTGTAGGGAACACGCTTGCCAGGCGAGACTCATTCGTTGCACTGTGCAGGAATATGGGGAACTTTCACAATTGGGGGCGCCCAAAATTGCCAGCTGCACCAGCTGCTGCCGCTTCCGCTGCCGCTCCCGCGCTGGCGGCGCCCCTGCCAGAGCGTCAGGCTTGTAAGCCAGCAGCCCTGCTGCCTGCCATCGTTGAGCTAGTTATTACTGACAAGCCTGTGAGCAGTGCGCCGTCGTGAAGATTTGTGAACAACCCTAACGCGCGGTTCGCCAGGGCAGCCGCAACACAATAGCAGTGCAAATACCAGCACTCTGCAGAAGTCGGGCGGGCACCACGCCTCACCCCTCGCTGCCACAACCTCGCCGCCCTGTTCTTCGCCTGAAGGCGCCTCTAGGTTGAAATATCCAGGCGAGTGCCAGTCGCCGCACCAGGCCCTCTCAGCGCCCCTGGCCCGCCACCATCACCGCCGCCGCCGCCGCCGCCGCCGCTCAACCGCCTGCCCGCCTCCCTCACCCGCCTGCCGCTCCGCCCCTGCCCTGCAGCCGTCCAACTGTCATGGAGTCCATCAACGAGCTGCTTGCAGCCCTACCAAGGCACTTTGGCAGGGCGGCGCCCAGCCTTGCAGCGGCACGTGAGGCTGAGCGCCTGGGCATACGTCTCAGCACCCTGGCGCACGCTCAGCAGGGCACTGTTGGCACGAGCAGTGCGGGTGCTTCCGGCCTGGACAGGTGATGCTGCCAGTCACTTTCAACATGCAGGTTCACTGCCATCCAGTTGACTTGAAGTGTTTCACAAGTGCTGCTGCCTGCAGGTCGTTAGCGGCAGCAGCCCACACCCTGTCGCAGTTTGCGGCAGCAGCCGCGTGGCCATGGCTCAGCCGGGCGGTGGGCCGCCTTGGATGCTGGCCCAGACCGTGTCGGCCTGCATCGTCCTGAAGAACTGTATTTTACTGGCTCGTGATGCACCACAGCTGTCCAGCCAGACTGCTTTCAAGCTGGGAGCGGCCAGCTGCCTGGTGTTTGGGCCCGGCACGGCAGCCCTCAACATGTGTGTGGCTGCAGCCTTAGCCAGCCATCCAGGCCCCTCTGAGATGGTGACGGTGGCAAAACTTGCAGCTGTCCAGATTGATTCAGTTGTGCTGCTGATGACAGAGCTGCTGCAGCCCAGCAGCCGGCCGCAGGCGGCGGCAGCATTTGCCAGCAGCACAGCCAAGCCGTCAGCCCTGCTGCCATGGCTGGCTGCGCTGTCGGCTGCGCTGCCTCTGGTGGTAGCTGGCCTTGCTCAAGGTGAGTATCACGGGCAGAATTTCTTACTGAGCCTTCTACTGGGTCAAAGCACGCTGGTTGCCCCCCATCTGTCTGCAGAATTTGGGGATGCCTTCCCACTCGACTACGTGCTCCTGTTCAAGAGTCTGCTGAGTGAAAATACATGGGACAAGCATGCAGCTGCCATTGCTGCCGACCCGGCACTGCAGCAAGCCGTTGTTGGCGTGCTGCTGGGCTGCTGCCTTCCCGATACCGCCAGATTTGTGGCAGCCGCGCTTGCGCCGGCAGCAGGACCCCAGCTGGCCAGAAGCGCTGCACACATGCTGTTTGGCATGGGGCTTGCCCTGCAGCACTCCAGCCTGGCGCCAATTGCTCAGCGGCAGCTGCAGGCGGGCGGGGCAGAGGATGCACTGGAGCATGCGGCAGCAATTGTGCGTGCCCTGCCCACCAGCCGACCGAGCGGCGAGTCTGGTCCGTTCTGGAGCTCACTTGTATCCTCAGGGGCATCGCTACTGGCAACACTCAGCACATTGATCAGCGCACAGCCAGCCACCACAGCTGGTAACAGGGAAGCGGCAGAGGCAGCCAGCCATGCAGAGGCAGCATTCTGGCATGTGGCACGCCTGCTGCCCCGCCTTGCAGCCAGCCTTGCAGCCCTGGCCAGCGACCCGCTTGCCCACACTTCCTCCCCATCCGGCATGGCTTCCTGGCTAGCTGACCTGGACGTTTTCTGCTACAACATGCGCCAATTGCATGCGCAGGCTTATGCACTTAGCGTGGGGCAGTGCAACGCCCGGCAGCTCACCTGCTGGCTTGACGCTGTGGCTGCCTGCCTGCGGCTGGCCCCGTGCCTTGCCCAGCTGGCGCGACTGAGGCAGGAGAACAGACGCGACACTGCAGCCCTGCTATACTCCAACCTATTGGATGCGCTCAGCCATGACCTGCCGCGCCAGCTGTGCCAGCTGGGGCAGGCATGTGGGTCCCAGCAGCTCGGCAGCAGCAGCACAGCAGGGCTGCCCCCAGACGAGGCTGCCACATGGGGTGGGCTGCCGGCACACCTGTGGGCGCTGCACACCAGCCTGTGCCACTTTGTGGCAGCCCTCACATCGGCGGCTGCTCCGCTGCACCCTCCAGGCGAGCGGCTTAGCGCAGAGAGCTGGCGAACGCTGCAGTGGAACCTCAGCGCTCTGCTGGTGGTGACCACTGATGTGCACCGGCTGGTAGAGCGATCGCCGGCATGTGATGCAGTCACGTTTGCAGCAGATGCGCCTAGGCAAGTGCAGGGCTTGCCAGGGGTGCTAGCGCTTGTCCGGGAGGGTGTGCATCTGCTTGGTTCGCATGCCTCTGAATGTGAGACCTGTGGCAGCAATCAGCAATTAACTGGGTTGTCTGTTGCTGCCCAAGCCGCGGGCGGCTTTGCATGCTGCCGCAGAGGGGTGGCGGCCCAGCTGCAAGCCATGTGCGTGGGTCACGTGGCAGCCCTACAGGCGGCAGCAGCAGCGGCTGGGGCGGCGCCAGGGCCGGCGGTGGTTGCAGTTGGGAGCCGTTTGGCCGTTTTGGAGGCCGCCACTGTTACAGTGGCCACACTGCCTGCGGCTGCCGATGCACCGCTTCTGGCCTTGCTTGAACCAGGGCTGGATCAAATGCCAGAGGTTAGAAGCCCTTTTGCAGGATGCAAGTTTGAACTTGAGGCCTGCCGTGTTTGCTAGATGCGTGCTTCTTGCATTGATTGCATATCCCAGGGATTCACAGCCTGCCTGTACAATTTGGCTGCAGCAGAGTTGCGCCATGCTGTACTGCCTTGCAGGCTTCTGACGTTGTTTTGGACGGACTTGCCAGTCTGTTCAGATTGTTCCACCTTGCAGCAGCAGGCAAGCAGGATCGCCTGGCATCGGCGCTGGCTGGCAGCAGCCTGCCGGCTGCAGCACTGGCGACTGTCGAGCGCCTGCAACGTGTGAGGCACCCGCAGGCAGCAGAACATGTGAGCGGCTGCACAACTGCATGTTCAGTGATGCCGGCTGTTGCTGCGATTAGGAGCGGTAGAAGGTCTGCATATGGCACTGCATTTGTCCAACACATCTACAGCAACTCCTCAGGCAGCTCCCATCAGTGCAGCTGGGAGGATGGTTTGATGTGTGTTGGGGGCAGTGACCCCATTTAGTCCATGTATGAGACCACTGTCCACAGACCCTGTCAGGAAATCGCAGAAACACTTGCATGCTAGCTCACTGCATCCTGACTTGCAGACCATTCGACTATGGAGTAGCATGGCCAGGCTGTTCAGCAAGTTGGCGGGGTTGGCCGCCACCGTCGCTGCTGCTGCTGCTGTGCCAGACAGCCTTGCAATGCAGCTGAGGGAGGCGGCACTGCGATTTCAAGTGCAGGCAAGCAGAGGGCACGGCGTGACGTATGTGTACATCGAGCACCCCACGGCAGGATGCGATTGCATGCAAGTCTGCCTTCAGGCCAGGCTGAAAAGCGGCGTCGAGCATTTGAATGGTATGCAGGCGGACCAGGAGGTGGCGGCAGCTGATGCAACCGTTGACAAGCTGGCACGCGCTTTAGCAGCGCTGCGGGGTCGCGCCTCCAGTGGCCTGCCAGATGCTGGGACTGCCCAGCTGGGCACAGCTGCCATCATCCTGCGACAGGCAGCAATAGACAGCTTGCCAACCATTTACTCGCCTGCTGAGTGTGCTGCCCAGCTGCGCTCACTGCTGCCGCCCGCCGCCCACCTGGCAGCCCTGATGCACAGTACTATTCGCTGCCAGCCGTTGAGGCAGAGAGGCAGCTGGCGCTGGCGCACGCGGCAGCTGGCCGCTCCTGCGCCTACCTGCGCTGCGCCAACCTGGGCGGCGAGGGCGGGCCGGCGGCGGGGCAGGGTGTGGGCAGCATGCGCTGCAGGTGGGTGGGCACACGATGCAGTTGGATGCTGATCCATGAATATGCAGGTGCTTAGTTGCGCTGCATCATGTTCGCTTGTGGTATGCTGCACTTGACGCCACCTCCCCTTCAACTCTGCCCCTTCCACATGCAGTGCCTGCCGCGCGGTGTGGTACTGCGGCACCGCCTGCTCGCACGCTGACTGGCGGGAGGGCGGGCACCGCCGCGTGTGCAAGGCGCTGGGCGCGGCGCGGCGGGCGGCCAAGGTGGCGGCGGCTGAGGCTGCGGGTGCGACGGCAGGGCAGGGGGAGCGCTTGACGTCTGAGGATGCAGCATGAGGGCATGCACATGCAGGCGCGTGTCCGCCGCTGTATGGCTTGCGGCGGTTTGACATCATGTAATGCACAGCCTGATTTGGAGTGAAAGTTATCCCATGGAAGTGAGGCCGTAGAGATTCCGCTTGGCAAAAAGACGCACACTGTTCGGCAGCTCGGGGTGGTTCTGCACAGCCGCCGCCACGTTGGGCGCTGCCGACCCTGCCGCTTGGCGGCGGGTGCCAGCTCTGAACGCCCAGATCTGGGTTGATAAGGCGGCCCTGCTCGCCTATGCAATCGAGAATGGAGGCGAGCTCTGTGATCATGGCGCCCTGCATGCATGCGCAACCCTAGTGCGGGGGCCGCCAGTGCAGCCGCACCAGATTGGCAACTGACAAGCAGCCTCTGAAGAAGTCGGGCGGGTACTGGCACTTCACCCCTCGCTGCCACAACGCGCAGCCCTGCTGTGCGCCTCCCAGGCGCTTCGCTGCTCTCCTGACGGCACAGCATACCAAGGTGAGCAGGCAAGCCTCCCGCAACAGGTGGCGGGCGAGCCCTGGCCCCATCGCCGCCGCCGCCGCCACTGCGGCGCCATTCGCGCTGCCTGCCCGCCTTGCTCACCCCTCCGCCGCTTTGCCCCTACCGTGCACAGTTTCCATCACCATGGAATCCATCGCTGCTCTGCTGGAGAGCCTACCAATGCACTTTGACAGCGCGGCTCCCACATCAGCGGCAGCAGAGGATGCTGAAAGCATGGCTGCCCGGCTGGACAGCCTGGTGGTTGGCAATAGCTTGAGCCGCACTACCACTGCCAACCTGCACAGGTGATTTCTGCGAGCGCTGTCCCTCCTTGCTATGCAGCTTTCTGACCTTGCAGTCATTTTGAAGTTGCCTTGTCCTGCCTGCAGGGAGCTGGCGGCTGCAGCGCACACCCTGTCGCAGTTTGCGGCAGCGGCCACCAGCAGCATGGCTCAGCCGGGCGGCGGGCCACCTTGGCTGTTAGACCAAGTGGTGTCCGCCTGCAGGGCTTTCAAGAGCTGTGTTGTTCTGGCCCGCAGTGCATCACAGCTGTCCAACCAGACCGCCTTCCGGCTGGGCGTGGCCAGCTGCCTGGTGTTTGGGCCCGGCCGGACAGTGCTGAGTGCTTGTGTTGCTGCAGCCTGCACCAGCCAGGCAACTTCTCCAGCTTTTCTGCGAGCAGCAAACCTTGCAGGCGCTCAGCTGGACACTATCTTTCTGCTGGTCTCAAACCTGCTGCAGCCCAGCAGGGCGCCACGGGCAGCAGCAGCATTTGCCAGCAGCACAGCCAAGCCATCGGCCCTGCTGCCATGACTCACTGTGCAGCGCAGTGCCGCTGCTTGCGGTGTGCGCTGACCAACTAGACCTCGGTGGGTACTGGCTTGCGCACATTGTAATGGCTAGTCTAATCGAGGCTGCTCAAACACGGCACTTACCCCTTGGCAACAGGTACACTAAAAGCCTTCTCATCTAACTTTGTCGACCTGATCAACGCTTTGCTCAACGACAATGCATGGTGCAAGCACGCAGCTGCCATTGCTGCAGATGCAAACCTGCAGCAAGGCATTGCCAGCGTGCTTTTGGAACACTGCCTTCCTGCCGCAGCTGCGGTGGTAGCAGCCGCGCAAGGGCAGCCTCCTGCAAGGCAGCCGCAGTGCAAAGATGCAGCGCAAACTCTGTATGCGTTGGTTTGGGCCATGCGGCACAACAGCCTGGCAACGGCCCTTCAGCGCCAGCTGCAGGCAGGCGGGGCAGAGATGGCACTGGAGCATGCGGCGGCCATCCTGCTCGCCCTGCCGACCAGCCAGCCCAGCGGCGAGGCTGGCCCAATGTGGAGCATGCAGTTAGCCTCAGGGGCAACCCTTCTGGCAACCCTTGGTGAACGATCAACAAAGAAGCACTCAGCAGATGTCCAGCAAACAGGCGAGGCAGCTGCATCCCAGGCGGCCAGCCGTGCAGCGGCAGTTGCAGCAGCACAATGGCAGGCGGCACGCCTGCTGCCCCGGCTGGCAGCCAGCCTTGCAGCTCTGGCCATCGATCAACAGGCCGACACAACCTTCCCAGCTGGCACACAATCCTGGCTGGAAGACCTGGACCGCATCTGCTACAACTTATACTGGCTGCAGGCATGGACGTTTGCGCTGAGTGTCCTCCAGTGCGATGCTCAGCAGCTCACCTGCTGGCTTGAGGCTGTGGCTGCCAGCCTGCGGCTGGCCCCATGCCTTGCCCAGCTGGTTCAGCTGGGGCAGGAGCATGGAGGCGAGGAGGCAGCTCTGCTATACTCCGGCCTGCTCGACGCTGTCAACCATGGGCTGCCGCGCCAGCTGCGCCAGCTTGCACGAATGCTACGGCAGCTCGCTCATGGCAGTGCGGCAGCAGCTGAGGCCCCAGACGAGGCGGCCGCATGGGACGGCCTGCCGGCACACCTGTGGGCGCTGCACACCAGCCTCTGCCGCTTTGTGGCAGCCCTGACCTCGGCGGCTGCACCGCTTAACCTGCCAGGCGAGCAGCTCAGCGCAGACGAGTGGCGGATACTGCAGTGGAACCTCAGCGCTCTGCTGGTGCTGACAGTCAACATGCACCAAAGGCAGCTGCATCCCTCAGCAAGCGATGCCTTGCAATTTGTGGTTGAAGCACCCAGGCAAGTACGAGGCATCGTTGACTGCGTTGTGCAGCTGCTCGCATGTGAGCACATGTTCTTTGCGTAGTGAGCTTGGTTGCGGTGCCATCCTCTTAACCATCCGCTGTCCACGTTGCTGCAGGGCGGTGCGCACCCAGCTGCAAGCCATGTGCGCCGGGCATGTGCCAGCCATGCAGGCGGAGACTGCAGCAGCTGCGGAGGCTCCAGGCGCGGTAGAGGTTGACATCGGACGTGATCCAATGTTCTGGGAAGCAGCTGCTGTCACCGCAGCCGCACTGCCTGCAGCTGCAAGCGCGGCCTTGCTGGCTCCTCTTGAAGCGGCGATGTCTAATCTGCCAGAGGCAAGCGCAGCACCCCAGGACGGCAGCCAAGCATAACCAAGCTGGCAGCTTGCGATATGTACTGCTCTGGCAGTGTTCATCACTCTGCTCCTGAGGACTTGGTGCAGCTCATTCCGCCACCCGATGCTGCTTGCAGGCCTCCGAAGCTGTTGTGGAGCGAGTGGATGGCCTGATACGTTTGTTCGACCTTGCGGCAGAGCAGGAGCAGCGGCGCTTGGCGATAGCACTGGCCAGCAGCAGCCTGCCGGCTGCGGTATTTCCGGCCGTCGAGCGCCTGCGACGTGCCAGGCATCCGCTGGCAAGCTCTTGGGTGAGATGCTTGCTTGATGCCTCCTGGGGGATTGACTCAGCAGCCAGGCTGTGCAACAGTGGCGGAGATATCTCTTGAGGCTGACTGTTACGGCTCGTGTCAGCTGCCTGAGTTTTGATGCTTGCAAGCACTTTGTCCTGCCGGCAGGCCGCTCAACTGTCTGGCAAAGTGGGCAGAACATGCAACGAGCTGGTGGGCGCGGCTGCTGCGGCTGTCAACTCTGCCGCGGCCACAGGCCTGCCAGATGACTTGAAAGCGCAGCTGAGCGAGTCCGGGCACCAAGTCGCTGATCAGGCAGGCTGAAGGGGGTGCCTTGCATTTGGATGATCAGGAAAGCAAAATGATTGCACTTGTCTCCACAATTTGACATTTCCCAAGCTACTCTCATTGAATGCAGGCTGTCCAAGTGTTGGAAGGATTCGAGGCTGCCATGTCAGCGCTGGAGATTGATTCGACCGTCAACCAGCCTTGGCAGCTGGCAGTGCCAGGCAGCTCGGCAGCAAGGCGGCGGCTTGCACAGCTTGCGGCGCAGCTGCGCTCACTGCTGCCGCCCGCCGCCCACCTGGCAGCCCTGATGCAGCAGTACTATGCCCTGCCTGCCGTTGAGGCGGAGAGGCAGCTGGCGCTGGCGCAGGTGGCCGCCGGCCGCTCCTGCGCCTACCTGCGCTGCGCCAACCTGGGCGGCGAGGGCGGGCCGAAGGCAGGCCAGGGTGTGGGTAGCATGCGCTGCAGGTGGGCAGTTGGGCCTGTGTGTGGTGGTAGCTGTGTCCAGCTAGATACATGGAAGGGTGAAGTTGCCTGCTACAGCTGTCTGCTGCCTCCAATGCACAGCGTCCTTACACCACCGCTTTCTATTCGCTCCTGCCAGCGCCTGCCGCGCGGTGTGGTACTGCGGCACCGCCTGCTCGCACGCCGACTGGCGGGAGGGCGGGCACCGCCGCATGTGCAAGGTTCTGGGCGCAGCGCGGCGGGCGGCCAAGGAGGCGGATGCTGCAGCGGCGGCAGCGGCAGCAGGAGGGCAGCAGTAGATGGGCTGTACCAAAGCCGCCTTTTAACCACTGCACAGATTGGTCTTCTGGCAAAGTTTGATGGTTTCCTTACAGCTGGCTACTGTGTGGGGCTTAAAATTGTAGCACGAGCGAGACAGAGCGCTAGCAGACAGCCAGCGGAGGAAGCATGCATTCGAAGATGACACACGCTGCACTTGCACGGATAATTTGAGGTGTGAGGTGGGGGACATGTGAGAGGCGCCCCAGTAGTGAGTGTGGAAGATGACAATGCAGGTCCCAGGGGCCAGGGCATGATTTCAAGCTGAGAACTGGTGCGGAGGCTGGCTGAGCCTACGGCGCCCCACGGGTGGGCCTGGAAGAGAGGCACACTGTACGTTGGGTGTGGATTCGAGGTAAGAAGCGGTACTAGGCATCTTCACGTTCGTTAGGAACCATGCCATGTTCATGTTCGTTAGGGGGCATGCCGTGGCGCACCAATAAATGAGTCAGAGGTGGGCGTGGAAGAGGCGTAGAGCGTGCACGCGTCGCAGCGCGGTGGCATGGGCCGGCCCCACCTCTCGCGCCTCCAGCATGCCTGCCGACTGCAGCGCTGCAAGCAGATCCACTTTTCTGTCCAGTAGCGCAATGGCGGTCTGAAGCGTCACTACCCGCTGCGCCGAGCGCGGGTGCGCCTCCCGCAGCGCTTGCAAGTGCGCCATCGCCGCCGCCTCTGCCTGCCGCACCTCTGCCAGCACCGTTTCCAGGGCATGCACCCGCAGCTGCTCGCTTTCAGGACCGCCGGTACGGCGGAAGCTGCGCAGGACATCGGCCAGCAGCGCATCGCGGTGCGCCCAGTCAATGTCCTCAACGTCCGTCAGCAGCAGCGGCCGCCAGCCTGCGGGTTGGGGTTTTGGAAACGCAGAGGGGCGGTTTGACGGACCGTCTGTGGATGCAAGCTAAGGGACAACTGAATGGCAATGGCTGGCATGGATGCAGCAGGGCTGCATGTGCATCAGCCTGACCCTAACAACCACAACAGAACTGCAGCCCACTGACCTGTCGTGCCGGTCACCATGCCGCCAGCTGCCCCGTCTATGCCCTTGCCCTGCTGCGCCGCTTCAGCGTCCAGCAGCGCCGCCAGCTGTGCAGCGGCGTATCGCTGCGCCAGCACAAAGGCAGTGGTGGCTGCGACCTCCCGATCGGTAGCGACATGCCGTGCTGCGCCGACCAAAGCGTGCGCCCATGAGAGCCAGCGGCGGCGCGGCAGGCGCGCCTGCAGGCGCTGCAGCCGGGCCAGCCAGCCAAAGCTGGATTGCAGGCAGCTCCAGTTGTCCAGGCCAGAAGCCACTCCATCCATCGCAGCGTCAGTGGCGTCCTGCGGGGCGAGAGTGGGAACGGCCAACCGGCAAGGGGATGCCAGTGACTGCACTGAGTTGATTTGCAGAGGCGAGACAAGGGGGCTGCCGAGCCTGCTGTGCCCCCCTTGTGATGATAAGATATGCTTGTGGCACTGCTACAGGCTGGTGGCACTGGTGCACGTGCAGGCTGCCGCAGCGCACCTTGAGGCGGTTGTAGGTGGGCGGGGATAGGAACTGTGCGTCCACCATCTCTCCAAAGGCCCCCAGCGTGATGCACAGCACGCGGGTGCGCAGATCCTGCGCGGCAGTTAAAAGAGCAGCAGGGCCAGTGAGATGTCAGTGCTCGGAATAAAGGCCCCAAAGTGGTGCAAGTGATCAGGTGCCCAGCGAGGACACGAACTCCACTCTGCTTTGCATCAGCAGTGGGACGCTCGTACTAGCTGCTGGCATAACATGCCGCACCGCACCGGTCGTCCTGCACATAGCACAGCAATGCCATGCGCAGCGGCCAGCAGCAGCCAGCAGCCAACACCCACCTCCGTCCGCTCCTCCAGGGACACGGTCGTCGCCGCCTCGCCCGGCCGGCCTTCCAGCAGCTGCTCGACTCCCAGCTCTCCCAGCTCATCCACTTGCTTCCAATCCGGCTCCCCCAGCAAGGCCTGCCAGGGGCCGATGGTCCGGTGGTGCTCCGCCGCGCCCTCCACCTGCGCAAGGGGCGAGCCAGGAGGCATGGATTGCTTGGTGGCCAGTGCAGTACGCTGCGCTGGGTTCGTGCCTGCTCAAGCAAGTTTGTTTTTGCAACGATGCGGGAAGACTGGCCCCTGAGATCTGCAGCCGCCTGCACAGGACATGCACAGCACAGCACAGCACACCATCAGCCCCAGAACACTCGCCTGCTTGCCGTACTGGTCGACCGCCTGTGCAGCCGCCCGCTGCACCGCCCGCTCTGCTCCTGAAAGGTCCAGGTAACCCAGCACGCGCAGCAGGGGCCGCATGGTACTGCCTTGCAGGACCACGGTGAGCAGGGCCTGCAGGCGGGGCGGGGCGTGCGTTTGTGTGGTAGCACAATGCCACACTGATGTACTCATTCCAGGTTCCGAACGAGCCTGCGAGCCCTTGTCACTCCCTCCTCTCTAGCCCACACACCTGCAGGCCAACAAAGAAGAACAGCCGCTCCCGAAACTCCAGGCTGCCCATGTCTGCAGGGATGAAGCAGGTGGAGAAGCAAAACAGCACTGGTTGCACAGGGGGGAAAGGACTGGCGGAAAGTGCATGGCTCCGATGCTTAGCAGCCAAAACAGCGACCCACGACCAAAGCAGCAAAGGCAGGCTGGCTGATCCGCCCACGAGTTTGGTGCAGGGTATGAAGTTCCACAGGAGCATGCACGCGCACCATCGCTATTGCGGACCGACAGGGCAAGCACGAGGCCCACCGCGCCTCGCAGGCCCGCCCAGGTCATCACAACCGCGTCCCGCAAGTTCATGCCTGGAGGTGACAGAAGGCAGGGGCAGGCAAGGGCCAGGTTGCAGCTTGCAGAGGAGCATGCACTGTGCAGCGCTGCTCCTGGGGGGTATGGCCATAGTGCCAGATGCAAACGAGCCAGCTGAGCACCCTTCTTTCGTGCACCCAAGCCCTGCACACCACTGGAATGATTCGCTGCCCACACCTACCGTAGCCAAGCCTGCTGCACAGCGGGTAGAGCAGGGCGATGCCGGCCGCGCGGATAGCTTGCAGGAACGCCCAGAGCGCCACGGCCCAGCCCCAGTCCTTTCCGGTCAGTGTGGAGGACTGCGAGGGTGGGAGGGAAGCAGAAGCTAGGCACTTAGGGGAACACGGAACCAGGGGGACTGTGGGAGAGGTATGCATCATATGAGCGAAAACGCAGGAGCGGCGTAAATGACAGCAGGTAGCGATAAAGTAGGAGGCAGCTCTCACCTTGTAGACTTCCGAGGCAATCAGGGCCCCGGACAGGAAGAAGATGAGGGTGCTGCGCAGGGGGAAGAGAGGCAGAGAGCATATGAGTTCTCACAAGCAGCGGCGGCGGCGACAGCATGCGGCACCAGCAGTAGGTGGCGGCGGTGGCATTCAAAACAATCTATCATGCACAACTAGTTGCCATCTCTTGCTGCCAAATGCCAATCCCAGGCCTCACTTTGCGGTCCAGTCAGCCCAGCGCCACCAGTGGCGGCAGAAGGGCTGGGCTTGCGGCGAGATGAAGGCACGTCCAAAGCCAATCAACACCATGCCGCATGCCACCTGTCATTGGGTTGCAAGCGGGATGAGCAAAGCGGGCCGTTTGAGCGCTGAATGCAAGTCGACGACAACCGGCAGCAGCAGCGCAAGTGGGACGCTGCAACCTGGTTCCTTCCACCCAAGCAGGGCTTACCAGGGCCAGCAGGGCAGACAGTCCCAGGATCTGCAAGTGTTGCAGGGGAAGGTTGCAGCAGTTGTAGGTGATTGGGGAACAGATGCGGGCCTCAAATACCTCAACACGGCAGACGCCACCGCGGCCTACGTAGGGCGCCTTGACACTGCTGCTGGGCCTCCCGGCAATCAGCATTCACTAGTAAGCAGTCAGCTCTGCCACCTCACCTCGTCAGTGACCATGAAGAGGCTGTAGGAGGCCACCACAATGACCCACAGCTCCCCAACTGGATTGTTGAACATCAACGCCAGCAGCAGCGCAGCGCCCAGCCCAAAGGCAATGCCCATGCCGGCGCCACCGAACGACGCCTGGGGATGGGGCGGGTGTGAGCATCCTGCTGGTTGGCAGCTGCATGCAGTGGCAGTAGCTGGGAGCACTGGGAGATGCAGCAGGCGCAAGCCTTGGGAGCAGTGCGGCCGAGCCACGCGTGCAAACATCCCCTGCTGCTGAAAGTGGCACAGAAACATGCTTCAGCATGAGAATGAACACACTGCTGCCGCCTGCTGCTCAGCTTGCCTTGAAAGTGAAGCCGATAACGCTACCGGCAGTCAGGCGCTCGCCTGCCTGCCACTTCTCAGCAATCTGCGCCAGGGCACAAAGCAAAAAAGCAAAAAAAGCTGAGCATCTGGTAGCTATGGCAAACCGGCAGCCCCTTGCAAGCAGGCAAGGCAGATAAAGAAGCGCCGAAGGACAGCGGCATGCTGGAAGGAGGAATGTTGAAAGGCAGGGTCACCCAGCCAGGCTGCGCCCGTGCCGCTCTGCCCACGCACCTCGAACATCACAAAGGCGACGCCATCGTTCACCAGGCTTTCGCCGGCAATCACGGTTTGCAGCCGCTCCGATGCGCCCACAGCCGACATCAGCGCAGTGACTGGGGCAGCAGAGTGGGGCCAGGAAGGCGAGTCACCCAGGGTGGGCGGGACCTTGACCCTCATTGCTCCTGCTGAGCAAATGCAGGCAGGGTCGGGCCAGCGCAGGCAGCAGGCGGCGCGCATGGCATGCACAGCATGCGCAGCATGCCCAGCCGGCCGCTCTTGCCTGCGACTGGGTCGGTTGCGCTGAGGATGCTTCCCAGCAGGCTGGCCTCGCTCCAGGACCAGGAGTAGGGCATCACAAACCTGGAATTGGCAAAAAGATGTTGGAAGGGGTGAGAAGAGCGGCAGTGGCTGTGGTTTGAGCATCTAACGTGGTAATGCCGCAAGGGGCCACATGCACTGTGCGGCCAGTTGGCATGCATCTGACGCATGCTCTACGGCAGCTGAGCATCGCATGCCCCTTTAAAACTGCTGGTCTCACCGTCCCACAATGGTGATGAGCACGGCGTTAATGAACGTGCCCACGAATGCGAGCAGCGACACATTTGCCCAGGCACGCTTCTGCAACAGGGGGAACCAGCAGAACAGCAGAGGAGCTTGCCGCGCCCTCCACAAAGGCCTAAGGTAACTTTCTGCATGCTCCTGCACTGTGTCGGCTGCTTTCACAGGCCGGCTGCACTGGAGCGGCTGCAACATGTTGTCAACAATGACAGTGATGCCATCCGCTGCAGCACATACACAGGTCCGTCCACATGCACATGTACCCCGAGTCAGGCATGGAGGCGGGAGCTGCAACACTTAATCTGTTGTTTTTCAGCGCACCAGCATGTGCCAGTTGAGCTCCAGTGCCGATGCCATCACCAGGGTGGGCAGGAAGACCGCAAAAATCAGGGAAGCATTGATGTTCTGCCAAGCGGTGATGCCGGCTGCGCAGCGAGGGAGGGCAGGCAGGCAAGGTTTGAAGCAGGGCTTGCAAACAGGGCGGCAGAAAACCAACATGGCCTTCTAAAGACACACTCCAGCAAACCGTCACAATCACAGCGGCTCCTGCCTGAGATGTAAGCGACTGCGCCGCCTGCCACGTTGCAGAATCCCACCAGCAGTCCAAATATCAGCTGCAGCGCTGTGTATGGAATGGGCAGCGAAGGCAGGCGGGTGGATGGCCACAGACCGGCCACAATCAGCGTGGCCAGACCGATCTGCAGGGAGAGGGGAGGCAGCGAGAACAGTTGTGGGCAAATGCTGGCAGACTCTCCAATGCAGTAACTGCATGGCAACAATTAGGATGGCCAGAGCGATCTGCAGGGATGCAAAAGAGGAATACCGACCAGGTGAGTTGCAGCGAGGGGCGGGCAGCCCTGCCAATATGCAAATGAACTTCATGGTAAGGGCGGCAGCAACGGAAGGCCCAGCAGCAAACTGCCGCCCTAGCAGCAGCATCGCTAGCAGCAGCAGCAGTAACAGCAGCGGCAGATAAACTTGCTCACCAGGATGCTGACCACAACAAAGTAGACGGCTGCGACAGCCGAGGCCGACTGGCTTGCCTCAGACATGGCGGCTGTGCAGAACGCTAATGGCTCCCCAGGCCGAAGAGACTTCAGTCCGCCCGTCAACGAGGGCTCACTCGCTCAGCAGCAGAAGATGCTTAGCCCAGGTGCATCGAGTTCCCTGCAGTCAACAACAGTGCGGCTTGTCTGCACCAGGCATGGGCTGCCAGAGGCGCAGATGCCGGCAAGCCTGGAGCCGCGCCTCACGCCAGCGGCGGCGGCCAACTCACGCCAGCGGCAGCGGCGGCCCCGCGCCTCCAGTACCAGCGCGGCACCGCCCGGCGATGCGCCAGTAGACGAGCGATACTGAGGCGACTGCACTGCGCACCTTTGAGCGCGGGTGGCGGACAGCAAAGCTGTCGCGAGCGGCGACGGAGGATCCCTGGCCCGCAAAACGTGTTGAAAGCTTGTGTGGCGATCGCAGCGTTTCGATCAATCAAGCGGCAGCGGCAGCCGGAAGACAGGCTGTGCAGTGTGTCCGCCGCCGCCGCCGCTGTGCCGTCCACAG
>VFQQ010003295.1_pt1 | contig 16047 bp, 9 predicted proteins | sample 3512341 | NCBI WGS metagenome assembly VFQQ01 (sample SAMN10412373, study PRJNA504923) | tailings metagenome | isolation source: Relicate 2 Philex TSF1 revegetated site | place: Philippines: Tuba, Benguet | collected 2017-08-29 | reverse complement strand
TGCTCCACTTTTTGCAGTAAAAAGTGGAAAGAAAATCGTGGGATGTAGCATTTTAGAATACAATTTCATTATGTATAGCAAATTCAAGGGTTTGAAAAATGTACTTATACCACATAGCTAATAGATGATTATCAATCGTTGTTTTAATAACAATTTACTTATATGAATTTGCAAGATTTTGTTGGTAGTTCTTGGATTACTTGCAATTTAAATGATTAAAACAATTAAAAGTCTTTTGCTACTGTATGTTGAAATAGCTTTTTAAGGAACAACGAATTAAAAATCTACTCATCTACTTTCTACCCATCTCCCTTATACAACACAAATATCACATAATCTATGATTCATAAAAAATCGCACAAAACAAAAGGGGCTACCTCAACTATAGAGACAGCCCCTTTATTTTATTTAAAGTTTGAGAATCAGGCTTAGGGCATACCTTATTGTTTTACAAAACTTTTTACAACAGTTTTGCCTGAGTTTGTTTTAATCTGAACAAAATAAGTAGATGGCGTTAATTCATGGGTTGAAAGTTGCGAAGTTAACTCCGAAACATTGTCTTTACTAACAATTATCCTTCCTAAAAGGTCAATAATTTGAATACTTTGTATGGTTTCATTGCTCTCAATATTTAACACCGTTGACGATGGATTTGGGTAAATATTTAAGTTTAATTGATTTGATTTTAAATCTTGCAAGCCAACAACAACAACATTCAAAGGATCGCTGGTATTAAAACAGCTGTTTGTATCTGCAACAACTACCGAATAATTTCCATTTTCTGTTACAGTTAAGGTTTGATTTGTGGCATTGCTTATGTTGTTTCCATTAAATCGCCATTGGTAACTGGCAAAGGTTTGTGTTGAAAGTAAGTTACCGTTACGTGTAATAGTTGGTTGAGGTAAAGCATTTACAGACAATGTAAGTGTTAGTATCGAATCGCAACCTGCAACACTTACTAAGGTATCGGTATATTGACCTGCTTGGGTAAGTGTTCGTCCATTAAAATTATAACTTTGTCCTTGACAAATAGCAACAGATGCCGACCCCAAAACAAAGTTATTTACCGATAAATTCAAAACAATAAAACTATCACATCCGGCTATAGTTGTCAATGTATCAAAATACTGACCTGTTTGCGTTAATTGCACACCTTTAAAAGTATAACTTTGACCCATACAAATTCCTGCGTTTATTATTCTTTCTGCCTTAGGTCTTACCGTAAAATTTAAAGTAATTATAGAATCGCAACCAATTGCATTGGTTAATGTATCTCTGTAAACCCCACTTTGGCCAATGGTTTGCCCTCTAAAAGTAGTTGTTTGTCCAAAACATACGCTTTGAGCCAAACTGCTTGCACTTGTTTGTTTAACGGCAACTGTTACGCTAGCCGTATCTGAACAACCGTTGTTTAATATTGCTGCAACCCTGTATGTTGTTGTATGGGTTGGCGCTACTTTTAAAGTAGACAAATTACTTGTGGTATCAATCCAATTATACCAATCGCCACCAGAAACTGTTAAATCAATGCTTTTGCCTGCACAAATTGTTGGCGCAGCAGGACTAATAGCAGCAGTAGGTGAACTTCTTAAAGTAACTGTAATTGGCGTTCGTGGACTTGTACAATTACCAGATGAAGCTTCAACATAAAAAGTAGTATTAACAAAAATTGCCGGTGTGTTAAACTGAGGTCCACTATCTAATAAAAAACCGCCTGTTGGTTGCGAATACCATCTTAAAGTACCTGTTCCGGTGGCATATAATGATGTTGCTTGACCTTTACAAACAGATAAGTTTCCACTAGAAGTAAAATTGGTTGGTTGGTTCAAACCAACATTAATAATATTAGAACGAATATTACATGTTGTTAAAGTATCGAAACCAGCATTGGTGCTTTGAACAAAAGATAGTCCGTTATGTTGCGCTTGGGTACTTGCGGTTGGAATACTACTAAAATTGCTGGAAATCTGATAAATACAACCGCTTAAAGTAATAAACCTAAATGTTAAGCTTGAACTGGTTGTAACATTGCATACATTAGCAATAAATGCGGTTTGTGTACCATCATAGTAACTTTCTGAACCAAATGGCCCACCTCCAACACTTACTAATAGTGTTCCAGCACCAGAAACACCATCAAACCTAAAAGTGTAACAGTTATTACCATAAACCGTTGGATTTCTAGATATCTTAAACAAAGATGTGCCATTACAAGGTGTGTTTACCGTATTGGTAAAAACGGCTTGATATTTACCGCAAGTGGCATTTTGGAAAGTAATATTACCGGTTGTATTACTTTGAGCTACAACCTGTCCATCGCGCAATAATTGATAGGTATCAAATCGGTTTAAAGCACTTATTGTGGTTCCATTTAAACTTATTGTTCCTATTGGTGAATAGGTAAACCCAAAAGTAATTGGCGTTCTTGGCGATGCACAATTTCCAAAACCCGATTGTACGTAATAAGTTGTAGTGCTGGCATTATGTGCACCGGCAACAATGGTAAGCGCTGTATCGCCAATATGATAAGCGGTTCCGCCGGTTGGTGTAGTAAACCAATACAAAGGTGCATTATGCTGAGTTGTTGCAGAAAGCATAACCGTATCTCTTGAACAAAACGTTGGTAAAGCACCTGAAGTATTTGTTGGAGCAATATTATATGGATTATAAACCTGCACCTGATAAAACTCTTGCCTGGTACATACACCATTTCTAATGGCTGTTAATATATATGTTTGATTGCTTGTAATAGGTGCCGTAACAAAAGTCCAGATTTGAGAAACAAGTGTACCATTCAATGTCCACCTAAGGCTATCAGCATTGGTATTTACCATAAACCGAATAGTTGAACCCGAACATGTAATTAACGAATCTGGCGATACCAAATTTGTAAATACAAAACTACCATTTACTTTTATATTAACCGGTGTGCGTACTGAGTTTTGAGGGTTTGAACATGGATTAACACTTTCTACATAATAAGTTGTTATGGCTACCTGACCTTGTGGAAGGTTGTTTTGTAAAGGTGCTGTAATTAATGTATCTCCGCTGCCTAAAAGATTTCCGCCGGTGGGTGCATCATACCACCTAAGCACACCAAACCCTCGGGCAGATAAAGCCAGTCTTGTGCCTGTACAATAAGTTCTGGTTGTATCGGTAATAATTTGCGGTGATGTTGGAACATTGCCGGATATTACATTAACGGTTATTGGTAAACGTACCGACTTACAATCCAACCCGGCTTCTACAAAATAAGTGGTGGTGGTGGTTAATGCTGGTGTAATAAACGTATTTCCGCTACCCAAAGATGTTCCTCCAGAAGCCGAATCAAACCAATTTAAAACCGAATCGCTTTGCGCACTTAATGTGGTTGTACTGCCCGAACAGATGGTAAGATTTGCTGTTGGCGTAGTACCGGTAGGCAATGGAATATTGCAAATATTAAAAAGTGCAGTTACTTGTTGGTCGCTTAATGCGCCCGAATAAATTTTTAAATCATCTATTACACCACTAAAAAAACCGGTTGCACCACTCTCTGTTAACCCTAAACGAAATATATTAGAATTATTTATCGTATTCTTTGATACGTTTGTAGTGCCTAGTAATACACCATTTACATATATTCTAGATGCACTACCATTATAGGTAACCACCAAATGAAACCATGAAGTGGTGTTAAAAGTAGCAGCTCTTGAATGATTGGGCATAAAATGAACTGCGCTGGAAGGTGTTATAAATAGTCCATCCGCATTATTTGTGATACCATAGCTATATATAAAGTTAAAATTATTTTGCAATGCATCCATTTTAACCCAAGCGGCAACCGACCTGGAAGTATTGCTGTATGGCAAACCTGTTAAAGTTGCGGTTGTACCGGTATTGTTTAGCCTAATGGCCGTATTGGCACCGCCTTGTCTACCTGTTGTAAATGTAACTCCCGTATTAGAGAATACACCAGAACCTACTGAAGAACTAAGCGAATTGTTAAACGAAAAATCATAAAGAATCGTTTGTGCTTTTGCATTAATTGCTGTAAGTGCCATAAAACATAGCAATAGCAGCGTTTTGAATTGAATATTTCTCATGTTATTATAAATTTTATTAATGCAAACAAAGCATCTACCTCACTTTTTATAACCCCTAGTTTGTGTATATCGGTTTTATTTTAATGAACTGCTGGTTTGAGTTTATAAAACCAAAAACAATCGGCGCAGATGATTGGGGAAAGAATAGCTTATAACTGAGAAAAGTAACAGCTATATTTGTTTAATATTGAAATACAGACTGTAAGGGAGCTTGCTGTGTGCACCATTTGTTTTTTTGCATGAAAACACATCACGCTCTTTGCACCTATATTGCTCCCAATACATTTCGGGACTTAGTGGTTAGAAAAATAAGCCTAAAATGATTAAACCTAAAACACAATATCTCATTAGTATTCAAAGGCCTAAACAGAAACTTGCCAAACAAGCCACTTCCCATAAAACAACATAAAACATTTTGAATATTCTACGCATTATTACTTTATTGGTTATGCATTAACACATATATTTGAACCCTAAATATGCAGCATGCTTTCTTTGACGGTCCGCAATGTGTTTATATGAGGTGTACATTATACAAAGTCTTTAGCTTTAACAACAAAACATCTTGTATTAACGATTTTGGAAATTCTGGTTAGTATGGTGCTTATAATTTTGGTTGAACCAACAAAACATACAACAAACAAGGCCTTAACAGCCTTATAAACATGAAACTACAGGAAATTATAACAAATTATACCGCATCCGAAGATGTAATTAAACTAAATGATTTACTTTCTCAATCGCCACAATCGGTTCAAATAAGCGGCTTGGTTGGTTCAGCAAAAGCAATTGTTGCAGTAGCTGCATACACTTTACAGCCAAAAACGCAGGTTTATATTTTTAACCATGCAGATGATGCAAAGTATTTTTATTCAGACCTGCAAAGTCTATTAGAAGATAAAGTTATTTGCTACTTCCCTCCTTCTTTTAAAAGAAGTTTTGCTTATGATACTTTTGATAACCAACTTACGCTGGAAAGAGCAGAAGTTTTAAACCGTTTAACACGCGAATTATCTAAAGGTGAATTAATTGTTACTACCTCTGAAGCCGTTTGCGAAATGGTTTTAAGCAAAGCCGACCTTAAAAAAAACACCTACCAACTTAAAGTTGGCGATACTTTTGATTTGGATTTTTTTATTGAGTTTTTGCACGAACACCACTTTGAACGGGCAGATTTTGTTTATGAAGCCGGACAATTTTCTATTCGTGGTGGCATCATAGATATTTACAGTTTTAGTAACGACAAACCCTACCGCATAGAATTAGATGGCGAATACATTGAAAGCATTCGTATTTTTAATCCTACAGACCAACTAAGCGAAAAGAAGGTTGACCATTTTTTTATTACACCTAACGTTCAAAAAGAAATTGAACAAACCGAACGCCTTAGTTTTTTTAGTTATTTACCTGCCGATACCATTGTATGGGTTGAAGATGAAAACTTGGTTGCAGCACAAATTGATGATGGCATTGAAAAAGCCAATAAATCGTTTAATAAATTGCGCGAAAATGCCGAAAAAAAACACATGATAGCGGATAGCGGATTACTTAAGCCGGAATTATTTTTTTTAGATGGCAATGCCGTTATTAATCAAATTCAGCCTTTTAACAGGGTATATTTTGGCTCAACAAAAGCCTTATGCAATTATACCATTGCTTTCGAAACCACACCACAAACCTTATTTCATAAAAACTTTAGAATGATTGCCGATCATTTTAAAGAGTATGGAAAAAAACAATATAGCAACCTGATTTTTAGTGATAGCAGTAAACAAATTGAACGCCTATATACCATTTTTGCCGATATAGATAAAGATGTAAGTTTTATGCCGGTATATCATGCGTTGGCTGCAGGCTTTACCGACCATAAATTAAAATTTGCTTGTTTTACAGAACATCAATTGTTTGATAGGTTTTACAAGGGTTATCAAAAAGCTTCTTACTCAAAAAGCAATATTCTAACGTTAAAAGAATTAAGGGAATTAAAACCAGGCGACTTTGTAACGCATATTGACCATGGCATTGGTAAATTTGCCGGTCTGGAAAAAATTGAGATAAACGGCAATTTGCAAGAAGCTGTAAGACTTGTTTACCGCGATAACGATTTGCTATATGTAAGCATTAACTCGTTGCATAAAATTAGTAAGTACGTTGGCAAAGATGGCACCGAACCTCGCATGAATAAATTGGGAAGCGATGTTTGGGAAAAACTTAAAAACAATACCAAGAAAAAAGTTAAAGATATTGCCCGCGACTTAATTAAACTATATGCAAAACGTAAGGCTTCATCGGGGTTTCAATTTAGTGCGGACAATTACCTTCAAATTGAATTGGAAGCAAGTTTTATGTATGAAGACACACCCGACCAGGCAAAAGCTACCGCTGCTGTAAAGGCCGATATGGAAAAAAGTAACCCCATGGACAGACTTGTTTGTGGTGATGTAGGCTTTGGCAAAACCGAAGTAGCCATTAGGGCTGCATTTAAAGCCGTATGCGATAGCAAGCAAGTTGCTGTTTTGGTGCCTACCACTATTTTGGCAAACCAACATTACCGCACTTTTAAAGAGCGACTAAAAGATTTTCCATGCAATATTGATTATGTAAATCGTTTTAAAACAGCAGGCGAAACAAAAGCTATTTTAGAAAAGTTGGCTCAAGGTAAAATTGATATTATTATTGGCACACATAAACTACTAAGCAAACAAACTAAATTTAAAGACTTAGGCTTGTTAATTATTGATGAAGAACAAAAATTTGGCGTAGCTGCCAAAGAAAAAATTAAAGCTTTTAGGGCAAATGTAGATACCCTAACTTTAACAGCAACACCTATTCCGCGCACTTTACATTTTAGCCTAATGGGCGCAAGAGATTTAAGTATTATTAACACGCCACCACCTAACAGACAACCGGTAACAACAGAATTACACAACTTTAATGACGAACTGATTAGAGAAGCCATTATTCATGAATTTAACAGAGGCGGACAAACCTTTTTTGTTCACTCAAGGGTTAAAGATATTTACGAAATGGCTAATCACTTAAAAAGTATTTGTCCGGAAGTAAATATTGGTGTTGCACATGGCCAGCTTGAAGGCGATAAATTAGAAGATGTAATGGTTAAATTTATTGAAGGGGAATACGATGTTTTAGTAGCTACAACCATTATTGAAGCCGGCCTTGATATTAGCAATGCCAATACCATTATAATTAACAACGCCCATATGTTTGGCTTAAGCGATTTACACCAAATGCGTGGAAGGGTTGGAAGAAGCAATAAAAAAGCGTTTTGTTATTTGCTTGTACCAAGTGTACTTAACTTAACAAATGATGCTAGAAGAAGATTAAGCGCAATAGAGGAATTTAGCGAGTTAGGAAGCGGATTTAGTGTAGCCATGCGCGATTTAGACATTAGGGGTGCCGGAAATTTATTGGGCGCAGAACAAAGTGGTTTTGTTGCTGAAATTGGATTTGAAATGTACCATAAAATTCTAGATGAAGCGGTACACGAATTAAAAGAAGAAGAGTTTGCCGACTTATTTAAAGACGACGCATCGTTGCATAAACTTGAAAGCAATGATTGTAATCTTGAAACAGATTTTGAAGCATTAATTCCGGATAATTACGTTAGAAATACCGGCGAAAGATTAAGCTTATACAACCACCTTTCTTTGCTTACCACAGATAGCGCACTTAATGATTTTGCAAACCAACTGCAAGATAGATTTGGCAAATTACCACCACAAGTAAACGACCTGATTGATTTAATAAAAGTTCGTGAAGAAGGAAAAAGACTAGGATTAGAAAAAATTGTGTTAAAGAATAAAAGCCTGCTGGCTTACTTCCCTCCGGAAAACAAACAACATTATTTCCAAAGTGACCTGTTTAGCAAAGTGTTAAATTTTGTATCGCAAACGCCTACCATAAGCAAACTAAAGCAAACCAACAAAGGCCTGGTTTTAAATATTCAGCAGGTAAATTCCATTCGCCAAGCTCAAACATTACTTCAACGTATCTTACAATAAAGTTTACAAAAAAGGCCGATTATAACATCAACCGGCCTTTTCTTGCTTGCAATTTAAAATAAGATTACTTTATTTCAATACTGGTTTTATTTTTCTTTGGTTCTGTCTTTGGCAATACCAATGTTAAAATACCATCAGCTAAATTGGCCTCTATGGCCTCTTTGTTTATGGTTTCAGGCAATGTAAAGCTGCGGCTAAATTTACCATAGTAACTCTCTACCATGTGAAATTTTTCTTCTTTGCTTTCTGTGTTTAATTTACGCTCGCCACTTACCGTTAAAACATCTCCTTCGATGTTTATACCAATTTCATGCTTTTGCAATCCCGGTAAGGTAATGTGCAACTGAAAATCTTTCTCGGTTTCTTTTACATCTACCCTTGGCTTAAAAAACACATTGCGCTCAAACTTGCTTAAACCATCGTTAAAAATAGAATCAACAAGGTTGTTAAATTCCGTTGGAAAAATCGCATCTCTTAATAAATCGCGGTTGTTTTTAAATTTTACTAGTGTCATATCCTTTAATATTTGGTTGTAAATTCAACATCAAGTAAAATACCACGAATAAAAACAAGTCAAAATGTCCTAAATTAAACAAACCAAGCCGAAATTGGCGCCATTTTGTCGTTATTGTGCAATATTTAAAGCATTTTTCATGTTATATTTGCATTTAATAAGCGTACAAACAAATGCAAACAAAAGGCTCCATTTATTTTATACCCCTTGCATTTATTGCAATTGTCTGTACAAGCTGCAAAAAAGACGCAAAAATTTGTACCGAACCAACCCAAGTTATTGCTAAAGATGCGCATAAGGTAGATTTAAATTTACTGCAGGAAATTAGCTATTTTAAGGACACTTTAGAAAAGTATCCGTTTTTAAAAGTAACGGAGATAAAACGTACTGCAGATTTAACAACCGTTTGTTGCGATTTTTATATAAACCAAATGCCGGTTTTTAACCAAACTTATTCGTTCTACCAAATAAATAAGCCCGGAATAATCAATCAAAACGGCGATTTAAGTCAACTTTACCTTAACCCCAATACTACTCAACCAAAAATTACATCGGCAAAGGCTGTAGAAATAGCCAAACAAATTCTTGATTTTAGCAACCATTGCGTTTACTATCAATTAGGATATGTATTCCACAACCAAACACACCTGCTCAGCTACAGGGTTTATTCAAGCACCTCAAGTTGTTTTTATGTAAACATAGATGCAGAAAATGGCAATTTACTTGGGCATGACAACTGTATTCGATATTACAATAAATAATTAACTACCGTTTAGGCCTTCTGCGCTGCTGCCTGTAATCCCATGGTGCTTGCGGATTAGCATCGGCCCATAAACCGATTTTTTGTTTTCTTGCTTTTTGCTCTAACAAACTTAAATTACTGCTATTGCTGTACTTCTTAAAATGCCATGCCATACCGGCTGCAACCAGCTCAGCTCCTGCCTCATTACCCGATGGTAAATAAGTTTCGGCAACCCAACGCTTGCCATCTTTTTTATTGATATAAATCCTTACCGTTTTGTTAAAAATTAACCTCGATAAATAATTTTTCGATGCTGTACCATAAGGCATTCCTCGCTCCGGTGCATCAATACCCTGCATTCGTATGCGGCATTGTAAACCGTTTATTAATATATCGTAAGTGTCGCCATCCACAATACCTACTACCCTACCCGTATAACTTCTTTTAGTTTGTATTTGTGCATACAACGACAAACTGCTTACCATTAAAAAAATGGTTATCAAATGTTTCATATTACTACAAATTAAGTAAAAAACCACCATTGTTGCCAAACTAAATTTATTGCAAAAGTGGGTTCAAACAAACCCTAACCGACTATTATAATTGTGAATAGTTTTATAGCGGCATGTTTAAGATAAAATATATTTTCGCAGCATGACAAATTTTGTAGAAGAACTGAAGTGGCGTGGCATGTTACACGATATTATGCCGGGCACAGAAGAATTACTTGGTAAAGAAATAGTTAAAGGATATATAGGTTTTGACCCCACTGCCGATAGCTTACACGTTGGGCATTTAACTCAAATAATGACGTTAATCCATTTTCAACGCGCAGGCCATCAGCCCGTTGCATTAGTTGGTGGCGCTACCGGTATGGTGGGCGACCCAAGCGGAAAAAGTGCCGAACGAAACCTGCTAAACGAAGATGAATTAAAACACAACCAAGATTGCATAAAACAGCAATTGGAAAAGTTTTTAGATTTTAACGCAGGCCCAAATGGCGCTATTATGGTTAACAACTACGATTGGTTTAAATCGTATTCGTTTCTTGATTTTATTAGAGATGTAGGAAAACATATTACCGTTAACTACATGATGGCAAAAGACAGTGTTAAACGTCGCTTAGAGGGCGAAACCGGCATGAGCTTTACTGAATTTACTTACCAATTGGTTCAAGGTTATGATTTTTACTACCTATTTAACCACCTGGGTTGCAAACTGCAAATGGGCGGTAGCGACCAATGGGGAAATATTGTTACAGGAACTGAATTAATTAGACGAAAAACGGCCGGCGAGGCATTTGCTCTTACTACACAGTTAATAAAAAAAGCCGATGGTACAAAATTTGGCAAAACAGAAAGTGGCTCGGTTTGGCTCGACCCTATGCGTACTTCACCCTATAAATTTTACCAGTTTTGGCTTAATGCATCAGACGATGATGCAGCCAATTGGATAAATATTTTTACACTATTAAACCAACAAGAAATTGAGTCGCTAAAAGCGGAACACGCGGCTGCACCGCATTTACGTACATTACAAAAAGCACTTGCAAAAGAAATTACCACAAGGGTACATGGCCAACAAGAATTTTTGCAAGCCGTAGAGGCCAGCGAAATACTGTTTGGCAATGCTACCGCCGATGCTTTTGCTAAACTTAATGAAAATACTTTCTTGGATATTTTTGATGGTGTTCCGCAATTTAAAATAACTATAAATGAATTAACTAACGGCTTAAGCGTTATAGACCTCCTTGCAGATAAAACACAGGTTTTTTCCAGTAAAGGAGAAGCGCGTAAAATGCTTACCGGTGGCGGAGTGGCCATTAACAAAGAAAAAATAGCCGATGCCAATGCCACTATTAACGCAACCCGTTTAATAAACAACCGTTACCTTATTGTGCAAAAGGGTAAAAAGAATTACTTCTTAATTATTGCCGAATAACCATGAATATTTACAGCATAAATACAGGAAATTTTAAACTAGATGGTGGTGCTATGTTTGGTGTGGTGCCAAAATCTATTTGGAACAAATTAAATCCGGCCGACGAAAACAATATGATTAGCCTGGCCATGCGCTGTTTGTTAATTGAAATTAACGGACGTGTTATATTAATCGACAATGGATTGGGAAATAAACAAGACGATAAGTTCTTTGGCTATTATTATCTTCATGGAAACGACACTTTAGACAAATCGTTACAAGCTGCAGGTTTTACCAGAGATGATATTACCGATTGTGTGCTTACACACCTGCACTTCGATCATTGTGGTGGTAGCATTAGCTGGAATAAAGATAAAACGAGTTTTGAACCAACTTTTAAAAATGCCAAATACTGGGTTGGCCATGAGCAATGGCAGGAAGCATTAAAACCCAATGCACGAGAAAAAGCAAGCTTTCTAAAAGAAAACATTTTACCCATACAAGAAAGCGGCCATTTAAATTTAGTTAACAAAGGCGATAACTTAAGTGCAGAAATAGATTTACTTTTTACATATGGCCATACCAACGGCATGATGCACCCAGTTATTAAATACAAAAACACACATATTATTTACCTTGCCGATGTAATTCCAACTATAGCGCATATTCCAACACCTTATGTTATGGGTTACGACGTTAGACCGTTAAACACCATGCAAGAAAAAACAGATATCTTAAATATGGCTGCCGAAGCCAATTATGTTTTGTTTTTCGAGCACGACCCAAACGTTGAGTGTTGTACCCTTAAACAAACCGAAAAAGGCATAAAACCAGATCAGGTTTTTAAACTTAGCGAATTGTAATGGACTTACTTTTTATTGCTTGCGCATGGACCTTATTCTATACTCTTCACAGTTTACTGGCAAGCAATACCATTAAAAATCTGGCTGCTAAAAAGCTTGGCAGTGCTTATAAAGCCTACAGATTAACTTACAATGTCTTTAATATACTTTTCTTTATTCTTTTAATTTACCTGCATACACGCATCACTACTGTTATTGTGTTTGAACCCATATTTGCATTGCAAGTAACTGGTTTAGCACTGCTGCTAATCGGTATAATTATTGGCATGTTTAGTTTTAAAAATTACAGCCTTAAAGAATTTAGTGGCATACAATTGCTAAAAAGTACAAATACTGCAAATACTGCAAATACGCAACTTAACACTAAAGGAATTAATAAATATGTTAGACATCCGCTTTATTTGGCTACCATTTGCTTGCTTACAGGATATTGGTTATTAAAACCACAAGCAACTACCACCATTTTTGTGTTAATTAGCTTAATATACATTTATATTGGTGCACTGTTGGAAGAAAAAAAACTCATACAACTATTTGGAGAGCAATACACCAAATACAAAATAAAAACACCCATGTTTTTTCCAAATTTAAGAATCAGAAAGTAGATTGGTAGATTTTAACCTGTCGCTGTGTAGCGCTGTGTGATTTTTTGAAAATGGGTAGAACGTAGATTTGTAGATGAGTAGAACGTAGATGGGTAGAAGGTTTAAATGGTTTAAGGAGTAAGTGTGTTAATTTGTGTAATCCGTGTAAATCTGTGATTATAGCTTCGTGTGCTTTATGCCTTCTTGGTGTTCTTAGCGGTTTTATAAAGAAGCTCTGTGGCGCTCTTACTTCGCTATTGCGCTGTAAAGTTTTTTGTAGATGGTTAGAAGGTAGATGGTAGAAAGTAGATTGGTAGATTTTAATCTGTCGCTGTGTAGCGTTGTGTGATTTTTTGAAAATGGGTAGAACGTAGATTTGTAGATGAGTAGAACGTAGATGGGTAGAAGGTTTAAATGGTTTAAGGTTTAAAGTTTAAAAAATCAAGGATTTAGCATTCATGATTTTCGGTTTTTGCAAAATTCGCTTTGTAGAGGGTAGAAAGTAGATGAGTAGATTTTTAATTCGTTTAAGATTTAAGTCTCTGTGTATCTCTGTGCCTTCTCTGTGGCTCTCTGTGTAGCTTTTTGTAGATAAGTAGATTGGTAGAAAGTAGATTTTGTTTGTTATTAAATAACTCATAATTCATAACTCATAATTGCTCTGTGTAACTTTTTTAGTAGCTGTTTTCAAAATTTAGTTGTAGGGCTATCTTTATAATTCGTGTAATCCGTTTAAATCGGTGTTTTTAACCTTCGTGTGCTTTGCGCCTTCTTTGAGCGCTTTGTGGTTAAAATGAAATTTTCCATTTACCGCTAAGCAACCTAAGTTTTACCTAAGTTGCACCAAGTACGATTTGAGTAGCATATAAGCTTTTTGGTTAATAGAAAATTTTTATTGAAGCGTGAATGAACTTTGGTGACATTGCCGTTAATACATTTCTAGAACAACTGCAAAATCAAACAAATATGATGCTTGCATAAATAAAAAAAGCGACTTAACCCAAAAGGGTAAGCCGCTTAAAAAAATGAAAAACAAAAATTTTATTGCTTTAAAAACTTCCCACTACCTGAAATATTTTGGCTGTTTACTTCATAAAAATAAACGCCAGCCGGTAATGCTTCTATGTTAATGTTGGTTTCGTTGTTTCCGTTAACAACAGTTAAGGGTTGTTGTAACATAACTTTACCCAATACATTGTAAATTGTTAAGCTTGCTTTATCTGCTTTAGGCGCATTAAACGAAATAGTTATTTGCTGCGAAGCCGGATTTGGCCATGCATCAATCTTTACCGCTAATGTATTTAATCCTTTAATACTATTTACAAAACCCCTGCTCGAGTACATTAAAAATTTGGCTTCATTTATCGAATCATTTTCGTCGGTTTCTAATTGCAGAAAAAAGTTACCGGTTTGTTTACCCAACCAAGTGTATAAATGTATTGTTTGCTCTTGGTCTGGTATAAATCCATAACTGTAATTGCCGGTTAAAACATTGCGTAATCCAATACGTACCCTGCTAATCAAGGTGTTTTTTTGGCGTAGGGTTTCAAAATTGCCACTGTTATAAATTAACCTGCCCCAACCATCTATAATACCATTCATTTGCACGCTAATTTCAATTCTTGCCGAGTCTACTAAAGGAATTTCAGGAAAACCCAATTCAGTTGCTAAAAAGGTTAAACTTTCTTTAATAGAATCTTTAAAAGTAGTTTGATAGGTGGCAGGAAATTTAAAAATCTGTAAAGCACCCGGAATAGGTACATTATCACTGCCATCCAAAATAATCTTTACGCCATTATCATTTACGGCTAAAAAAGTTTCGCTAACTTCTCCTGTTAAAACATCTCTGTTAATTTCCACCACATTACAACCCGCAGGTGCGGTAGGATAAGTTGCACCATTTAAATAAAAAGTAGTATCGGTATAAATGGTTTGTATTTTGCCGGTTAAATCCCACGTTTTATTGGCACCACCTTGCAACCATTCTCTCCAAGATGGCTTTGAAATGGTATCGTAACCATAAACATACCAATCGTTTGGAAAAGCAAAATCATCTCTGTTTACTGTAATTTGAGCCATTGCCATATAATTTACAGCTAACATGGCAAGCATAGTGTATATCTTTTTCATAGTAATAAATTTAGTGGGTTCAAAAATAACAGTTTTTTGCATACAAAAAACATTAATTTTCAGCTCATTGCGAATTAAAACGGAATTAAAGTCAACCCAACTGTTGCAACCCTAAAATCGGGTGCATTTCCACCATTTTTATCGGTATTGGTACGTTTAAAATATGGTGTTAAATTGTAGTTTGCAAATAACCTTAACGACCCATAACCAATTCTTACGGTAGCAGTAGCTCTAAACGGATTTACATTAAAATCATCGGTAATGGTCCATTCTTGTTTATAACCTAAAGCAGTAGAGCGGGCATATAAATTAGCACTCATTACATAAGTTCCAATAACACCTGCTGCTAAGTGAAAACCTTTATTGCGGCCCTTAGCAGTTCCCGGAGCAAACTTTATCAGTAAAGGAATATTTAAGCCTATATTGGTTAATCGGTTTCTTATTAAAGCTTGGTTATTGCTATCTGCAGAAATGGTTTGTTGGTTAGCTTGCAGCATGCGGTTATCATCAAAACCAATATGTCCGAATTCCAAACCCACACCCGAAGCTAATGAAACTTTATTTTTTATAATATGAATATCGTCTTCCCATAAATAAATGGCATGGTGCCAAGAGCGCGACACATTGGTTTGTAAAAACCTGTAATTTGCAGGCATATTGGTATTAAAGCCATTTACCGTTAGTGCTTGCAAGCCCAATTCGTAGCCACTAAATACATTTTTAAATTCTTTTCTGCCTTTATTATCCTTTTTTACTTCCTCGTATTCGGGTGTAATAATAAATTTACGCTTACCAATTTTAACTTTGGTAGTATCTGATGGATTATTGTTGCGCGAATCGGAAAATTCCTGTCCGTTTTGAGCATTTACTATTTTACTTAATCCACTTACTTTAATATTTGTAATGGGTGGATTTCCAAAATACTCTCCTTTAACAATGCCATCTGCAACAATATTAATTTGGTTAGCTGCTTTTGCCGAGAAACTTCCTGCACCCGATGCTTCAATAGTTGTAATATTGGTGTTAAATTGTTTTGCATCTAATTTTACAGCGCCTTCAAGGTTTGCATTAAACGATTCGGCATTGCCTTTAAGTGTTATTGTACCGGCTCCTTCGCTGGTTAACTTAAACGATTTAACATTTAATTGTAAATTTACTTTACTAACTCCCTCAGCGTTAAGCATAAA
>VFQQ010003294.1_pt1 | contig 16065 bp, 7 predicted proteins | sample 3512341 | NCBI WGS metagenome assembly VFQQ01 (sample SAMN10412373, study PRJNA504923) | tailings metagenome | isolation source: Relicate 2 Philex TSF1 revegetated site | place: Philippines: Tuba, Benguet | collected 2017-08-29 | reverse complement strand
GCTCAGACTATATGGTGCAGCAGCTTGCTTTTGACCCTGCCATCACGCAAAAACGCCTGGGAGATGGCTTTTACGAACAACGCCTGGTGCGTGAACAAGTGGCACAACTCACGGGCAAGCGCTTTCTGGAGGGCTACGCCAATGATGAGGCGCAATATCAAGCGCTGATGAGCGCAGGCCTGACTCAGGTAAATAACCTACAGCTCATCCCCGGCGTTGCCCTCAGCCCAGCGCAAATCGCTCAACTGACCTCCGATATCGTCTGGCTGGTAGAGCAGGAAGTCACACTCCCCGATGGCACCATCACCAAGGCGCTGGTACCGCAAGTGTATGTCCGCCTGAACCAGGACGACATCGCCCCGAGTGGCGCTGTACTCGCAGGCAATTCGGTCAACCTCAATGTTGACCATGGCGACATCAACACCAGCGGCACCATTGCCGGGCGCAATATCGTCAACATCTCCGCCGACAGCATCAATAATGTCCGCGGCCTCATCACCGGCACCGATGTAGCCCTCACTGCCAACGACAATATCAATATTGAAGGCGGGAGCGTAGTAGCCAAGGATAGCCTGATTGCCCAAGCGGGTAACAACCTGACCGTACAAAGCAGCACCACGGCCCTGGATGTACGCATGGCAGGCACCGCCAATCGTGTGCAAAGCCAGGTGATTGACCGTGTAGCAGGCCTTTATGTCAGCAACCCTGATGCGATACTAGTTGCCAGCGCAGGCAATGATCTCAACCTCATGGCGGCAGCTATCCAGAACACTGGGGCCGGTGGTCAAACCCTGCTACAAGCTGGCAACAACCTCAATATAAGTACAGTACAGACCACGACAGACAGCTACGCCGCAGGTAGAAAATCATGGCGCAAAGAACAATCCAGCTCTGAAATAGGCAGCAACATTGCCACCAATGGCGACATCACCCTCAAGGCAGGTAACGATCTGGAAATCAAAGCCAGCAGTATCAGCAGCGAAGCAGGCAACCTCAATGCTACAGCGGGGGGTGACCTCACCATTACCGCTGGCACCAACACCCTGAGCAGCGAGGCCTACCGCAAGGTAAAAACCACCAGCCGCAAAAAGGAATACCGAGATACCCTTAACGAAACCACCCGCACCGGCAGCACCTTGAGTGCAGAGAACATCACATTGCAAGCGGGTACCGCAGGCACGGGCAATCTCGCCATTGAAGGCAGCAATGTCGTCTCGACCAACGGCACAATCCTTCAGGCGACAGGAGACATCACCATCGCCTCGGTTGACAATATCCGTGACGAAACCCACACCAAGAAAGAAAAGAAATCCGGCTTCTCTGGCGGTGGCTCCAGCATTGGTTACGGCACCAGCAAACTCAGCCAGAAACAAACGGGCACTACCGTCACGCAAACAGGCAGCACCGTGGGCAGTGTAGAAGGCGATGTGAACATCCAGGCTGGCCACACCTATACACAAACGGCCAGCGATGTCTTGACTCCCAAGGGAGATATCGACATTGCAGCGCAGCAGGTCAACATCATCGCAGACAACAACACCTCCACCCAAACCACCGAAACCAAGTACAAACAAAGTGGCTTGACACTCGCCATCACCAGCCCGGTGATCTCGGCGATTCAGACAGCTAGCCAGATGAAGGACGCTGCCAGCAATACTTCCGATGGTCGCATGCAAGCCCTGGCGGCAGGCACCACGGCGCTGGCGGCAAGTAATGCTTACGATAGCACGATGCAGGCGTTTAATGAGGTTCCATCAGGGAGCAACATTACCGATGCTGCAAACCAGGCAGGTGGCGTGAATTTGAGCCTCTCCATCGGCACCAGCAAGAGCAGCAGCACCTCTACGCAAACCAGCAGCACGGCCCAAGGCAGTAGCGTCATCGCAGGTGGGGATATTTCCATCAAGGCCACCGGGTCTGGTGAACAGTCTGACATCAACATCATCGGCAGCACTATCAAGGCGGGTGGAGATGCAAACCTCAAAGCTGATGATGAAGTGAACCTGATCGCAGCGAAGAATACCGACACCCTTGCCAGCAAGAACAAGGGCAGCAGTGCTAGTGTCGGGGTGAGCATAGGGTCAGATGGTTTGTTGTTCACTGTCGGGGCTAGTGGTAACAAGGGCAAGGCCAATGGCAGCGATATCACTTGGACGGAGAGCGTAGTACAGGCTGGCAACAAAGTTACGCTGGAAAGCGGTACGGATATCAACCTCATCGGCGCTCAAGTCAAAGGTAATCAAATAGTTGCCAATATCGGCACCTCAGGCAACGGCGACCTCAATATCCAGAGTTTACAGGACACCAGCACTTACAAAGACAAACAGCAGAGTATCGGCGGCAGTGTATCGGTGGGCTATGGCAGGTGGAGCGCCAGCGCCAATGTGAGCGACAGTAAGGTCAAGAGCGACTACGCTAGTGTCAACGAACAGGCGGGTATCTTGGCCGGGGACGGTGGCTTCCAGATCAATGTGAATGGCAATACCGATCTCAAGGGGGCAATCATCGCCTCCAGTGAGCAGGCGATTGCAGATAACCAGAACAGCTTGACGACGGAGACACTAACGGTATCAGACATCAAGAACAAGGCGGAATATAAAGCCAGCAGTAGTAGCATGGGGCTAAACATCTCTTATACCCCTGGCCAATCAATCACCAAAAATGTAGGTAATAATTTAGTCAATCTGCCTGGCGCATTAGCACCTGATTCAAATCAGGCGAGCACAGAGTCCAGTGCAACACATAGCGCAATTAGTGCAGCACACATTGCAATTACTGATGATGCACAACAAACTGCATTAACTGGTAAAAACGCCGAAACAACCATCGCAACCTTAAATCGAGACACTGCCAACGCCAACAATGGCATATTAACTAAACCTGATATCACCGCTATTCAAAATGAAATGGCGGCAAATGCAAGCATTATGAGCACAGCCACCCAGCAAGTGACTACTGCCATTAATTCATATTACGTCAAAAGAATGGCGGAATATGATCAGCAATATAATGACAAGCTCAACCTCGCCAGAGAGAAAGAAGCCGAGGCAGCTATTCTGGGCGCCAGTGGTCAAACCAGCGAAGAAAATATTTTATTAGCCGAAGCACAAACACTGCGCTATCAGGCAATTGATATTCGCAACGAACGCGACAACCCAAGCCTATCGCAAGGCTTGGCGCTTACTTTGGGTAATATTTTAGTAGGCGGATTGGGAGGTGAGGTCAATATGGCGAAAGCCGCCACCAGTTATGCCGTGGGGACACTAGGCAATGCCTTCTTGTTAACCGCACAAAAACGCGATAGCGATGTCACGCAAGGGTTTATTGCTACTTGCAAAAAAGCACCTCCTGAATGCGCGCAAGCCGCTTCTGGGTTAGGTGACACTATTAACAATACAGATTTATCGCTAGAAGAACGCATCAAAGCTTTAATCGATTTAAAAAGCACCGATGACAATGCGCAGCTATTCGAGATTAAAGCCGTGGATAGTAATAGTGAAGGTCTTTTTAATATTGCTGTAAATGGCATTTTAAATGAGCCAGACCGCGCCTTGGTGCTGGGTATCGGGCATCTGCGCGATGGAAGGTCTATCGAACAATCCATTTACCTATCCTATAACGATACCCAGGGCAGCCTGGCAGATTTACTCAATGCCGCCATCGACCAATACGCGCACGCAACATCCAATACTTCAGAAGCCATCGTGCAAGCCTTGATCGCTTCGCGCGGCAACCTACTCGGCCACGGCGAGACCAATCTCCTTGCCCACAGCGGCGGCACGCTCTCCAGCAACATTGCCTTGAATGATTATGCCGCCCAAGGGAATGCAAACGCGAATCTGCATATCGATTACTTTGGGCCAGCATCTTCCACTGGCGCTGCAGTCGCCGCTGCTCTAAATGCCGCCGGTTTAGCGGGCGCTACGCCTGAACAGCAGGCTAACTGGTTAGCCTATGGCAATGTTCATGGCCCGAGTGATAATAGCAGCAATGGTCTTGGCTATTATAATCATGCCAACGACCCTGTTTCTACGATTGTAGGCGGCAATTTAGGTCAAACCAATCAGTACAACAACCCCAATTCCCCAACCCATTTACAAGGGGTCGAATTAGGCAATCTATTGCAATCGTTAATAGAGTTAAAAGCTTTATTCACTACGAGTAATAGCGCACATTCAACCTATCGATGGAATGATCCGTCTACCTGGCCAGCCACAACGGTTGCACCAGCTCCCAGCGGTCAATAAAGGTAAATATGCACAAATCCATGATCAACGCTCTGTTCGCTATCACCATCGGTGCTGCCACGCTCAATGCCTGCAGCACAGCTGGTTATCAGAAAATAGAGGAAATGTCGCTGCCTCACTATCAAAAAGGCATGCCAGTGATAAGCGACATCAAGGTAGTGTGCCGCGCGCAGGTGATTGTCAGACCAGACAAAGACAGGCATATGGTCGATGAGCGCACTGGGAGCGCATATTTTCCTCCCCAGAACGCAACCGAGAAGCCAACTACAGATTACACGCACCCTCCTTTGGACTTTATGGTGACGTACGATCGCATCTGGGATGTCACTGTTTATCCAACTTCACCTCGCATCCCACCGAAATATCCACAACAACTATGTCAAAACGGTACCTCAACCCAAACCATCACCACGTCTGGCATAGGTAGCTTATATACTCAACTGGCTCTCAACTTCAGGCCGCTGAGTTATAACCTGGACCCCAGCAAAGGTGCGGTGCGGGTATGGTCATTGCCCAATGTCAGCATGGATGGCCTGAATTACAGGGCCACCATGATCGGTTTCTGGCCGATGATCATTGAAGGTGACAAGTTACCTACATCAAGTAATTTTAGAATATATACCACCAATAATCCCAATATCAAAAAAGAAACCGTCACGATTAATGGGCGGGAATGGCAGCATATGTCACTGCAGGTGATTAGTGGAAAAGATGTTCCAGAACGAAAAGATTTCAAGGCTGGAAAATCCTCGTCGGTTCATGAACTTTATGTCACCAAGGTAGGTAATTATATGTTTGCAATGGTTGCCTGGTACAGCGGTGACTTAGCGACAAACGCTCCCGCATGGCTGACGCAACGCCGGGAATTTTTAAGGCATTGGCTGGAGTCATTCAAGTTTGAACCAGTTCCACTTGACGCTCAATAATGTCAGTTAAATACCAATCATAAATCATCAACAATGGTTTCATTTCGTTAAAGATCAATTTTATGAATCCTCAAAACCTTCTGATTTTTATGATCGTCATTAGCATGGTAGCTGCTTGCACAGGCCCTAAGGTACTGGATGCCTCTCCAGAACAGGGGCCTGTCGCTAGAATGCGTGTACTCACTACAGGAGCATTCCTTTACCTTCACCCCAATAAATCTTGTTATACCCTGTATGACAAGGCAGCGATTCCTGCTTACTCTGGCGGAAAAGAGTATGGTTTATTTTATGGATTAGCCCAGTTAAATGAAAACAGAAAGGTAGGCATGCCTTTAACAGAAGATGTTACTTGGGGGTACAACGAGTTTATTGTGCAAGCCAATCAACCCATGACTATTTACTCAAGCTATGTCACCAACGGAGAGGTTGGTGGACAGTGGAGACACGCTAGTTGTGGCCCGTTTACTGGAAGCTTCATCCCTGAGCCCGGCAAAGATTATGATGCTGCACTTCTCTTGGAAGGTGGTCGATGCAATCTAAGAGTTCGGGAGCTAGTGCCTGACGCTATTACAAGAAAAATTAATCCAGTTGAGATAAATCTCCAATCCGCACTGCCATGTAAATAAGATTAAAAACTTCATTAAGAAATTTCGTATAGATGAGCTATCCAAAATCACAAAGTGGTGAGGATATCAAAAGCGAAAGCCCTTAGCAGTGCCGATAATTGCAATAATCTCCAACTCATTCCCATCCAATAACACCAATGAAACAACAATACAAAATGACTTTATCTAGAAAAATTTTAATTACTTTTTTGACTTGCACAATCATTGGCTGCGCCACCGTCCCTCAACAACAGGTGTTAAACATAGAAGGTAATCGAGCATATTTGACTGCCCGTTATCAAGAAGCAGTCCAGCGCTATGAAAAAGCCTTGGAGGCTGCCAAGCAAAATAAAGATCAGCAATATATCGCCATTGCCTCTTATGGTTTAGGCAGGGCAAATGTCAAACTTTGTCGTCTAGATGAAGCTGAGCACTGGCTGAGGTACTCTATTCAAGCGCGCGAGACGCTGACTGATTCCAACCTGGCCTACATGACACAAAATTTATCTGAACTGGCAAGGCTGTATATGGCGCAACAGCGATATACCGATGCCATTACCTTATATGAAAGAGCCAACCCTATGCTTTACCGGCTTAAAGTAGACAAAACCGACCCGATTGCACTTGCTAACCAATTTGATGCGTATGAGGAAGCACTACGCAAGACTGACCGTAATGCAGAGGCCGATGCCATGGCAGAAAAATCTAAAGAGCTGAAGCAAGACAACCCCGGCAAGTTCGCCCTTTTCCGGCCAGAGCCGATACCACAAGCTTGCTTTTCGCATAATTAGTAATGGATTTAAGAAATGATGAATATTAGAAAAACCTCTCTTTTTATACTTGTTGTTTGTTTAGTTGGCTGTGCGGCACCTATTAATAGAAAAAATGCAGAAAACTATACAAGGCAAGGCGCTATCGCCATTGCAAACAATGATTGGCAATCGGCCCGCCGTGCATTTGCGCGTGCGGTCGTCAATGCTGAACTTGGAGGTGTCGCACCATCAACCCGTGCAGTATTAAGTTACGAATATGGTCGCTCCTTAGGTGCGACCTGTTTTTTTGATGACGCATCTTATTATCTGGAACAGGCTTACGACCTGGATAATCAAACAGGTGGCCCGCTTTACATGAGCCTGGTTGAACTCGCCAGGCTACACTTAGATCAAGGAAAGTTTACAGAAGCAGCTGAATACTACAAAAAGGCGATACCGGATCTGCAGCGCCATAACATTCCTCAACTCGGAGCTATCGGCTATGCTGAGACTCTTGATGAAGCCGCCATTGCATTAGCCGCAACCGGTCAAGAAGCAGAAGCGTCCAAACTCAGATTGCAGGCTCAAACAATCCACTCAGCGCATCCTAGGCAGAAATCAATTACAGACAGGACGCCTTATGGAAAATATTGTACATAGTCCAATATTGTTCATATCTACACAGTTAATCTGCTTCAATAATAAGTCCATCATCCCTCTTTAATCTGTCTGACAGGAGGTTGCCTGTCAGAAAATTGCGGTCACGTCTGCGTTCAAGCTGGTATCGATTGTGCTAGAGTCAATTCATTCACATCTGCATTAAAGGCTCTCCCCTTATGGCGATTCGTGTCGCGTTGCATCACAAGACGAGTTACAAGTTCGATCGCCCGGTTAATGTTTCCCCTCATGAAGTCAGGCTGAAACCCGCGGCCCACGCGCGTACGCCAATTTTGTCCTACTCGCTTTCGGTGACACCGGAGAAACACTTCATCAATTGGCAGCAAGACCCTTACGGCAATTACATTGCGCGCCATGTGTTCCCCGAAAAGGTGCGCGAGTTGGCGTTTACGGTCGATCTTGTGGCGGATATGACGGTAATCAATCCATTCGACTTCTTTGTGGAGAAATATGCCGAGCAGTTTCCGTTTCGTTATACCGAGCAACTGGAACATGAGCTCAGCCCCTACCTCAAGGCTGAGCCGGCATGTGCGCAATTGCTGGATTGGATAGCGTCAGCAAAACAAGCTTTGCTGAGCCAGGAGATGAACACTACGCATTTTCTGGTGGCGTTGAATCAGCGCTTGCAAGCGGATATTGGCTATACCGTGCGCATGGAGCCTGGTGTGCAGTCAGTGGAAGAAACTTTAACCAAGCGCACTGGTTCCTGCCGTGACAGTGCCTGGCTGCTGGTGCAGATACTGCGCCAGCTTGGGCTTGCCGCGCGTTTTGTCTCGGGTTACCTGATCCAGCTCACGCCAGATATCAAGGCGCTGGATGGCCCAAGTGGCACAGACGTTGATTTCACCGACCTGCACGCCTGGGCGGAGGTTTATATCCCTGGTGCTGGCTGGATAGGCCTGGACCCAACCTCGGGCCTATTGGCAGGTGAGGGGCATATTCCTCTTGCCTGTACTGCCATGCCCTCCTCTGCTGCACCTGTCACTGGCTTTACTGACGTGTGCGAGGTGGAGTTCGTGCATGAGATGAAGGTCACCCGCATTCATGAAGACCCTCGTGTGACCAAGCCTTACAGTGAAGAAGATTGGCTGAAAATAGACGCCCTCGGTCATCTGGTGGATGCAGACCTGGAGCGGCATGACGTGCGCCTGACCCAGGGTGGCGAGCCGACATTTGTCTCGGTGGATGACATGGAGGGTGCGGAGTGGAATACGCAGGCGCTAGGCGACAAGAAACGTGAACTGGCAGGCAAGCTTGCCTCTCGACTCAAGGGCAAGTTTGCCGAAGGCGGCCTGCTGCATTACGGGCAAGGTAAATGGTATCCAGGAGAGCCGCTACCACGCTGGGCGCTGAATATGTTCTGGCGCCTGGATGGCAAACCAATCTGGCAGGATGCCACGCTGTTTTCTGATGAGCAGCAGCCAGAGCGTTACTCAACAGCAGAGGCGACGACATTCAGCCATGCGTTGGTCAAGCATCTAGGCTTGCCAACAGCATGTGTTATTCCCGCCCATGAAGATGTTATGCAACAACTCTTGCTGGAGCAAAGCCTGCCGGACAATATCGACCCGCTCAACGCCAGCCTGAAAGATAGTGCAGAGCGTCGCAAGCTCGCCAAGCTACTGGAAACCGGGCTGGGCGAAACCGTGGGCTATGTTATTCCGCTGAAGCCAGAACCGCTTGAGCCATCCGCCACGCAATGGATCACCAGCAAATGGCCGTTGCGGCGCGAACATTTATACCTGCTGGCGGGTGACTCTCCCATGGGTTTACGCCTACCCCTGGCCTCGCTGCCGTGGGTATTGCCTGAAGAGATGGAAGCAGAATTTCCCATTGACCCCTTTGCCGAGACAGGCAAATTAGCTGACCACGCCACATCGACCAAGCCGGGCAAAACACGACTGGAAAATCCCGCAGCAAGAGAGGTGATCCACACCGCACTCTGCGTGCAAGTGCGCAATGGCAGGTTGCATGTCTTCATGCCGCCGGTGACACGGCTAGAGGATTACCTGGCCCTGGTCAGCGCAGTCGAGGCGACAGCTGCCGAGCTTGAGTTAAAGCTGTGGCTGGAGGGCTATGCACCGCCGAGGGATGCGCGCATCAGCATGCTGAGTGTCACGCCAGACCCAGGCGTGATTGAAGTGAACATTCACCCGGCCAACTCATGGAAAGAACTCAACCACACCATCACCACGCTATATGAAGAAGCGCGCCAGACCCGGCTGGGCACGGAGAAATTCATGCTGGATGGCCGTCATACCGGCACTGGTGGTGGTAACCATGTCACGCTGGGCGGTGCAACACCTGCCGATAGCCCCATGCTGCGCCGCCCGGATGTATTGAAAAGCCTGATTACTTATTGGCAAAACCATCCTGCGCTTTCTTACCTCTTTGCTGGTACCTTTATCGGCCCCACTAGCCAATCGCCACGTGTGGATGAAGCGCGAGATGACAATCTCTATGAGCTTGCGATTGCCTTCCAGCAGATGGAAAAAGTGCTGCCGGAAGCCAAGGAAAGCGACCGCCCGTGGCTGGTAGACCGGCTGTTGCGCAACTTGCTGGTAGACCTCACGGGCAATACACACCGAGCAGAATTCTCTATCGACAAGCTCTATTCGCCCGATGGCCCGACTGGCCGCCTTGGCATTGTAGAGTTCCGTGCATTCGAAATGCCGCCCCATGCGCGCATGAGCTTGTTGCAGGCCTTGCTGCTACGAGCTCTGGTTGCACGCTTCTGGAAAACACCTTACACCGGCAAGCTGGTGCACTGGGGCACCGAGCTGCATGATCGCTGGATGCTGCCGCACTTCATCGCTCAGGATATTGCTGATGTGGTGCAAGAGCTACGCCACGCGGGATATGCCTTCGAGCGCCACTGGTTTGATCCGTTCATCGAGTTTCGCTTCCCGCGCTATGGCACCGTGGCGTATGAAGGGGTAGAGCTGGAAATGCGCCAAGCCATCGAACCTTGGCATGTGTTGGGTGAGGAAATGAGCGGCGGCGGTACTGCGCGCTATGTGGATTCCTCTGTAGAGCGTATGCAGTTACGTGTGCGCGGCCTGACAGAATCACGTCATATTGTCACCTGCAATGGCCGCCCCTTGCCACTACAGCCGACCGGGCAAGCTGGGGAATATGTTGCCGGGGTGCGCTTTCGCGCTTGGGATCCATGGTCTGCATTACACCCGACGATCAAGCCGCATGCGCCCTTGGTATTCGACTTGGTAGACACCTGGAGTGGGCGCGCCATTGGTGGCTGCACTTATCATGTCTCACACCCTGGTGGCCGTAATTACGCTACCTTTCCGGTGAATGCGCTGGAGGCAGAGGCACGCCGATTTGCACGTTTCTGGGATCATGGTCATACCCCTGGCGACATGGAACTGCGTGAAGAGTCACGCAACCCCAGCTTCCCGTTTACCCTAGACCTGCGATGGCAAGATGGTTAATATCAACCAACCCTCCCCGGTATCCGATAACGCGCCTACCATGTTGCCTCCACTCTTGCAGACATATCCATCGCAGCAACAGCGCCACGATGAGTTGATGCAGCCAACGGGTACGCCCAGGCCGCACTGGAAAGCGCTGATCGAGACATTGGAAGCACTCTCACCGGAACAAGTACACCAACGTGTAGAAGCCATCGCCCACCAGGTGCGTGAAAATGGCGTGACCTATAACGTCTATGCGGATACTAAGGGGCTGCAACGCCCATGGGGACTAGATATTCTGCCGTTCATCCTGCCGCAAGAGGAGTGGCAGGCCATCGAATCGGCCGTCACCCAGCGCGCGACGCTGATGAACGCCATTCTCAATGACATCTACGGCCCGCAGCAACTCATGCGTAATGGCCTGCTACCACCAGCCCTGGTGCATGGGCACGCTGGCTTCCTGCGCCCCTGCCATGGCATCCGCCTGCCTGATGATTATGCCCTGCATTTATATGCCGTTGATATGGCACGCTCACCCGATGGGCAATGGTGGGTGGTGGGCGACCGCACCCAGGCTCCATCGGGGGCTGGCTATGCACTGGAAAATCGCATGATCATTTCCAGCGCATTTCCTGAGCTATTCCGTGATCTCAATGTGCAGCGGCTTGGTGGCTTTTTCTCCAGCATGCGCGATAGCCTAGCCTATTGGGGCCGCCAGGTCGCCGCAACGCAAAGCAGCAACTACCCGCAAGTCAGCCCGCTAGGCGAAGGCGAACATCCGTTAATCGTCCTGCTCACGCCAGGCCCATATAACGAGACCTATCACGAGCAATCATATCTGGCAGGCTATTTGGGTTTCCCCCTGGTGCAGGGCAGCGATCTGACAGTGCGCCACGGTATCGTCTGGATGAAAACGCTATCTGGCCTGCGGCCTGTCCATGCCATTCTCAGGCGCCTGGATGATGACTTCTGCGACCCGTTGGAGCTTAACCCGGACTCCTTGCTGGGCATCCCCGGCCTCACTGATGCGGCGCGACGCGGCAATGTGCTGATTGCCAATAGCCTGGGCTCTAACCTGCTACAAACCGGCGCCCTGCTTGGCTTCCTGCCTAACCTTTGCCAGCATCTGCTTGGGCAACCGCTGCTGATGCCTTCGGTGGCAACCTGGTGGTGCGGCGAACCAGCTGCGCTGGAAACCGTGATCGCCAATATGGATAAACTGGTGATCAAGCCTGCGTTCCCACAAATTCGTGAGGTACCGATCTTCGGCGAAGACCTGTCTCCCGATCAACGCATCGAGTTGACACAAAAGCTGCGCAACAATCCGCAAAACTATGTTGCGCAGGAACAAGTGGAAATCTCGCAGGCCCCGGTATGGAATGACCAGCAACCGGCCCTCAATGCCTTGGCAATCGGCCTGCGCGTGTATGCCTGCGCTACGCCGCAAGGCTATGTGGTCATGCCAGGCGGGCTTACCCGTGTCGGCAGCACACAGGATGAGCGCGTGCTCAGCATGCAGCGCGGCGGCACCAGCAAGGATACGTGGATCATCTCGCCTGGGCACAACGATTATCGCAGCCTGCTACGCAAGCCCACTTCCAGCCGTGATCTCATCCACAGTAATGTGCACTTGTCGAGCCGAATGGTGGAGAACCTATTCTGGTTTGGCCGCTACAGTGTGCGCAATCACCACTACACCCGGTTATTGCGTACCGCCATCCACCGCCTGCTGGAGTTTTCCAGCGATCACCGCAGCGCTGAGTGGCCAACCATCCAGGCCTTGTGCACATGGTACGGCCTGATGGCGCTAGAAAAGACTCCAGATACTCAGGAGGCGCTCCCAACCACCCTGGATGATGAATCCATCGAGGCATTGTTGATCGCTGGTATTTTCTCGATAACCCAGGGGCAACCCAGCCTAGCGAACCACATGCAGCAATTCTTCACGCTGGCATTTAATTTACGCGAGCGCCTTTCTGGCGATAACTGGCGCAGCATCAACCAAATGGTCAAGCGTTTCAACGGCACACCCTTGCAAAGCCCCACGCTGGCAGATGCCATATTGCTGCTTGATGAAACGTCAACCTCCTTAGTCACTCTGGCTGGGTTTTCACTGGATGGCATGACGCGTGACCAGGGCTGGCGCTTCCTTTCCATCGGGCGACGCATTGAGCGCCTGCAATTGCTCTGCACCCTGCTGCGCAACACCTTGCTCATGCCACCGGAAAGCAACCTGGAATGGCTGCTGGAGCTATGCGACAGCATCGTGACCTATCGCTCGCGTTATGTGGCACAAGCCGAGTGGCTACCCGCACTGGATTTGCTGCTGCTGGATGAAAACAACCCCAACTCCATGACCTTCCAGCTCAAGGGCCTGATCAAATACCTCTCACAGATTTCCGCCAACTATGGCGGCGGAGGCGAAGGCCCTTTTATTGAGCAGTTGGCGAAATTGCGGGCCCTTGATCCTGACACACAGCTTGCACCAGGCAACCCTGAGCTGCTCGCCTGGTTAAATGACACCTTCAACACCAGTGTTACATTGTCAGATACCTTAAACCAACGTTTTTTCAGCTATTCCGGCACATGGCAGGAACAGTTACAACACCACAATGCCCAGCAGGCTCCCCTGCATTTCTAGTCTATGCGCTTCCAGGTTTCCCACATCACCCACTACGACTATGACTTCAACGTCACCCTGTCGCAGCAGTTCCTGCACCTGACGCCGCGCAGTTTCACGTTTCAGCAATGCCAATCACATGCCTTGGTGATAGAGCCAGTGCCAGATGAGCGGCAGCAGAACCAGGATTATTTCGGCAATATCACCGATTATTTCGCTATCCAGACACCACACCAGACACTGACTGTCAGTTCATTTACCGAGGTGCAGCTACTTCCCAGGCCAACACTGGAGATCATGCAACATAGCCGTACCTGGGAATCGGTACGGGATGAATTGAAGCTGGAATATGTCAAGAATGCTGATGCGCACGCCTACCTTTTCCCCTCGCCCCATATTGCATGCAGCGATGCCTTGGCTGACTACGCCAGGCAAAGCTTCACGCCTGGCCAGCAACTGATTCCAGCCGCTTTCGCCCTGACCCAACGCATCTTCAACGAGTTTGAATTCGACCCCAACGCAACGGATGTCGGTACGCCCTTATCGCAAGTGTTAGCTAACAAGCGCGGCGTCTGCCAGGACTTTGCCCACTTCATGATAGGCTGCCTGCGCAGCATCGGCCTTGCTTGCCGTTATGTCAGTGGCTACATCCTGACCAAGCCGCCGGAAGGCCAGCCCAAACTCATAGGCTCAGATGCTTCCCACGCCTGGGTCTCTTTATATAGCCCGGTTTACGGCTGGGTAGATTTTGACCCTACCAATAACTGCCTGGTGCAGCATGAACATATCACCGTCGCCTGGGGACGTGATTTCAGCGATGTTTCGCCTATGCGTGGCGTAGTACTGGGTGGAGGCGCACATTCACTGGATGTCAGCGTCACAGTAGAGCCTAAACCGTAACACCCTATGTGAAACGTCTATTGAGTTAACAGCCGAGCCACTTCACTCAATAAAAAAGCCAGCGATGCTGGCTTTTTATACATGGCAGAGCGATCAGTAACACCGCATCACTTTTAGAGCAGCACCTTCTCTATGCCGCCATTGTTAGCTTTCTGCACATAATCCTGCATCCAGTTTGCACCCAGCACATGCTTGGCCATTTCCACTACGATGTAATCAGCGTCAATGCCCGTGTCTTCACCGTAACGTGACAAGCCTTGCAAGCACGATGGACAAGAAGTGAGGATTTTCACATCCTGTTCGGGAGCACCTGGGGTCAAGCCCAGTTTGGCCATGCCTTTTTCCAGCTCCTCCTGCTTGCGCATCTTGACCTGGGTTGCAATATCGGGACGCGCGACAGCAAAAGTGCCGGATTCCCCGCAACAACGGTCATTCAACGCGACATCGTTCTCCCCCACCAACGCCTGCGTCACCTTCATCGGCGCATAAGTCTTCATCGGGCTGTGGCAAGGGTCATGGTACATATAGCGAGTACCAGTCACGCCTTCAATCTTGAAGTTTTTCTCCATCAGGTACTCGTGGATATCCAGCAACCTGGCACCGGGGAAGATGCGTTCAAACTCGTATTTCTGCAACTGATCCATACAAGTGCCGCAGGACACAATCACGGTCTTGATATCGAGATAGTTCAAGGTGTTGGCCACACGGTGGAACTGCACACGGTTATCCGCGGTGATTTGCTGGCCTTTATCGTGATTACCGCTAGAGGTTTGCGGATAACCGCAGCACAGGTAGCCGGGCGGCAAGACGGTGATAGCGCCAGCCTCATACAACATAGCCTGCGTCGCCAAACCTACCGTCGAGAACAAACGCTCGGAGCCACATCCCGGGAAGTAGAACACAGCGTCTGAATCTTCATGCGTTTTTTGCGGGTTGCGGATCACCGGCACAATCGTGTCATCTTCAATCCCCAGCAATGCGCGCGATGTCTTGGTTGGCATCGCCTTGGGCATGGGTCGATTGAGGAAGTGGATCACCTGCGCCTTGATTTCTGGCTTGCCCAATGTGGGTGGCGGGCTCTTCTTGGTGCCATTCAGCAACCCCAACTTCTTGAATACCGCATGACCCAGACGTTGCGCCTTGTAACCAAAGCCAACCATGGCAGTACGCATGGCGCGTATCGTGGCAGGGTCCTTGATATTAAGGAAAGTCATGGCTGCGGTGGTACCAGGGTTAAAGTGCTTCTTGCCCTGCTCACGCAGGAAATTGCGCATGGCAATCGACACATCACCAAAATCAATATCCACCGGGCAAGGCTTTTCGCAACGATGGCAGACAGTGCAGTGGTCGGCTACATCATTGAACTCATCAAAGTGCTTGAGCGAAATACCGCGACGCGTCTGCTCTTCATAGAGGAAAGCCTCGATGAGGAGCGAAGTACCGAGAATCTTGTTGCGCGGACTATAAAGCAGATTGGCACGTGGCACGTGTGTGGTACACACGGGCTTGCACTTGCCGCAACGTAGGCAATCACTGATGGAATCAGCAATACCACCAATCGCGGATTGCTCCATGATGATAGACTCTTGCTCCAGCAGGCCAAAAGATGGCGTATAGGCTGAATGCAGGCCAGAGCCAGCCATCAGCTTGCCCTTGTTGAAGCGACCTTCAGGGTCTACCTGCTGCTTATAGGCAGCAAATTTGGAGACGGTTTTCTCGTCTAGAAACTCCATTTTGGTGATGCCGATACCATGTTCGCCCGAGATCACCCCTCCCAGGCCTGTGGCCAGCTTCATGATGCGTGCAACGGCTTCATGTGCCGTCTGCATCATTTCATAATCATCAGAGTTGACCGGGATATTGGTGTGCACATTGCCATCGCCAGCATGCATGTGCAGGGCGACAA
>VFQQ010003293.1_pt1 | contig 16074 bp, 13 predicted proteins | sample 3512341 | NCBI WGS metagenome assembly VFQQ01 (sample SAMN10412373, study PRJNA504923) | tailings metagenome | isolation source: Relicate 2 Philex TSF1 revegetated site | place: Philippines: Tuba, Benguet | collected 2017-08-29 | reverse complement strand
GGCTTATGGAGTAGATACATTTTGGTTTGGAAAAGAAGCACAACAGGAGGAAGTTGTAGAAAACAAAATACCCGAAGAAAAGCAGAATAAATCTTCTGATAAAACCCAAGCAGTAACACCTCTACCAACAGATACCGCTAAAGTGACTGAAAATAAAAATGCCGCTTTTGTGACAGCAGATTTATCTGCAAAAAAAGGAGAAACCGTGGCTCCTCCGCCCCCGAAACCTGCTTCCTCAGCCCCCCAAGTAGATAATCCCCCTCAAAATGCCAACATCCGCATCACCTCTATAAAACGCAACACCAACGCCCTAACTGTCAATTTTTTAATGACTCGCACTAAAGATATGACCGACAACTCCTCCTACGCCATCTACGGCACCGAAAACCCTCAGTATGCTTTTTATGTGAGAGATGCCGCAAGAAATATCTACAAATTAAAAAGCTTAGAGGGAGGTACCAATGGTCAGTCGGTCAGTTGGGGAAGTCGAAAAAACCACGCATTTACCGCCACATTTGAACCAGTACCTAGCCATGTCAAAATAGTAGATATCAGAGAAGCCGAAGAGCGTATTCCGGGACAATCCTACTGGAATTTTGGAGGCGTACACTTACCATAAACCATCTATCCCTCATTACCATGCGACACCTACTTTTGGGGCTTTTGCTACTACTAGGTAGTGGCTTAGCTTTCGGTCAAAGAAAATTCAGTTCGATGACTCCAATGATTACTTTGCTGGATAATAAAACAAAAGCATTGGAAAAAAAAGACCGCTACGTGGTCAAATCGCTGCTCGATATCCTACAACGCGACATGAGTGACGCCCGCAATAGCACAACTCATTTCTTTTCCAAAAGCGAGCTATCCAACATTATTGTTTTAGGAGACCCTGAAAAAATATCGGCTTTACAACTACGGCCCTACCAACTCAAAAACGACACATGGTCTTTTGTACGCACTTATAGTGGCAATTCAGAAATCAATACCGCTTTCTCTGCGGCTGAATCTGCTTTTTATAAGCTCGAAGTAATGGCCACTTTCCGTGCAGGTCAAAGCTATACTCATTTTGGCCTTCTCATTGACCAAGAACAATAACCCTAAATCACCACAAAGATGAAATTCCCCGTTCTTTTTTTCTTGCTCGCAGTAGCTACGAGTAGCTGGGGGCAAAAAAATTCAATGAATACCATGAATTCACTCGCCTTGAGTCTTTCCAAAGAATTGGACGGTCCATCAAATGCCGATTTGATACGCTATGAGTCTGGCTTTATGACCGAGCGCTCCGAATCTATCTATGATGTTTTGTATCGACCTTTCAAGGCCAACACACACTATGTGATTATTGCGTATGCAGATGCACGTATTGAAGATTTTACATTACATCTCCAAAAACAAAAAACCGACGGGCAGTGGGAAACGCTCAAAAGTGTGAATGAAAACAAACGCAAACAAGTTTCCAACGACCCTACCAATGAACTGGGAGACTATGAAATACTGAAAGATTTTACCATAGCATCAGACGGTGAATACCGATTGGTATTGATAAGCGACAAAAAAAATAGCCGCTCAGGAAGGTATAGTATATTGATTTATGCCAAAGAAGGAGAGAGTACCGCTACTACCACTACCAGCTCTAGCTCTACTGCCAATGTAGATCTTAAACAAAAAATAGAAGCTACGGGGCTATCCTATAAAGTCACCGAAAAAGGAGATTATCATTTGACGGTAAAGAGAGACGATGGCCGAACACAATTGATAATCATAACCGGAAAAACCCAAACTTATAAAGATATGGAACTGCTTGATATTTGGTCGCCTATCAAAAAAATCACTTCTAAAAGCGAGCTGGGCTTTGCCAATGGGCTATTCCTTATGGAGCGTAACGAGAGCCTTAAGTTTGGTGCTTGGCAAATTGCCGGCGAAAAATCTCCCTACTTGGTCAATATTTCAATCACGACTTCTACTTCTATCGCTTCGCACGATTTGAAAAAAATAATAGAATTTCTGGCCGAAGAAGCTGATTTACGGGAAAAAGAACTCACCCAAAAAGACGACTACTAATCCTCTAAAATTAATTTTCGCATGAAAAAAGTATTGTTTTTTTTACTCATAACCTATGCTGGCTATGGGCAAATAGGCGGTAGCCCTGCCGTAGAGTGTGACCCTTTTGTCAAAAAAGAACTTGATACACAAGGAATTGAATACAGCATCACCAAAAATGGCGACTTCAAGATTGTGAGAAAGGTAGACAATGACCGCATTCAAGCGGTATATATTCAATCCAAATCTATGAACTACAAGGGAATTGAAGTACGAGAAGTTTGGTCGTATGCACGCATCTACGACCGCAAATCAGACCTCAAAGAAAGTGATATCTACATGGCTTTGAGCAAAAATGCTACCTACAAGTTTGGTGCGTGGCAAATAGGGAAAGACAATACGAACGCCTATTTCCTAAATTTTTCGGTAAAAACCGCCAGCGATGCGAAAGGCACCACTCTCAAAGACATCATTGATGTAGTAGCTATGCGGGGCGACGAAATCGAAAAAGAACTCACCAACGCTGATAAATACTAAATTTTTAACCATTTAATAAGACCCAACAATTATGCAATCCAAATTCACTCCCATTGCCAAAATTCTATTTGGCATTACCCTTGGGGTCGGCCTATTCTTTGGCGGCAAATATCTCTTTGGCAAAAAGTCTTCCTCTGTGGTTGAAGATACCCCAGGCAATGTAGTAGAGCCTATCTCTCCCTCGGGTTTTAGTTATGCTCCTCCTGAGCCCATCAACGGTACCCTCAAGGGGGTCGTCGAGTTAGGTGCTTCTGGATTTAACTCTTTCATAGTCAATATAGATGCCAACAAAAACTGGAAGTTACAAAAAGCAGATTTCGGCAATAGCTTGGTACTTGAAAATATGGCCACTGATACCGACATACGCGACGGACTCAAGAAATACATCAGCACGATGCTCGATTTTGGGGTGCAAGCAGCTCATATTCACTTTGTAGTAAGCTCGGGAGCAGCCAAAGAAGCTGTTACTCAGAAGATTATTGAAGGTCTAAAAAATTTAAAATATGTAGTCAATATCGTAACCCCCGAACAAGAAGGAGCCTTAGCCTTGGCCTGTGTATTGCCAAAAGCCTACGAAAATGAAGCATTTGTAGTGGATATGGGCTCAAGTAACACCAAAGTTTCTTGGAAAAAAGACAACAATATAAATGCTTTTGAAACCTATGGTTCAAAGTATTTTCAAGATAAAACCGACGACGGTAAAGTCTATCAGGAGGTAAAGGCCAAATGCGGTGCCATCCCTACTTTTAACCGTAAAACTTGTTTTATCATCGGGGGTGTTCCGTTTAAACTAGCCAAAAAAATCCGTCAAAACAACGAGCGTTTTACTATACTAAATACTCCTGATAAATACACCCTTGAGGAGGCAAAAGATAAAGCGGGACTCAACCTCTACAAAGCGATCAAAGACGCTACTAATACCCCCCAATTTGTCTTTGATTGGGACGCCAATTTTTCAATAGGTTATTTACTAAGCCTTAAATAAGTACTTACGCATAATTAGGTGAGACTTTGCGGTCCGCCGCCGCGGCAAGTTTATAACTCCTCTGATTATCAATAGTATAAGCCTAAAACCGCGCGGCGGACCGTTTGGAAAGTCTATTTTTGCTCAATTACTTAATCCCTAAAAAACTCATGAAAACCTTCTCTGTTTCTGTGATTGTGGTAGCACTACTGGCTTGCGCCAGTAGTGCCTATGCAGCAAAGCCAATCTTCTTCTCTTTTGGTGGAGAAACCATCGCCAAAATCGCTGATTTTCCCGATACGCCCGAATTTCAAAATCAAGAGGGGCATTATGTAGATGCTGGCATGAGATACAAACAAATCTCAATTTTCTTTATTCCTGTTTGGAACTACGACCAAGAATGGTGTGGCTACATTTCTGATAAAATGTACCTTGACCTTTCAAAAGAAAAACTGGATGAATTAGCCATTGCGGCTCATATTTCTCTTCCCTCCGAGTTTCAAGTTTCGTTTTGGGATAAAATAGGCGGCAAGCTCCTTTTAGGAGCCCTACTAATAGCTTATCTTTTATACCTCACAACACAACCTAAAGATGTAAAGGCCTCTTAAAAGCAAGAATTTGGCGACTCTCAAAATAGGGATTGGTAGCTAGTCTTCAAACAAAAAACGTTGATTTCCAAACACAATAATATCCCCTTTTTTGATTTTTGTAGGGCCATTGACTTGAATAAAAGTAGTCCGCAGCTTACTCTCATTCTTTAGTATCCACTCTCCATTTTCTAATGTTATTTCGGCCTGAATCTTACTGGTAATGGTAGCGTTATTTCTATCAAGATTGTCGCGATTGAGCAGAATTTTATTGCCTTTAAAAACCATCACAGCCTTCCCCTCCGCTATCGAGTCTTCGGTAGATTTTAGAGGGGTTAGAGAGAAAGAAGATGCTTTTTGAAAAACAGGAACAGTACCATTGTTTGAGGGCTTTGAAGCATACCCAAAAGGAGGTATAGTCCCCTCTTGTTTTTCTAGTTGTGCTTCATTGACAAGAAACTCGTTCCTTTCTTTTTCAATATACAAATAGCATGTTTGTATAAAATTATCTTTATAGCCTTGAGAGGTTTCGTTTTGCCCCTCAAAAATAAGTTTACGTAACACGGAACCCGAAAGAGAATTAACATGCTTGCGCAAAAAGATTTTTTGTTCAGCCTCCGTTGTTCCTATTTGTTTTTTTAGACTGTTTTGAAGTGCCTTATTTTGGATTAAAGCTAAATATCTCCTCAACTTTTCATATTGATTTAGTTCGTCTTGCATCACTTCACAAATGTGCTCGTAGTGCTTTAGGGTACCGGTGAGCCGTTGGCAATAGCTATCAAATTCATAGCCAAATGTGTCACAATAACGAGTTAATATTTGGGCTCTCAAAAAAAGGATTTCAGGTTGGTAAATTGTCAAGTTTGCCATAATCAATAAGGTATAATTGAATAAAAAATAGATTTTTGTTTGTTCAGTTTGGATACAGTTTACCTTCAACATCATTCGCTCTAAAGCCTTCAGAAAACAACTAGTTAGCAACCAGTTGCTACTCCAACATTTTTTTAGTGAGCCACTACTTTTGAATCGTCAATTCAATGACCAACTAATACGGCCTTGCCGAAAACCGTAGTTTCAAGAGTAGGCGTTCATCTTTAATTGACCTAAAATCATGAAAAAGCTCACTTTTTTACTGTTAGTAGCACTATTACCTGTGATTGCCAAAGCGCAAGATATTTATGAAATCACCTTTACGGCGGGTATCACTCGCTACCGTGCCGCACTCGTGCTTTGGAGCAATGGAAGCGGCCAAATGAGAGTACGCTATTATGCCAACAATCAAACCAACTTGATTGAGCAAACCATTCGGTTAGAAAATACCCAGTATGGTTACCGCCTCACTGGCTACAATGCCCGCTATGCAGACACCCAACGGCGCCACCCTAACTATCAACCCGATAATTTTTATCTCTCACAAGATGACTATGGCAATTTGACTTGCCTCAATATAGATGATAACGGCACTACTTCCCGCTGCTCCATCCGATTGGTACAAGGCTACTCTTCCAAAAATACGGTGTTGAGTAGCTTCAATTGGAGGCTAGATTGAGCTAACATGCGCTTTTGCACCCCGAAATTCGGGGTGCTCCCTCACTACAACACTTTGTTTCAAAGCGCATTATACCATTACTCGCCACTGCTGATTATTAAAAAACCATTACGAAGGTCTCATTTAAAATCGAACACTTAAATCGAAATTTGTAGGATTTTGCTGTTAACATCTAACTATTTTCTCCTCTTTTTTTCGAGCTAAAAAGAAGGCTTCTCCTTTAATATTCTATTTCAAGCCCCGTCTCATTCGTCCAATTTTGTAATGTTAATCCAATCATTACATCCATTCAATAGACGACATTTTTTATGAAAAAGCTCTTCGTTTTTATTCTCATTTTGATGGCTCAGGAGGTTTGTGAGATGCACCGTGCAACCGTCAGCAAGACCTACTATCAGGGTCGAGTATCCTAAGTGTTAGACTTTACTTGCCCTACTTTTTTCATTTTTTCAAACAACTTTCCTTATGAAAACCCCAATACTTATTCTTTTTGCTTGGGTCTTTTTATGTCAAATTTCTGTATTTGCTCAACAAAAGCCCAAACCCAAAAGCCCAGTCAAAAACTCCTCTACTACCCAGCTTGTGGTGGTTAATTCTGCGAATCATCAATTGGATTGGCTCATTCTCAAAGACAAAACGAAATCTACCATTGTAGGGCAAATCGTCGAAATCGGAGCCACTGAAGTGAAGTATAGAAAAGGGAATGACCCAAAGGGGCCTGTCCTTAGAATTGCGAAAGCTAGCTTGCTCAAAATAGAACGTGGCACCGGCTCTGTCTCGCCGTCCGAACTTACTTTGGCCGAAGAAATAGATACGACTTGGGGTTCTCAAAAATTGATGCAGACTATCTTAGACTCCCTCCGCAGTCGCCCCAATCTAAAAGGTATGCGCATCAAACTCAAAAATATCAATTTCCAAACTAACTCCGTCCAACTGACGCCTTCAAGCCAAGCTTATTTGGACACTATCGCATTGGTTTTAAACAAAATTCCTGCCCTCGTATTTGAGATTGGCGGCCATACCGACAATACGGGTCAAGAAGCATACAACCTAAAACTATCACAAGATCGTGCAAGTGCGGTTCAAAATCACCTTATTCTAAACGGGCAAGTAGCCGCCACTCGGGTAAGCTCCCAAGGGTATGGTTGGACGCGGCCTATATTACCCAATATTTCAGATGCCAATCGTCGCCAAAATCGCCGTGTCGAAATGGAAATGGTAGGTCTTGACCAAGCTCAAAAAAATACCATTGTGTTTCGGGATGGGCATTCGGTAGAAGCATTGCTGGTGTATCAAGATGAAGCTCGGGGCAAAGTAGTTTATAAAACCAACGAAAATTCGCCGCTGCTCGAAGTCACTCCAGATGAGCTAGCACGCATTGAATTTGCCGACAAAAATGTAATTGTTTTTAATGAAATAAAAAGAGAAGAAATAGCTCAGATTTATACCCAGCCTCCTGCCCCTAAACCTCGAAAAGCTTTTGCAATTTCTGTCTTTGGCGAAGGGCTGTACGTCATTGAGTCACTATCGCCTCAATGGAGCAATATACAAACAGGAATCGGGATGTTGCAAGGGTTTGGAGGAGGACTAATGTTCAATTTTTATCTCTCAAAAAAAGTTGGATTTACTGTTCAGGGAGGTTATTCTAAATGGATGGTAGAACGCCGATATGTATCTCCCGCCCCTGAAAAAGAACTACAGTACACTGCCGACGAAACCCTCACACGGATTCCTGCCCAAATCGGCTTTAAGTTGTACCCTTTTCATAACGCATACCTCCATGTTTTTGGGGGTGGTCAGCTGCTCAAACGTACCACCACTACCTCAGAACTACACCCTCAAGGCCTTCAAACCCTTTCCCACCAATCTTTCCAGCCTGCGGTAGGAGGGGCGCTAGGGTTTGAAAAATACTTCGGCAGTATGTTTATTGACTTCGCAGCTCAATATAACCTAGTACTGACCAATAGTTTCCAAGAAATCACCGACCCGCTACACTTTGCGGGAATCAGAGTCGGATTAGGGTTTAAACGCAAAGCCATTCAATAAAGATGAAAAACTTCAAACATTCATATCTGTACCCCTTAGCCATTATCTTATTGACTACTGTGGGTAGCTGTACTAGGGTTATCGAAACTGAAGTACCCAAAATTGTGGTCAATCCCAACGACCCAGCAAGTTTTAGTCGTTATTTGATACTTCCCAATGGAGCCACTCGTACGGTGGGTACTCCTCCCTCTCCTACCTCGGGAGGGGCGGGAGGCTTGAGCGTAACTAATACTAACAATGGCACCGTCGTTTCGAGTAACGGTAGCACCGTGGCTCTTACTTTTAATGTGAATGGATCTAGCAACAATCAACCTGCGGGATATTATGTAAGAGTTGTGGGTTCGGATATGTACTATACCATACCTGCCGACCCCTCAAATACTGATCAGTTTACACTGCCTCTTGGGATTCCTGGCACTTCCGAAAATGGCCAATTTTGCGTAGAAGTATGGGTATATGATGCCCAAAATCGCGTGAGTACCCCCGTTCAACAATGTGTAGGTGTAGAGCGGCTAGGTACAGGTGCTCTTCAAATCAACCTCGCTTGGAACACCAACAAAACCGACATTGACCTACACGTATTAGATCCTAGCGGAACCGAAATTTACTACAGTAACAAGACCTCTCGTACTGGCGGCCAACTAGACCGAGACGATACAGACGGCTACGGCCCTGAAAATATCTTTTGGCGACAAAATGCCCCCGATGGCGAATACAAAGTATGGGTAGAATATTTTGGTAATTATGGGGGTGGACGTACTCGCTATTTTGTCACTGTCACTACCCCCTCAGGAGCCAAGTCATTTGAAGGAGTTCTCCAACAAGAAGGAGAGCGCCGCGACGTAGTTACCATTCGCAAAAGAGGTGATAGTTATAGCTTTTAGAGTTAAGCCCAAACCTATTTTTTATTGCAGTCTCTCTCTCTAACGCACTCATAATGAAAAACACACTCACCCTTCTTCTCTTCCTTTCTTGCTTGTTTTGGCCTTTTGCCTGTAAGCGAGTTGGTACTATTGAACTCCAACCCGCCATAGCCAAAGGTGATGTAACTGGACGGGTAATTCTGCCTACAGGGACAAGTTGGAAGGCCGACGAACTTACTATATTATCAGGTTTTGACGCCCATACCGTACAAGGGAGTACCTTTACCATGTCATCTATTGATACCACTTCCTATAAACTCATTCTCGCTACTCGTGCCAATGGCTCGGTGGCATTGGTAGCACCCTACCTAGCTGGCAATTCATCTATTGAGATAAGTGCCACCTCCACCGCTCTTAGTTTGCTTCTTCTTCACCCCGTTATGGCTAGTCTGGATGAACATGCTAAAAAAACCTTGGCCAATGCTTTTCAAAAACATACTTCTTTTCCTGATTTAGTAAAGGAAATCGAAAAAAGCACCAAAGAAGGCAAAGATCTGATTGAAGACAACAATGTCAATATCATGACTTTGCTAAACGTTATTCAAAATTCAAAATTGAAATTTGGAGGACGTAGAGGGGGTACGCAAGGGATTATTGGAAATGAACCCGTTATCAAACTTACTACCACCAATCCCCGTTCTATTTCTATCAAAAACGAGCGTTCGTTTCTTCCTTATATAGCTCGTATTTATGACTCCAACAATCAGCTCCTGTCCAATGGGGTGATAGACTTAGGAGATGTTAGCTTTGGCTATACCTCAGCGGCTGATTTGGCTATAGATGCTTGGAACTTGGCCAAAGAATCCTCTTCCAATTTTGATGGCTGCCTCGAAGACTTCTACAACAGCCGTTCGGGGACTCCTCCTACCACCGCCTGTGGGGCACTTGATTTTTTCAAGTTACAATACCCGGCCGTTCAAAACTACACCTTCCAATCACAAGGGAAATATACCGTAAAAGTAACCAATGCTTTTAGTGCGCAATCACCCACCGATCCTGAGGTCGAAAAGTTTTTAGGCAAACTCGTCCTCAATGCGGTTGGGGTAGTCAACAAAGGTTTTCAAGATTACTTGACCAATGCCAACTGCATTCAACATTTGGTAGTACAGCTCATCAATACAGGGACTTGGGAGGGGATCAAGCTGCATTTTTCTCAATACAATGAAGCCTCTATGGGTTCTACTTTATTGACTATTATCAAAACCATCAACGAGCGGATTGATGACCTTGAGTGTTTTAGTACCAACACCACCTCTAAATCTGGTTTAACATACCTGTGGAAGTCTTTCAAACTTCTTCTCAAATTTGCAGACCTTCCAGAGAGGTTTGGGGCAGGCGCAAATTTATTATTTACGGGCAAAGCCATTCTTTATGACAAATACACCTACGACTACTGTGTAGAGGTAAACTCCGTAGGTATTTCGCTATGTGGCGAAGACCCCGAGACACCTATTGCCGATGCCACAGAACCTGTTTCTACCGCTATCAGCACTGGCGACCCTCACCTTACTACACCCGATAAACTTACTTATAGCTTTATGGGAGTAGGGGAATTTATTGCCGTCAAATCTACTACTGATAGGTTTGAGATTCAAGCTAGGCAAGAGGAGGTTAAGTCTAAAAACAGCAATGGACAAGTGTCATTCAACACTGGCATCGCCATACATACTGGCCACGATGAAGTATGTATGTATCCTCCCAATCGTGTGTTTGTTAATAAACAGGCAATAGACTTCAATTTTGAAACCTATTCCCTGAGCAACGGTGGCTCTATCACTCGAAAAGGAAGCTACTTATACGTACGCAATGGCAACGACGATTTGGTGGAAGTTCGTCTATTCAATCTTGACTTAGATTATTATGTAACTCTCAACCCTAATCGTCAAAGTAAGGTCAGAGGTATTTTGGGAAATTATGACAAAAATCCCAACAACGACCTATTTTTTAATAATGGACAACCCGTCGCCAATACCTACCAGACACTCTACCCCGCCTTTGCTGATAGTTGGCGTATCAAGCAATCTGAATCACTGTTTGTGTATGATGCAGGAAAAAATACCGACAGCTATACCGACCGTGCTTTTCCACGCAGCCCCGTATCTATTACGACTACCCAACGAGCCAATGCAGAAGCCGTGTGCCGTCAAAATGGCATCAATGACCCTGTATTGCTTCAAAACTGCATCATGGATGTAGCCCTCACAGGCGACAATCAATATGCTCAAAGAGCTTCTGCTCATCAGAATGCTACCCATGAACTACGGAGTATATCTATTGCCAATTTTGGAACTAAACAACAGCAGTTTTTCTTTAAAAATGCCACCAACTCAAACCCTGTTAGTACAAGTGAAGTACGAGTCGTGGGCAATACTATCGAAATCAATGCAGGGCTGGGCGGTATTTATGCCATCTATACCGAACCTATTAAACTCATCACTGGCTTCGAAACCACTTATCGATTTACAGGCGGTGGTTCTCCTTTTGGGTTTGTAATCAGCAATCGCCTCAATGCTGATACTCAAACAGGACGCCTTGTTTTTTCATTGCAAGGCAACAACGTAAGCGCTTCTACCCTCAACCCTTCCTTGTTTGTCAAGTCAGTACTTGTTTCAAAGACTTTTCCAACTGTAGCCGCGACTCAAGAGCGCTCTGTCAAAGTCAAAGAATCGACACGCACGAACGGAAGTCATATTGTAGAAATATTTGTGGATAATCTCTCGGATCCAGTGTACGTAGCCGAATTAGGCTCTTCTTCCCAAAACTACCTCGGTTTTGAAAGTTGTTACGTCGGATTTTTGAATGTCAACGGAAAAGTCGCCCTTAAAAATTGGGTATTCAAAGCCCTCTAACCAACCGTCGTTTAATCTCATGAAAAAAAGTCTCATCTATACCTTATTTATTTTTGTTTTGGGTTTGCGAGCGCAAGCCCAAAACGACAAAGAATACTTGAGTATTCTTAATGACATCTCGTCTAATCTCAAAGTCGTTCAAACTTCCGAATCCGAATGGAAACAATCGCTCCGGGCAAGTGGCAGCCGTCCTTACGTTATTTTAATGACAATAGACGGCGTCGATAAGAAAGGAAAAGCCACTAAAAACATTTATGAAATCAACCTCACCGACCTTGACCCTAATACTCTCAAATACGAAGCGCGCAAGGATGAAATGCAAGTAAAAGCTAAAGCCCTTAAAGGACAGTCTTTTATTAAAAAAACAGAAAATGACCAAACATCTAAATACGTAGGAGAGGTGGTATTGTATGCTGACAATACCGACAATGCTCGCACCTTGGTCGAAGCCCTTCGAAAAGCCATACCCGCCGCTCAAAAAATAATGCAACAAAGTATGAAGGTAAACCCTAATCTAAGTGCCTTCAAAGACTGGCTTTTGGTCAATGTAGCTTCTATCAAATATGGAGAAGAAAGCTATCGACAATCTCTCACTTACCTTGATACCCAACAGCCCAGGGTCAAGTTTATCCAACAAAAAATGGAGAAAGGTAAAACCACCGAAGATGTATTTGAATTAAACTTGGGTGATTGTGATGAAAAAAACATTACACTTTCTACCAAAGACCCTTGGGCTTACCTAGAAATACAAACCAAAAATAAGCTCAATTATATTAGGCATATCGCTAATGGTAAGCTAATTAAAAATGATAACAGTATTCGTTTTTACTTCGACAACATCGAAAAAGCACGTGAAGGCAAACTATGGTTGGAAAAGAATTTACCCCTTACCGCCCAGCAACAACTCAACGCTCTTCCTTCGTTTCAAGGCTTATCGCAAGCTCTTAGTTTTTTTAAAAACGCTGTAAAAAATAGCGAAGGCTTAACCCAATCTCTCAATACCGAATGCCAAACGGTCTTGCAAGCCAAAGAAGGTAACAATACCCTAGAATATCGTTTCTTTTGGGGGGATTTCAACGAAAAATCAAGCAAAATCACTACTTCAGGTAGCCGTTTTGAGTTTTCAATCGAAACCGCTAATCGCCTCAAATACATCGAAGTATGGAAAAATGGGGAGAAGCAAAATTATACTTCTAGTCTTCAATTTACCGCCGAAGACATCGAAACTTTGCGCCCTCTTCCAAACATCGTAGGGCCGATGATTGCGGCTTGCCGTGACCAACGCAAACTCAACCTACCTCAAGGAACGTATGAAACAAAACTGAGTTTTATCAACTCAAAATTGGGTACAATCCAGTCAAAAAACGAAGAAATCACCCAAAAAATTGAAAAAACTAGCCCTTGCAGCGCCGCTTTTTCCCAAGAGACCAAAGAATCTAAGAAAAGTATATCCGTTAAACATGAATTTAGCTTTAGCGACATCGATCCTACTTCGGTAGAACTACAAGTGAGCGGCTCGCAGATCAGCATACAGGTCTCTACTTCCAACAAAGAAAAAGCCATCAAATCATTCAAAAATGAAACCCCTTCCGACTACCTCAATGGTTTCAAAATTCTGGCCAATGACCTCGTCACTGGGCTTACCCTACGCGATACGTTCAAAGCGATTGTGATAGGATGCAAAAAATAAAAACACATTACCAACCTCTTAACTTACATCAAACCATGCAAAAACAAGGCTCTCCAAATCAGCTATTTTTACATATCAAAAACCATAAAGAAGCGGTGTCTTGGATGCAAATCATTCACTTAGAATCGACCCGCAACTACACCATTATCTATTTGGTAGATGGCCGTCAAATACTCACGGCGAAGAACTTAGGGCATTTTGAGCAAATTTTGCCTTCGGATTTTATCCGTATCAATCGCTCCTTTATCATCAATCAAGAATATATCAAGCATTCTGACAAACGTAATCATGTCTGTGTCTTATTGAATGATAAAAAAATCAAAGTATCTACTAGTAGGTGGACTAAAGTGAGAGATTTGCTCACCAAACCCTCTCACTAAGCTTTCAATTTTTTTAAAAATGTACTCATCTTAAAACTCGTCTATCCATATAAATTTCTTATCATGAAAAAACCCAGCTTATCCCTTCTTGTAGTTTGCTTAAGTATAACTACCTTTTTTTCCTGCAACAAAATAATTGATAAAGCCAATCAGCTCGAACGAGTCGATTTGACGATTGAAGTAAGCGGTAAAAAAACGGAGATGACCTCCAATGGATTTGTTCTTTTCCAACCCAGCAACAACAAACAAGAACTCCAACTTTCATTTTTCAATGCGGCATCGCTATTGACTATCAATGCAATCAATGTTACTATCCTTGATTTTAAGGAGAGTAAAACCTCCTACTCGGTCGAAAAAGGAGAGGTAAGTGTTACCTTCAATGGTGACGTTGAAATATACGAAGATGACTCAATCGAATGGAAATCACAGCAGGGTACGGTGGAGATTACAAAATTTGATGGTAAATCTATGGAAGGAAAAATCAACGCTACATTGGCCACTCCTAAGGTTCCTAACAAAACGCTTAGCCTAAAAAATGGGGTATTTAAACTGCCAAAATTTGAGTAATATTTCTCTTTATGCCCCCTCAGGCATACCCTAATGCAATTATGACCTACTTCTATCTCCATACAATTAGAGATATACATTTTTGTGACGCTTGATAAGTTTTGGCCATATTATTATCCACACCATTGGCCAAAACTATCAAATGTTCTAATTTTAGCAATGCTATTCACATTACTATAATGAACAAAACTCTACTTGGTATTCGGCTCGCTATTTTCTTGGTATGTATTTTCGGGTCTTTCGTCTCCAAAGCCCAAGAACGTGTTGATATTACCACTTGTGATGCTTCTAGTTCTGGGGTTATTTGTATCTCTCCTACGGATTCCCTTTACGAAATATGTGTTAAACTAAAAACAGGCCCTTGTACCAACAAAGTTTATGAAATCGAATGGGATGACGGGACAAAAGAAGATGTTACACTTACGGGTGAAGCTACCATAAAACATACCTATGACCTTAAAAACTTCGTAAAAAACTGCTCGGAAGGTTCTCGTAGGTTTGATATTTTTATTCAAAGCAAAACTTGTAGCAACGACAACAAAGGGTTTAGAATCACTTTCAACAAAAAACCAGAAGCCCGTATTTCCAGCGGAGATGCTTGCGAAGGTCAATCTTTCTGCCTCCGAAATGTTTCCTGCCCTACTTCTTCCGATATTAGTTTTTCTTGGGATTTGGGCAATGGTCAAACTAGTACCAGTACAAATCCATGCGTTACATACACAAATCCAAATCTTACGTATCGTGTCAAACTGACTGCGACATCCCAAAATTGCGGTACCAATAGCAGTGAAGTAAGTATCAAGCCCAAAAAACGCCCCGAAGCCAAATACAACATGACGGGCTATTCGGTCATCAATACCGATACGGTTGTTTGTTTGACAAATGGAGGTACACTTACTTTAGATGGCACTATTTCACTTGATGCAACCCAGTACGAATGGAGCATCAGCCCGGGTGATTATAAATACCTCAACAATACCAACGCCAACTCCCCCAAGCCCGTTATTCAGTTTACCAAATCGGGTACTTACAACATCACCCTCATTGCGGTCAATGATTGTGGACGCTCTGTCCCCAACATCTGCCCCCACAAAGTGATTGATTCTCCTACACTTACCTTGCCTACACAAGACGATGTATGTCAGCTGCCTTTTACGTATCAATTTACGCCTCAGCAGGGGGCTAGTTATACCTTAAATGGAGTGGCTTTTAATCCAGCAGTGGGCCAAAGCTTATCTTTTCAAACTACGCCTTATATCGTAGAAGCTACCCTGCCCAACCCCTGCGGCGGCACATTGGTCAAACGCGACACCTTCTTTGTCAATGCACTAGCTCAGGTTAGAGTTACGTCTCCTTTGCGCGATACTACTTTATGCGTTGGCACCAACGCACTGCCCTTAGTAGCGTCGATTCCAAATGGCACCTGGTCGGGTTCTGATTTAATTGAAAAACAAGGCAACAACTACGTATTTAATCCCAAAAACACGGGTACTGCCACCATCAAATATAGCATTGGCACGGGTTCGTGCGCGGTCAGAGATAGCATCAAGGTCAATATTGAAGGCATCAAGCCCCAAGCCCAAGACTTGGCCTCATGTGAAGGCACTGCCTTCCTTAAACTTCAAGCCACTCCGGGCGGTGGGCGGTGGAGTGGGTGCAACAATTGCTTAAAAGGCGACACGTTACTAGTCAGCACGCTTAATACTACACAAATCAGACTGACGTATGAAATAACTTCTCCCAAAGGCTGCCGTGCCACCGACGAGGCGGTCATCACCATCGGAAGCCCCAAAGCCGATTTTTCATTAGGAAGCGGATGCGTAGGAGGTGTCCTCAAACCTACCAATAATTCCCTAGGTGCGGCAAGCTATGTATGGCTTGTCAATGGAAACAATACCTCCACCGAGCGTACCCCGTCACTGTCGCTAGTTCAAGGCATCAA
>VFQQ010003292.1_pt1 | contig 16078 bp, 9 predicted proteins | sample 3512341 | NCBI WGS metagenome assembly VFQQ01 (sample SAMN10412373, study PRJNA504923) | tailings metagenome | isolation source: Relicate 2 Philex TSF1 revegetated site | place: Philippines: Tuba, Benguet | collected 2017-08-29 | reverse complement strand
GCTCCACCTTTGGAGAAGCAAAGGTGGAAAAAAGAAAAAACTACCAAAATTTTGATTATACCTGAAACATGATTAACAAAATTGAATGTTTTAAAGGCTTTTTAAGGGCTAACTATTTAAACTATTAATTGCAAATTCTTTCGCAGATGTAAACAGGCTGGCTTAGTTTTATTTAGCAACAATATTGTTATACAACTGCAAGTATTTGCTGGCAATGGTATTGATGTTAAACAATTCTATTTGCTTATTGCCTTGCTTGATTAGGTTTTGAGCCATGTCAGTATTTTCTATGAGTTGTTTCATGGCTTCTTTTATTTCGTTAACCTGAGAAGGATTAACATACAATGCAGCATTGCCACAAACCTCGGGAATAGAAGAAGTATTGGATGCAATTATGGCCGTACCCGTTGCCATTGCTTCTATGGGAGGAATACCAAAACCTTCAAACTCGCTTACATAAATTAATGCCATGCTTTGCTTATACAAAGCAGCCAAATCGTTTGCATTATCTACCTTTAAAAATCTGGCTGCTATTGCATGATTGGCTATAAATTCCTTAACCGTTTTGGCATACCTTGAACGGTCGTTGCCAACAATTATTAATTCAATTTCGTGGTTACCCAACTGCTTTAAAGCTCTTACAATATTTAGTTGGTTTTTGCGATTTTCTACAGTACCAACTGTTATAAAGTAAGGTTTATTAAGCTTGTATTTTTGTTTTACCTGCATTAGTACATCTAAGCTTTGGTGCTGTAAAAATATGCTATCAACGGCCAAAGGAATTACAGATATTTTATTGTCGGGTATTTTGTAGTATGAGATTATGTCGCGCTTGGTTTGCTCGCTTATGGCAACTATGTGATTGGCCGTTTTACAAGCATACTTCGATTTAAAATAATACAGTAACCTATCAAAAAAAGGATAGTAAGATGGGTAGCGTAAAAATATTAAATCGTGAATAGTTACTATCGTTTTTACCCGATTTCTTTTTGTAAAAAAAGGCAATTCGTTTGATAGGCCATGGTATAATTGCACATTGTTTTGTTTACAATAAAATGCCGGAGCCAACATGCGCCAAATACCTTTAAAAATCCGGCTAATTGTTTGGGTTGGTTCAACCAAAACAACATGTTTATAGCTTACTTGCAATTTAACATTTGGCGTAAAAGCATATAATTTTATGGCTTGTAAATCTTGTAAAGCACCTATAAGCATGCGACCGTAATTACCTAATCCGGTGCGGTTATTGTATACCCTTTTGGCATCGAAAGCAATTTTTAATTGAGGCAACATATTGGCTAAAACGTGTTGCAAAGTATAAAATTAATAGTTTATTGCTAAATGGCTGTAGTGATTTTACCAAACTGTTGCTGTGTAAATTTTCGCAAAAAGCTTTTAATAATTTGCCATTGCCTGTTGTTACAAATTTTTGTTAAAGCCTTTTTTACGATTTTATAAGGCTGATACGCAGCATGCGGTTATTAAAACGCTTAACAATTTTTACATAGTCTTCTAACTGAAAATAATATTTGTTTTTTCTTAGGTAGTTAAGCGGATCGCCACCAAAATTTACGCCAAAATAATTATCGGCTGCAAGAAAAGGGCGCGGCAAAGCTTCAAAATTTCTGCCAAATACATGCAGTCCATAATCTACCTTTTGGGTAAATGCGCTAACATCTTCGCTAAAGGCCGCAATAAAAATATTTGCAGTATCTAAATTACTTGTTGGCAATACATTAAAGTTTTCATCTACAAAAATATCATTAAAATTGCCACCGGCCACTTTGTAAGCGCTAGAATCCATAAAATACATAACCTTACTAAAGCTGTAAGCTGTTTTAAATGCTTGTATAATGTTTTTATTGGCCTGATCCAACGCCACCATCTGCATGTTTAAATCGGTTTCGGTGCCTGAATTTAAAATTTGTTGTTGTTCTTTTTTGTTTAGCGTAGCTAACATTACCAACAAAGTGCCTCTTTGCAGGCGTTTAACCTGATTGGTCATATTGCCCTCTATGGCTGTAAACTTATTACGCACATCGGTTGCGCTTAATCTAATGCCAACTTCTACTGCCGAGGGGCGACCATTAATATTTCCAAAACTGTTATTATTTGTAAATGCGTGTACATACCTTAATTCGGCTTGAACCACATCGCCCATATTAATATTTATACCACCGGTTAAAGCAACATCAATCATACCGTTTGTATTTTTATTGTTTGGGTCGTTAATAAGCGGCCTGTAAACACCAAACTCAATTATTTCCGTATTGTGGTTTAGCAATCGCGATGGTCTTATTCCAAAAAATAGTTTTAAGTCGCGAGACGTTTTTTCCGGAATAAAATAAACCGAAAAATTCGCATCCAAGTAATTGAAATTGTATCGGGTATCGCTTTGAACTTCCCTAAAACTTAAAAAATTCAAACCCGGTTCAAACATAAATTCAATGCTGTTTAAAAAGCTATTGGAATGATACTCGCTATATGGCCTGGATATAAAACCATTTATAAAATACAAACCACGTCCGGTTAAATCGTTGCTGGTTGCACCAATGGGTGTAAAATTTAGTCCACCCGAAATGCCATAATTCCATAATTGTGCTTGGGTTTGGGTTAAACCGATTACCATTAAAAAAATGGCTATAATGTATTTATTCTTCAATTCCCGATGTGTTATTTTTAACAAAGTCAATATTATTTTTAAAACCGTTGTATTTGGCACGCTTAACCGGCGAATTTTTAAACACTTTCTTAAAAACATCCTCGGTTATTTCTATCCAATCGGTATTGGTATAACCTAAAACGGCATCATTTGGTTCAAACTTTGGCTCTTGATGTGGTTTGCTAAAGCGGTTCCACGGACAAACATCCATGCAAACATCGCAGCCAAAAACCCAATTTTGCCATGTCTTATGCACGTTGTTTTGGCTTAATGCATCTTTTAATTCAATGGTATAATAACTAATACATTTACTGCCATCTACCACGCCCGGCGCTACAATGGCGCTAGTGGGACATTCATCTAAGCAAGCCGTGCAAGTACCACAATAATCTTTTACAGGCCCATCCGGATCAATGGGTAAATCCATTATTATTTCGCCCAAAAAGAAAAACGAGCCACTTTGTTTGTTAATTAAATTTCCGTTTTTACCCATCCAGCCTAAACCACTTTTTATTGCCCATGCTTTTTCTAAAACCGGAGCCGAATCTACAAATACACGCGCATTTATGTCGCCTATTTCTGTTTGCATGGCATTTAATAGCGCACCTAGCTTTTCCTTAACCACCAAATGATAATCGGTACCATAAGCATATTTCGATATTTTTAAGTCTGCCTTTTGTTGTTTTTGGGTGTAATAATTGTACATAACAGATATAACCGTTTTTGCCCCCGGCACCAATAATGTAGGGTCAACACGCTTATCAAAGTAGTTTTCCATATATTGCATGCTGCCATGCATGTTTTGGTTTAGCCAGTTTTCTAGCTGTTTGGCTTCTTTTTCTAAAAATCCGGCCACACTAAAACCAATATACGAAAAACCCAATTCATGGGCTTTGTCTTTTATAAATTGCTTGTATTGGCTTTTGCTTAGCATGAATATGCGGCAAAAAACAAAAAAATCGTTAGTTGGCCAAACAAGCGTTTGGTAAATGCATTTAATTTTTTACAACTTTACTATAAAAAACGTTTTGATTGCTGAAAATCTTTAAAATATACACACCAGTAGGTTGGCTGCTTAAATTCACCTTGTTGTCATTAAATGTATCCAAAAGTAAACCATTGGCATTGTATACCGCTATGGTATTTACATTTTCATTGGTAAGTTCTACCATTAAAAAATCGGCTGTAGGATTGGGAAAAACAGTAATTAAACGTTTGTTTTGGTTTTGTAAAATACCGGTAGTTGTATTGTTTTTTCTGAACCAACTTGTAGTGGTATCTGTGTTGAAAAAATTAAAAAGCAATTGCGCTACTTGTGCATTACCTGCATTGTTAGGATGCACACCATCTGATTGGTAATGTTCTGGACAAAGCCATTTAAAACCATCCGAACGAGGATTTTTTCCATCTGCCCAAATATGCCCGGCCCAAGCCAACCATGCCGTTTTAGGATTAGTACCTGTAAATCGTAACGCGGTATCGCCATTAATTTGTCGGGTTACCAATTTTTTAAACGACCAGTTGGTGTAATATGCAAATGGCTCGGGGTTACCTGCTCCCGGCCGGCTGTAACCACCATAGTCGCGACCAGAACAGTATATTTGTTTTAAATTTGGAAAACGTTTTTTAAAATACACAAACGACGCTAAAAATTTATCTTCCATTTTTTCAATATGTTCAATGCCTTCGTTTGCAGGAATACCCGAAACATGCTTGGCTTGTAAAAACCAAATAACTTGAACCTGTAAATGGGTTAACCCTGATTGTGCTAATTTTTGATTTAAAATTACCCAATACTGACTGTTGGTATCTAACATAGCATCTATGTCATAACCACCGGTGGCACCATTAACCATGGTAATATTTGGGTTTAAATTCATGCTTCCTGCCGATAAGCTTCTAAAAACTGCAAAAAACAAATTGGCATTAGACATGCCCATAGAAATAAACCCAATTTTTCCACTTGCCGATTCAATACCATTGGCATTTAAAGGAACAATATTTTTGGCCAACTCAACCCCATGCTGCAAATGCTGTAATGGCATTGTATTGCTTCCGTTGGGGTAATAACCACCTTGCATACCATTAAAAAATCCGGTGGTAAGGTCGGGTATTGGAATTAATCCGGTTGAATCGTTGGTGCAATTTTGTGCAAAACTTAACTTAAAAACAATGGTATATAGCGTTAATAGCAGAAAACTAAATCTCATGGCGTAGCAAAAATATTTAAAATTAATTACCTCTACCGCGCCCTTTTTCTTTGCGCTTTTCTTTCATTTCTTCTTTGCGCGCTTGTTTCTCTTTGTTGTAAATTTGTTGCTGATCTGCATTTAACACCGCCAGAATTTGCTCATCCAATTCTTGCATACGTGCTTTCATGGCTTTGGCTCTTTCTTGCTTGTCGGCTTCCGGGTTGGCTTGTTGCTGCTCGCGCATGGCCTTTCTATGGTTGGCCATAATTGTTTTTATTTTTTCGGTTTGCTCATCGGTTAAATTTAACTTTTGCTTTAAAGCTTCAACCTGCTGTTTGCCTTGCGCATTGCCTTTATGGTTACGTTGTTGTGCATTAACTTGTAAGCTAGCGGCTACCATTAAAAAAATGGCCAATGTTAGGTGTTTTAGGGTTCTCATATGTTTATTTTTGGTTATGTGTTTTTGATACGCAAATATAGGTTAGGTTTAATGCTGTATAAAAATAAATACACCAACTGTTAAAGTGTGAGGTAAATAAATTATAGTACACGTATTAATGCCATACTTTTGACTGGTTATTTTACAACACTTGTACGCACACTTAAAACAATATATACTTTTGCTATGGCTAGCATTTGGCTTGAACCCACTTTTGTCGGCTCAAACAGATAGTAATGTTGTAGCTAAGCCCAAGCTGCCAGCAGGTATGGCCGCCGATTTGTTAACCCTATCCAGCATGCCGGTTGATACATTGTTTTTTGATTTAAGCAAAGACCTTTCTGAACAAATGTTGCCACTCGATACACTATTGGAAATTGCTGTTGCCAACTCGCCTGCCATGCATTTTGAAGACGCAAGTATTGAAAAGGCACGTCAACATATGCGCTATAACCGCTACACATTTCTAAATGGCGTTTCGGGTTTTTATAATTATACAGCCGGCGATCAAATTACATTAATACAAAATACGGGGTCTGACCCTACCCTTTCTAACGCTTTTGGAATTGGTACAAGGTATGGCATAAATTTAACCGTACCACTTAGCGAGGTGGTTGCAAGGCCAAACAAAATGAAACAATTAAAGGCCGAAATAACCATGGCCAAACACAAACGTAACGATATTGCCATTGAAGTAAAACGCCAGGTAATTAGCGATTACTTTAATATGATTTCGGCCCAACGTATTTTAAATATTAGAATACAAGATGCAGAAAGCGCTCGCTTAACCGTTGAAATTGCTAATGTTGAAATGAAACGCGGAAAAATTCATCCTCAGGAATTAAGCCGCTTAAAAAATTTACATGCCATTGCCGAAACCAACCTTGAAATGAGTAAAAAAGAATTTATGACCTTTTACTACCAACTGGAAACCATGATGGGTGTTAGGCTGCATAATTTAAAAAAGACCAAATGACATTAATAGGATTCTTTAGGCTGCTAATAAAAAAACTTAAATGGTTAATAACATTTCCATTGCTTATGGCTTTGGCTGTAATGTTTTTTACCAGAAATATGCCCAGAGAATACCAAAGCTCAACAACTGTTTACACCGGTTTGGCATCGGGCTATAACATAACAGATGATGGATCGGCTAAAATAGATTACTTTGCCGTAAACAATGCATTCGATAACTTAATCAATACAGTAAAAAGTCGAGAAACCAACGAAGAAGTTGCCATAAAATTATTGGCACAACATTTATTATTAGAAGCACCCGACAGGCAAATTCTTTCTGAAAAAGGCTTTGACCAATTACACGATATTGTGCCGGAAAGCGAAATTAAAAACCTGGTTGTAAAAGGAAATTTTAAAAAAACCGTTGAAAGAATATACAAGGTAAAAGACAGTACCAGCAGAAATATTGTAGTTTATTTATTAAGCAACCCGGGCACTTACTACAGTTTATCTACTATTACAGGCGGTATTACCGTAGCGCGCAAACAATCGTCGGATATGTTAGAGCTAATTTTTAAATCTAACGACCCCGGCGTTTGCGAAAACACGCTTAAATTTATGCTTGAAGCATTTAGCAGCAGGTATTTAGATTTAAAAGGCGGACAAACCATAAACGCTGTTAAATATTTTGAAGAACAATTGGCTAAAGCCTACGAATCTTTGCAATATTCTGAAAATAGCCTTCGCGATTTCGGTGTTGATAATAAAATTATTAACTACCACGAGCAATCTAAATTTGTGGCCGAAAGCAAGGAAGATTTAAACACCGATTTTTACAAAGAAAAAATGCAATACGAAGCTGCTGTAAATGCATTGGCACGTATTGAAGAAAAAATGAATAACTACAGCGACTTTATTTCTAATAACGAAGAGCTGGTAGAAATTCGTCAGAAAATGGCTGCCATTAGTTATCGCATAGCCAATGCAAAATTGTTTCAAATTGGCAACGATAAAATTAATGAAATGCAAGATGAGTTAGAAAACTTAAAATTGCGTTTAAAAGAAAAAGCTCGCGACTTTTATAATTTTAATAACTCTATCGAATGGGTGCCCCAAAATGCCCTGTTAAACAATTGGCTTAATAAAGCCATAGAAATAGAAGAATCTAAAGGCCGCCTAATGGTTTACGAACAACGTTTGGCGCAATATGAAGGTATTTACAAGCAATTTGCACCATTGGGCTCAACACTTAGCAGATTAGAACGCGAAGTGAGTGTGGCAGAAAAACAATACCTATCTGTATTGCATGGTCTTAACTTAGCGCGTTTAAGACAACAAAGTATTGAATTAAGCAATAACCTTAAAATAATCGATCACCCTTTCTACCCAATTCAGCCCCTGCCTTCTAAACGGGCATTGCTAATTGTAATGGCTTTTGCCGCAGGCTTTGTGTTACTGCTATCTTTTTATGTTGCACAAGAATTACTTAATAAATCTATTAGAAGTCCGGAAAAAGTAGAACACCTAACCGGTTTGCCATTGCTTAGCGCGCTTCCTTTTGTTAGAAGTAAAAACAAACGTGGAATTAATTACGAAGAAATCAACCAACATTTGGTTCAACAAATATTAAATGCAGTTTTTATAGAACTTAAAAAGGCCGACCCAAAGTCTAAAAACTACATCATTACCGTGTTTAGCACCAAAGGTGCCGAAGGCAAAACCTATTTTGCCGAGCAATTGGTTAACCGATTATGTCGCATTAAAAACAAAGTACTGTACTTATACCCAAAAACCAGTCACGACCACGGAAAGTATATTGATGCCAATAGCCCAAAAATTTTAGACTATGCCTACGATGTAGATGAAACGGTAATAGATTACCAAGGCATTTTCGACTTTATAAAAGATTCGGAAAATGTTTTGCAAAACCCCGATGAAGTAAGCTATACTGTAATTGAACTGCCCAGGCTAAACCAATATCCTGTGCCTGCCAACTTAATTGCTAAAGCGCATTTTAATATTATGGTAGTACATGCATTAAAAAGCTGGACAGGCGCAGACAAACACCTTTTAGCTACTTACCGAGAAATGGCTACCAATAATATTAAAATTTTATTAAACTACGTAAGCGCCGATTTATTGGAAGGTATTTACGGAGAAATTCCCAAAAAGCGCTCGGCAATTAGAAAGCGTATAAAACAACTATTAGGTGGTGAATTGTACTAGTTATGATTAACTCCAACGAGTCAAACTTTTCTGTTTTAAAAGATATAACTGCTTTTATAGGCTTTGTTGTAATTGCCTTGCTACTGGGTTTTATAATTAGCAAAGGGCAAATTGCAGCCATTGGTTTTTACATTGTTTTTCCGTTTATAGCCGCCTACTTATACTTTATTTTTAAAAAGCCCGAGTTAGGCTTGCTTTCTATACTGCACTTTGCATTTGTAGCCAATGGCTTAAGCAGGTTTATTCCTGTTAACCTGCCGTTTGGATTAGTAATTGATGGCATTTTGGTGTTAACCATTGTTGCTGCTATTTTTAAGGTTAACAAACAACAAGCGGGCTTTATGCATAACCCGTTGTTTTATATCATGCTTGTTTGGTTTGCTTATACAGTTTTTCAGTTGGTTAACCCCGAAGCTCGTAGTAAAGAGGCTTGGTTTTATGCGGTTAGAGGTGTATCGATGTATCAAATAGAAATTATTGCATTGGCACTAATTCTATTAAGAAAACGCAGCGATATGGAGCACTTTATTAAAGTTTGGTTTATTTGGAGCTTAATAAGTGCCTTCTATGGCTTTAAGATGAATGCATTTGGTGTAACCAGTGGAGAGCGCGCTTGGTTAGATGCCGGAGGCTCTATTACCCACGAAATACATGGCAGGTTGCGCATTTTTTCCTTCTACAGCGATGCCGGTCAGTTTGGTGCAGCCATGGCACATACTGCGCTGGCCGCATTAATTTTGGCACTTGGCCCCTATCAAAAAAATCTTAAAATTTTTTATTGGGCTGTTTTTGCCATTTGCTTTTGGGGTTATGCACTTAGTGGTAGCCGTGGACCACTTTTTGTTTTGGCTGCCGGAGGGTTTTTATACCTTATTTTAATTAGAAATTTTAAAGCCGTTTTAATAGGTGGCATTGTTGGCGGCTTAATTTTTGGTGTATTAAAATTTACAAGCATTGGTGCTACCAATTACCAAATTCAACGCATGCGCACTGCACTCGACCCGGAAGATGCTTCGCTTTTGGTTAGACTTGAAAACCAAAAAAAGTTAAAATTATACTTGGCTACCAGGCCGCTGGGTGGTGGTATTGGTAGTGGTGGCAGCTGGGGACAAAGATTTACTCCGGGTACATTTTTAGCAGAAACTGCACTCGATAGTTGGTATGTTAAAATTTGGGTGGAAACCGGAATTATTGGATTGTACTTACATATAATTACCCTTGTTTTAGTACTTATTTTAATGTGTCTTCGGGTTTTTAAAACGCGCGACGACGACCTGCGCCAGAAATTAATGGCATTAACTTGTGGTTACTTTGGCATTGCATTAGCAAGTTATGGCAACCAAATTCTAGGGCAACAACCCACAGGTATTATAATTTACCTAAGTATGGTTTACGTTGTTATCAGCAAAGAATGGGATACACCAGAACCTGCCAGTACTCCGGTAACCTTGCATCCTAAACGAATTACAGTGCATGTGGTATAGCATTTGTTTTAGGTTAAGCTAATCGGCTTACCTGTTTATCTGCAAAACTTCAAAATACTGTTCTAACCTTTCGCCATGCTCATCTACCAAAACCAACTTGTGTTTGCCTGGGGTTGGGTTCAACTCTTTTTGATGAAAGGCTTCGGTTACCCCAATAAATATTTCGTCAACATGCCAGTAAATCTTCACACTTTTTTGCCGGTGCGCCACCTCAAAAACACATCGTCCTTTTTTGCCATCTAATTCTACAGGCACATAAATACTACTCGATTTTCGTGGGTAAATCATTTCCATCATGCTTGAACCCACACTTGCTTCACATCCTTTTTTATAAGGTGGCAGTGTTTTATAGGTTGCATCTTTGCTTTTATAATACCATTCCATAACAGGTGGTAACACAAACCAACTCTCGCGAATCATATTGGCCGGCGATTCGCATGCATCGTTTACTCGATATTGCCGGTTAGGGCTTAGATGCACCCATTGGTGGTATGGACAAGCTCCGGTTTTTAATCCGGTTAATGGAATTAACATTGTATCTGTTTCGTTGCATAAAGCTGTTGCCCTATACCCACTTTTAATACAAATAGCTACATATTGCATATCGTCGAACGGAATATCAAACCAAGTAGATGTGGGCAAATACCTGAATAATTCAAACATAATCGGCGCAGCATAATTTAAACCGGTTAATCCGGGCCTGCCTTCTCCATTGGCATTGCCAACCCAAACGGCCACTACATATTTTGGTGTTAGCCCAATTGCCCAACCATCTCTAAAACCAAAACTGGTTCCGGTTTTCCAAGCAATTCGTTGTGCCGATTGTAAATGACTGTATAATTGCTCTTCTCCCGGACGAGCAACTTCTTTCATGGCATCAATTGTACTATAAATCGCCCCTGCACTTAATAAAAAATGATCGGGCAGCTTTTTCCAATCGGGTGTATTTATTGGTTTAGTTGTTATGGTTGGCATAAACACATCTGCTTCATTATACCTGCCATTAAATGTGCTATAATGGTTTAACAACCTTGCCATACTAGCATACATGCCACATAGCTCCCACATGCTATTTTCGCCTCCTCCAAGTATAAGCGATAACCCATAATGTGTAGATGGCTGCGTTAAAGTGCTTATGCCAAAATGCTTTAATAAGTCATAAAAACGTTCGATTCTGTATTGCTGCAACATGCGTATGGCAGGCACATTTAACGAACGTGCCAAAGCCATGCTCGCAGGCACTGCACCATCATAACCTAAATCAAAATTTTGTGGCGCATATCCCGATACCTGCGTTGGAATATCTGCTACCAATGTATTGGGCAACAACAACCCATCGTTTAACATGGCCGCAAACAAAATGGGTTTAAGCGTACTTCCCGGACTCCTTTTAGAAGGAATTATATCTACATAACTTTCATATGCCGGTTTATCGGGCCTGTAAACATTACCTACATAAGCCAATACATGACCGGTTTCAACCTCCATTACCATAGCTGCTGCATTATGAATGGCATTGGCCTCAAATTGCTTATGATGTTGCAATAATATTTTATTTACTTGTTGTTGCAACCTTATGTTTAAAGTTGTTTGCACAAAGGCTTCGTGTCGATTGGTTTTAATTTTACCGGAAACTACACTTCCCAATAAATGCGGTGCAAATTCAGGCAATGGAAAGGGTTTATCCGGAATAGGTTCAAGCAAAGCAAGGTTAAAAGTTTCATCATTTATTATTTTTTTTGCTTTTAACTTAACCAGTAATGCATCTCTTTTTTGCTTTAACACTTGCCTGTTTCTATCGGGCCTAACCATACTTGGATTATTTGGTAAAACAGCCAATGTTGCGGCTTCGGCCCACGAAAGTTGTGTTGAATTTCTACCAAAATAACGCCATGAAGCGGCTTCTAAACCAACCACATTGCCACCAAATGGAGCATGTGCCGCATACAAGGCAAGTATTTCTTGTTTCGACAGTTTGCATTCAAGCCCTACCGACAGTACCATTTCCCAAATTTTCTGAAACACATTCCGCGACTTATTCCTTGAAAGTCGAACCACCTGCATGGTGATGGTACTACCTCCACTTACTACTTTTTGCTGCTTTATATTATACCACATGGCTCGTGCAACAGCCAATACATCTACACCTAAATGCCAAGCAAAACGCTTGTCCTCAAAATGAACAATGGCTTGTTTAAATTTTTCAGGTACTTGTTTGCCGGGCGGAAAGCGCCACTGTCCATCATCGGCAATGCGCGCCTGAAGCAAGTTGCCATCTTTATCTAATAATACAACCGAGTACGAAACATCAAACAACTTACCAGGTAACAAGCATACAAATACACCCGCAGCAAGCAAAAATGCAGCTGCAACCATTAATCGTTTTTTAAACTTAATATCTTTTAAAATCATTTAATTGCCAATGCCTGAGCTTTGCTGCCACGCGGAATAACTTCTACCCACATACCTCCTTTTCTCGAAGATATTTTGGCATTGTACATGGCTTCACAAGAAACCATTGGCATGTAAAACCTACCCAAATAACTGGCATTTAGCAAAACAACAAAGTTTACTTGTTGCTTTGCATTTATATTAAAATAAGTGTAAACCCTGTCATCGCGAATGTCTTGATAAGTGGGTATGGTATAATTATTACTTCCTTCGGTATTGTCTAATCGGGTATTGTGTATTTCCCAACCCGATGGAAAAATCTGAGATAATGCCATTTGTTGATAATTGCCCATAGCACCCGGATTGGTTATGCTAACCTCCATTTTAAAGTCGGTACCTTGCTCAATTCTTGCAGGATTTAACACATTACCTTGCATGTCTTTATAAGTAACCACCATTTTAAGGTTGCTTTCTTCGTTGGCTTTTTCGCCAATTTCGGGTTGTCCTTTTAAAATAATACGGGTATATAAAAACTGTCCGCTATTATTTTTTACCTGAACACTACCCGATGCTTTACCAACTATTTGAATAGGAATTTGTGCAATGCGTGCGGTTGACTTATTGCTTTCTTTTTTGCCATTAACCGTATAATCAAAATCAAGTACTTTTTTATCGTTAAATTTGCCTGTTAAGCGCGATATGGCAATAAGAGCATAAGCAGTTGTTTGAGTGCTTAACCACTCTTCAGAAGCCAAACGTTTACTAACCGAATCCAATACAGCAAATGCCCGAATTTTATCGCCCATTAACACCAAAGTTTCTAAAATCATGGCTTCATCTCTGGTATCAGAACCATAGGTCATGTCTAATTCGTTGTACGACTTTACATCTGTAGGTAGTTTATTTATCAGTTGTGCAGCCACCTCTTTTTGTCCAACCAACACATAAGCCGCTGCCAAGCGCCACTTGGCGGCAGCAGTTAATTTATTGCCTAATTCTTTTAGTCGGTTCATGGCACCTAATTCAGGCGCTTTAGCTAACGCCAAAGTATATAAGCGATAAGCTTGAATAAAATCATTCGAATTTTCCGTGTAACTTGTCCACGTAAGCGCTTTGTTGCGTTGGTATTTTTTCCAGTTAGCCAAAAAGCCAACCGGTAACGAATAGCCAAACTGTTCGGCTTCAACCATAAAATGGCCTGCATAACTACTTCCCCATTCGTCAGAATTTCCCATTCCGGACCAGTAGGCCAAGCCTCCATCAGCGGTTTGAAATGAACGTAAGCGCTGAATTCCTAGTTTAATATTGCGTTCTACTTCTTTTTGTTTTTTCTCCGGCAATTCTATTAAATCAATTAAGGCCAGTTGCGGAAATACAGATGATGTGGTTTGCTCTACACAACCATGCGGATATTGAATTAAATAATCTAATCGTTTGCCTAAGTTAATAGGTGGTATAGACGATACCTCAAGCACTGCGCTGTTAGTGCCACTCATGCCAATGGGCACATAGCTTCCATTCCAGGATTTATCTTTATCAATTATCGATTCAATTACTTTTGTTACATAAGGGTTCGGATTTCGCACATCAATCTCTATGTCATATTCCGATTTTTCGCCCATAGCTGATGCAATTACTTTAACCTTTGCAATACCCAAAGCTTTTTTAACCTTTATATCAAAATCTATCACCTCATCGCCAATCCTAGAAAACACCATTGTCTTTGATGCCGGTCCAATTAACTGCAACTTTTCATCAACTTTTATTTGAACAGATACCTTTTTTATATTTTTCTCCAATGCAAAAACTGTAACAGGCAACTTAACCGTTTCATCTGGCCCAACCACACGTGGCAAAGTAGCCAATACCATAAGAGGTTTTTTAACCGGAACAGCTTTTTCGGCAAAGCCATATGCCCCTTCATAACCGGCAACAACCATTACCCTTACCGAACCAACATAAGGTGGTAAAACCAATTTATGATTAGCCGAACTACCCGATTTTAAGTGAAAAGGTCCAATAAATCTAACCACCGGTTTAAACCTGTTGGCTTTGGCATTTTGCGATTTGCGGTTAATACCTTCATCGCCACCTATGCTTAAAATACGATTCATTTGCATGCCAAAAGCACCCATCACATAATCAAACATATCCCAGGTTTTTACGCCCAACGCTTCGCGAGCATAAAAATGCGGATGTGGGTCGGGGGTTTTAAATCGTGTTAAATCAAGTAACCCTTCATCAACAATTGCCAAAGTATAGGTCATAGGTTTACCGGTTGCTTCCGAAACATTTATTTCAAATGGTTCTTCCGGCCTAAGTTGCGCCGGCATGTTAAACTGCGGACTCAAAACAGTGTTTTTATTTTCAACTGCAATCGGAATCATTCCGTATAAACGAATGGGCAAATCGTTTATGGTTTGTGCATGCGGTTGCAATAAGGTTACATGTACATAAACATTAGGTTGCATTTGTTCGCTAACTTTAAAACTAAATACAGTTTGACTTTTTTGTGTTTCAACCCAATGCGTTTCAATAATCCTGGTTCCGGATTCTATGCTAACCAAAGCCCTTCCGCCTTGCGAGCTTGGAATGGTAATGGTAGATTTTTCGCCTACCAAATACTTTGCTTTATCGGCAGTAAATGTTAGCATGGTAGCTTCCTGCGGGTTATCGCGCTGCGCGCGACCCGCCCACCCCGGCCAATCTATGTACATAATTTTACCGGTACTGTGTCCACCTTCTTCGTCTATAACTCGCAACAAATACCTGCCCCAATCCGGGTAATTTACACGTAAAATAAACTTGCCAACACCATTTACCAATGTGGTTTCATCCGATTGCAATTCTTGAAAATCTTCGGTGCTGGAATAGGTACTTAAGTCCTCTTCCGATTTGTCCCACCACCAACGCCAATTTATTTTATAAAGTTTTACCGTTACATTTTTTGTGCCTCTTACAGGCGTTCCGGTTGGCGTTAAAGCAGTAAGCAATACCACATGGTTGGTATCGGTTAGCAGCATGCCCCTTTCTTTATCGCCTTTTGGCAGGCGCATACCAATATAACTTTTGTAGGGCGAAAACGGTACACTAAAACGATCGATGCTAAAATTTCCACCCGGTTCAAAAACTTTGGTAACAAAATTGGCTTTTAACATCCCGGCCGATTTGTCTTCAACTTCAATTTCTGCTTTTATTTCTGCCCTACCACGTGCATCTAATTTACCATCAAAAATACTTTTGGGTTCAGCATAAAACTTACGTGTTGGGTCATCAAAAACATATTCGCTATACTTAGCAAAAACGGTTGGTGCCGGAGATAAATTTACTTGCACATTTGCATTTAAACCATCTGCAATGGCACCATGCAACCATTTGCATTCCATTGTAGTGGCAATGGGCTTCTCGGCAGTAAGCATGGCATTACCAAAATCCAGGTTAATTTTTAACCTGTTTGGCATAACGGTTTCAATCTTTAAACTTTTCTGAAAATCAACCCCTCCTACTTTTACCTTGGCTGTCCAATTGCCTGTTGGTGCATCCTCATCGGTGGCGGTATAAAAAGAATAAAAACCATTTAACGATTTAGATTGAACCAACCTTTTGTATAAAACACCTTGCGGGTTAAACAGCTCAAACGAAACGGGGTGCGATTCCGGTAATGTTTTATTGCGGTCTTCTAAAATAAATGTAAGGTAAATTGAATCACCCGGTCGCCATACGCCTC
>VFQQ010003291.1_pt1 | contig 16085 bp, 25 predicted proteins | sample 3512341 | NCBI WGS metagenome assembly VFQQ01 (sample SAMN10412373, study PRJNA504923) | tailings metagenome | isolation source: Relicate 2 Philex TSF1 revegetated site | place: Philippines: Tuba, Benguet | collected 2017-08-29 | reverse complement strand
TCTGCTTCCCTGTGCCATGTCCTGCGCACCAATTTGCACCCTGCCGCACCCTGCCAATCCCCTTCATTGGGCACTTCTGCTCTCCACACTAGCCTCTCACCCAGCCATTCCCCTTCATATTCACCTGCCCCACAGGTGCTGGAGGCGATGGCATCCGGGATGGCAGTAGTGGCCACAGAGACGGCAGGTGTGAGCTCCTTTGCCACGCACAACGTGGACTGCTTGCTGGCGCCCTACGGCGATACGGCTGAGCTGGCGCAGCACGTGCTCAGCGTGTTAGAGGATGCGCCGCTGAGGGCGCGCCTTGGGGCCGCCGCCCGGCAGACCGCGCTGGAGTACAGCCCGGAGCGTGTGGCCGAGCAGCTGGAGCGAGTGCTGTACGCGCTGACTGCCTGCCGGCAGGAGCTGCTGGCCCTTCGGCTGCAGGCGCTGCCCGACGCGCAGCGCACGCAGCAGGCTGCCGCCCACGCCTGCGCCGCCGTGTTTGCCGAGCAGGCGGCCATTGCCGCCGCCGCGCAGGCCAGCAAGCAGCGGGAGTGCAGCCCCACGCAGCAGGCGCCTGGCAGCGGCACTGGCGCCGGCAGCTGCAGCCAGGCGTCTGCGGCGGCGCAGGCGGGCGGTCCGCTGCACGCTGTGCCGTCTGTTGGCAGCCTGTCGGCCATGTCAACACAGGTTAGCGAGCCAGCCCTGGCTGGCTTGCCAGCCCAGAGCGGGCCTCAGCCCATGGAGCGCTGACCGCGCTGCCCCGTACTACCGCAATACCCCATGCCTGACCCCTGACCCAATGAACGACCCTTTTCTCCCGCTGCAACAAATGCGCAAGACTCCCACCGATTGCTTGCATGCCCTTGCAATCGCCCAAAGACCTCTGTCCGGTGCTGCCATCGGTTCCTTCCGCATCAGCCTTCCTCAGCCCATCAGCCTTCCAGCCTGCCAAGCACCGAATACCCCATACTACCCGTTCTCATCCCCACGTGCACGCTCTTCACCCATGCCTCGGCCTGCGTTCCGCTCCTGCTCTCAATGCTGCATCCGCTTGCACTTGCACGCCAGCATGTAACTACCTGTACTACAGAACACAAGAAAGTTAAAAGATATTGACTTGGTCCCTGGCGGGCCTTAGCCTTGCCGCTGGCTGTGCTGCCCTCGGGTGGTGCGCCGCTGCCGGCACCCTTGCCGCCCTTCTTGCCAGCCAGCCGCCGCCGCTCAAGCTTCACACCGATCTGCGGGGCAGCGAGCACAGGGAAGCATTAAACGCAGGCCGGGGACAACACGACACCCCTGAAATCCACACACTGGCCGCCCAGCGTGCAAGGTTTGCTGAGAAGTGGAGCAGGTTGCCACGGCAGCGCTCACCTGCTGCCCCACCACAGCGCAAGCAATGGACAGGACGACGGCGGCACGCGGCACTGTGAGCGCCTTGCGCGCGGCAATGACTGCCGGAATGGAGGCATGGATGGACACAAACCTGCGTTGAGGGGGGGCGAGCGTGCAGGTCAGGTGCAGGCCGCACAAGCAGCATTGCCACAGCACATATTCCGGAGTTGCATGGGGACAGTCCAATGGCTGAGATGGCAGGCTCACATGCCGCATACACAACAAAGCACACAAGCAGTCACAGACCGGCTGCGTATTTCACAGCTGTGCAAGCCTCACCATGCCGGCGACAGCTTTCTCAAGTGCGCCCGCCACATGCCGAGCGGCACGTTGGCGACAACGGCCACGGCTCCAAGCGCAACTAGCCGGACAGCCAGGTCCTGCAGAGTGTGCCATGGGGCAGCTGTAGTGGGTGCACTTCCATGCAGGCCGCAAAGCACTAGGCTGCAAAGGAGCAGAAGCAGGAAGCAGGAAGGAGCAGAGCTCGCATGGCCAGAGTGGCGGCGGCGTGGCGGCGACGGCGGGAGGGCAGCAGCGGCCGCAAGCGCAGGCTGCACTGACCTGCCCCGACATGTCGGACCAACTGCAAGGTGTGCTTGAGTTGAAGAATGCGGCAAAGCCCTGTCTGGCAACGAAACCCGAGCGGGGTGAAGGGTTCGCGGCGCCAGGCAGCGTCGAAAAGATTATTCAGTACTCAGCGGGAGCGCCGTGAGCGCCGCAGTGACGCGGGAAGAGCCATTGGCCTCCGCCTGCATGGTGATGCGTCCGCAATGTCCAGCAGCAACAAGGCTTTCCCATCGTCACAAACGGACACACGCAAAGCATGTCTCTCTCTTGACATCCATTTGCTCCGTGTAGTGACCTGATGCCTGTTTGCTGGGTGTGTAGCATGCATGTAGAGGTGCTAAAACTTTGCGGTGCAACCGCAGCTGAGGGAGATCAATAATCAGCCGGGCAAATCGTGTTGAGCAGCAGCTGGTTGAGCTCCGTGTACACAAAGCCCATGTAGTGTGCCTGCACAAGTGGATGCCGCAGCAAATAATGCCTCGGTCAGTCGAGTGCACAGGGTGGCTTGCCCCTCCCGCTCAAGCGGCGGCATGCAAGCATGGACGCCACCCAACGCCCTGGCTTTTTCATGACAACGGAGGCGGCGCACCGGGTCAAAATAGATGCCGGTTCCCAGCTGCGTCTTGGCGGCGTTGGTGGCTCCCCATGCGTCCGTCACGAGCCAGCCATGCCGCTGTGCCGCCTCTACCGCTGCGGCATCTCGGTCACGGCCCACTTGGAGGTTGCCCCGGGCAAGAGTGGTGGTCTTCCATACGCAGTGCCCACCCTGCATGGTATGAAGTAGGATGTAGGTATATATAGCCTTCCAGGCTGCATGCATTTGCGGGGTGGTCACCTGTGGCGCAACAGCCTTGATTCCTGCCTCAAAAATGCTGTCGTACAGTTCCGTGGGCCAGTCTGTCCGATTTCGGCGCCACAGCCCAGCATTGAGCACCAAAGTGTGTGGCTTCAGCTTTGCAACAACCTGAGCAGCCATGGAAGCCAGCAAGTGGCAGTCAGTCGGATTGGCGTGAAAAATGAAAAATGGCAGCAGTAGGTGGAGAGGCATTTAATCCAGGAGATCAGTCAGCGAGCAAACTCGACAGCTGCAGGGCAGACGTGGAAAGACCTAGATCCGGCGGTAGGGCTGACAGAGGCAGCAGCGGGGTAGGGGGCTCCGTACCTCCAGTATGCCGGCCTGAATAGGCAGCTGCCAGTCCGGATCTGCACTGCACGCTCCCGGCCGGCATTGTGTTGCATTGCTGAATGGTGGGAAGCCCCAGTGGCCAGTCAGAGGTCCTGGAGGGTAGCCCAGCCTGCAGGAAAGCAACTTATCAAGCCTTGTCTTCGCCTCAAGTGCAGCATGGCAGTCGGTGCAGCCATGAGAGCCTGAACCTGCATTCTGGATGGAGTGCAGCTGCGTGGAGCACAGCACTCGAATGGAAGCAGCTGTTGCTGCTGCTGCCGCTACCGCTGCTCCAGTACTGCTGCCTGCAAGTCCATCAGTTCTCAACCGCCGCCCCAGGCTGCGCACCAGCGGAAAAAGGTCGCCGACAGGTTGCCGTTGCGATAGAAGCGGTCCTCTGGTGCATTCACTGAGTCCCGCCTGAAGCAGCGGCACTCCTGGTGCCCAGCGAACATCGTGGTTGTGCCTGTAGGGGTGATGTTAGTGGTGCAATGGGACAGACCCAGCTTGCAGGATGCCGCACGTGGCAGGTCAAGCCTTGCCAAAGCACGCTTGACAGCGTGTTCCTGCTACTGAGGCTGGCCATTCGCACCTGCATAGAACTGCGACCACTGGCCCCACTCGCTCGCAATCACAGGGGACGGGTCCCCTGCAGCACCCCGCAGCGGGGGCGGCCACCTCCCAAACTCCAGGAAATGTATCAGGGAGAGGTACTGATATCTGCGAACAGACAGATGTGGCGAGGTGCGAGCGTGAACAGTTGGGCAGCAGAAGATGCTCCAAACATGATGCATGGCCACAAAGTGACACCTGCACAGCACAGGATGGTGGCCGGTGCAGTGTTCAGCATATGTTGTGGTGGTTGCTGCGGCGTGCTGCAGGTGTGGCAGATCTGGCCCGTTGCGTGCTATGCTCGGTCAACTGCTGCACTCCAGCCATCACAGCTCTCCAAACAGCAGCAGGCAAACCAACACCATACCCCACCTGGTGAGCGAGTCTCCAACCATGACGAGCGGTCGCCCCTCCAGGCACGTACGAGCCGCCTCAGGCGTGAAGCGGCGCAGCTTGCAGCGGCTGAGCTGAAGGGAGGGCGCCTGCCAATGAGGCTGCAGCACAGCGGCAGGCGTGTCATTGCCGGCGGGTGCGGCGAGGTTGCAGCTGGCCGCCCCGCAGCCCCAGGTGATGGTGCCGTTCTCTATCAAGCCGTGCAGGTTGCTGGCTTTGCAGTCCGGCGGGCGCAGGTTTGGCAGCGCCGCGCCTGGGAACATGCCGGGCCGAAACAAGCGCACTGGTGCAGCCGCTCGCGGCCCCCAGTGCGCGGCTGTGGCGGCGGCCACAAGGACAGCCAGCAGCAGCCCAGCCGCCAGGGCGTTGCGGCAGGGGCTTCCGTCCCTCTTTTTATCGTCCATTGCGCCTCTCTGCGCTGCGGGTCCAACGAACGGCCGGGAGAGCGGCGCCCCCGCCTTGAAGCCTCGGAGCACTGACTGTCAATCGAATTGCAACTGGTTGCCTTCGCGCCACGCTGTGGCGAGAGAGTCAGAGCTCAAGAGCCCTACCTTGCCCTGCATGGGGCAAGTGCCCGCGCTGGCGCCGAGACGCCGCTGCAGCGGCGCGGCCAGGTTGCACGCGTTCTGAGCTGCATAGGCGTGGCAAACATGCCAAACACACAGAGCCATCGCCACGCATTCTGGGCTCACCATTGCAGTTGCAAGAAGCCTTCGCTCCATCACGCCCGCTGCCCCCGCCCCGCCTGCGTGGCGGCGGCGCCCGTCCCCAAGTGCCCAGGCCGCCATCGCCCCTCCCGCCACGCTCAGTCGGCCTGCGATTCGTAACTACTTGAGTCTGTCAGTGACATCAGTCCGTTCGGCGAGCAGCACACCAGCAGGGGCGCCAGTGGTTTCAGCGGGTCGCGGCAGCAAGCAGCGATGCGTGCGCCCGCTCGGGGCGGCCGTGGAGGCGGCTTTGGAGGCCGGGGAGGTGCGACGTGGGCCTGCGGGGCACACTGCATGTGCGACGCCTGCATCAGTGCTCTGCCGCGCTTGCTGGTCGCTTGCGGGACAGCTGGGTAGGCGCCATGGCTGCCGATTGTGGCTGCAGCCTGCCGGGAGCCGCATGCGGTGCAACACTGCCCCGCTCCCTGCTCTCCCTGCACAGGCGGTGGCCGGGGCGGCTTTGGCGGCCGTGGTGGCGGCCGTGGTTTCAACCGGCAGCCGGAGGGCCCGCCCGAGCGTGAGCCTTGGGTGGCGGCAGCGGCAGGGCCGCCGGGGCGGCGCTGTTGAACAAGGTTGCTGCTCATGCTGGCTCATCGTTGCCTGCTGCTCATGCTGCATCGCGTTGTCGTTCCTGATGTGCAGAGGTGGTGGAGGCGGGAGAATACGTGCACCCCTGCGAGGGCGAGATGGTCTGCAAGCTCACAAACACGATGGTGCGCCGCTGCACGCTCCATGCAGCCTTGCTGCACAAGACGGTGCAGGCAGTGGCTCCTGCACGGCTGGGATGTTCATCAGCCCGGCAGCGGAACAGCGCGCACCTAGGCACACCTGAAGCTGGTGCCTGTCGCTGCCAGCGTCCTCACCACGTGCTGCCGCTGTCGTGCGGCCCTGTTCGTCGATGCTCCACCCCCCTCCTGACCTCCCCTCCGCCCCTGCTCATGCTGCGCTGTGCAGATCCCCTACTTCAACGCGCCCATCTTCCTGGAGAACAAGACCCAGGTCGGCAAGGTGGACGAAATCCTGGGACAGATCAACTGCGTGGTGAGCGGCGGGGGGCGGGTGGCAGTGGTCGCATGCTGTGAGCAGCCTCAAGCGCAGTTGTGGAGAAGTGGCAGTGACGTAGGCCAGCTGCTTTGGCGCCCGCTGTTACAGCGGGCAGGGCACACGGCCGCAGCGACCTGCGGTGGGGACTGCTCGCCGGCAGCCATCTGCCTGCATGTGCTGCCTGTCAACCACCTGCCGCTGCCGCTTTCCATTGTGCTGCAGTACTTCACAGTGAAGATGAGCGACGGCGTGGTGGCCACCTCCTACAGCAAGGGCGACAAGTTCTTCATTGACCCCCAGGCAAGCAGCTGGTGTTGGTGTTGCACATTGTTGACGCTGTGATGTACATCATGGGATGTTTGGATGGCGGTATGCGGCATTGCTGCAGGGAATTGCAAAGAATGCACTTGGTGCTCACCAGGAACCATTTTACCCCTCGGTCGTTCCTCACCGCAGAAGCTGCTGCCGCTTGAGCGGTTCCTGCCAAAGCCCAAGGGCGCCCCTGGCGCGGGCGGCCGTGGCGGCCGTGGCGGCGGCCGCGGCGGTGGTCGCGGCGGCGGCCGTGGCGGCTTTGGCGGCGGCCGTGGCGGCGGCCGTGGCGGCTTTGGCGGCGGCGGCCGCGGCGGCTTTGGCGGCGGCCGGGGCGGCGGCTTTGGCGGCCGCGGCGGCGGTGGCCGTGGCTTTGGCGGTGGCCGCGGGCGGGGCCGCTACTGATCTGCTGTTGCAGCCTATTTTCCCGCGCCGGCTGCCAGCACGTGCTGCCACCACCAGCAGCTGGCCTGTATTTGCACCACGACTTGTTGCTTGCTGCTCTTTCTGCTGCTGCTCTCTTGGGCTCACCACCAGCCCGCCTTCTCTCTGTGCTCTCCTCTCGCTTGCTGGGCTTGATGGGTGGGCCACCGCCCCTGCCCTCGCAACGGCCTGCCGTATTGACCTGCCTCCCCAACTTGTTGACCTCTCATCTCACCCTTACTCCGTCACGCACCGTGACGCGACAAACTTGCTGTAGCAAGCCAGCTGATGACATTCGCAGCCAGAACAGACCCATGTGACCCTGCATGCTGTTTCCCGCCGTGCTGTCGGGCGGGGCGGCCGCCATGTGAGCCCGGGCGGGTCCATTCCTGGCTCGTCACTCCCATCGTTCAATTGTGCGGCATCTGAGCTGAAACCCGCCTGCCTGCGCGCCGCAAGCGGTGCCCTAGCTCTCGGCGCTATGAACAGGGGCTCCCTGGCGCTGGTGGCTGGCTGCTGCCTGATCTTGGCGGCATGCGTGATTCATCTGCGCTGCCCGGGCAGGGTCTGGCTGCTGGGGGGCTTCAGCGGCCCAGAGCCCCAGCCCACTCCTAGGGACGGTGAGCACCGCTGGTGGTGCTCCCGACATGCTGCAGAAAGCCGTTCAATGCTGCGATGCCCCAATCGCAGCCAGCCCGTTTCCCCGCCCCTCCGCCTCCCTGCCGCCGCCGCTCAGGCCTGGCCCCGCCATGTCCCCTGGTTTGCAGACCCGGTGTGGCAGGCGTGCCATGCCCAGCACGTGCAGGAGATTGCGGCTGCTGACGTGGCTGACGACGTGGGCATGCAGGCTGGCTGGCGTGGCCTGCAATACCGCTCATAGTGCACACCCGCCCTTGCCCTTGCATACGCTGCAAGCTGGCTGTGCTGCGCGCAAGTAAAGTCTGCCATCTGAACCGCTCCCCATGTGCTGCAGGGGTACCACCTCTTGTTCTATGGAGGTACGTGTTTTCGTTGCTGCAGCCAGCCGGTCTAGCGCTTTGAGCCACAACACGTGCTGTGCTGCTCGTGACATGTCTGATGCATTGCATCTGCTGCTGTCTTTCACCCACCCCTGACCCAGACTCCATCACCGAGGAGTGGGCGGGTGCTGACCACTGCTACTCATGCCTGGACCAGGAGCGCTGCGCAGGTGTGCGAGGGGGGCTCGGCTTGCATGAAGCACAGCAAGGCCAGCCCCAGGGTGCTTCGCCGTGCATATTCGCCATGCCATGCCCGCTCGCGTGAGGCCCCTGCTGCACTCACCCCCACTCTGGCCCGCGCGCTCAACTGGGCAGGCGTGCCCGACGTGTTCCGCCGCCACTACGCCAAGTGGCGGGCGGGCGCCATGGCTATCGGCGGCGACCAGACAGCCCACCTGCTGTGGCGCCTGCGCAACGGCGAGGCTCCACAAAAGAACAAGGTGAGTTGACAAGTTGCAAGGCAAGTGTCTGGCTAGTTGCCCACTTATAGTTGCCTACTTGGACAAGTGCCTGGTTCCCCCGCCATGGCAGCCGAGAGGCTGCCGAGCAACCAAGAGCGGCTGATGCAGTAGCGCGTGCTTTGGCTCTGCTCTTGGAAAGCGTCCTGTGGTGCCCCGTGCCATGTGTGCACCCACCGGCCCCATGCGCACCTCCTGCCTGCCTGCAGCCCAAGGTGGTGGTGCTGCTCATTGGCACCAATGGTGAGCTGGCCTGCCTGTGGTGCACATGGGTTGGCGGGGCGAGTCGGCACGATTCGTGGGGCCCTGCTGCCCTGCTGGTGTTTGTGGCTGGCCGCAGCCAGCTTGTGCCTTCTACCCGCCAGCCCTGCCTTGGATGCATCGCCCCACTGATGCCTTCTGACTCGTGCGGTGTGCCTGCAGACCTGGGCGCGGCTGCGGCAGATGCCTCCGACTTGCGGGAAGCCGAGCAGCTGCTGATCCAGGCGGTGCCTGGGGTGACCCTCCGGTGGGCAGGCAGGGTGTGTAATTGGCAGAGTCTCGGCCAGAGCGTTGAGAGGCGTGACTCCACCCATTTGGGGAAACCAATGTGCAGTGCAGGACTTACTGGACTGGCTGGCTCGCCACCCACCCTGCTGCCCTGCCCCTGCAATCCTGGGCCGCTCCTGACCTGCGTGCTTCCCCTTGCGCCGCACGCATTCGCTCCGCAGGGTGCTGCAAACGCTGCACACGCTGAAAGACCTGCTGCCCGACACCCACATCGTGCTGATGGGTGTGCTGCCACGTGGCAACGGCGGGCCGCAGGGCCTGTACCACTGGCCTAGCGCATTCGCGCAGCCCATCCACATGATCAATGCGCACTTCAGGTGGGGTGGGGGTGCAACGCATGTGAATCTCTGTGGTGCAGTTGCTTGCTGGGACGGCGAATGCGGAGTGCTCCGCATGCTTGATCCACACAGCGTGGCGTGTGCAGACAACATCTATGCCAGAGCCTTCACAGCATGCTGCTCCTTTCCACCTGCCCCAACAGCTGACATGCCTGCCTCCCCACTCCTGCCTCCGTTAATACAGGAGCTATGCGGCGCTGGACGGCCACCTGCACTTTGTGGACTGCGGCGACCACCTGGTTGTGCCGGGCGGCGGTGCAATCCGATCAGACCTGATGCAGGATGCGCTGCACCCCAACGCGGCAGGTGGGGACACGTCTAGTGTGCAGGCAGCAGGCTGGCTGGGGTGCAGGATTTGGCGGCGGCACAGCAGCAAGCAGGGTTGCACATCTGGCGCTCATTGCAAGTGCGGCTCCCTCTGTATAGCTGCCAACCTGATTAAATGCTCCCCTGCAGGCATGGAGCTGCTGGCGCAGTGCCTGGACCCGCTCAGTAAGCGGGGCGGGAATGGCTGCTGTGGCCGTGCCGCTTGCAGCACGCCGTGCCTTTGCATGCGTAACAATCATTTCCCAGCTTGCAGCGCCAGCCGTGCACGCCACAGAATGTATAGCAAACTGAGTGCTCGACACACCCACCCCTCGCTATTGTGTGCAGTCACCAAGCTGATGCAGCGGCCTGCCGTAGTGACCGCTTCCACGCGCACCAGCGAGTGAGCAGCTGGTACACGTGGCTGCTGAGCCCGGGCCTTGGCCGGCTGGCTGGGCAAGGCCAGCATGCTCAACAGCGCCACATGCCGCCCTGGACTTGCATTAGCATGCCGTGATGTCTGTTCCCAGCGGCAAGTAGCTGCTCTGCCTGCAATTGCCTAGACTACAACATGCTGCATGCACATGTGCAATGGCCCTCAAAAAATGGCTGCATAACTGCAATATATTACAACAATCATCACTCACAGAATACACGCCAAGTCAACTCCAGCGCTCAATATATCTCTCTCAGTGGTGCTGCTGCTTGCAGCGGGTGCCATCACCCGTCATGTACCACGGGCAGCCGTCACATTGGCAGCACGAAGCCCCTGAAGCAGTTATCGGGGCGCAGCCAGCGCTGGCAGGCATCCCGCACCTCCCCCGGCTGCAGTGCCTCGATGCGCTGCAAGTCGGTGAGCACGGCCCGCCAGTCGCCGGACAGCGCCTGCACGGGAGGAGTGGTGGATGGTGAACGTTGCAGACATGCGAGCAGCTGTGCAGTGGCAGTGTGCGCAGGAACTGCGGCTGCTGCAAGCCATACACGGGCGAAAGCATGCACGGTGGTACGCAGGTGGGCAGCCGCCCATGCTGCTCAATCTACCTGGTATGTCGCCAGCGCCCCTGCCAGTGCCGTGTTAGAGCCTAGCGCATCCAGCAGCTCCATGCGGGCCCCCTGAGATGCAGAAAGCAGTACAGAAGGAGGAAGTTGGTCAGGTGCTTGCGTGCCCAGCAGCCGCATGCACACTGCCTCGGGCGCATGGAGGGCAGCATAACTCAGCGCAGCACATCAGCACATCCACAGGTAGCGGACTAAAGCAGCGCTGCCCGAAGGCCCAGACACGTGTTCATGTGGCAGCCTGACCGAGCACATTATGCACTACCAGACACAATCACAATCAAATCACTAACACACGTTATTCAACACCTTGAAGCACCCAGCCTCCCACCTTCTTGTAGCGCAGCAGCTCCTCTGCGCTTGGGCCGCTCTCCGCCAGGGCCGCCACCTCAGCGCTGACCAGCGAGTCCAGCTGGTCCAGGGAGCTGCAGAGGGGGGGTGGAGTTGGGAGGGTGTGAGGGGCATGTACTGAACGTGCTGAGCTGTGGCCGCGCTGACGCTGGCGTGGGTTAAGAAGCGATGGGTGTGTGGAGCCAATGGAGCCAGCCAGCAAGAATGCAGTCCCCGCAGCCCGGCACATGCGCCCTGCCACACTTTGGTTGGCCCCGCCAGCCAAAGTGGGGAGCGCCTCACCCGCCCTTGGGGCAATGCAGGGCAGTGCGACGAGGCGGCATGTGACAAACTACAGGCCGCAGCGCCTCACCCGCCCTTGGGTGGGATGCTGTAGATTGAGAATGTTGTGGGGTACTTGTCGGCTGGGTATGAGGAGTAGGAGGCCGCGGTCAGGGCCTTGTTGTTGAGGACGAGGGAGCGGTACAGGCGGCTGGACCTCGTCCCGCTCAGCAGGTCGCTGCGTGGGAGGGGGAGGGGCAGAGGATGCGGGAGTTGATGGGCAGGACCTGCAGGGGAGCGATGGATTGGAACATGGCGCCCGGCAGGTTGCAGCAGAGGAGAGAGCGGCAGACATTGCGAACTTCACTCCAGGTTGCAATACACCCAGCCTCAGTTCCTTAGGAGCGGCTTCATCCTTCCACCCACCCACCAAACCATTCGCTCGCTCACCTGGCCAGGTCGAGCGTCAGTGAGTCTGGGTGCCGAACGCAGGGCCGGTAGTAGGCATGCATGAGCGCGGGACCTGCCCGCGACTTGGCCCGATACTGCCACTCCTCTTTTGGCACCAATGGAGCAGCCAGTGCCTCCACCCCGTAGGCGCTGCTGCCTGCGCAGGAGCTGGGCGGCTGGGCATCTGACCGCCAGCCTCCAAAGTATTGCTCAGCGAGGCGGCGGATCTCTGCTGGCCGCACATCGCCCGCCACCTGAAGGTGCGGTTGGTGATGGAGGCGGTGCAGTTTTGTGGGCGGATGGGGAAACCTGGCGAACGAAGGCGCAGATAAAGCGCAGCAGAGTGCGCAAACAAAAGCTGCAGGGGGCCAGACCTTGCAAGTGAGCCACCTGTCCGCCCTCAGCTTGCATCACATGCCCTGGCGCTGCCACACAAGCGCACCGCAATGGTCAGGTTAGCGGGGCCGTAGTGCCGCTGGAAGAAGGCCTGCACCTCGCGCCGCCCCAGCCGCTCAATGTCCTCGGGGTAGCCAATCACCGGGCGCCTGCTTGTGGGGGGTGGAGGAAAACAGCGTTGGCAAGGACAGGGTAGCCAATCACCGGTCGCCTGTGTGTGGGAGGTGGAAGGAGATGGTCACAGCCAGGTTGCCAGCAGGTTGCAGCAGGGCACTGCGCTGCATGGCTTCACCACATGCGAATGCAGCATGCCAGTGTAAACGCCTCCACGACCTGCTGAACACCGGACAGGCGCCCACCTCCGCCCTGCAAAAACATCGGCAACAACCCCTTGCGCACCTGTAGCGGTTGGACAGGCTGGAGAGCCGCTTGCAGGAAAGACATGCGTGCATTCAAATGGGCCAGCCACACTGTGCAAACTGCCCCTTGCCCACCTGTAGTTGTTGGACAGGCTGGCCAGCGCAAATGCCTCGGAGAAGGGCCCCAGCGGCGAGTTGTCCACGCGCAGGCGCCGCTCCTCCAGCACCACCCGCTTCTCGCTGTACAGCTCCCTATGGACAAGGGATGCAGAGCGGGCCTGGCTGGTCATTGCAACTGTGGTGGATCATCAGCAGGCGCCGCTCCTCCAGCACCACCCGCTTCTCTAGATAGAGCTCTCTGGGGCATGAGGGAGGCGGTGCAGAGAGTGCGTACGGGTACGCAAAGCTGCGGAGCGGCAGCAGCTAGGGCGGCTGGCTAGGGCAGACACGGCTTGCAAACTAGCCAGGCAACCCTCCCAAAAATGTGCTGCTCAGGGCTCACCTGAACACGGGCTGCTGGAAGCGGTCGGCCTCCATGGCAAACCACAGCTCCGCCTTGTTGGCCGGCAGCGACACATAATATCTGTGGGGAGGACGCGGGCAGAGAGAAGGCAAGCGGCTGAGCCGCAGGATTTGTTGAGACATGTGTGCACTTGCATGGCTCTGGGCAGCAGCGCAAGAGGCGGCAGCAACTGTTGGTGCATGCTTGCAAGTTGAGCTGGGCATGCTGCTACCGCCATTGGGCAACAACCATACAAAAGAGGCACGCAAAGTCGCTCACTTGGTGGCATCATGGCTGGTGGCCGCGTTCAGCCCCACACCGCCCTCCTGCTGCAGCAGCGCTCCATATGCATTGGGCACGCTCAGCGCCGCAGCCTGCGGCAGAGGGAGCAACAGGCAAGTTGGGCACACAGTTATTGGACACGCCATTATTGCACGCCCGCTCCTGTCCCGTTGTGCCACTTCGTTGCCACGGCGCATGACCAGCACATAACACGCAGCTGCTGGGAAGGGCAAGCGGCAGCAATGCAATCTGTCCTCACAACCAGCCGCCCCACCTGCCGCTGCAGCGCCTCCAGCTGCTGCTGCAGGCGGGCCGCACCGGGGCCGCTGCCTGCTCCCTGCAGCTCGTAGAACGTCTCATCCAGGGCCTCCAGCAGCGGCGCCTCCTGCCTGCAAGGGCAGCACGTTCATGGTTCAGCACTGCTGCCAGCTCACAGGCTGGCCCGGGTAGTCATGGGCATTGCTGACAGCTACAGCCCCTGAGAGCCTTTCGTGCCTGTAGTCCCGGCTGCCGATGCGGGGCGTGTATTTACCGCTTCCCATAACGACATCAAACTACAGCACAAACAGCACAACAACAACATGCACCCTGCACCCCTCACCTGTAGTCCCGGCTGCCGATGCGGGGCGTGCCCTTGAAGGCCATGTGCTCCAGCAGGTGCGCCAGCCCCGTCTGCCCATCCTCTTCGTCGAATGCGCCCACATCGGCATAGATCTGCAATCAATCAACATGTGCAGAGTGGTGTGCGTCCTGCCATATTGAATGCGCCCACATCGGCGCGGATCTGTGATCAATCAGTCAGCAAGGAGGGGAATAGCGGGCATGCTGAAGGAGGCCGCAGGAGAGCCCGCCAAAGGGTGAAGCAGCCGGAGCAATGCATGGTGCCCAGAGTGATGAGCAGCCCTCTGCCGCTGGGGACCGGGGCAGTGCAATTGGACAGCTGAACGGCTTAGTCCTCCCTGCTGGCCAGACTGCAACGCAGTGGTGCATTGCCACAGCTTGGCTGCTGCACGTCAGCCCCGCAGCATTCAACCGCGGCAGCCCAGCAAGGGTTGGTCCCCCCTCACGTGGAAGCTGGCGATGGGGGCGGCCCGCCGCTCAAACACCAGGAAGCGCAGGCCGTTGGGCAGTGTAAACTCAGTCAGCCGCTCGTCCAGCTGCCGCTCCAGCAGGCTGCTGGCGCTGGCCGCCTGCGCTGCGCCGCCACCCAGCAGCGAGGCGGCATCGGCGGCTGCCACGGCGCGCCCCGCCCACGCGTGCAGGCTGCCGACAGTGGCTGCCGCCGCCGCCGCCGCCTGCAGCATGGCGCGCCGGCTGCTGGCTTGGGTAGGCCTTCCATCGGTGCTGCTGCTGCTGCTCGGCTGCGTGCTGGATCTGCTGCCTGCAATGCTGCCTGGGCTGCTGCCGGCCTTGCCGCTGCCACCGCCGCCGCCGCCCTCCGCAGGTGTCTGAGACTCTCTCGCCACACACTGTGTCGAGCGCCGATTACTACAGCGTTGTGGGCTCCTTCCCATTCCTGTGCCAGGCGCCCATGGGCGGCAGGGCTGCAGCAGAGAGCAAGCCATTCTCGGCGCGGGCGCGTGGCGTCCCGGCAACCGTAACGAGCAGCCCGATCACACGCCAGGCTGTGCTGGGATGGTTAGCCGCTGCCGATTGAGCGTTTGGGGGTTGTGGCCTGCCGGGCCAAAATGGCACTGCCCACTGCATGAAGCAGGCAGGCTCACCGCCGCAGCAGTGACTCGATCTGCATACAAACAATACATCGGAGCCCAAACAGGCAGCTTGTAAACTCCCACCCGTGCAAGCGAGTGACCCGCCAGCCGCAGAGTTCTAGTTACGGCCCATCGTCTGCATCTAAAGGCGACAGCAGTTGCTTACAGCCAGCTCAAGCAGCGGCAGCAGCAGCGGCGGCCATGGCGAGCGCCGAGCAGTGGCACCTGCGGCCACAGAACCCAAACAACCCCGTGGTGTTCTTTGGTAAGTTGTGACGACAGCAGCGACGCCGTGTGCGCACTCGAAAGCCGCCCCGTCGCCTCTTGCCTTTCTGCTGCCGCTCACCGCCTGCCGCCGCCGCCGCTGCAGACGTGTCGATTGGCGGGCAGCCGGCGGGGCGGATAAAGATGGAGCTGTTTGCGGACATTGCGCCCAAGACGGCGGAGAACTTCCGGCAGATGTGCACGGGCGAGTTCAGGTGCGATGGATGCGCGGAGCAAGTGGTAGCTGGCAGAAGCAGCTGCTGCCAATTCTATGGTGCTGCCTGCACGCATCATGCTGCCTGCGTGCATGACAGCAGGAGCTGCGACGGGGTCGCCCTGGCGACGACTGTGCACCGCTGCTGTTCACTATCTCGGCCTGTGCTGAGCTCACGCTGAGCGCATCGGAGTGGCTGCCTGCCACTGTGCTGCAGGCGGAACATGCAGCCGACGGGGTACAAGGACTGCCCCTTCCACCGCATCATCCGCGGATTCATGCTCCAGGTGGGATTTCGGTTGTGCTGTGTGTGGCTTCGGCATGGTGGCTGCTTACCGCCTCGCTGCCGCTGTTCCACACACACTGCGGCGACTGCCAGATCGTCGCCGGTGCCTGCTGCCCAATCCTGCGATCGTCGCCGGTGCCTGCTGCCCAATCCTGCTCTGCTGCCCAGTTCTGCTACATCTGCCCGCACGCTTCCTCCAGTCAATGAGAGCCTTTGTTTGCTGTTGTGCCACCTTGCACCTCTGCAGGGCGGCGACTTGAAGGACGACGGCACCGGCTGTTCGTTCGTTCCTAGACCTTGCCTGTTTTGTTTGCAGGCTCAGTAGCAACACTCCTTGCTCATCTGTGCAGGACGGCGACTTCCTGAAGGGCGGCGGCGCCGGCTGCTCGATCCTTGCCATGGTTGTCTGTTTGCCAACTCACCATTCACTCAGTCTGCATTTCTATCCGCAGGGCGGCGACTTTTTGAAGGGCGACGGCACCGGCTGCATCTCCATCTACGGCTCGCGCTTCAACGACGAAAACTTCACGGCCAAGCACACGGGGCCCGGCCTGTTGAGCATGGTGCGCAGCGCAGGCTGGGCAAACGCTGCCGCAAGCTAAGCACAAGCATGTTGAAGCTGCGCAGTGTCTGCTGCTGCTGCTGCTGCTGCTGCTGCTGCTGCTGCTGCTGCTGCTGCTGCTGC
>VFQQ010003290.1_pt1 | contig 16093 bp, 16 predicted proteins | sample 3512341 | NCBI WGS metagenome assembly VFQQ01 (sample SAMN10412373, study PRJNA504923) | tailings metagenome | isolation source: Relicate 2 Philex TSF1 revegetated site | place: Philippines: Tuba, Benguet | collected 2017-08-29 | reverse complement strand
GGCGGCAAGACCAGCCACACCGCCATCGTGGCGCGCAGCCTGGACATCCCTGCGGTGGTGGGCGCGCGCTCGGCCAGCCACCTGATCCGCCAGGACGACTGGGTGGTGATCGACGGTGACGCCGGCGTGGTGGTGGTCGATCCGTCGCCCATCGTGCTGGCCGAGTACGGCTTCAAGCAGCGCCAGGGCGAGATCGAGCGCGAGAAGCTTTCGCGTCTGAAGAACACGCCCGCGGTCACGCTGGACGGGCAGAAGATCGAATTGCTGGCCAACATCGAACAACCCGGCGACGCCGTGGCCGCACTCAAGGCCGGTGCGATGGGCGTGGGCCTGTTCCGCAGCGAATTCCTCTTCATGGGCCGCAGCGGCCGGTTGCCGGATGAGGAAGAGCAGTACCAGGCCTACCGGCGCGCGGTCGAGGGCATGCAGGGCCTGCCGGTGACGATCCGCACGGTCGACGTGGGCGCGGACAAACCGCTGGACCGCGGTGCCACACGCAACGACGACCACCTCAACCCCGCACTGGGCCTGCGCGCGATCCGCTGGAGCCTGGCCGACCCGGCGATGTTCCTGGCGCAGTTGCGCGCCATCCTGCGCGCGGCCGCACACGGGCCGGTGAACCTGCTCATTCCCATGCTGGCGCACGGCAGCGAGATCCGCCAGACCCTGGCGCTGGTGGAGCGCGCGCGCGAGCAGCTGCTGGCCACGGGCGTGGCGCACGGGCCGGTGCGCCTGGGCGCCATGATCGAGGTGCCCGCGGCCGCGCTCACCATCCCGCTGTTCCTGCGCCACTTCGACTTCCTGTCGATCGGCACCAACGACCTGATCCAGTACACCCTGGCCATCGACCGCGCCGACGAGGCCGTGTCGCACCTGTACGACCCGCTGCACCCGGCGGTGCTGCAGCTGGTGGCCAGCACCATCGCGCAGGCGCGCGCCCAGGGCAAGGGCGTGAGCGTGTGCGGCGAGATGGCGGGTGACGTGACGCTCACGCGCTTGCTGCTGGGCCTGGGGCTGCGCAGCTTCTCCATGCACCCCTCGCGCATCCTCGCGGTCAAGCAGCAGATCCTGCGCAGCGACACGGGCAAGCTGGCCGCCTGGGCGCAGACCGTGCTGCAGTCCGACGACCCGGCCGCGCTGCTGGTCGACTGAGGCGGTCTCAGCGCGCGCGCGTGGCCAATACCGCCGCGCCCACGATCATGGCGGCCGCCACCAGCACCGAGGCACCGGGCCATTCGCCGCGCACCGCCAGCAAAGTGCAGGTCGACAGCAGTGGCGTGAGAAAGCTCAGCACGCCGATCTGGCGTGCGTCGCCGCGCTTGAGTGCCGCGTCCCACAGGAAGAAGGCGCCACCCAGTGGGCCCAGGCCCAACAGCGCGATCAGCGCCCCATCCCGAGCCGACAGCGCCACCGAGGGCTCCAGCGCCGCGTGGCACAGCAGCGACAACGCGCCTGACGCCGCGGCGAAGCCGCCGATGGCGGCCGTGGGGAAGGGCGTCACGCGCTGGGTGAGCAGCGAGTAGGTGGCCCAGATGAACGCCGAGCCCAGCGCCGGCAGGTAGCCCCAGGCCCAGGCGGTGCCGGCGCCTCCCTCGGCGCGGCCGAGGATGGCCAGGGCGGCGCCCGCGAAACCGATCAGCGCGGCGATCAGGTGGCGCGCGCCCAGGCGCACGCCCGGCACGATCAGCGGCGCCATCACCACGATGCCCAATGGCCAGAGGTAGTTGATGAGGTTGGCCTGCACCGGTGGTGCGTGGCGCAGGGCGATGAACAGCAGGAAGTGAAAGCCGAACAGGCCGTAGATGCCCAGCGCCAGCGTGCTCGGTGGCACGCGCCAGCGGCGCAGGTCGAAGCGCGACAGCGGCAAGGCGATCAGGCTGCCGACGAGCAGGCCGAGGCCGGTCAGCAGAAAGGGCGGCACGTGCGAGAGGGCCACGCCGAGCGCGGCGAGCGAGGCCCACAGCACGATCGCGCCCAGGGCGAGCAGGTTGGCGGAACGCATCCCGCGATCATCGCGCGGCACGCCGTCGCGCGGCGCGGGTCCATCGTCGCGCGGCGCGGGTCAGGCGCGGCGGCGCAGCGCCGCCGTGAGCGCCGAGGGCGAGCGGTAGCCACTGCGCCGCGCGGCCTCGGCCACGGGCAGGCCCTGGGCGCGCAGCCGGCGCGCCTGCTCGAGCTGCAGCCCGCGCAGCCAGCGCTGCGTGCTCAGACCCAGCTCCTCGCGGCAGCGGGCGGCGAACTGCGCCTGGCTCAGGTGCGCGCGCGCGGCCAGGTCGGCCACCTCGATGGCCTCGTGCGCCCAGCGCGTGCGCGCCCAGTCGGCCAGCGCGGACCAGTCGATCGCGCGGCGCGCGCGCCGGGGCGCGGCGCCGTCGGGCAGCCAGCTCTCCAGCAGCAGGGCGGGGCCCAGGGCCTGGGCGCGGGGCAGGCCACGCGCGCAGGCCTCGGCGAGGTAGCGCGCGAGCGCCTGCGTGGCGGCCGTGGGCCTGGCCGTGGCCAGGGCCCAGTCGCTGGCGTGGCTGTCCAGCACCAGGCAGCGCGCGCCCTGGCGCGCCTCGAAGTCGTGGCGCTCGCCCGGCGGCACGATGCAGCCGTCGCCCGCGGCGATGCGCTGCCCGCGGCCCGCGATCTCCAGTTCGAGCGCGCCCTCCAGGCCGACCAGGATCTGGAAATGCCCGTGGTCGTGGCAGCCATGCGAGGCGCCGTAGGCGCGCACGCTCAGGTGGTCGCGGGCGGAGGCGGTGCGGCCCATGGGGGTGCCCTCAGGCCTTGTTCTTGGTGGCCACCAGCCGCATGCCGGGCATCAGCCGCGTGGCGAGTTCGGGTCGCTCCAGCGCGTAGTCGAGGTTCATGCGCGCGATCTCCACGTGCTCTTCACCGAGGGCCTGGGCGCGCGAGCCCTGGCCGCGCTCGATGGCCTGCACCATGGCGTGGTGCGTGCGCTGGGCCAGACGCATCCATTGCTGGCCCTCTTCCATGGACGACTGCATGGGCAGCATGGAGCTGGGCGAGGCGAAGGGCATGGCGTCCAGCATGTCCATGATCCGGCGCAGCACCGAGTTGCCGCAGCCGTCCATGATGAGTTGGTGGAAGCGGTCGTTGGCCTCGACGTAGGCCGTGTAGTCGTCCAGCTCCATGGTCGGCTTGTTGACCGTCTGGTCGCCGCGCTCCAGGCATTCGTGCAGCTCGCGCAGCAGCTGGCGCGGTGCGCCTTCCTCGGCCAGCAGGCGGGCGGCGAAACCCTCGATGAGGCCACGCACGCGGATCGCGTCGGCGATCTGCTGCGAGGTGAAGCGGCGCATTTGGTAGCCCCCCGTCGGCGAAGGCTCGATCAGGCCTTCGTGCTCCAGGCTGGCCAGCGCCAGGCGCACCGGCGTGCGCGAGGCGCCGAGCTTCTCGGCCAGCGGGATCTCGGCCAGGCGCTCGCCCGGCACGAACTCGCCTTTGAGGATCAGGTCGCGCAGCTGCACCAGCACGCGGGATTGTTGGGAGTCCATGCGGTTGAACAGGGGGATGCGGGCGGGGAATTCTAGGAGAGCCGGCCGCGAATGCACGCCGCGGCGATGAGTTGGCATGCAAGCTGCATGCAATGAGTTGGGATTGATTTTGAAAACCAGTTGATTGCTCCAAATTGGTGCCAATCAAATACGGGTTAACCCTTTATTTCTCTATCTACATCGTTCGCTTGTCGCCTGTTTGTCCGACTGTGTTGGTTTGATGAATTCACTTGCATACAATGCGGCGCCCCGATACCCCCGAACCGGAGTGAGCCCATGACCCGCAGCACAACGACCCGGCCCCTGGTCATCGTCGGCGCCTCCTACGCCGGACTGCAGCTCGCCAGCAGCGCGCGCGAGCTGGGTTTCGAGGAGTACATCCTCATCGTCGGCGACGAGCCCCGCCCGCCCTACCAGCGCCCGCCACTGTCCAAAGGCCTGCTCACCGGCAAGGCCACGGTGGACCAGCTCTGGCTGCGCGCGCCCGAGTTCTACGCCCAGAAGCGCATCGGGCTCTGCCTGGGCCGCCGCGTTGCCGCGCTGGACCTGGCGGCGCGCCGCCTCACGCTGGACGACGGCAGCGTGCTCGAGCACGGCTGGCTCGCGCTCACCACCGGCGCGCGCGCCCGCGCCCTGTCGCTGCCCGGCGCCGAACTGGACGGCGTGCTGCCCTTGCGCACCCTGGACGACGCGCTGCGCGTGGCCGAGGCCGCCGCGTCCGCGCGCTCGGTCTGCGTGATCGGCGGCGGCTTCATCGGCCTGGAGGTGGCGGCCGCGCTGCGCGCGCGCGGCGCCGAGGTCTGCGTGGTCGAGACCCAGCCGCGCCTGCTGGCGCGCAGCCTGCCCGAGCGCATGGCGGCCTTCGTGGAAGACGCGCACCGCCAGCGCGGCGTGCGGGTGCTGACCGGGCGCGGCGTGCGCGGCCTGTTGGGCGCCAACGGCCGCGTGGCCGCCGTCGAGCTGGCCGATGGCCAGCGCATCGACTGCGATCTGGTGGTGCTGGGCATTGGCGTCTGGCCCAACAGCGAGCTCGCGCGCGACGCCGGCTTGACGGTGGACAACGGCATCGTCACCGACCCGCTGGGCCGCACCTCGGCCGAGGGCGTGCTGGCGGCCGGCGACGTGGCCGCCGTGGCGCCCGCGCCCGGCGCGCCGCGCGTGCGGCACGAATCCATCCAGGCCGCCACCGACGGTGCGCGCGCCGCCGCCAGCCTGCTGGTCGGCCAGCCCCGCCCCAACACCGCCGTGCCCTGGTTCTGGAGCGACCAGTTTGACCTCAAGTTCCAGATGGCCGGCGTGGCCCGGGCCGACGACGAGGCCGTGGTGCGCGGCGAGCCCGCCAGCGGGCGCTTCAGCGTTTTCTACCTGCGAGACGGCGCGGTCGCGGCCGCGCACAGCGTCAACCGCCCGGGCGAACACCTGTTGAGCCGCCAGCTCATCGCGGCGGGCGCGCGCCTGTCGCCCCAGGTCCTGGCCGACCCGGACGGCGACCTCAAGGCCGCGATGGCCGCGCTGGGCGCTGCGGCCTGAACCCCCTTTCGCCTCTTTTCCTCTTCCCCACGGAGCCCCACCATGACCCTCACCAAACGACAAGCCATCGCCGCACTCGGCCTGGCCGGCCTCGGCGCCCTGGGCGCGCTCGGGGCCGCGCAGGCCGCCGAGCCGCTGCGCATCGGCCTGATCGCCACCTACTCCGGTCCCTACGCCGACTACGGCCGCCAGTTCGACGCCGGCATCGCGCTCTTCCTCAAGGAGCGCAACGGCCAGATCGCCGGCCGGCCGGTGCAGATCGTCAAGAAGGACACCGCCGGCCCCGCGCCCGACGCGGCCAAGCGCTTCGCCCAGGAACTGGTGGTGCGCGACAAGGTGAGCTTCATCACCGGCCTGGACTTCAGCCCCAACGCCTATGCCGTCGCGCCCATCGCCACCCAGGCCAAGGTGCCGACCATCGTGGCCAACGCCTCGTCCTCGGCCATCACCACCAGCTCGCCCTACATCGCACGCGTCTCGTTCACGGTGCAGCAGGTGTCGGACCCGATGGCCCGCTGGCTGCTGCGCAAGGGCGTGAACAACGTCTACACCGTGGTCGCCGACTACGCCTCGGGCGTCGATGCCGAGACCGCGTTCAAGAAGGCCTTCACGGCCGGCGGCGGCCAGATCGCCGGCGAGCTGCGCACGCCCATGAACAACCCCGACTTCTCGGCCTACGTGCAGCGCATCAAGGACGCCAAGCCGCAGGCGGTGTTCTTCTTCTTCCCCTCGGGCGTGATGCCGCCGGCCTTCCTGAAGGTGTGGAAGGAGCGCGGCATGGAGGCCGCCGGCATCCAGCTCTTCGCCACCGGCGAAGCCACCGACGACAGCTACCTCGACGCCACCGGCGACGTGGCCCTGGGCCTGGTCACCAGCCACCACTACTCCTATGCGCACCCCTCGGCCAAGAACCAGAAGTTCGTGAAGGACTTCGAGGCCCAGTTCGGCAAGGCCATGCGCCCGAGCTACTTCGCCGTCTCGGCCTACGACGCGCTCTCGGCCATCGAGGCCGCGCTGGCCAAGACCCAGGGCGACACCCGCGGCGAGAAGGTCATGGAAGCCCTCAAGGGCCTGCAGTTCGAGAGCCCGCGCGGCCCGGTGGAGATCGACGCCGCCACGCGCGACATCGTGCAGACCGTCTACATCCGCAAGACCGAACGCGTGAACGGCAAGCTCGTCAACGTGGAGTTCGACCAGTTCGAGCGCGTGAAGGACCCGGCCAAGGCCGCCCCTTGAGCGCGCGCCCGGCGGACTTGTGAACGGATCCCCATGGCGATCGTGATCTTCGACGGAGTGGCCTACGGCATGCTCCTGTTCCTCATAGCAGTGGGCCTGTCCATCACGATGGGCCTGATGAACTTCGTGAACCTGGCCCATGGCAGCTTCGCCATGGTGGGCGGCTACGCGGCGGCGCTGCTGATGAACCGCTACGGCCTGGGCTTCTACCCCGCGCTCGCGGCGGCCTTCGTCGCCGCGGCGCTGGTGGGCGCGCTGTTCGAGGCGCTGCTCTACCGGCGGCTCTACAAGGCGCACCCGCTCGACCAGGTGCTGCTGTCCATCGGCATCGTGTTCGTGTCGGTGGCGGCCTTCACCTGGTTCTTCGGGCCCACGATGCAGCCGTTCACGCTGCCCAAGTCCCTCGACGGCCGCCTGTCCCTGCTGGGCCTGGAGGTGAGCCGCTACCGCCTGTTCCTCATCGTCTGCGGCCTGCTGGTGCTCGCGGCGCTGCTGCTGGGCCTGGGGCGCACGCGCTACGGCGCCATGGTGCGCGCGGCGGTGGACAACCAGCGCGTGGCCGCCGGCACCGGCATTCCGGTGCAGCGCCTGTTCTTCCTCACCTTCTCGCTGGGCTGCGGCCTGGCGGGCCTGGGCGGCGCGCTCAGCCTGGGCATGCTGGGGCTGGAGCCCAGCTTTCCGCTGAAGTACCTCGTGTACTTCCTCATCGTGGTCTGCGTCGGCGGCGCCGGCACCATCACCGGCCCCTTCGTGGCCGCGCTGCTGGTGGGCATCGTGGACGTGGCCGGCAAGTACTACCTGCCCGAGGCGGGCGCCTTCCTCATCTACGTGGTCATGATCGTCATGCTGCTCGTGCGGCCCAACGGGATCGTCCCGCGAAAGGGCTTGGCATGAAGCCCATCGTCCTGAAGCCCGCGCAACTGCGCGCGGCCGAGGTGTTCTTCTGGCTGGCCCTGGGCTCGTGCTACTTCCTGCTGCCCGAGCACCTGAGCCTGATGAGCCAGATCCTCATCTTCGGCCTGTTCGCCGTGTCGCTGGACATGGCCCTTGGCTACGCCGGCATCCTCACCGTGGGCCACGCGGCCTTCTTCGGCGCGGGCGCCTACGCGGCCGGCCTGCTGGCCAAGCATGGCTGGGGCGAACCCTTCTCGGGCCTGCTGGTGGCGCTGCTGGTCTGCGTGGCGCTCGGCTACCTGCTCAGCGCCCTGGTGGTGCGCGGCACCGACCTGGCGCGGCTGATGATCACCATCGGCGTGTGCATGCTGCTGGCCGAGCTGGCGAACCGGCTCTCGGGCATCACCGGCGGCACCGACGGCCTGCAGGGCATGGTGGTGCAGCCGCTGTTCGGCCGCTTCGAGTTCGACCTGTTCGGCCAGACCGCCTTCGTCTACGCCTTCTTCATGGTGCTGCTGGTCTTCCTGGGCGTGCGGCTGATCCTGCGCTCGCCCTTCGGCCTGGCGCTGCGCGGCATCCACGACAGCCGCAAGCGCATGCTGGCCATCGGCTCGCCGGTGGACGCGCGCCTGCGCCTGGCCTACGCGCTGTCGGCCGGCGTGGCCGGCGTCGCGGGCGCGCTGCTGGCGCAGACCACGCAGTTCGTCGGCATCGAATCGATCGGCTTCAACCGCTCGGCCGAGATCCTGATCATCCTGGTGTTGGGCGGCACGGGGCGCCTGTACGGCGGCCTGATCGGCGCCATCGTCTACATGCTGGTGCACGACTGGTTCGCCGACATGAACCCGCAGTACTGGCAGTTCTGGCTGGGCCTCTTCCTCATCGCCGCGGTGCTGCTGGGCCGCGGTGGCCTCATGGGCGCGCTCTCGCGCCTGTTCCAGACCCGGGAGGAAGCCCGATGAACACGCCCGCCCTGCAGACCCATGGCCTGGGCATCTCCTTCGGCGCCTTCCGCGCGGTGAGCGAGGTGAGCCTGTCGCTGGAGCCCGGCGCGCGCCAGGCCCTGATCGGCCCCAACGGCGCCGGCAAGACCACGCTGATCAACCTGCTCACCGGCGTCTACAAGCCCTCGGCCGGCCGCGTGCTCATGAACGGCGAGGACGTGACCGCGCTGTCGGCCGACCGCCGCGCGCGCCGCGGCCTGGCCCGCACCTTCCAGATCAACACACTGTTCCCCAGCCTCACGCCGCTGAGCTCGGTGGTGCTGGCGATCAGCGAGCGCGAGGGCCTGGGCGCCGTGTGGTGGCGCCCGCTCAAGCGCCACGCCGCCGTCTACGCGGAGGCGCACGAGCTGCTCGGGCGCCTGAAGCTCGATGCGCTGGCCGAGGTGCCGGTGGCCGAGCTGCCCTACGGCAAGCAGCGCCTGCTGGAGATCGCGCTGGCCATGGCGGCCAAACCGCGCATCCTGCTGCTCGACGAGCCGGCCGCCGGCGTGCCGGAGGACGAGAGCGGCGAGCTCTTCGAGGTCATCGCCGCGCTGCCGGCGGACATCAGCGTCCTCTTCATCGAACACGACATGAAACTGGTCTTTCGCTTCGCGCGCCGCATCTCGGTGCTGGTCACGGGGCAGGTGCTCACCGAGGGCACGCCGACCGAGATCGGTCGCGACCCGCGCGTGCGCGAGGTTTACCTGGGCCAGTCCCACACGCAGGCCACGCGCGCCATCCCCGTGGAGGTGGCGCATGGCTGAGCTGCTGGCTTTCGACCGGGTGGTGGCCGGCTACGGCAACGCCGTCGTGCTGCACGAACTGGGCTTTTCGCTCGACGAGGGACAGAGCCTCGCTGTGCTGGGCCGCAACGGCGTGGGCAAGACCTCGCTGCTCGAAACCCTGATGGGCAACACCCGCGTGATGCGCGGCGCCGTGCGCTGGGCCGGGCAGGACATCACGCGCTGGCCCTCGCACCGCCGCGCCGGCGCCGGCCTGGGCTGGGTGCCGCAGGAGCGCGAGGTCTTTCCCTCGCTCACGGTGGAGGAGAACCTCACGGTGATCGCCACCAAGGGGCCGTGGAACCTGCAGCGCGTGTACGGGCTGTTCCCGCGCCTGCGCGAGCGGCGTGGCAACTACGGCAACCAGCTCTCGGGCGGCGAGCAGCAGATGCTGGCCATCGGCCGCGCGCTGATGACCAACCCGCGCCTGCTGCTGCTGGACGAGCCCATGGAAGGCCTGGCGCCCATCGTCGTGGAGGAGTTGGCGGTCTCGATCCGCCGGCTCTGCGAGCAGGAAGGTCTGGCGTCCATCGTCGTGGAGCAGCACCCCGTGCTGGCGCTGGAGATGACGCACCAGGCCATCGTGCTGGAGCGCGGCACCGTGGTGCACGCGGGGCCGAGCGCGGCGCTGGCCCAGGACGCGGCCCTGCTCGAAGGCCTGCTGGGCGTGGGCATCGCCGAATCCGCCTGACCCCCCGATTCCATCGCGGGCGCCGGGGCGCCCGGTTCAACTCCCCATGAGGACACCTGTCATGCCATTCCCTTTCCAGAAAGCCCTTGGTGGCGCGCTCGTCGCCTTGGGTCTGGCGGCCGCACCCGCCGCCTTCGCCCAGGTCACCGTGCGTGTCGGCGTCATCGCCGAGATGTCCGGCCCCTTCGCCGAATTCGGCAAGCAGATGCAGGCCGGCATACGGGCCTACCAGAAGATGCACGGCGACAGCGTGGCCGGCAAGCGCGTGGAGGTGGTGATCAAGGACGTGGGCGGGCCCAACCCCGACGCGGCCAAGCGCATCGCCACCGAACTGGTGGTGCGCGAGAAGGTGAACGTGCTCGCGGGCTTCGGCTTCACGCCGAACGCGCTGGCGGTGGCGCCCATCGCCACCCAGGCCAAGGTGCCCATGATCGTCATGAACGCGGCCGCCGGCGGGCTCACCGCCAAGTCGCCCTACATGGTGCGCACCTCCTTCCACTACCCGGAGACCGTGCCGCCGATCGCGCAGTGGGCCATCCAGCAGGGCGCGAAGAAGGCCTATGTGATCGTGGCCGACTACTCGCCGGGCCACGACGCCGAGGCGGCCTTCATCGCGGCCTTCAAGAAGGCCGGCGGCGAGATCGTGGGCAGCGTGCGCACGCCGCTCATGACGCTGGACTTCGCGCCCTACATGCAGCGCGTGAAGGACGCCCGGCCCGATGTGCTGTTCTCCTTCGTCAACGGCGGCGACGTAGCGCCGGCCTTCATCAAGGAGTACCGCGACAAGGGCCTGCCCGAGGCCGGCATCCAGCTCATCGGCACCGGCGACATCGTCGACGAGGCCCTGGTCGAGGCGATCGGCGAGCGCGGCGTGGGCATCACCACGGTGTACCCCTATTCCATGCACCACAAGTCGGCGCTGAACGAGCGCTTCGTGCGCGAGTTCAAGGCCCAGCGCGATGCGAAGTCGCGCCCCACCATCATGGGCGTGGCCGCCTACGACGGCATGGCCGCGCTGTACGCGGCGCTGGCCAAGACCGGCGGTAAGGCCGACGGGCCGACGCTGATCGCCGCGCTCGCCGGGCTGAAGATCGACAGCCCGCGCGGCAGCCTGACCATCGACAAGAACAGCCGCGACGTGGTGCACGACCAGTACATCCGCCGCTTCGAGAAGCAGGACGGCGCCTACTACAACGTCGAGTTCGAAACCTTCAAGGCGGCGCCCTGATGGCCGTCGACGCCCTGTCCCTGGACATCGCCGGGCTGACCGCGGCCTACCGCGATGGCCGCCTGCACCCGCTGCAGGCGCTGGACCAGCTGTTCGACGCCATCGAGGCCGACGCGCGCGGCATCAATGCCTTCTGCCTGCTCGACCGCGCGGCGGCCGCGCGCGAGGCCGAGGCCTCGGGCCGGCGCTGGCATGAGGGCCGGCCCCTGTCGGTGCTGGACGGCGTGCCGGTCTCCATCAAGGACCTGGTGAACGTGGCCGGCTGGCCCACGCGGCGCGGCTCGCTGAGCGGCAGCGACGACCCCGTGCCGCAGGACGCGCCCGGCGTGGCGCCGCTGCGCGCGGGCGGCGCGGTGCTGTTCGGCAAGACCACCACCACCGAGTTCGGCTGGACCGTGGGTTCGTCGAACCCGCAGGCCGGCACCACCCTCAACCCCGCGGCGCCGGGCCGCGAGATCGGCGGCTCCAGCAGCGGGGCGGCCGCGCAGGTGGCCGCTGGCTGGGGGCCGCTGGCCCTGGGCAGCGACGCCGGCGGCTCGGTGCGCCTGCCCGCGTCGTGGAGCGGCACGGTGGGCTTCAAGCCCAGCTTCGGCGCCATCCCGCTCGCGCCGGCCAGCGCCTTCGCCGAGTTCGCGCACCTGGGCACGTTCACGCGCTCGGTGGCCGACTGCGCCCTGGCCATGCGCGTGCTGTCGCAAGCCGACGCGCGCGACCCTTCTTCGCTGTTCGCGCGGACCGAGGCGCCGCCCGCGCGCGCCCTGCGCGTGGCCTGGACGCTGTCGCTGGGCTCGTCGCGGGCCGTGCAGCCGGCCATGGCCGAGGCCGTGGCGGCACTGGTGGAGCGCCTGGCCGGCGCGGGCCACACGCTGATCCACTGGCCCGAGGCCGCGAGCGACCGGGCCGAGGACATGTGGCGCGTCTGGCTGTCGCGCATCCATGAGTCCTTCGTGGACTGGACCGAGGCGCAGCGCGAGCGGCTCTCGCCCGGCCTGCGCGACGCGTACGGGCAGGGCGCCGCGCAGGCGCCGGCCGAGCTGGCGCGCGCCCGCGCCCGCCTGCGCGCCTGGACCGGTGCGCTGGCGCAGCGCTTCGCCGACGTCGACCTGCTGATCACGCCGGCCACGCCGGGCGCGGCGCCGCCGCTGGGCGAGGTGGGCGCCGGGCCCTGGTTCGAGGCCGTGGGCGGTTTCACCTACCCGTTCAACCTCACGCAGCAGCCGGCGCTGAGCCTGCCGCTGGGCGCCGACGCCGAGGGCGCGCCCTTCGGCGTGCAGGTGGTGGGGCCGCGCTTCCAGGACGCGGCGGTCTTGCAGGCCGGCGCGCGCATCGAGGCGCTGCTGGCCGGGGCCCGCTGAGCGGGCCGGGCGCTCAGCGCGGGCCGGCGGAAGCCGGCGCCGCCAGCGCTTCCAGCACGCCGTGGGCCTGCTGGTCGGCGTGGTAGCTGCTGCGCACCATGGCGCCCACGGCGGCGTGGGTGAAGCCCATCTCGTAGGCCTTGGCCTCGAACATCTTGAAGGTGTCGGGGTGCACGTAGCGGCGCACCGGCAGGTGGTGGCCGCTGGGCGAGAGGTACTGGCCGATGGTGAGCATGTCGATGCCGTGCGCGCGCATGTCCTGCATCACCTGCAGGATCTCCTCGTCGGTCTCGCCCAGGCCGACCATGATGCCGCTCTTGGTCGGCACGTTCGGGAACAGGGCCTTGAACTTCTTGAGCAGGTTCAGGCTGAAGGCGTAGTCCGAACCCGGGCGCGCTTCCTTGTACAGGCGCGGCACGGTCTCCAGGTTGTGGTTCATCACGTCGGGCGGCGCGGCCTTCAGGATGTCCAGCGCTCGGTCGTCGCGACCGCGGAAGTCGGGCACCAGCACCTCGATGGTGGTCTGGGGGGAGAGCTCGCGCGTCTTGCGGATGCACTCGACGAAATGGCCCGCGCCGCCGTCGCGCAGATCGTCGCGGTCCACGCTGGTGATCACCACGTATTTCAGCTGGAGCTGGGCGATGGTCTTGGCCAGGTTGACCGGCTCGTCCGCGTCCAGCGGATCGGGGCGGCCGTGGCCGACGTCGCAGAACGGGCAGCGGCGCGTGCACTTGTCGCCCATGATCATGAAGGTGGCCGTGCCCTTGCCGAAGCACTCGCCGATGTTGGGGCAGCTGGCCTCCTCGCACACTGTCACCAGCTTGTTGCTGCGCAGGATGTCCTTGATCTCGTAGAAGCGGGTGCTCGGGCTGCCCGCCTTGACGCGGATCCACTCCGGCTTCTTGAGCGTCTCGGCCGGCACGATCTTGATGGGGATGCGCGCGGTCTTGGCCTGGCTTTTCTGCTTGGCGGTGGGATCGTAGGTCGTGCTCATGGCGAAGGGGGTGGCGATGGGCTCAAGGGGTCAGCAGTGCGCCGAGCTTCTGGCTCAGGACAGTGGCCGCGTCGTCCCAGGTGACGGGGACGCCGATTGTAGAAAGGTCCACCGTTTGCAGCCCGGCGTAGCCGCACGGGTTGATACGGTGGAAGGGTTGCAGGTCCATGGCCACGTTCAGGGCCACGCCGTGGTAGGTGCAGTGCCGGCTCACCTTGATGCCCAGTGCCGCGATCTTGCCCAGGCCGGCGAAGTCGGGCGCGGGCGGCGGGCTGCCGGGCTCACGCCGCGCGGGCGCCTGCGGCAGCCGCGCGTGGCCGCGCGGATCGTCCAGCCGCACATAGATGCCAGGCGCGCCGGCCACGCGGTGGCCGGTGACGCCGAAATGGTCCAGCGTGCGGATCACCGCTTCTTCGATGCGGTAGACGTATTCCTTGACGAAGTAGCCCGCGCGCTGCAGGTCGATCAGCGGGTAGGCCACCACCTGGCCCGGGCCGTGGTACGTGACCTGCCCGCCGCGGTTGGTGGCCACCACCGGGATGTCGCCGGGCGCGAGCAGGTGGTCTTCGCGGCCGGCCAGGCCCTGGGTGAACACCGGCGGGTGCTCGCAGAGCCAGAGTTCGTCGGGCGTATCGGCCTGGCGCGTGGCGGTGAAGGCCTGCATGGCCTCGTAGGTGGGGCGGTGGTCGACCCGGCCCAACTGGCGCAGCAGCATGGCGTCGCTCAGAGCACGACCTTGACCATCGGGTGCGAGGTCAGCGTGCGGTAAACCTCGTCGAGCTGCTCGCGGCTGGTCACACGCACGGCGACCGTCAGGCCCAGGTAGTTGCCGGCCTTGCTCGGGCGCGCCTCGATGGTGGCGACGTCGAAGTCGGGGTCGAAGTTGCGCACGATGCGCACAATGGCGTCGGCGAAACCGTCGACGTTGGCGCCCATCACCTTGATCGGGAAGTGCGTGGGGTAGGTGATGAGCGACTGCTCGGGCGGGATGTCCATGGCGCTAGCTCAGATCGATTGCGCGGCGATGGCGCGCTGGTAGGCGGCGTGCAGGCGTGCGCCCACCGGGCCGGGCTTGCCGGGGCCAATGGGTTGCCCGTCCAGCGTGGTGACGGGCAGCACCTCTTTGGTGGCGGAGGACAGCAGCAGCTCGTCGGCCGCGAACACCTCATCGCGCGCGATGCGGCGCAGCACGAAGGGGATACCCTCTTCGCGGCAGATCGACTCGATCAGCCCGTAGCGGATGCCCTCGAGCACCAGGTGGTCGCGCGGCGGCCCCATCACCGTGCCGTCCTTGATCACCCACACATTGCTGGCCGCGGCCTCGCTGAGAAAGCCGTCGCGGAACATCACGGTCTCGACCGCGCCGGCGTCGGCGCTGATCTGGCGCGCAAACACCGAACCCAGCAGGCTGGTGCTCTTGATGTGCGCCTTGCGCCAGCGGAAGTCGTCGGCCGTGACGCAGGCCACGCCCTGCGTGCGCTGCGCGGGGCTGGGCGGCTTCATCGCGCTGGCCATGGCAAACACGGTCGGCTGCAGCCCCTCGGGCATGACGTGATCGCGCACAGCCACGCCCCGCGTGACCTGCAGGTAGACCAACTGGTCGTCGACGCCCGCGGCCTGCCGGTCGGCGATGAGGCGGCGCGCAATGGCCAGCCATTCGTCGCGCGTGTGCGGGTTCGGGATGCGCAGCTCGCCCAGCGAACGGTCCAGCCGCGCCATGTGTTCGGCGAAACGGAAGATGCGCCCGCCATAGGCCGGTAGCACTTCGTAGACGCCGTCCCCGAAGATGAAGCCGCGGTCGAGCACGCTCACGCGCGCATCCTTCAACGGGCCGTAGTGCCCGTCGAGAAAACACAGGGCGTCGGGCAGGGGTTGGGAGGTCATCGCGGGATTATCGGCCGGGGGCCGCGCAGGGGGCGAAAGCGGGCCTCGTGCCTTGACGATCGAGTGGGGTTTCTACGTATAATGCGCGGCTTTGCGAACCGCTTCCGCCTGTCATCTGCCTGTCAACCGCCTTGTCGACCATGCCGCAAGCCACGCCGACACCGTTGACCGATGAAGACACCGGAGATGGGGCGCAAGAACCCGAATTCAAGCCGCTGACGCGCGAAGAGGCGCGGCAGTGGCGAGCCAGTCAGCCGGTGCTATCGCCCTGGCGGCTGGTCGGGGTGCAGTGGCTCGTGGGGCTGCTGGCCGCCCTGGTCGCCGGATTGCTGTGGCAGTCGGCGTCCCTGGCGGCCTCGGTCCTCTACGGTGCGGCAGCGGTGGCGCTTCCTTCGGCCCTGATGGCCTACGGATTGACCTCCAGCGCCTTGTCCCGGCTGTTGTCGGGCTTTGCGCAGGCCGCGTTCGCCGGCTTCCTGTTCTGGGAAGGTGTCAAGGTCCTGATGTCGGTGGCCATGTTGGCCGCGGCGGTGTGGGTCTTGCCCGAGCTGAACTGGATGGGGTTGCTCATCGGGCTGGTGTTGGTTCTCAAGGTCTTCTGGTTTGGTTTCTTTTTCCAGACCCGCAGGCTGGTCGCAAACGGTTGACGCTCCGCGCATTGGTGCACACAAATGGCTGCTGAAGGCACTCTGACCCCCGGCGAATACATTCGCCACCACCTGGTTCACCTGTCGAACAAGAAGCAGGAGTCGATCGTCGACTTCTCCGTGATCAACGTGGACTCCGTGGTGGTCAGCAGCGTGCTCGGCCTGATCATGTGCGTGGTGTTCTGGCTTTGCGCGCGGAAGGCCACGGCCGGCGTGCCCGGCCGCTTTCAGGCGGCGGTCGAGATCCTGGTCGAAATGGTCGACAACCAGGCGAAGTCGGTCATCCACAACGCCACCAGCCGCAAGCTCATCGCCCCCATGGCCCTGGCCGTGTTCGTCTGGATCTTCCTGATGAACTTCATGGACATG
>VFQQ010003289.1_pt1 | contig 16093 bp, 14 predicted proteins | sample 3512341 | NCBI WGS metagenome assembly VFQQ01 (sample SAMN10412373, study PRJNA504923) | tailings metagenome | isolation source: Relicate 2 Philex TSF1 revegetated site | place: Philippines: Tuba, Benguet | collected 2017-08-29 | reverse complement strand
CAGAACAGGGGATATTTGAAGAACGTAGAGCAGGCCACAGGATACAATTTTTGCCTCGGCCTGATTTTATGAAAAAGATATTGAAGAAATAGATAAAAAAATAAAGTATAACTTCTTTTCTGAACTGGATTCGTAAAAGTCTAATTCTAACCAAAGAAATTGGATGGACACGTTTCGCTGTTACAGAATTATAGCCTACTGTTTAGTTTTTAGTTTGCGTATTGGTTAATGGAAAATCATGGTTGCTTTTTAAGGATTTACTATCAGATGCGTGAGCGGTACTAACGACTTCTATATTTCACTTGCGGTAATAGAGATGTGTAATGATGCTAGGAGTGTGCAAGAAAGTAAATCCTTCTGAGAAGGAAGTTTAGCTCGATAAACAAATAAAATATATTCTTTAGCTACTACAGATTTGTTTGCAGAAATCAGAAAAAATACTATCTTCAAAATCCCCCATAGAATTATTGAAATTCTTGTCTAATAATTCAATTTAACTTTTCCCAAGTAGTTTCTAAATACAATGTATGCGAATTCATAGGTATATATTACATACATGGATCTAAGAATTATAAGGGAATGAGAAAGTGCGTCTTGTAAATTTCGTATTCTCAAATTTTGAAATTAATTACAATAAATGAGCTTATGAGCAATAATGAAAATAGTTATAAGGATCCTTTATGTAAAAGTGACAGAGCCCGTTCAAATTATGTTCGAGAATTAGTAAAGAATTGTAACAAAAGGCCCCCTACAATATCAACTAACTTACCCTTACCTCCAAAACGTATTGTGCAGTTCTGGGATCAATTAGACACATTGCCTTTGGATGTAAGTGAGTGCATGAAATCATGGAATAAACTAGAAAAATTGGGATTCGAATTAGAGATTTTTGATGAAAAATCAACTAGGAAGTTTATACAAATTAATTTAGGTTCACGATATGAGAAAGCTTTTGACAAATGCTATCACCCTTCAATGAAATCAGACTATTTTCGTTACAGCTATATTTATGTAAAAGGGGGCTTTTATATTGACGCTGACGACGTTTATCATGGAAAGTCAATAGACTCTCTTTTCACCGATGGAAGATTAAAACTTCAACCATTCTGTTATGACATTTCAACTGCTCAGATGGTTCCGCCTTCAATTTTTGTAAACTCCGAAGCAGACAATCTAAATTGGATCTTTTACTTTAATACAACACCTATGATTGCTGGGCCTGGACATCCTATAATAGAACGTGCATTACTTAATGCGACAATAGCTCTTGAACAAGAAACACTAGGGACCTTGCCTGAAGTCCAGGCCACCACGGGTCCAGGCAATCTAACTAAATCCATTTTTGAGGTGATGACTGAAGGGACTTGTGCAAAAGAGACACTTATGATCGCATATGATTGGGAGGAGACGTCAACAAGTAAATGGCCACTTAGTTATCGAAATGATAAAAGAAACTGGAGATTATCAAATCAGCAAAACTATAGTCATCAAAGAGGGGGTGAGGAATTATGAATTTAACACGTCCATCAGTTATAGTTATTACTTGGTTTTTTCAATTCTGGTTGATTCTTCGCAGGCTTCTACCCAAGAGTAAGTGTAAAATGTTTACAGCTCAAGTTGATAAAAAATCAATAGGAGTTAATATTATATATGTTATAAATCTGGATCGTGAACCGCGTCGCTGGTTCAAAATGAAAAAAGAACTTAGTCGTATTTTGGACTCATCGGGAATTGAAATTCTCAAACTCACAGAGCGCCATGTGGCTGTGGATGCGAATCAATTCTTATTTGAACCGGTCAAGGATGCCGAAATTGATCCATATTATACGCTGGCAGATCAACTTTTTGTAGAACCCCAACCTTCCGTTTTTCCTACACGTCTTGAACTAAATTCTCCAATTCGCATGAGTCGTGCAGAGATAGCAGTCGCGCGATCGCATATTAATGTTTGGAAAAAAGTAGTTATAGGTAAGTGTGAGTATTCTCTTATTCTTGAAGATGATACATGGTTTCATACCAATTTTACCAAAAAAATGAATGAGGCGTGGAATGAAATTTTAACTATAAATGATGCGCATAATAAATTCGATATTCTTTATGTGTCATTTCTGGAAGTAAAGCACGGTGCCCCAAAAATCTTTTTATCAAGTAATGTATTTCAACCAGAACGGGGACTCTGGCATTTGTCAGGATATATTCTTTCACGCGAAGGAGCAAAGAAACTTCTTCGGCTTCTTCCTTGTCGAGGTCCTATTGATCTTTGGATAAATCACCATTTTGAAAAATTGAATGTAATTGCAACAAAAAGATCTCTTATAAACCAAAGACGTGACGTTAAATCTACGAACTCATATTCGATACTTTCAGAATTAACCAAAATTGGTGCTATTAATAGTGAAGGTGCGTCTTTATTTAACATTCGTCCAATTGAATATCCCGTGTTTGTTTTTGGTATAGAAGATTCTGGTCAATCTTCTGTGGCGATGGCTTTATCAATGTTAGGATACAGATGTTGCAGTGATTTTAAGGATATACCTAATTCTGAATTGGAGTTGCTTCTCAAAGGGAGCGAAGATAGAGTTTTTGATGCCTATGTAAATATCGGATCATTATATTTAAAAGTTAAGGAACTCAGAACTTGTTATCCAAAGGCGAAATTTATTTTTACTTCATCTAATGAACTTACTTCGGATTTAATTTTGACTAATGTATTAGATGATCTTAAAGGCGCAGACGTAGCTTTACTTTACTTAAATGAAATAAATAAATGGAAAGTTATTTGCGAACACCTTAGATGTGCTCCACCTTCGTGCTCCTTCCCAGTTGTTAAAGATATTGGGCAAAGAAAAATTCTCGATAATATTATTCTTGATAAGGTTCCAAAATGTCTAATACCAAAGCGTGATAATTCACCCTGGTTGATTATGTCTAGGAGTTGGTGGAGGGGGATTAGAGTCTCTTCTCCAAAGGAAACGCTAGAAGAAAATTGTAGATTAGTAAGAATAACTGACCATTTTGAGTATCATAATACTCAAAACTGGATTTTAAGAAGCGACACATTTACTGATAATTTAGCTTTGTTTCGCCCTTCAAACGTTGAGTTCAGTTCTGGAAACGGGGCACTACTTTCAATTAAAAAGGAACCTCTCGGTGTTCGAGACTATTCCGCTGCATCGTTATCAAGTATTAATCAATATTTATACGGAAAATTTGAAGCAATTATCCAAGCTTCAAATGCGCCTGGTGTAGTAACAGGCATTTTCTTACACCGTAATTCACCACGGCAAGAAATTGATATTGAGATAGCAGGTAATCAACCGAGCCGTCTTTTAGTAAATGTGTTCTATAATCCTGGAGGTGAAGGGGCAAATTTTGATTATGGATATAGAGGCGCTCCAACCTATATTGAGCTTGGGTTCGATGCTTCTAAATCATTTCATCGCTTTACTATTGAATGGGGGCCTTGTGAGATTCGCTGGTTAGTTGATGATGAGTTAGTTCATAGTCGTGTGATCTGGGATCCAACACCTATTCCGAATCTTCCAATGACGTTTCATATCAATAGTTGGTTAACCCGTTCAATAAGACTTGCTGGACGAATTAGCAACGGTTGTCTTCCGACGACTACAATAGTTCGTCAGGCCAGTCTTGAGGCTAATTCCATTATTACTTTACCTGTAGTTAATGTTTAACCACGACAAAATAGCAATTTAAAAATGTTAATATAATTAGATAACAATATGAAAATATTATCATTCAACCCGGGCCATGATGGTGCATTCGCTTATATTGAGGATGGAAATTTAGTTACCTCTATTGAGGCTGAGAAACATTCTCGTTATCGTCACTCACCACTGGGTATTTCTGATTTATTCAGTGTTTTTGGTGAACTACGAGACATTCCAGATGCTATTTCCAGAGGTGGGTGGTGGCCTAGTGATGCACATTTATCTGAACAAAGCCTTCATGCGGGATATTATGGAACTGATAATGGTGGCATAATTACTGGTCAACAATACTTTTTGGGTAAGAAGGTAAAATACTTTTCTTCTTCACATGAGCGTTCTCACCTTCTTTGCGCTTTTGGTATGTCGAGTTTTCCGAAAGGAACACCTTGCTACGCATTGCTATGGGAAGGCGTAATTGGATCATTTTATGAAATCGATCATGAATTAAATGTGACGAAACTTGCCGATGTTATGCCAGAGCCAGGCCATCGATACGCTTTGCTATATGGTCTTGCAGATCCAACGTTTGATAAAAGTAAAGCCGAGTTCTCTAGATTTTCTGACGCTGGAAAGCTTATGGCTTTAGCCTCATTTTCTAAGAGATCCAAACCAACAAGAGAGGAGGAGGAAATAATCGCTTTTCTCATGCAAGATTGTAAGCATCTTAAGCCGAAAGAATGTGAAATCCTAAAACACTATCGACACTATAACGTAGGACTCGAAGATCAAGAATTCCGCAACTTCGCAGGTTTATTCAGTGATAAAATATTTGATCGGTTTTATCAATATGCAAAAGCAAATATGAATAAACGTATGCCTTTATTAATTTCTGGTGGTTGTGGATTAAACTGTGACTGGAATACTAGGTGGAGTGAGACAAATTTATTTTCAGAGATCTTTGTTCCACCAGTCACTAACGATTCAGGATCGGCTATTGGGACAGCAGTTGATGCGCAATTCCACTTTACTGGGAATCCTAAGATAAAATGGAATGTTTATTCTGGCCTTAATTTTGATGATAGTGATATGATTGACTTGTCTTTATTTGATGAATACGAAACTCAATACACAATGATTGCCGACATGTTGGCAAATGACCTAATTTTTGGCTGGGTTAATGGAAAATACGAAATAGGGCCACGTGCTTTGGGAAACCGTTCGATTCTTGCGTCACCATTTGATGAGGCAACGAGGATTAGATTGAATGAAATTAAACAACGTGAACAATATCGCCCGATAGCTCCGGTCTGTCTGGAAGAAGATGCTGAAAAATGGTTTGGTTGTAGCCAGTCTAGCCCATTTATGTTATACACACAGCTCGTTTCTACTGATGCATTAGCTGCGGTAACGCATGTCAACCGTACGGCTCGCATTCAAACTGTGTCTGCTTTGTCTAACAGACATCTACATGGCTTGCTTGTTGCGTTCAAGGAACGAACTGGGTATGGTGTGTTGTGTAATACGTCCCTAAATTTTAAAGGAAGGGGGTTTATTAATAATATAAATGACCTTTCGGTTTATACTATTGAACATAATTTGGATGGTTTTGTGATTAAGGGAAGATGCTATATATTAAAATCATCTATCAGATATCAGGACTATTTAAAAAAGACAAATCATATGACTAATATTATATATGATAGGTAAGTGATATTCTTCATTAATACATGCAATCAATTATTACTTGAAACTCAATTTTTGAAAGATCTGAAATTTTCCAAAAGGTTACTTCGAGGGCTAGCTTAAAATAAAAGTCACACATTTCTGGGAGGCTTCATTACCTAAAGTGGTTCTATATCGGGATTATTTGTAAAGTACTTGACTTAATTGACTATGCAATGTGATTTATAACTCAATAGGTAGATCTAAAAATTGGAATTGTATAGTTTGGTTTTACTAGCTTAAATATTATGTATGTAATTTCAAACATCGAAGAGCCAAACAAGCATGCGACTGTTTTGGTTGTCTCATATAGGTAAGCCAAGATATGATTAAGTGAGAAAATGATTTTTACTCAGAAAATATTCTTCTTTATACGTGTGTGATACCGATATTATACCCTAGTTGTCCCATTCTTCTTATAATCATATTGAATGTTATGAGACTGAAGAAGGGAAGTATGTCAATTAATTTTTTATTCGTTTTCCCTGACATTAGTACCACCAAGTAATTCGGGTCCACTTTCAGACTTGTATTAGAGTTGACAAGTAGATTATTTCTAAATCGGCGTTTTGATTCTGCATATATCCATTTTTTAAAGCCTGTATCGGTCTGTAGTAATTGGGCAGATACAAATGTTTGCATAAGCAGATGACTACTGAGCGATGAGCCTCCCAATTTTTTAACATGGATGACATGCGTCGGCAATAATACATCACAGAACTCTATACTATAATTAAAATCAGGGTGCAAATATAGTACCTCATCCCAGCATTGACCGCTTACTGCTGCTGCAGCTGCTACATTATACTTCCCTTCATCATCTGTCTTATTCCATGCGGGTAAGCCCAGTTTTGCACTATCCAAAATATATTGTTGCATGAAAGTTTTTAAATCACGAAGATACCTATCCTGTACTTGATACCAGTTTCCTTTGTATAATACATAAGTGCCAATGATATGACCGCCAGAACCAACTTGTATTTGTGTAAAAAGGCTCTTATATAAAGACCATTGGTCTAGTTCTGTACCATTTGTATCGAACAACGTAATACGTCGATTCTTAAGAAAGGCATATGAAAACATTTGTCCGCGCTGAAGACTCGCATATAAATCTGCAATTTCAATCGAAGGTTTCTTTCCAGCTCTTGCTGTCAGTTCATAACTTCCAAGATTATCATATTGTTGGTAATCCACCAGATAAATATCGTCTTCACGTTTGTTCAGTTTTTTGCATAGTTCATCATTTAAATACTCAATCAATCTAGACTCTTTTACTTTAGACACAGCGGTTAATGCCTTGTATTTAGGGTCGTTTACCGTGGCATCATAGTCGTTAATTATTCCCTCGCAAAAAGTTTTTATGGCCGCGAGTCCTGGAAATGCAGGAACAGAAAAAAATTCTTTTCCTTTTATGACTACTTGCCTGCTTGCTGTGAAATATTTGCCACTGAGTTCAGTAATCGTTTCCAGGTAACTGTCAAGGTTAAAATTGGTTTGGCCGGTAGGAAGTGCTGCACTACGACTATTGGTTATCGGGTTTTCCGAAAGTGCAAAGGTTTCAATTCCTTTATAGCGTTGTTTGGGTATCCGCTTATAAGCAACAGCCAAACCAAAATCTGTAATAATGTTGTTTTTGTTGATGTTTGCTGTAATGTTTCCGAAACAACATGCGACAATCCTTTTCTTGATGCGTACTAGCAAAATCGCTCCAGATGACGCGGTTACTACGTCTGCTGGTTTCAGCAAAGAAAATGCTTGGATGATATCCACCCAGTCTGGTATAATCTCATTGGTTTCTTTGACAAGTAATAACACATCAGGATCAGGTGTGTTTAGCGCTTTTGGCTTAAGTGGTTGTCCGGTGATTAGCTCAGGCAGGTTAAAATCAGTAAACACATCTTCGAATAGGCAAATCGCCATTCTCGCTGTCATAAATTGTAAAATTAGATGAAATAAAAAGGGGGGAATGGAAAATAACAACTTTACTCTGAAAAAAACAAGCACGGCAACTGCAGAATACCTAATAAGTTATCTGTGAACAAGATTTCGACCCGAAAAATAGTCTATCTATTGCGTCTCAGACTTATTTTGTAAAATGTTGGTGATACGGTTAATAGCTTGCTCTAGCATATTCATAAATATTTCTTGTTTGCGAATTATTGGCAGCTTTAGAGTATAAACCTCGTCCGGATCAATATTGTCATCAGAATATCTGGTCGAAGTACTGTGATTATTGGTAATTAGCGCACAAGCGATTAGTGTAAACTGGCTAAAGACAAGTTGTATCTGGAGAACAGATAATTTAAATACTGAATCTGTCAGTTCCTGCAATTTCTTTTTATTGTTAACTGTTTCCTGCAATTCGTTCTGATAGGCAAACCCCTGCGGTGTGGCGAACTTCCCTACCCAATTTGCTAAAACAGAACAATGCTTTTTCAGTTGGGCTTTGATGTTTCTTGACTTTATAAATTCAAACGCCTCTGATTCTTTGATCTCACTGATTAGCACGTTTAGTTCACGAACAGAAAAACCGTGTTTTTTATTTTGCTCCCATTGACTAAGTTCCTGTGATGCTATTTCCATCAGGTTTTGATGGGCTTCAAAATCAAGCATAGGAAGAACAAACGATTGGGTGTGAGGAAAAGCTTCGATTGCCTGTCTGATCTTTGCGATTTCTTCTTTTTTCTTTCTAGTAATGTCGTTGTAGATAGACAGCTGTCTATGCGAATATTTTCTGACTTTTGTCTCATGCACTTCACCTGCAAGCACAGCAAAACCCTTATTGGCTTTTTCAGACGCCTGCTGAAACATAAAGAGCGACTGTCGGTACAAGCCTTCGCGGTAAAGGCAGCGGGCAGCGGCGAGATCACCCAGACTTAACCGGAACAGTATCAAATTATCCTTATTCATTCATCCATCCAGTTTTAAGTATTAGCGCTTCTTCTTTTGTCCAGCTCTACTTCGACCGCCCATGTGTGACAGGGCGATCCAGAAAAGTATTTGTTCGAGCTGTAAATAGCAACCTAAAGCTTGGCGTAAAGCCTTATGCGTTGCAAGGGACATAATATTTTTAAGTAATTAATGTATGACTTTGAGATATGACTTTTCCTAGCCTCGGAGTGCTGTAGGAAATCGGATAATTAAGGTGCTATAAAGCTAAGCAATTTTTTAACTGTTTCTTATCCTAGCCGATAAGCATCTGTAAACTGTTAAATTAACGTCCTGGCCCTGGTATTTAATGTCGACAATAATTAAGCGTATAAGTCAATTTATTATTCAATTGATGATTTTTATAATTGATTTATTTTTTTACAAATTATCAGAATGACTATAACAACTATAACACCTCGGTTTTGCCATTGAAGTTTTTTCAAATTGTCCGCATTGGTGGCAAACGGTTTCGATATAATCAGGATTACTATAGTTTGCCCAGATGCTGTAACATTCCCCGCAGTAGGGGCGATTGACATCGAGTTTAATTCGCGTTTCACAACGAATACAATAGCCCCTTCCGGTAAAAGCTTTTACTTGTGCATTGGTTCCAGGAGTAGCAGGCTGCGATCTGCGGTCTTGTTTTTTAAGCATTTGGAAATCTGCAGATAATAAAATGGATTCGGCTTCACGCGAAGCAGCTTCAAATAGTTCTTTGTCATTCACACAGTCAATTAAAACGCCCATTTCACGGTTATGTTTTTCAGAAAACTCATACATATTCATGGACGTGATGACCATCTTCGATTCATTGTAATAGCATTTTGCATGAAGGTTGTCAAAATAATAAAGAGAAATATTTTTTAGTTCAGCCAATGAATTTCTTTCATTAGGTTTCAGGTCATCTTTACCGTAAATTATGGTGATACGGGTACCGCTAAGCGAGCAATCTTTTAATCTTTCAAAAAGTGTTTTGGAAAGCTGGAGATAGGGAGAAACCAATACGAGTTTCTTTTTGGCGTCAAGGATGATTTTTTCGATGTTGTACGAGGTCGCATAGGTAGTCAAGAATTCTGCCATAGATTAGTTACTTGTGGTTAAAAGAATGCAGTTCCGATAGGTAGCCGTTGGGGACTAGCAATTTAGGGTTTTTCCAACATCCTTTAGAATTCCTTATTCCTCAAATTTTAGAAATACTGAGCAAAATTTATCAATAGGGACATTTGATTAAAAAATGAATCCACAAGCTAAAATTACAGCATTCCTTTACACAAGAGTCAGCACCGAAGAACAATCTCTCAAAGGGAATTCGTTAAAGATTCAACAAGACATTCTTTATCATTATTGTCAACTGCATGATATAGCAATTGAAAAAGAGTTTTGTGAACAATACTCGGCAAAAACTTTTAAAAGACCCCAATGGGAAAAACTAATGGCCGAAATCGAAAAGGCTAAAATCACACCTGATGTTGTGCTATTTACCAGATGGGATAGATTCAGTAGAAATACCGGGGAAGCATATCATGTAATTAAATGTTTGCAAAGTCTAGGAGTAAATACTCAAGCGATAGAGCAACCATTAGATCTATCAATTCCAGAAAATAAAATGATGCTAGCCTTTTATCTTGCAATACCTGAAGTTGAAAATGATAGACGAGGTTTAAATATTCGAAATGGCATAAGAAAAGCCAAAGAGTATGGTAAATGGGTTGGTCCAGCCCCATTAGGCTATATAAATCATACTTATTCAAATGGCTCAAAAGCAATAGTTCAAAGGGAACCTGAGGCTAGTATTATTAGACAGGTTTTTATGAAGTTGGCAATAGGAAAAAGTAAGGTTTCATTTTTGTATGAAGAGGCGCAAGAACAAGGATTGAAATGCAGCAAATCCCATTTTTGGAATATAATCAAAAATCCAGTGTATGCGGGTAAAATTAGATATCAGTTAAATAATAAAGAATCAATTATTATATACGGCAATCATATAGGAGTCGTATCTGAGGAGGTTTTTGATAAAGTGCAATTATATTTTGCAGAGGATAAACGGGCTTATTGTATAGGGTTTAGACCAGAGCTTCCATTTAGAGGCTATATAAAGTGTCCCATATGCGGAAAGAACTTAACAGGCAGTGGTTCTAAAGGGCGAAAGCTAAGATACTTTTATTATCACTGTACGAGGAAATGTAAATATAGGATAAGAGCTAGTATTGTGTTTAATTGGTTCCTAGTCAGTCTATCAAAATTGAAATTGTCAGGAACGCATTTTATCCATTATCAAGATATTTTTAAAAGTCTGACAGAAAATCGACTTCAAGATCTTGAAACCCAAAATCATAAGGCTTCAATGAGTATGGATATTTTTCTTGATCGCATTGCAAAGGCAAAAGAGTTAATGTTAAATCAAGAGATATCTTTTGAATCATACTGTGAGATCAAAAGAGATTACGAGAGTAAAATAGAAGCTTTAAGTAAGGTTATTAATTCGTGTTCAAATAAAATTTATATGATTGTTTCAACTGGTGATAGTGTTTCAAAAGAAATATTTCGGTTGCATGATTTTTATTGTAACCTGAATGAAGAAAATCGTGAAGTCTTTTTGAGACTTACTCTTTTACGTTCATCAGTTTGGATCAACTCAGATGGAGATAATATTTTTAAGATTCCCTTTAATGATCTTTTTAAGAGAAGAGATGGGGATATTGGCAGCGAAAATGATAGTTCTATTACCAAAGAGATTGGTGAGCTTTTATATCAACTGTCTTTATTGCAACTAGATAAGGTGTAGTGAAATTTGCAATTACTGCGGTTCGAATCCATTGCTGGTGACCGAAGTTTTTCTCGAACCAAATTCTACTAGAAAAACAAGTATTCTTATGAAACCCTTTATTAGTAAGGGTTTCAATGTGTAAGCTGAAAACAGTTTTTAGTTAGATGTGAAATGATCGGTGAAATGGTTGTTTTACAGAAGGGATATCATGTGATGCTTATTTAGCAAGAGTTTCGAGCGAATGTAAATAAAAAAGGAAAGGTTGATTAACCTTTCCTTAACAGTTGTCGGAACTGAGTTGCGTTCGTTTCAGTTTCAAAAGGATTTAGGTATAATTACTGATTTGTATTAATCTCAATGTTGACTTTAAAAGGATTATAATCAAATGCCAAGTGGATTTTCTTCGAACCAATTTTGCTTTTTTAAAGGACTTATTATATTAAAAGCAACCAATCGCAAAATCAACGGGAAATGTTTTGAAAAGTAGACATTGAAGAGAAGGGATTTCTATTTTCCGGGCAATGTCATACAAACATATATTACACTTGGGGCAACCTCAGACAAGCCGATTGAAATTTCCCTGTCTGTCAAAGTCCATGTTCTAAGCGGGGTATTCCATTTTACTTCAGCTATTTTATCTAATCCAAAAAAGCCTTTCCCCTCATCATCCATCCCGAATAAACCAAGTAGTTTTTGAACTATTGTTTCCAGTTCTCTATACATAAAAAAATCGGCGTGACTGCATCGTTCGCAATACAGAACTATATGCCGTTCATTATTATTCCAAAAAATGACTTGTAGGCGATTGGCGTAATTAAAGTAGGTATGGCTGGATTTAAAGGTTTGCACCACAGCATCTAATGTATTGCGGTTATACATCACGAATGCGTTATTCAGATCATAGATCAATGCCTTTTGTAAACCTTCTTCCGTTTCTTCTTGCCCGAGTAAAACGGTTTTCATATTGATGAAATCTCTCGATGACAAAATTTTTGTAGGTAGTCCGAGCAATTGATAGGTGATCGCCGCTTTCACCTGCAATCCTTTATCGTCTGTTACCAGATAATCACTAAAAGATGCATACCATGCGTGTAACGCATCATTATTCAGACTCTGAAAGTCGAATTTTTTTAACTTATTGGTATTGCCCTGTTTTTCTTGCGTGATATTATACATTTCAAGGAAAGTGTAATACCGGTTAAACTTCTGGTAAGGATCTTTTTTATCGTTTTCCGTAAGTATTGAATCTACCAGTTCGACAAATGTTTTCCCAAGTGATGTTTGCTTTAGTTGTTCGTTGAAACCCATACCAAACTTTTCAAAACTATACTCATCTCTGTCGAAGTAGTCGCCTATATATCTCCTGAGAGCGGTCATTTCTTTTGAATCATCCAGTAAGGCTTTACTATGCGGCCATACATTATTCATCAGCTCACCCACGGTCATCATAGGATTATAACCTGGTAACATTTTATCAAACCATTCTTTGTGTACACCCTGGATCTTATCAGTTTCTATTGTCGGTGCAACAGCGCTAATGGGCATACTGTACAAAAGCTGCATCGATTCTTTAAGCAGTTTATATAACCTGAACTCATCGTCTTCCTGATCTGGGAAGAGCTTATCTAGATTGAATGGGTTCCCCTCCAAAGTAGTATTATATGCATTATAGTCCTTGCTTTTAAATGCTTCCAGTGGTGTCGCCAGGTATGGGCCGGTTCTTTTTTTAGTTACTAGATCATGCATGAAATAATTATCCTTTACATACCTTCCCATCAGTTCAAGGTCTTTTAAAGCATACTCAGGTTTAGAATCTTTCAGGTCATCAAGGTGAGCGTCTGAAAAGGTAAACACCATTTTATCTTTTAATACTTCGAAGACATCGAGTAAGGCATGGGAATAGGAGGGGTGTTCCGGTTTTAGGTATCTGTAAATGTTACTGTCACAATATATTCTGATCATGGCAGAACGCTTTTAACCTTTGTGCTGAATATTGTATATAGGCTTCATCCGCATGATTCGCTGTTTTTCAATTGAAATTGCTGTAGACCGGGTACGAGCAGGCCCGAATTTGACGTGCGTGAACTGTTTGCTACTACGCTCATGCTCGTACATACGTATTTCTCTACGGTGATTATAACAGATGCCTGTATACACAAGCTTATTGCCCTGATAACAATTATAATTTCTTGTATCCTTCTGCTCAGGCACTAGGCCTGAAGTCAGTTCTCCTAAAAGATGTCCGCCAGCTATGCCGGCAAGTGTAAAGAGAAGACGATCTTTCTCATCAGGAGCGGAGTGATAACCAATGATACCTCCCGCAACAGTTGTTGCGAGTTTCCACCAAAATTTATTGGATCTTCTTGCCATAATCATTTTTTTTATTTTATTCTGCCCACAATCTTTTTACTTCTTCGCAAATCTCTTTCAATATGCGGTTATCGCTAGGGGTAGGGATGGTCGCATGTGTAATCCGGCCTGAAAATATATCAAGACAGAGGCACAATTCGGGAAGTACTGTCTCACCACTACCCACTACTTCTTTGGTTAGATATCGGTAGAGTATACTTGCTACCTGTGTAGATTGTAGGTGATCGAAGGGCCTAGTCTTACTAATATGTATTTTAATAGCGCCAACAACGGCCTGTCCTTTGTACTTACCTCTAATGATCACATCCGGCGATACAATGATGCTTACATTATTCAGGTTGACAGATTTTTCTTTCGGGTGTATAATCTCATATTCCACGTGGCGAAGCAGCGAGGGCAGAACAATTTTCTTCAATTCCTGCAGTGCCTGTATGGATACACGTTTGTCATTTAGCTGCAGTGGGGTTTTCGATTCGCGTGCAATCAATTTGTCAATAGCAACATTGAGCGGGGTCTGGTTGGTAATGTCACTGCAATACTTTTTCATCGCAGCACGTGCTGTACGGTACCAACTGATGAGAATAGGATCTACTTTAAGCTGTTGTTTAATGATCCTTTTTTTGCCTTTGGGAGTGGCTCTGATAAAAGAAGCGAATTGGTTTACTGAAAGTCTATAGGTATGCATATGCGTGTTGTTTTATTCACTTCTTTCGATGTCGATCATGTATCAGATCGTTAAGTGAAGCAATGTTGTTTTTTTCGAGATAGTTGCCTAAGTGCATATCACTTCTTACACAGAGATCAAGCCCGTAGGTTTTCTCGATGGTGCCGATATGGGTATCATTTCGTTTGTCGCGCAGTGTGCCATCGTTGTTTCTTGAACGTTGTCCGCGCATGCCAGGTGCGTCATTTTTGATTGCCATGATTTTAAATTTTTAATGGTTAAAATTATAAATAACTGTAAATTAATGATAATTTTACGTTTTTATGTTTTTATTTTGCACTTGATATCCACATAACCTCGTAAGTTTAACCATGCACAGGATCCAAGAAAAACTTCTTAAGCTCATAGCTAAGGCCCAGATCGGTGGCCTAACATTGAGGGAGATAGGAGAAATGGTAGATGAGCCTTCCCCTCAGAAAATCAAGCATCATCTTGATAAATTGTTAGCTAAAGGACTGGTTATCCAGAACCGGTCAAAGCAATCCATCGCACTAGCAGGTTTTGACAGGGAAAGCGGTCTACTCACAATTCCAATAATCGGTGCTGCAGATTGCGGTCCCGCAACAATATATGCCTCGGAAAATATACAGGGCTATCTCAAACTTTCGCCTAAGATGATTAACGCGCCAAGGTCAGCTGCAGGGAAAGATGCGCTTTTTGCACTGAAAGCAAATGGGCAGTCTTTAAGCCGAGCGGATATTAATGGTAAAAACATTGAGTCAGGGGATTTTGTCATTATTGACTCGTCGAAGCAAAGCCCTATAGATGGCGACTATATTGTTTCGGTGATTGATGGGATGGCTAATATCAAAAAATTTAAGGAAGACAAACCTAATAGGAGGATTGTACTGTTGTCTGAATCCAGCCATGCCATTCCTCCCATTTTTATACATGAGGAAGATGTGTTCACGATCAGCGGAACAGTCGTTGATGTCATTAAAAGATTTACGGATCATTCTTAACAGTTGTGGCAGTAATGAATATAGATATCAAAGCAATGGTCAATTCTTTATCTCCAGAAGATGTAGTGTCGCTGTTTACAAATATGATTGGACAAGGTTCAGGTGGGCCTTTGCGTTTTACAGGGTCTATTTCAAAAAAATGCAACCGTAGAAGAATTGCGTAGGGAAATGGAACAGTTTCTTAAGCTCAGGTTAGGCGCATTGGACAGGTGGGAGCCGCCTTCACAATTGTATGAAGTTGAACAGGGTTTTATTAATGTATTGACGCTGATTAAACCACAACAAGATATTTATAGCCTATTGTATACTTCTAGTTACTTTATTGCACATTTAAATATTTTTAAAGAAACACGTCATTTTTGATACCAACTCTGACCTGGGAAAAATTTACTATCATTATCTAATGCATATAAAAATGGATATTCGTAGGAATGTACATTTTGGTTATTAGATACTTCGATATCCTTTAGGTCTTTATCAGTCAACCATTCGTCTTTTGCATTGATGAAAGGATCATACCAATCTACTTTTTTTCGCGCCCATTCAACATATTGTTGACTGGGTTGGTAATCGGGCATATCCTTTGTTATTCTGGATTCCAACTCGTTAATATAGTTACGCAGCAGTCGCGCTTTTTCCCATCGAATTGCACGGTGAAAAAGTATTTTAAATGATGCTATTTCCTGATCGTGTTTTTCCTGCCTTTCTTTTTCATTTTTTTGTTGTTCTTCACGCTCGATTCTTTGTTTTTCAGCTTTCGCTTTCCAATCATTTCGTCGAGTGGCTTCTTCCTCAAACTTCTTGAGCATTGAAGGGATATGCTCTTCGATTAGTTTGTTATTTCTGTCTACCCATTCGCGATCGTATATTCCCTCTAGCTTTAGGAGTAACAATCCACTCGGCAGAAATACATGACTTTGCCATTTATCATTCGTAGGAATCCGGTTGT
>VFQQ010003288.1_pt1 | contig 16095 bp, 16 predicted proteins | sample 3512341 | NCBI WGS metagenome assembly VFQQ01 (sample SAMN10412373, study PRJNA504923) | tailings metagenome | isolation source: Relicate 2 Philex TSF1 revegetated site | place: Philippines: Tuba, Benguet | collected 2017-08-29 | reverse complement strand
CTGCAGCATCGTCACGCGCCGGCGTACCGCCGGGTCGCAAAGATCGTGGACCAGGTAGAGGACATTCAGCATGGCCGGACCGTCAGCTTGGGCGATTTCGAAAAATTGTTGCGGCGATTTTGAAGCAAAGGTCGCACCTGACGGATGGTTGGCCCCCATCGGCAGATGCAGCAATTCCTTGAAATCGCCCTGGGTGTCGCTGCGCCATGGGGCGCGGATGAAGGGCCGCGCTCACTGCGTGCTCTTGTTCAGCTTGCAAACGATCGATTCCGGAAACTGGCAGGCGTCGCCGGGGGCTGTGTAGGAAACGCGGTCCACCTCCGCGGTGACCTGCCTTTCGGGGCTGGCGAAAGCACCCATCCAGGATTTCAGCGTGTCGCTGCCCCAGAGGCTGAGATAGATCTTGGAAGGATGGCTTGGCAGCTTGGCCGGGTCGGTAGCCTCCTCCACCAGTTTGCCGTCCACATACCAGGCGATGCGATCCTGCTGCCACACGAAAGCGTAGTCGTGGAATTCCTTGTCGGCACCGCCAGGCACGTCGACCAGCTTGGCCGAACCGACGCTCTTGCCGTTGACGTACTGGTTGACCTGGACCTTGGAAGGGTCCTTGCCCAGCACTTCGAAGTCGATCTCGTCATGCGGCTGTTTGTGGACCGGACCGATGAAAGAGAAGAAGCCGGTGTTGAGGCCGGACCCCGCCGCAGCCTTCATGCGGACCTCGAATGTGCCGTAGCCGAACCGCTTGTTGGTCTGCACCTCGCCGCAGACATTGCTGCGGCCCTTGCTTGGTTCGGCCTGGAACCCGAGCTTCAGGGTTCCATCCGAGACGTTGACCTGTTTGGCCGACCAGGTGCAGTTCTGATGATCACCATTCGACCAGCCATCCGAAACATACCAGCGTTTCTTATCGAGCTTGTCGAAGGTCTCGACGAACGACTTGCCCGTCGCCTTAGGTTCTTTTTGATCTTCGGCACGCCCTGAAACGGTACCCGCCATGAATGCGGACAGTACGGACGCCACCACAACACAACTCTTCAGGCCGGCTCGCGCCGGTATTCTCAAACTTGCAGCCATACCGCTTGCTACTTTCGTTTTGGGTCGCTCGCCTGCGCTGCGGACCCGCGTCAATTTCGGGCGAATGTTGCAATGCACATAAGATGAATTAGCGGATCAGAATGTGACGCGTCCGCACATTCTGATCCGCTGCGCAGTAACTTTTTATGATCGTCGGTTAAGCCAGTCGTCGGCGAGGAGCGGTCGCGGGGGTCGCGACGTCTTCATTTTCATAGGGAAACAGCTCGGCCTCGGCACGCAGTCCGGTAACAAAATCGATCTGCTTCTCAAGAGCAGCTATCCGCGCCGAATAACGGATCATCACATCCGTGAGATCATTGATGACCGGCGAGATCGATGTGTCCTGGTCATCTTCGAGAGCCTGCTGCGAGAAGGCAGCCTGAGCCGCGATGCTTTCGTGACGATCACGCAGGCCGTCCCTTTCGCGCTCGATCTCCTTGCGCAATCCCTCGACCAGCCCAAGCAGTCGGGCCGCGCGGGTCGCATCGGTCTCACGGTCCCGCCGAAGGCTCCGGACGCGGAACGGCTTGCGTGCGTTGAATTTGAATAAGGCCATGGCCGGTCCCTTCTCCTGCCGTTCGTAACCTTACCCGCCCACTGCGACGATCTTACTCTGCCGCAGCCAGCCCCGTCGAGGCATGCCATTGCCAGGCGGTGCGGACGATGGAAGCGAGGTCATGCCTGGGGCTCCAGCCCAGCACCGACCTTGCCTTGGCGTTGTCGGCGACCAGAACGGGGGCATCACCTTCGCGGCGTCCCTCACGGCGAATCGGGAACGGCTTGCCCGCTTCCGTCGCGATCGCGGTCAGCAGCTCCTGAACCGTGGTTCCGGTACCGGTGCCTAGATTGAGGGCAACGCTTTCACCGCCACCAAGCAGATACTCGACTGCGCGCCCATGCGCGTCGGCGAGATCGGAGACGTGGATGAAGTCGCGTACGCAGGTGCCGTCGCGTGTGTCATAGTCGGTACCAAAGACGTTGAAGCCGTCACGACGGCCGAGTGCCGCGTCGATGGCCAGTGGAACGGCATGCGTCTCGGGAGAATGCCGTTCACCGATTCGCCCCTCGGGATCTGCTCCAGCGGCATTGAAGTAGCGCAGGACCACCGAGCGGAAGCCCTGATGACGATCCAGATCGGACAGCATCTGCTCGACGATCAGCTTGGAGCGGCCATAAGGATTGATCGGATTCTGCGGATGCGTCTCCCGCATGGGGACATCGACGGGCAGGCCGTATGTGGCGCATGTCGACGAAAAGACCAGCTTGTCGATGCCGGCCTGCTGGGCGGCAAGAATCAGGGAAAGCGTGCCCGCAACGTTGTTGTCGTAGAAGGCAGCCGGCGCCTTCACCGATTCGCCGACTTCGATAAGAGCGGCGAAGTGCACGATCGCGGCCGGACGATAGGCCTCGATCACCGCGGCAAGTTTCTCGCGGTCGCGGATATCGCCGCGCTCCAGCGGCCCCCATTTCACGAATTCGGCGTGGCCGTTGCTCAGATTGTCATAGACCACCGGCGTGAAACCGCGCCCGGCGAGATCCAGGCAGGTGTGGGATCCGATATATCCGGCGCCGCCGACGACGAGAATGTTGGTCACGGGGATCGATCCTTTTCGATTGCTGCGATGGGTTCGCGGGGTGTCGCCGGGGAGGCGACAAATTTCAGCCCGAATGTACTGGTCTTGGGAGGCTCGCTCCGGCCGACATGTTTTGTCACGCTTTTCAGGTTAAAAGCAGCCGGCATGTGACGAGCACCGTTTGTTTGAACGAGCGGGCCGTGCGTCAGCGAGCTCTGGACGGGGGGCACCGACCGGAATCATCGGAACCACTTGCGCGGGTTCCTAAACTCCTGAAGGCGCGAAAAAATGACGAAATGCACTGTCATCATTCCTTACTACCAGCGAGAGCCGGGAATCCTGGCCCGCGCATTGAGATCCGTGTTCGCGCAAACGCATCCGGACTTCGATGTGATTGTCGTCGACGATGCCTCGCCGCTGCCGGCTGAAAGCGATCTCGAAAATCTTGCTCCGGCCGAGCGGGCACGAATAACCGTTTTAAAACAACCGAATGCGGGGCCGGGCGGGGCACGCAATACCGGTCTGGACCACATCGGCGCCGACACGCGCTATGCCGCCTTCCTCGATTCAGACGACGAATGGACCCCTGATCACCTGAAGAATGCCGTGGCAGGCCTATCACTTTTTGAGGCGGATTGTTACTGGGCCTCGATCAGGGGCGGGGATGCCTTCTATTATCACTTCGGGGTGGCCGACCTTGCCGCGGTGACGCAGGTGGTCCGTCTTTCCGAACAGCCGCCTCTCGTCGAGGTTCCGGCGCTCGGCGCGACCATGTTGAAGAACTGGAGCTTCATGCACCTGTCGTGCATGGTTATCGGCGAGGCCCTGTTCCGCAAGGTTCGCTTCGATGCCTCGTTGCGGCTGGCCGCCGAAGACGTGCTCTTCTTTTACGATTGCGTCAGAAGCGCCCGCCGCACGGTTCTTTCCGAGGGTTTCGGCGCGGTACGTGGCGAAGGCATCAACATCTTCCACGGACTGGACAGTGATTCGCCGCAGTTCCTGAAACAGCAGTTCAACACCTGGGTGGCGCTCGACCAGCTGGAGAACCGGTTTCAGCATGTTGCCGAAGACCGTGCGTCGATCGAAAGCTACAAGCAGACGGCACGCAATCAGGCGCTCTGGGGACAGGCGCGGCTGGTTAAGGCTCGCAAGGCGCCGCAATTCAAGCAACTGGCTGCCTGGGCGTGGCGCGATCCGAAACTCCTGCGAAGCGCCGTCAATCTCGCCGTTTCCAAGATCGCGAAATAGGACCCTGTGATGCAACCTTTCTACTGGGAATCCGCGCACGGCAATTTTGGCGACGATCTCAACCTTTGGCTCTGGGATTTTCTATTGCCAGGTTTCCGTGGCGTCCATCCTGACGTGCTTCTGGTTGGAGTCGGCACCGTTCTCAACCAGGAATTGCTGCCGGCAGGCGTGAAGAAGCTCGTCATCGGCAGCGGTTTTGGCTACGGCTCGTTGCCGGACCTGTCCGACGCGAGAGAGTGGGATGCCCGTGCAGTTCGCGGGCCGCTCACGGCGCAGAAGCTTGGATTGGCGCCGGAATTGGGCATCATCGATCCTGCCGTGATGGTGGCCGAGATGCCGGAGTTCCGCAATTTGCCAAAGACAGGTGGCGCGATCTTCGTTCCGCATTGGGAATCGACGGTCGGCGGCATCTGGCCGCTCGTCTGCCAGGCGGCCGGGCTGGGCTATGTCGATCCTTGCGGGGAAGCCAAGTCGGTGATCCGGGCAATCGCCCAGGCTGATCTGGTCGTGGCCGAATCAATGCACGCCGCGATCCTGGCCGACGCTTTCCGGGTGCCGTGGGTCGCGGTGACGACATCCCGCTCCATCAATTCGTTCAAGTGGCGCGACTGGGCGACATCGCTGCGTGTGGACTACAGACCGCGGCAGATCCCGATCTCGTCGCGGGCGGAGGCGGTTACCAAGGGAGCGCGGTTCTGGGGCTTCGATTTCGAGGCGCCGGCGATGACGGCGAACGACACGGGCCGAACGGGTCACACCGAAGCTCCGGAGCTTAAAAACAAAGAGCTGGAGCATTCCCGCGTTTCCGACGAAAATGGAAATGCGATCGTGATGACGCGCCACGAGCCGCCACCGTCGATGCTGCGTTCCATGGCCAAGCAAGTGCTGGCTGCGCCGTCGACGCTGGCATTGTGGCAGGCGCGCAAGGCACGGCCTCAGCTGAGCAGTGATGCGATGCTGGCGGAAAAGAAAGACCGCTTCCGCGAAGTGCTCGCCGACGTGCGACGGGACTATCTCTGAGCGCCGATACGGGCCGGCAGCAGATAGCGCGGCGGTGCCGGCTCGTCGCTGACGGGCCGTTGCCGTGCCCGCCGCGCGTCAAGCTTGTCGGCGAATATGCCGCCCACGATCGCCGGCAGCGCGGCCGGCCGCAGCAAGGCATGGATGCCGGCGCGCGCCAGGCCGCGAGAAGCCTTGACGTCGAGGAAATGGCGCAGCTCATAGCGGCCACGGACATGGCGCTCATGGCGGCTCAGCATGGTCCTTGCCGTTGCCGGCAAAGGACCGGACAGCATGGCCAGATCGGCTTCATAAAGCCGCTTCAGGTCATCGGTGCGGTGTTTGCCGCTCAGCGAATCGGGGCGTACGACGGCACCGTAGCCGCAGCCGTGAACGACCTTGTAGCGCGCGCCTTTCAGCAGCGCGCGCGCATAAAGATCATAGTCTTCGCCCAGCCGCAGGCGCTCGTCATAGCGCAGGCCGTTTGCGTCCAGGAAGGCGCGGCGCATGACGGGCTTCAGGAACCCGATCTCGCCGCGTGAAGCCCCGCGCCGCGAAATGTTGCCCTCGACGAAACCTTCGACGTCGAGGAAGCGAGGGGCTGGTTCGAAACGGGGGACGTGCGGTTCGGTGCCATGCGCGCCGCGGCTGTCGATAAAAACGATGTTGTCGGCGACAAAATCCCAGTCTTCTCCATCGATCAGGGCGTCGAAGCGGCCATCCAGGAAAAAGTCGTCGGCATCCAGTATGGCGATCAGAGGTGCCTTGGAGTGTTCGATGGCCTGGTTGCGGGCATAGGCCGGACCATGATTGCGGTCGAGGCGCAGGATATGCAGACGTCCGGTTGCATCATCGGCCTCCAGGCTGGCCTGGGCGGTTGCATCCTGCGAGCCATCATCGACCACGACGACCTCGGAAACCCGCTTTTCGCGTAGCGCCGAGGCGACTGCGCGTCCGATCGTCGCTTCAGCGTTCTTGGCTGCGATGATGACGCAGACCGTGGCGGATGAGGTCATCTCCATACTCCAATTGCGGCCGCTTGCTTGCGGCCAATGTGTCCCTGTGCCCAATTTGTGGCTTGCGGCCACGAACCTACGCCGTGGCTGCCTGTTCGCAGAAACGCAAGGCGATTTGATGACAATTCGTTTCCGAGGGGTAGCCGGCGCGCTTCGGCGCCGGAAGGGTCAGGGCAGTGGAGACCGTCCCACGCCAGGCAGTTGCGCGGTCTCGCCTTTCGGCTGGATGTCCGTAGCGGAAGCGGCGACATTTTCGCCGCGGGCGAGCGTTTCTCCGCGTTTCCCGGTTTCACCTGAACGCCAGACCATGAACAGGATGGCGATAAAATATCCGACCTGAATGATTACGGCGCAGATCAGCGTCTGGATGAAAGTTGTCCAAGCCGATTGAGTAATCGCATAGCTTGCTACGGCGAATGCAACCAACACTGCGATAAAACCACGAAGGAATAACAGAAAGGACATCTTATCCTTTCCTGTCGTTCTGATTTCGTGTCGTGTTGAAACGCTTGGGCAAAACCTGTCTCCCGCCATGACGGGCGCTGGTCTTACACCTCAGCCGGTGAAATCAAGACTCGCTTTCTTCAAAGCTTGAAGCCCAGATTTCCCATTTGCCCGCACGCCTTCAAATATAGGAATTTCGGCAACACTAGGCAACACACCGCCGGATCACTTCCCTGCTCATGGTTTACCTTGGGTTCGCTGGAGATATTATTGCAACACGTCGGCGTTGCCGGTTGCGCTTGCAAAAACCGAAGTGATGCTGTCGTTGTTATTTTAGCACTATTGGTTAGCTTCGCGACGTCTTCATGGCGAAATAAAATACAATTTGATAAATACCGAAATTTGTCGTGAGTTTTGTAGTTTAATATTGAAAAGGTAAAGGAAATCAAACACAAAAGTGAGACTTCATGCGGTGTTCGAACATAGGAGAACCCGCAATGTTTCGATTCGTTACAAAATATGACTGCTGTCTCGTCGTTGCGACCGATTTTCATCATAGAGGTGACATATCCAGCCCTCTATTGTTCGCATGCTGCGGTGCAGCATCGTTGACCTGACCATTTTTTGCGGAGCAACAAAATGAGAGACGCCGCCAGATTGGCCAACGGATTGTCATGCCAGCCCGACGAAGGAACTCCTCCTGCGATTGGCGGTGCGATCAAGCGCGGATTCGACATTCTGGGGGCGTTGGCAGGCATTGCCCTGCTCAGCCCCTTGCTGCTGATGCTGGCAGCGCTTGTCAAAACCACGGATGGTGGTGGACGCATTCTTTATGGCCACCGACGAATCGGCCGCAACGGGACGGTGTTCCGATGTTGGAAATTCCGGACGATGGTGGAGAACGGCGACGAGGTGCTGGCCGCACATCTGGCCAGCAACCCGCAAGAGCGCGAAGAATGGAATGCGACCCGCAAATTGCAGAACGACCCCCGCGTGACACGTGTCGGTGCCGTGCTGCGCAAACTCTCGCTCGATGAGCTGCCGCAGATCATCAACATCCTGCGCGGCGAAATGAGCTTTGTCGGCCCGCGTCCGGTGGTGAAGGACGAGCTCGAGCTCTACGGCAATGCGGCGGAGTACTACCTGAAGTCGCGCCCAGGTCTGACCGGCCTGTGGCAGGTGAGCGGCCGCAACGACGTCTCTTATGGTGCCCGCGTGGCCTTCGATCAGCACTACGTCGAGAACTGGTCGTTTGTCTTCGATTTGAAGATTCTCGTTCGCACGGTGCCAGCCGTGTTCTCGTCGCGGGGCAGTTATTGATTTCCTGCGCCAGCCGGGCGGGTTTTCATCGGACATTCCCTTCGGGACGTCCAGGAAGAAAGGACGGCAGTCTTTGAGATACATTCGAGCAGCTTTATCTGTGCGGCTGTTTATCCACGCTCTCTGCGTCGGTCTCATGTTGATGGCGACATCCGCCTCCATGGCCGCCGATGATTATCGTCTCGATGCGATGGACAAGCTGCGCATCCGGGTTGCCGAATGGCAGAGCGCCGAGGGCGCGGTCCGTGACTGGGCAACCATCAGCGGCGACTACAGCGTCAACCCTGCCGGAGAGGTTTCGCTGCCTTTCGTCGGCGAGCTCGGCGTCAAGGGCAAGACGACGACCGAGGTGGCAACGGCTATTGCCGTTGGTCTGCAACAGAAGCTCGGTCTTCCCGATCGCCCCGAAGCATCGGTCGAAATCGCCGAATATCGACCTGTCTTCCTTGCCGGAGATGTCCAGACACCCGGCAAATATCCCTATGCGCCGGGCCTCACGGTGCTGAAGGCGATGAGCCTCGCGGGCGGCTTGCGCCGCGCCGACAGCGGGCAGGGAGGTGTTCGCGATTTCATCCAGGCGCAAGGCAATTACGACGTCCTGATCGCGCAGCGGAATGGCCTGCTGGCACGCCGTGCGCGCTTGATCGCCGAGGCAGAAAACAAGGATCAGATCGACTTTCCGCCGGAGCTCAACAAGACCGATGTCGGCCGCAAGCTGATGGCGGACGAGACTGCGCTGAAGAAAGCCCGAGCAAACCGCCTGCGCCTGCAACTCACGGCGCTGGACGACCTGAAGAAGCTGCTGCAGTCGGAGATCGAATCGCTGTCGAAGAAGATCGTCACGCAGAATCGTCAGGTCGAGTTGTCGAAGGACGAGCTGAAGAGCATCAGCGGCCTTGCCGAAAAGGGCCTTGTGGTCAACCAGCGCATCATGAGCCTTGAACGGACCAGTGCCGAGCTCGAGGGCAAGGTGCTGGATCTGGAAACGGCCAGCCTGCGCGCCAAGCAGGACATCTCGAAAGCAACACAGGACGCCACCAAGCTGCAGAACGATCGCGATACCGAGGTCGCCCAGAGCCGGCAGCAGACGGAAGCCGACCTGGAAGAGATGGGTTTCAAGGTTGGCATGTATTCAGGTCTCATGACCGAGGCAATGACACGGGCGCCGGATGCCGCGCGTACGGCGAACAATGGCGCCGAGCCGGTCATCCGCTATGCGATCGTGCGGACGGGCGAGGACGGCAAGGCGAGTGAAGTCGCAGCTGACGAGAACACGTCGATCCTGCCCGGTGACGTGGTCAAGATCGAGATCGCAGGCCCCGGCGTGACGTCCAACTGAGACGATCGCGAGAGCCTGGCATGACGAAAACCGCCGGATCGGCGTCGCGCGCCCGAACGGATGCGCGACGTTCGACACATCGGCCTGAAAATCGGAACCGGTTTTCGGACCCCACATTGCGCTGGCTGACAGCGTCGGAGGTTTTCAAGCACGGGTGCACTGGTAGCGGAGCGATGTCGTGAAGATCGCCAAAGCATTGCTTGTGAATCCCGACCGTAACTTCTGGTACGGCGCCGTTGCGGTCGCAGTCTCGATCTTCGTGTTCGCCTATTCGACCCGCTTCGGCCAGGTTTCGATTCTGGCTTATTATGCCTGCTGGCTGCCACTCGTGCTGGTCGACTACAAACGGGCGCTGGGCGACTACCGTCGCTTCTTCTGGATCATCGCTTTTGCGGTCCTTGCCTGCCTTTCCATGTTCTGGTCGGCGGCGCCCGGAGTGACGGCGCGTGCCGGCGTGCAGCTGCTGTCGCATGTCGTCTGCGCGCTGATTGCAGCGCGCACCGTTTCGGTGCGCACGCTCAATATCGGTGCGCTCGGCGGCATCCTGATGGTGGTGCTGTTTTCCGTTGCCTTCGGCCAATACAATCTGGACCCGATCGATGGCACCTACAGTTTTGTCGGCGCGTTCTCGTCCAAGAACCAGCTCGGCCTGTTCTCGTCGCTCGGCATCTACTTCGCCTTCACGGCAGTCGCCGTCCAGCATGAGCGTGGCCTCTGGCGATTGCTGGCGATCTGCTGCGGCTTGCTGTGTGCGTACACCTTGCTCGCCGCTCAATCGGCGACCTCGGTGCTTGCGATCGGAGCGACGCTCGCCATGCTGATTTCGCTGAAGCTGGCGATGCTGTTTTCACCCTCTGCCCGCAAGGGCGGGTTGGTGGCAGGCATGGCGATCGGCCTGTTGCTCATCTTTGTCGGGCTCAACATGGGGGCGGCCGACGCGGTGCTTGGCGCTTTCGGCAAGGATTCGACCCTGACGGGCCGCACCTATCTGTGGCAGCAGGGTTGGGAAGCTGCCATGCAATCCCCCTGGTTCGGCGTCGGCTACCAGGGCTATTGGGTGCAGGGATTTTCCGAGGCCGAACGACTCTGGCAGGAATTCTACATCGGCTCCCGCAGCGGCTTCCACTTCCACAACACCTATATCGAAGTGCTGGTGGAACTCGGTCTCGCCGGCATCCTCGCCATCGCGGTGCTGATGGTGCGTGTTCCTTTCGGCCTGCTGCTGCGTCTGATCGATGCACGGCGGGATCCAGCGTCCTTCACCTTGCTCGGCATTGCGGTGATGTTCCTGATCCGCTCCTTCGTCGAGGTCGACGTCATCAATCCTTACGTCGTCGGTTCCTTCCTGGTCTATTATGCGGCGGGACAGCTGGTGCTGCCCCAGCGTGTTTCCCACCTTGCGACGACGACACGCTTGCTGCGGCAGGGCGCGGCATGAACAAGCTCTACGGCATCCAGTACCTGCGGGCCGTCGCGGCGCTGGCTGTCGTCGTCTTCCACGCCGCCGAGCGCAATGGCGGTCATTTCACCATCGGCGCTGCGGGCGTCGACGTTTTCTTCGTCGTCTCGGGCTTCATCATGTGGGTGCTGACCGAGGCGCGGCAGCCCTCGCCAACGGCTTTCCTGAGAGACCGCATCGAACGCATCGTGCCGCTCTACTGGATCGCGACCGCAGTGATGGTGGCAGGGGGGCTTGCTGGTCTCTTCCCCAAGATGAAGCTCACGGCCTTCCATATCTTCGGCTCTTTCGCCTTCATTCCGCATGTGTCGCCGAGCGATGGCGGGACATGGCCCGTGCTGGTGCAGGGCTGGACGCTGAACTACGAGATGTTCTTCTACATCCTGTTCGCGGCAGTCCTGTTCCTGCCGGCAACGAGGCGTTTCCCGGCGTTGGCATTGCTGTTCTGTACACTGGTCGCCATCGGCCTGGTCGTGCAGCCTGAGGGCGCGGTGCTGCGCACCTACACGAGCCCGCTGATGGCAGAATTCCTCATCGGTGCGGCGATCGGCAAGTTGTGGCTGGCAAACCGAATGCCGCCAGCCGCGCTGGGAGGTCCCCTGGTCGTCGCCTCGGCTGCCTGCGCACCTACACGAGCCCGCTGATGGCGGAATTCCTCATCGGTGCGACGATCGGTAAATTGTGGCTGGCAAACCGAATGCCGCCTGCCGCGCTGGGAGGTCCCCTGGTGGTCGCCTCGGCCGCCGGCTTTGCGCTGGTCGGCTTCGGCTATCTTCCGTTCGGGCCGGCCGCGCTCGCGCCGCTGTCAGGTATGCTCCTGGTCGGGGTTTTGTGTCTCGAAAAGGCTGGTCGTGTGCGGCACATGCGGGTTCCGACCTATCTCGGCGACGCCTCCTATTCGATCTATCTCTGGCACACGATCGCGATCTCGGTGGCCGTCAAGGCGAGTGGGATGACAGGCCTGTCGGCGCTGCCTGCCTTCGTCCTTTCAATTGGCGCCGGCACCGTTGCGGGTCTGGTCTGCCACGAATTGCTGGAGAAACCGATCGCTGCCTGGTTCAAGGCGCGACGTCACCGCGCACGCGTTCGCTATGCCGGGTAACAGCTTGAATGGCGAGGCGCGGCTTCTTCCCGTCCGCTGCCCCACCGGTCGTCTTTGTCCCTGCTACCGGCACCAGCGCTCGATGGTCAGCGCTATGGCCTTGGTGCAGTCGATGAGATCGCGCACTGACACGCGTTCGTTCGGCTGATGCGACTGGGCGGGATCGCCAGGGCCGAAATTGACGGTCGGCGTGTTGCCGAGCCCGGTTGGCAGGCCGATATCCGAATGTGCACCGAAGCCAGACAGTTTCGGTGACAGCCTGGCGGCTCCGACCGCACCCTGGAAGGTCTGCACGAATGGATGGTCGGCCGGCACCTCGGCGCAGTCCGCGTCGAGGATCCATTCCACCCGCGCCGGATGCGCGCGCAGGTAGGGATCCGCCTGGCAGACATTGGCGACGTGCTCCTCGATCTCGCGCTTGACCGCGCCACCCAGGGCGAACTCGTCCTTCTCGTGCGGCAGGTACTGGGCGTCGATGATGATTTCTGCGCGCCCCGCGGTGGAGGAAGGATGTTCGCCGGCATTGATCTGCGTCACCATGATCTGGTTCGGCATGTCCATCAGCGGATGTGTCTTGCGGGGATCGAACATCCAGCGGCGGTTGAGGATATCGATGCCGTCGAGCATCTGCCGGCACAGCTGCACCGCGTCGACAGGTCCGCTCGAATACCATGCATTGGGTGTCAGTTCGGCGTGCCCGCCGATGCCGTCGAGGATGATGCGTCCCCAAAGGATGCCATGGCACAGTGGCGCGATGCGGTTGGCGGTCGGCTCTGTCATGATGCCGGCATCGGCGCGGAAACCGCGATCGACCATGGCGAGCGAACCCATGCCGCCGATCTCCTCATCGACCACCGTGGTGAAGACGATATCGCCGGATAGCGGGACGTCGAGTTCCTTCAGGATCTCGACGGCCATCAGCATGCAGGCGACGCCGCCTTTCATGTCGACGGTGCCGCGACCGTGCAGGAAGCCGTCCTTCAGCACGGGCTCGAACGGATCGGTCTGCCAGTGTTCGCGCGCGCCCGGCGGCACGACATCGATATGGCCGGTCAGCATGATCGACTTGCCGCCACCGGTGCCTTTCAGTGTTCCGCCGAGATTGGGCCGGCCTTCGAAGGTGCGGCCCTTGTTGGCGCCGGGCCTTCCCTTGTATTTCTCATAAAGCGCCGGGCCGTCCGGATCCCACAGGTCGGTGGTGAAGCCGAGTTTTTCCAGTCGTCCCTGCAGATAGAGCTGGCAGTCACGTTCGCCCGGACCAGCATTGGTCGGATCGGACATGACGATCGACGGGAAGGAAACCAGGGCACTCAGCGTCTCGACTATGCGGTCGCCGCGTGCCTCGACCCGTTCGGCAATTCTTTCTTCGATGGACGCCATCAATCATCTCCAGCGTTGTGAAAGGCGGTCGGCGAGAAGCACGAAGATCAGCAGCGCGCCGACGATGCCGACCTGCCAGACCGTGTTGACGTTGAGCTGCAGCAGCCCTGTTTTCAGGGTGACCAGCAGGACGACGGCAGCGAGTACGCCGCCGACGCCGCCGCGGCCGCCGAAGATGGCGATGCCGCCGAGCATGGCCGCAGTCAGCGATTCCAGTTCGAGGTTCTGGCCGATATTGGGCCGGCCGCTGCCGAACCATGCCAGCGATACCAGTCCGGACACGCCGGCGAGCATACCGCTCAGCCCATAGAGGAGGAGGCGCGTGCGATCGACCGGAATACCGACCAGGCGCGCGGAGCGTTCGTTGAAGCCCATCGCATAGATCCAGCGGCCCCAGGCGGTGAACACGAGCACGATGCCGGCGAGCACGAAGGCCGGCAGCGCCGCCGAGACGAAGGGTAGAGGAATGCCACCTACGGTGCCGCGTCCCCACGGCAGCAGCCATTGCGGCACGCCCGGCTGCGGTGCGCCACCGGTGAGCGCCAGCGCCAGGCCGGAATAGGCAAAGAAGGTTCCCAGGGTGGCAATCAACGGCAGGATGGCAAGGCGCGTGACCAGCAGGCCGTTGAAAAGACCGAGCAGCAGCCCCGCGACGATACAGGCGACCGGCAGGAGCAGAGGCGGCATTCCTGCCTTGAGGGCAAGCATTGCGAGGATCGCCGAAAGGGAGACGGTGCCGCCGACGGAGAGATCGATGCCGGCGCCACCGGCGAGGATGACCAGTGCCTGGCCGAGGGCGGCGAGCGCCAGGATCGTCGAGAACTGGAGGACCGTGGTCACCGTGGCGGTACTCAGCGCTGTCGGCTTGAGCACGAACAGGCCGGCAAGAACCACCACCCACAGGACCGCCAGAATCGCCAGCACCAGCGCCGGCCCGTGAAGACTGCGCAAGCGGCTCATCTGTCGGCCCATCCCAGTTTCGAGAAAGACAGGCGGCCGGCAACGACCTCGAGGCTGAGCACGGCAATCAGCAGGCCGCCGGTGACGACCGTCTGCCAGAGCGACGGCACCCCGACCAGCAGCAGGCCATTCTGCAGGATACGCAGCAAAAGCACCCCGAGCACGGTTCCGATCAGGGAGCAGCGCCCGCCGAGAATGCTCGTACCCCCCAGCACCACCGCAGCGATCGCATCGAGAGCCAGTGTGCTGCCGGTGCTCATTTCGACGTTTCTATAGGTCGCGACGTAGAAGGTCGCCGCAAGTCCGGCCAGCATGCCGCTGATGACAAAGGCTGCAAAGCGCACCTTGACTACAGAGATGCCGGCAAGCCTCGCCTTCTCCTCGGAGTTGCCGACGGCAAGCAGATGCAGGCCGAAGGGCGTGCGCCGCAAGGCCAGCCATACGGCAAGATAAGCCAGCGCGATCATCCAGAATGACAGCGGCACGCCGCCAAGCCCGGCACCGAGTATCTCGGTGAGGCCTGTCGGCAGGCCGGAGAGCCATTGCCCGCCCAGCACCACGAATATCGCCGTGCGATAGATGCCGAGCAGGCCGAGTGTGCCGACAATTGCCGGAATGCGGCCGAGCACCACCACGGCTGCCGTCACAAGGCCGAGCAGCGCGCCGGTCAGAGGCCCGATCACTGCAGCCAGCGCCGGATCGAAGTTGGCGCCGAGGGCACGGCCGACGGCGATGGCCGACAGCCCCATGACGACGCCGATCGAAACGTCGATGCCACCCATGGCAAGCAGCAGCGTCATGCCAAGACCGATCAGGAGCAGCTCGACGCTGTTGCGCATGATGGTCGCGGCATTCTCCGGCGTTGCGAACACGGGTGACGCGGACGCAAACGCGATGGTCAGGACCACGCATGCCGCGAGCAGGATAAGCTCGCGGCCCGTCAGCATGGACATGGCCTGGTTCAGGCGGCGCATGGGTTCTCCCGCGTCAGAAGTCGAACTTGTCGACATTCTCGGCGGTGAAGATCGCCGGCGGCCCGAGCAGCAGGATGCCCTTTTCGGCATCGTAGGTGACGGGTTCGGCAAAACCCGGCACGGTGTTCGATGCCTCGAACTTCTTTCCGTCGATCAGCTGCTTGCCTGCCCATACGGTGAGATAGCCGAGCTGCGAGGGATCCCACAGGACACTGAAGCCGAAGGCGCCGCTCTTGATGTAGGAGCGTGCGGTGTTGGGGCTGCAGTAGCCGGTGCCAACCACCTTGCCGATCTTGCCGGCGGTCTCGATCGCCTGCGCCACGCCGGGGCAGGTGCTGGAGGCCACCGCGATCAGGGCCTTGAGGTCGGGGTTGGCGGCGATCAGATCGCTCGATATCTGCGCGGCGCGCTGCGCCGTACCGCCGGCGAACTGCGGCTCGAGCAGGACGAGCTTGGGGTATTTCTCAGCGGCCCGCTTCTTCATGAAGCCGATCCAGGCGTTCAGGTTGGTGGCGGTCGCCTCGCCGGAAACGATGCCGACCTTGGCGTCTTCGCCGACTTTTTTGACCAGTTCGTCGATGATGGCATAGCCGAGCCCTTCATCGGTTGCCTGCGCCACATAGACGGCGCGGCCGCTGTCGGGAGCATCGCTGTCGCTGGTGAACAGCTTGATGCCCTTTGTCTCGGCAGCCTGCACGACCGGCGCGATGCTCGACGCGTCGAGCACGCTGACCGAGATGGCGTTGACACCCTGGTCAATCAGGTTCTGCACGATCTGCAGCTGGTCGATCGGATTTGCATCGACCGGACCGGTGTAGACGAAGTCGACGCCGAGATCGGCGCCGGCCTTCTTGCCGCCGGCTTCCATCGCGTTGAAATAAGGGATGCCGATGAGCTGCGGGACGAAGGCCACTTTGGGCTTGTCCTGCGCCATCGCTGAGGTGGCAATCGCAAGTATCGCCGAAGCTGCCAGGGCCCGTGCGAGATGTTTCAGCATGTTTGTTCCTCTCTGGGTTGGACGTGCTGTCATTGTGTTTTTTCAAGCGCCCGCACGTCGGGGTGAGCGCCTGTTATGAGAGCGACGATTTCCTCCGGTTCGGTCTCGGCACGCAGCCGTTCCGCAACCTTGCGTCCGCGCCGGAACACAACCATGCGGTCGGCGACCTCGAAGACATCGGAAATGTTGTGGCTGATCAGCACGACCGC
>VFQQ010003287.1_pt1 | contig 16096 bp, 28 predicted proteins | sample 3512341 | NCBI WGS metagenome assembly VFQQ01 (sample SAMN10412373, study PRJNA504923) | tailings metagenome | isolation source: Relicate 2 Philex TSF1 revegetated site | place: Philippines: Tuba, Benguet | collected 2017-08-29 | reverse complement strand
GCAGCAGCAGCAGCAGCAGCAGCAGCAGCAGCAGCAGCAGCAGCAGCAGCAGCAGGTATAACACATGTGATGTATCGCTGACCCTGTCTGCCACCTGCAGTCCCACTCACATTTCTGTCAGCTGCGGGAACGCTCCTGCCGTGCCCCAGCTGCTGGGGAGGGGCCCTGCATTTCAGCAGTTGGCAGGGCAGCTGGCTGGAAGGGGCCGGCAAAACTGACGGTGTCCCACAGCAGAAACACATGCTGAATTGGTGCAGGCAGCACCCACCCGCTCACCGGTGAGGTTTCTGTTGTCGTCCAGCCACAAAAATTGCAGGCTGGGGACGGCTCCGCTGCGGCCCCAATCGTCCGGCAGCGTGCCACTGAACGCCTGCCCTGACAAATCCAGCTTGACGAGCGCCCTGCATTGCATGGCATGGTTGAGGCTGTTGCTGCCTACTGGCCGAGCGACCGGCCGTTGAAAGGCCATGTGCGCGACTACAGAGCAGCGGCAGAGCGGCAGCGATGCAGCAGTGGCTGCTCACGTCAGTTCAGCAAGTTCTGGTGCGAGCGTGCCCTGCGCTGCCGCCCGGTCGGCGGGGCACGCCACCACAGTCTCATTCATGGCGCAGCCCCAGCTCCTGCACAGCGAGGGCAGGAGTGGCGGGGAAGAGTCTTAGTCCAGCAGCTGGCACATACAAAGCATGCTCATGGAATGGAAGCTCGGCAGGGTCACAGGTGTGGCACGGGTGTGTCGCTTGCTAGCAACACTGCTGCGTGGAAATGCTCGCCACCAGTGTACCGCTGGCATTGATGCTGGGCAGCAGGAGCGCTACACCAATGCTGCCGCGAATATGCACTCACAAGCCGACGATCTGGTCGCCCTGGCATGTTACGCCGCTCCACTGGCACACGTTGGCCGCATCGCTTTCCGTCCAGCCGTCGATGGCATGTGTTGCTGCAAACGCATCCCAGTTTGTGACGCGCTGCTTCTGTGCTAGCAGCGCGGCCACTGCAGTATGGGAGGTGCAAGGAAGTGGTCATGACTGCAGCAGGTGTTGGCTGCCTGTACGTCACTGCTCCAAAGCTGGCGGGGATGCTCAGGCATAAGGCACACACGCATTGCACTTGAGCGCACCGTCGGATGGTGTGGCGCTGCGGACGCGGATGATGCAACTGGCGACCAACAGTAGAAGGAGCACATTCATCCTGACCATTCCTGCAGCTAGACAGGGCGAACAAGTTTTATGAAGTGACTACAGATGCAGGGCGATGCACCCAACACGGCCCCAACACGGCGCCGTCGTGTCGGCGGCGAGGCCGCAAACTGGCGGGGGCAACCGGAGCACCCCGGCCGTGCCCCCTCACTCCCTGACCTTCAGCTACTGCCTCGTGCCCGCTGGCGCCCGGCCGCGAAGGTGTGCAGCCGCCCTGGCGGGCAAGTCCGCGACGGGAGGCGGCGGTGAGTGCAGGCGCGGTCGCTTTGCAGTTCAAGAGATGCAGACCGACGATGAAGCGTTCGGGTGCCTTGCGAACCCACTCTCGAGACGGGATGCTGCCCATGCTCGCGCAGCGCAGCAGAGCGGGTTTCGGTTTCATGATGCTGAATCGAGTCAGTCTACCCTCAATCTCATCGCAGGAACGAGGGCAAGGCGGCGCGCAGGCAGCAGCAGGGCGGCCCCGCCGCCGCCACCGCGACCCGTTGGCTGAGCAGCAAAAACATGTTGGATCATGTGCCCTTTGGCAGCCTGCGTGCACTCAATTTACAAACGTTGCAACGGTTGTAAAAACTGGGTTGTGGCTCAGAAAGTGTGCAGGCAGTCATGTCAAGCAATCAGGGGAAAGCGGCAGCACTGCGAAAGGGGCACTGCCCCTGTGTACTTTGTCCATCAAAACTGTACATGCCATGCATTGGGACTTACACTGTCGCCTGGATCTCACCTCGCCCACCAACCCAAAACTAGCTGTAGTGCTCCCTGGTGCTGCCGTCTGCCGCGCCCGCCGTCACCGCCGCCGCCGGGCCGCTTCCACGCTGCGCATGCTGCTGCACAAAAGCGCGTGCAGCATACCACAGCAGCGGCGCCTGGAATGCCGCCAAGCCCAGCACCGCTGCCAGGACGATTTCGCCGGGCGGGTGGAAGTACCTAGCACACAGGATAAGGCGTAACACACAGGATAAGGCATGTGGGGACCAGCGAAATCAGTGGTGCCCTATGCAACCAGCCGGCGGCAGTGAAGCAAGGCGAGCGAGCCCGCCTGCCCTTCCTGCCACGGCAGTGAATGAGTGCCCCAGGGATGAGGAGGAGTGCCCCCCAAACTCTTCTCACCTTGCAGTGAAGTAGCATTCTGCTGAAACCAGGAGCGCCAGCGCAGACGCCGCCGCCGAATAGGCCCGCAGGAAGGCACGGCCGCGGCCTGCACGGCGGAATGGCAAGCATGGAGAGTAAAGGGCAATGCACAGCTCGGTTCAGCTAAAAATACAGTGCACGCTTCCTTCTTCAGGGTTAGGCAGCAGGCAGCTTGCAAAAACCATTCCACCGGAGCTGGCATCAAACAAGCAACACCATGCAATGCACCGCCCATCGGCACCCACCTGCGTGGCGCCAGCTGAGCAGCGGCAGCAGGGCCTCCGAGGCCAGGCCGCCGTGCACAGCCGAGGCCAGCAGGATGTGATCACTCATGACATGCGGCGGGTGCGACAGGTTGTCGCGCGCGTAGCGCTGCGGCGTGAAAATGTAGCCTGGGGAGGGGTGGCGAGGTAGAGTAGGGCAGCCTATCGACAGTGCGATGAGCGGCGATGCAAGCTGGGATCCAGAGATGAGCCACAGCATGCTGCCTGTGCAGCCGCAGCCCTGCAGCCGTAACGCTCACGATCGGTGTACACACCCCCTCTGCCCCAACAGCAGCTCAAGTCCCCAGGGCAGCACCCACCACCCACCCGCTACATGCAGCTGGTAGATGATGAGGCGGAGGACGGCTTGCACGGCATAGATGGCCGCCGGCACGAACACCAGGGCGGCCTGCCTGTCCCAGCGCAGCAGGCGGGCGGCGCCGGCGCGCAGCGCCCACAGCGCAAAGAGCAGGGCGGAGCCCAGCGTGCGGAACAGCTTGTCGAACCAGTGCAGCGGCAGGTCGCGGGATTTGACCAGGATGGGCTCGCCTGCAGGCAGCAAAGGTGGGCACAGTGTCCAGGATGAAGGGTTCAGTTCGGGGCTGCTGCGGCGGCAGGGGAAGTGCAGGGGGCGCGGGAGCGGCGGCGGCGTGGCACCTGCAAACCCCGGTCCGGCAGGCGGAGGCAGCTCGCACTGGTTGAGAGTGTGCAGCTCTCCGGCACCCACCTTCATATGCCAGGATGCCTCCCAGGATTAGCACAAACCAGGCCAGGTAGCAGGCGAGTGCTACAAAGCTGGCGCGGCGCAGGTGCGCGCCAGCGGGGGATGGCATCTCTGCCAGCGCAGCCGGCGCGGCGTCCTTGGTGGCCAGCTGCGGCCGCTGAGGAGACGGCGGCAAGCCGCGCACACGGGAGAAGGCGGGCGAGGCGGCGCCGCTCCGAGTGTGCACCATACAGTCAGAGAGAGCGCTGCGAGCCAGGTGGCGGCAGAGAGTGAGCGGCGGCGGCGGCAGGGGGTGGCGGCGGGGGCCCAGGGATGCTGCAACCGACTCTGATCGCGCTTACCACTCGTCTGCAGGGGCGGGCAGGCAAGCTGGGCTGCGGAGGAGCAGTGCCGAGAGCGCAGCGACTGGAGAGCAAGTCGGCTGGGCTTCTGCACTATTGCAGCGGCTTACAAGGAGCGATAGCAGCGAAGGGAGCACCAATCAGGCGCAGAGCAGCGCAGGAGGCATTGCCGCCAACATGGGGCCCACAGACCAGCTTTCCAGGGCTTCTGCTGCATTTAGTTCGCAACCTGAAGCTCCACTACACCTTCAGATCACTCCGCAGCGCTCCAGGCTCCAGCTGCCGCGCGCCAGCTGCGCTGCCTCTCTGCTCATCTGCTGCCCCCCCCTGCAGCTTCACGGCAGCCGCGTTGCAGCCGTGAGTGAGCCTCCAATGCCGGTGTAGCGCAACAGCCATGCGCAGGAGCGGCGGCGGCGGCGGCAGGAGCAGCAGCGGGCGACAGCACCGCACTGGCGGCGCCAACTTATACTGGGAGATCTCTCAGCGGCCCGTGGATGACAGCAGCGACGATGACGAGGACGGGGAGGATGCGCCACCAGGCAAGTGCTCCCTGTGAGCCGCTGGGCATTCGCCACGGCTGTCTGCCGCCCGTCGCCACCGCCGGCTTGCCTGCTGTTGGCGTACAGTTGCCATGTCGACCACCGGCCGCCGTCCGCCCCTGCCATGCAGAGCCGCCTCCCTCCCGCATCAAACGGCGCTCCTCGCTGGATTCGCCCGTGATGCACACTCTGCCAGGCGTGGATTATGTGAGGGCCACGTGCCTGCAGGCCGCACCGCCGTGTTGCTTTTCGCGCTGTTGCAATTCGGCATGGTCAGCCTTCTGCCACTCTGCCCGCCGCCGGGTCTGCAATTGATCTGTTCAATCGCCTCCCCAGCCGTTGTTTGCTGCTTTTTGTTGCAATTGCAGGTCCCAGACACACCTGAGGAGGAGGGGCTTGCTGCGGCAGCCGACCTGCAGCAGCACGCCCAGCAGCACCAGCAGCCGCAGCAGCAGGCCAACAGCGCTGGGGATGCGCTGCTCAGGCAAGCGCTACGGCGCTCTGCTGAGAAGGCTCGCAGCGCAGACGCCACAGGTACGGCAGCACCGGCTTCTGCAGCAGCAGCCCCAGCACCCAGCACAGCACAGCTGCAGCCGGCGGCAGGCCCGCCCGCTGTGCAGGCGGGCGGTGCGCCGCCCTCTGCGGCGGCTCTCACACGAGACCTCACCAACCAGCCGCGCCTGGCAGCACCCACATCTGCTGCTCTAGCTGCTGCTGTGCCATCAGGACAAGCCGGTGCAGCACCACCCCTCCGGTCGGTGCCGCTGCCGCCTCAGTTGGGTGCTGGCGGGCCGGTGCCGCTGGCGCAGCACCAGCGGCAGCAGCAGCCGGCCAGCTTTCTGGCTGGGGCGCGAGCAGCGCTGCAGGAGGCTTCGGCCGGCGGGGCACAGCAGGCGCCACCGCCGGCGCAGCAGGTGCAGCAGCCGCCCGGCTCACTCGTGCCGCTGCAACCGCCGCTGCAGCAGGCAGTGGTGCAGCCGGGCCATGCACCCCAGTTGCCCCTCCACCGCTCGCCGCACGCTGATGGGGCGGGCCTGCTGCCAGCACCCATGCCTGTTGCCGCACCGGCGGACAGGACGCCACAGGCGCTGCAGCTAGGGCTGGAACGCACCCCAGGGGCAGAGGCGGGTGCACCGCCAAGCGGCAAGACAGATGGCGGCGCCTCGTTTGTGTCAGGTGGGTGCTGCCTGCCTTCCATCCTTAGGGAGAGGGCTGGCTTGCTGCTACTGCCCTTGCGCCTTGGGGGGCCCACAGGTGCCCTGCCTGCTGCTGAACCTAGGTCAAATGCCATCTTGCAAAACGTTTGCCAGGTTGGACGCAGCTCCTTCCAGGCATCTGCTAGTAAAGCCGTGCTCATGCTCCTCAAATAATATGGCTGCCCACCTCCCTGCACTGACCAGATATGGACGATGAGCTTCTGAACCAGATAGCCTCGCTGGAACGCAAGGCGCTGCAGGCATCGCACCAGCAGGCGCAGCACGCACAGCAGGCACAGCAGCAGGCGCAGCCGCAGTTCGGCCAACCTTTCCCGCCTGCGGCAGGCTTCCAGCAGCAGCAGGCGCAGCAGACCGCCGTGCCTCCTCCCCTGCAGCAGGAGGCTCCGCAGACGAGCGTGCCAGCCCCGCTAGCGGGCCAGTCGCTGCCACGCGTGCCTCCAAGCACCGATGGTGCACACTGTGAGTTTGCACGCTGGCGTGCGTTGTTTTGTTGTGGCTGCTGCCTTCCTCACGTATAAACAAACAGGGCACCGATGAGCACCATCAGCTTTGCGCTTTGAGCTTGACTCCCTGCCACCCCATCTGTTCCTCCCCTGCAGCCGGCTGGTCTGATACACCTGACTCCGCCTGCCTGGCCGCGCTGGATCGGCTGGAGCTGGCGGCAGCTGGGCGGGCGCCAGCCACAGGCGAGGCAGGCGACGGCTCTGGAGGCGCCGCTGGGGAGTCCCCTGTGCCTGCTCGCCAGCTGTCCTTCACACCCACGGCTGCCGGTGCACCGGGGGTGGGTGCTGCCGCCGCTGCTGCGGGTGCAGGAGCGCCCTCACGTGCCACGCCTCCCACCAGCGGCGGCCGGCTGCCCACCTCCCACCTCGGCCGCTCAGCGCTGCAGCTGGCCTCGGTATCGGCTCAGCAGGAAGCGCCTGCTGCTGCAGCCAAACCGGAGCAGACGCCACAGCATTGGCAGCTGCAGCCGCCTGCCGCCCACCCTCAGCACGCTCAGCAACAGCAGCTGCCGGGAGCTAGCGCTGGGTGGCGGCAGCCGCTGGGGCAGGCTGAGCAGGCGGTGCTTGCAGCAGCAGGTCACAAGCGCTCCTTGGCGGCTGCCATTGCCCTGGAACAGGTGACGGCACAGCACTCCCCGGCTGCCGAGGTGCTGCTGCAGCAGCCGCCATCAGTGCAGCCGCAGCAGCATGCACAACCGCAGCAGCATGCACAGCCTCAGCTGCTCCCTCCCTTGGCGCCGCCAGGGGAACAGCCGGCCAGCAAGCGGCTGCGGACAGATGCCCAGGGGCTGGTGCAGCAGGTGGAGCAGCAGCACATGGGGCAGGGGCAGCAACATGGGCAGCAGCAGCAGCAGCAGCAGGGCGAGTGGCAGCAGCAGCAGCAGCAGCCGCCACCAACAGCAGCTGAGTTTGTTGACGAGCCGCCGGCGGCGCACCTCCCTGGACAGACGGCGGCGCCGGTGACCGAGGCGCCTCGGCCTTTCGACTACTGTGAGTTGTTGCTGGCTGTGGTTGCTTAGCTGTGCATGCCATGTGGGCAGTGGGAAGTCAGCTCCAAATGCTGTGTGGTCGATGTGCGCCGCAGCACTGTGCTCACTGCCACAGCCTGTTGCCCTCAAGCGCAAGGTGCATGCCGCTTACATGGTTATCACATCATGCTCTGCTGTTCCCGCCCACTGCACTGCAGTATATAGCGAGGACGAAGGTGAGGACAGCGAGGATGAGGAGGCTGATCGCAACCTGCCGCTGCTGTCTCAATACGTGCAATCTGGCGGCGGCCGCTCGCCGGCACGGCGGCAGCAGGAGGAGCGGCGACAGGGGGTTGGTCGCAGCCCGCTGGGACTGGACGGGCAAGGCGAGGCTGCGGGCGAGACGCCAGGCCATGACGCTCGATCGCCGCTGGGCGGGCAGCCGCTGGCGAGCGGGCCGGACGGCAGCCCCATGCTGTCTGCCGACCCAGCCATGATTGGTGAGGGACAATGGATCTATTGTGCATGTGTTTTGCACGCCAAGTATAGCAGCCAACATCGTGCCTCCAACCTGCCTGCACATGTGTGTGTTTTCATTGCTGCAGTCCTTTCGGGTATCCCTCACCTGCGCATGTGCGTATTGCCTCCCCACCTGCACAGAGTCCTACTTGTCTGCTGACCTGGCAGCTGCCTTCCGTAAGGCCTCCGGTATCACGGGGCGGCTCTACGACTGGCAGGCAGAGTGCCTGACCCGCGATGGGGTGCTGAACGTGAGGCCGGGTTTGTGGGGATGTCGGCCTGGGCTGTCGAGGGCAGGTGGACGGTTGTGCGTACAGCAGCATGCGGGGGCTTGGCCGATCAGCTGTGTGCGTCCCTTGCAAGCGCCTGTTGCCTGCGAACTGTTACCTACCCTCCCTCCGTCTGTCCGTCAGCAGGGCCGCAACCTGGTACTGCGCCCCAACCAGCGGCGGCTGGCACACTTCACCATCGCACTGCACAGTTTCTCACACACTTGCATTGTTGCACTCCTTTCCCGTCTGCAGGGCCGCAACCTGGTGTACTGCGCCCCCACCAGCGGCGGCAAATCCCTCGTTGCTGAGGTGCTCATGCTGCGCCGCATCCTGACCACCAACCGCCCTGCCATGCTGGTCCTGCCCTTCGTGTCCATCTGCTCTGAAAAGAGCGAGCACCTGAGGTGTGACGTGTTGGTTGAGGATTGTTGTGCGATCCTTGCTGACTAGTGGACATGCTGTGCAGCCGGTGATGTGCGATGGCAAATGCACTTTGCGCCCGCTCACTTGCGTGCATGGCTTCTCTGGATGCCATTTGCATGGGGTCGGAGGAGGCATGTGCCGTTCAACGTGTGCCCTGTCCAACCTGCTTATGCGGCCTTCGTGGCGCTCGCTTCCTTGCAGCAAGGTGCTGGCGGCCATTGGCAAGAGGTCAAGGAGTTTTACGGCGGCTGCGTTCTGAGCTGTTGCTTATCTGCCTGCCTGATCCTTTTGCAGTAAGGTGCTGGCTGCCATCGGCAAGGAGGTCAAGGAGTTTTACGGCGGCAACCACAGCCAGGCGGCGCTGACGGCCACCACCGGCGTCATTGTGTGCACGATCGAGAAGGCCAACATCATGTGAGTGCCATAATCCTGTGCAAGGGAGAGCAGGTTTTGGCACATGGCGCTCGTGCCAATTTCGCTTCTGAATTCCGCAGTCATTCCCTGCATGCTCATCCACCCCATACCTTCCCACATCCACACCCCGCGCTCCCTGCAGCATCAACCGCATGCTGGAGGACCAGACGCTGGGCCTGCTGTCCTGCCTGGTGGTGGACGAGCTGCACATGGTGGGCTGGTGGGCTGATGTGGTTGCTCGCAGACTCTTCCTCAGTTGCAGTGAAGCTCAGTGAGGCGTTGCCGGGCAGCTGGCCTGCTGCGATGGCAGACAGTCTGACCGGGCTGTCAAGCTGACCGCCCTTGATTGTTTGCTGCGTGCAGGTGGGCGAGGATGGGCGGGGCTACCAGCTGGAGCTGCTGCTCACCAAGCTGCGGTGAGTCTGTTAATAGCAATAGCACGTTTTGCATCGGTCAGCATGTTAGCTGGGCTTGAGCCTACCAGCTGGAGCTGCTGCTCACCAAGCTGCGGTGAGTCTGCACGGCATACACACACCACAAACCCAGGCGGGCAGGGTGTTGCCTGGTATCCGTTAGCGTGTTAGCTGGGCTTGAGCCTACCAGCTGGAGCTGCTGCTCACCGAGCTGCGGTGAGTTTCAGACAGGATGTGCTTGGTGCGGCTGCTTCTGCAGTTCAGCGGCGTCCTGCATCAGCTAACGCATTGCGGACTTGTGCTGGTAAATCGGCTGGAGCTGCTGTGTAAAAAGCTGCGCTGAAGAGTTGCAAGCGGCCCGGCACCACTCTCGCCAATGCTGCCTGCACACGCTGCCGCCCTGTCCCCTGTGGTGTCTCACAGGTATGCGGCAGCGGCCTGTGACGATGCGGACGGAGACTACCTTGCAGAGGGCTTGCAGATTGTGGGCATGAGCGCCACGCTGCCGAATGTCGACAAAGTGGCCAAGTGAGGGCCGGCTGAGCAACTGTTCGCATCCTCTATGTATACTGCAGCACAACGAAGGCGGCCTCGACTTCGTCGAATGCCGGGTTTGCCACTTCTTGCCTGTTTGTGACGCCCGTTTCCTTGCCGTTGCCAGACTTTTTGTTTGCCGTTCCCCTTTCCTTCCTCCCCAGGTGGCTCAATGGAGAGCTGTTCCAAACCGAGTTCCGCCCCGTGCCGCTGCAGTCCTACATGAAGAAGGCAAGGCAGTTTGCTGTGCTAGTGCAGGCTGCAGCTGGTGCAGTGGGAGCAGGGTTCTGGGCAGCACTTCTACAGTTGCCTGGATTTTCATATTTGCGCACACCTACCTCCCTTAAGCAGGGCCTGGAGCTGTACGACGAGAGCCTGCAGCTGACTCGCTCGCTGGAGGTGCCGCCCGGCTGGGACACCTCGAAGAACGGGGTGCGGCCGCAGTGCTGCCATGTCGCAAAGGAAGCGCAATTGAGCATGCCAGCTGCTGCCGTGCTTGCACGGGTACACACATGTACGTACTACGTCTCCTGGCCACTTCCATCCACCCTGCAATTTCATCCTGCCTTTTAATAATGCAGGACGGCGACCACTGTGCCCTGCTGGCACGCGAGACGGTGCAGGGCGGGCACAGCGTGCTGATATTCTGCGGGACGAAGCAGGGCTGCGAGGTGACGGCCAAGCGGGCGGCCAGGTGGGTGATATAGTAATGCAATGCAAACACATGCTTTGCTTGCTGTGGATAGCCAAGTTTCTGCCGGCGGCGCCAATTAGGGCTGTGGGGTGACAGCCAAGCGGGCGGCAAGGCGGGCAGCAAACAGTGGCTGTAAATGCACCACTCCTGTTGCCGCCCCGCTCCTCTTGCCCTTTGGTATGCTGTACGATCGGCAGTCAGATGCATGTGAGAGCGCCAGCGGCTCCCAGGTCTGCCCAAACATCCGTCCTGCAACAACCTGTTTTCTTCTGCCTCCCAGGATGATCGACATCCCCGAGCGCCAGCTGCGCTTGAAGGATTTCGCCTCCAGCCAGCGCCCCAGCCGCGCCTCGCTGCTGGAAGAGCTGCGGCGCGTGCCGGGCGGCGCAGACCCGGGGCTGTTGGAGTGTGTGGCGCGGGGGGCGGCCTTTCACCATGCAGGTGTGTTCAGGTTGAAGCGTGGCACACTTGGAACACGTTGAAATGTGGTGCCCTGGCTTGAGCAGCTGCTGCTGGCAAACAAAGGCCGCAGTTTTGCTGTTGCTCCACCACAGGCCTGAGTGTGGAGGAGCGAGACATTGTTGAGCTGGCCTACCGCTGTGGCGCAGTCAGCGGTGAGCAGGCAGGCACATCTCTTGGTGCAGCCCTGCTTGCTGGCACATAAAATGGCAAAAGTTGGGTGGCCAGCTCCCTCCGGCGGTGCGAGCCAACCGCTCAGCGGGTGAGCGTTGTTGAACAGGTATCTCCCTGCCGCCTCTCGGCTGCCTTCTGTGACTGCTAATGCCTGGCTCTCCCTAAACCAATATTTCGCAGTGCTGTGCGCCACGTCAACCCTGGCGGCGGGGGTCAACCTGCCGGCGAGGCGTGTCGTCATCCGGCATGCATGGAAAGGGCGGCCCACCACCCCAATCGATGGCACTTGGTGCGGGGAGAATGGGTGTGGGGCGTGGGTGGGGTGATGCCGCACACCTTGAAGCAGCAGTGCACGCAGTACAGCATCATTAGCGCATTGGTCGCCCTGCAATTTTCTAAAGCTTGGTCTCTCTCTTTGATGCCTCCTGGCTGCAGCTACCGGCAGATGGCGGGCCGAGCGGGGCGGGCGGGCATTGACACCCACGGAGAGTGCATCCTCATCAACCAGGTACGTTTTGGCAATATGCTAATCGTGCATTCGAATACTGTTGGTCACCGATTTAGCAGCGCGGAGTATGGTTTCAATTGAACTCCGTCATGTGCACAGCTGCCTGGGTCCTTACTGCCAGAGTGTTTGCACTAGCCACAACCGCAGCTTGCCTGGCATCCTGCCATGTTGCACCATTGTTTGCAGGACATTGGCCAGGCGGTGTGCGAGAAGCTGTTCACCTCTGGCGCCGCACCTGTGGCCAGCTGCCTGGTGGAGGAGAAAAAGGGTGGGTGGTTGACTGGGCGGCCGTCGGTGTGCCCGTCTGCTCAAGTAGATATCTGATGAGCCGGGCTGATCCCCGCGCCACAGGGTGCATGTAGTGCAAGGCTTAGAACCAAACTAGCACCTTCTGTATGCTGGCTGCTCCTTCCCCATGCAGGGCATGAAGCGTGCAATGCTAGAGGTGGTGATCAGCTGCACAATGTGTCATGCCATGCTGATTCATGCTGCCTGCGCTATGTGGCTCATCCTGCAGGCATGAAGCGCGCAATGCTAGAGGTGGTGGTCAGCGGCGCGGTTGTGGAGCCGCCGGATGTAGAACGCTACATCCGCTGCACGCTGCTGGCTGCGATGAACGACTACCAGGTGGGGCTGGGGGTGAATGGAACTACATGTATGTTGAATTATCGAACTGTGTTTGCCAAACAAGCCGCTTGATGTCAAGTGATGCTTCTCCTGCTTGCGTATGTGTTTAGCACCCATCTGATTCACGGTCCACTAGCTCGGCTGCTTGCTTCCTTGCCCTCATCGCAGAAAGTAGCCGACACGACGATCGCCGCGCTGCGCTGGCTGGGCGCCAAGGAGCACCCCTTCATCTTTTGGTGACCGTCAAATTGCAGGCGCCTGGTTGCAGGAGCCTCAACCCGTCCTGAATCTAAAAGTCCAGCAAAAGCCTCTGCCTGCCTCAACACATGCTGCCATTGCAAATCCTCGCCGCCACGCCTCATCACCCAACTGTTCTCCCCATCTTGCTGCGCAGGGACGAGGCCTCGCGCACCTTCCAGCCCACGCCCTTTGGCAAGGCGGTGCTGGCCTCGGGGCTGCCGCCTGAGGACTGCCTGGTGCTCAAGGTGGGTCTAAAGGCAAATCGAATTCCTACTCAGTCAGCCAGCAAGCAATACCTCAGCACTGTTGAGACACCGGATAACGCGAGCCTCGAGCTGCTTGGTGGTTCGATGGCTAAGCCAATGCTTGCCTGCCTTGTCATTCATTCTGTTTCCTCTGACAGGATGATCTGGAGCGCGCACGCCGCTCCTTTGTGATGACCACCGAACTTGGTCCTTACCAGTTTGCGATGGGCTGCCGTGTCGTTTCTCTCCCCGCTACTGCAGGATGATTTGGAGCGCGCCCGCCGCTCGTTTGTGATGACCACCGAGCTGCACCTCACCTACCTGTGCGTGCCGCCCGCCCAAACCGTGGCCTACCTGGACTGGGGCCGCTTCCTGAACGCGCTGGGCACGCTGGCGGTGAGTGCATGATGGCAAACGGCCTTTCACAGTTCACATGCTGGCGATAGGTGATGCGGGTTTGCAGGGACGCCTGTTGCGAAGGAATCAGCAGCATGGGCTGACACCTGCCCACTCGTATGTTCCCAAACCTTTTCAAGCCTCCCCCACATCCAACGCAGACTGCCGATGCGTCTGTGAGCCAGAAGGTGGGCGTGGACCGTGCGTTCGTGATGCGGCAGGCTCGGGGCATCCGGGCCGGCGGCCCTCAGGGTGAGGCTGCTTGCTGATGCTGGTGGATATTTTGTGATCTGGAGTTGTGGCGCAGCTGTTGTGATAAGCACGGCTGCCTGCCAGCTGGAGGTACCGTGTGCATCCAATGTTCAACCTGGTTGGGCCTGTTCTTGTTCCACTCGAGCAGATGCTGAGAAGGAGCGCATCTGCAAGCGCTTTTGGACAGCCCTCATCCTGACCGACATCATTGCAGAGGTGCGGGGCTGGTGTTGGTTGGAAATGCCATGAAACGCCACGCGTGCCCGATCATGCAACAGCTAGGCAGCAATGCAACACCGTATCCCTTTTTCCAGGTGGATGTGGAGACGGTGATGCGCAAGTTTGTGGTGCGGCGTGGCGACATCCAGGACCTGCAGGTGCGTGGCATTTCTAGTGTAGCAGTTTGCCAGCTGGCGCTCAATCCATCCTGTGCTGGCCGGTGTTGCAGAAGTTGCATTCGTGTATTCCAGCCTGCTCACCTCTGCCGTGTACGCTCATGCAATGCCCTGAGCAGGACAAGGCGGCTCGGCACGCCTCCATGACCGCCGCTTTTTGCGAGCGGCTGGGCTGGTACGACCTGGAGGCGCTCATCGCCAAGTTCCAGGTGGACTGGCTGGAATCGCTGTTCTCTGTTGGCTGTTCGAATTGGCTGTTCCTGGCATGCATGTGCTCCCCACGGCAGGACAGGCCGGTCTGTTGCCGAGTGCGTCGTTTAGGCGTGCGGTGCACAGCAAAGCACGACCATCTCAAACATGGCCATCTGCCCAATATCCACACTTCCACCCCGCAGAGCCGCGTGCTGCACGGCGTGCGGCCCGAAATCCTGGCGCTCAGCGAGATTCCCTTTGTCAAGGCGTACACCGCTCGGCTGCTGTACCGGGCGGGCCTGCGGTGCGCGACCCGGGTGGTTCTGACCGTCTTGGGGAGCGTTTTGGGTGCTGATTGCACTATGTGGAGCGTGCCGGTTCTAGCAAGTCACCTGGCAGGCCTGAAAACTGAACCTGGCTCGCGTCTGGCCTGACCTGGCGGAGCCTGCAGCCTGACTGTATGTGAGCCTTGCATCCTTGTTTGGGCAGGACGCCGGAAGCCGTGGCTGCTGTGGAGAATGTGGACCAGATTGTGAGCATCCTGGCGGACTCCAAAAACCCGTGAGTTGGCACTGGGGTGATGGGCAGCAGTTTGGTATCGGAAGCCAGAATGCATTGCACCGCAGGCGCGCCTGAGAGGCGCAGCTGATGCAGCAGCGTGGGACCCCTCTCCGACGCTTGCTGCCTTCCATGTTATCTCGTGGCTTTGTGGCAATGCCTCGCTCCCTTCCCACCTCTGCCGCAGGGACAGCCGCAACAAGCTGCTGGTGCGGCGCCAGGCCCTCAAGATCCTGAGGGGCGCTCGCGAGCTGCTCAACCGCCGGGCAAGGGAGCTGCGAGAGCAGGCTGAGGAGGCCTTTCGGCTGGTGGAGAGTGCTGACAAGGTCGAGCTGGCGCATGGAGAGGCCGCTGCACAGGATGTGGCAGGGCAGGGTGGCGAGGGGGCGGCGGCGCAGGCGGTGGCGGAGCATCCAGCGGGGCCGGAGGAGCATGGGCAGCAGGATGTGGGCCAGCCTGCTGCCGCCCACCAGCAGCAGCAGCAGCAGCAGCAGCAGCAGTTGAGTGAGCGCCCAGGTGGCGGCGCAGCAGCGACTAGTATTGTGGCGGCTCGGCACAGCGGGCGCAGCGCAGCAGGCGCCGGCGCCGGCTCCGGCCGCTCTGTGCAAACGGTGGCAGGCGGCGAGGGCGGGCGGGGCAGCGGCGGGGCTGCCTCTTGGCGCAGTGGTGGCGGCATGGGGGAGGGCAGCGATGGCGAGGAGGCAGACGAGGATGGAGCAGCACTGGATGCTCCACCGGAGGCTGAGCAGCCGCCAGACCCCTGGCGGTTTGGCGGCCTGGCAGGGGTGCATTTGCTGGACCAGTCGGAAGACGTGCGGCAGATGGTGGGCTTGCTGCTGGGGCAGGCGCCGCAGGCACAGCAGGGGCCGCAGGCAGGCCGGAGATATGAGTTCTTTGGGTTTGCCTTTGATACAGTGGCCACCGGTTCGGCCACTGGAGCAGCGGCCTTGCTGCCCAAGGGCCCCACGGCGGCGCAGCGGCGCGACAACGCTGCCCACGACAAGCAGTCGGCAGGTGTGCGTGGGAGAGGGCTGGGGCGGGGATGACTCACCAGCCTGCTACAGCATGTATGTCCCTGCGAGTCGCCCTGAGCTTGTCTGCTCGAGATTTTCCGTGCAATCCTGTGCCCTCCTCACGCTATGCTTTCCACAGACGTGGGCGTGCGCTTGGAGGGTGTGGCGCTGAGCTGGCGCAGCGGGCAGGCCGTGTATGTGCCCCTCAACCGGCGGGACGATTTGCTGGCAGAGCTGGCGCCGCTCTTCAGCTCTCCCCTGGTGGGTTGCAGCTTGCTGGGGAGTCATGAGGGCCACGGAGTGGGAGGATTTGCGGGCAGCAGAGTTTGGCGCCCATCTCCGGCTCTCCCGTGATGAGCTGCAAGCAACTTGGAGCTTTCTGAGGAGGGCGAGCGTGTTGGACGAGCGGCGGTGGGGAACACTAGGTGCACTGCACCACCGAACGCAAGGCAGCACTCAGCTTTGGAAAGCACGTGCATGCAACCTCGAATGCCCTTGCCCTGAATCGCAGCTGGAAAAGGCGACCTGGGACCTGAGGGGCCAGCTGGCGGCCGTGGCCCGCGCGCTGGGCCGCGCTGCGCTGGGCGTGCCGGGCGCTGATGTGCCAGGTGAGCTGTTGAATATGTCCTCCTTTGGCTAGTGGCTGCCCAGGGTGGGCGGTTGCTTGCACATGGTTGCATGGTTATTTCTCCCCTTTGAGGGCTGGCGATGTGCCACCTCGCAACTCCACCTCTTGCGCTTGCGTTCCTCCCGCTTGTGCAGCGGGCGCCCTGGCGCTGAGGGACCCCCTGGTCGATGTTCGAGTGGCTGCTTGGCTGTCCACCCCCGACGACAAGAGGCTCAAGGCAAGGCAGTTTTGCTCTGCTCACTGCTGCACTGAACAGCT